>Ga0160453_100037_pt1 | contig 166272 bp, 135 predicted proteins | sample HID1971K_E6MG_FD_108228 | JGI IMG/M metagenome (GOLD analysis project Ga0160453, IMG submission 108228) | Enriched millipede-associated microbial communities from UW Madison campus, WI, USA - HID1971K_E6 MG | ecosystem: Host-associated > Arthropoda: Insects > Digestive system > Unclassified ...
ACTGCCGCCATTTCAACTAATTCTGCAAATGAGTGATTTTCACCTTGCTTCTCCCAAGCGAGTTTACATTGTTGAATGATCCATAAACCCATAATATTTTTCAGAAAACGGAATGTATGATCCACTCCACCTTCATTTGTAAAGTTATGATGTCTTGCTTGTTCGGTTAGATTGGGCTGATCTATTACTGTACCCATCAACGACCAAGTCCCACTGCTTAAGTAAGCAAAGTTCTCAGATTGTGCTGGAACAGCCGCAACAGCAGACGCTGTATCATGTTCAGCTGTCGCTATAACTGGAACGGAGTCAATTCCTAATTCCTCACAAAGCGATGGTTGTAACTTTCCAACGACTGTTCCTGGCTGTACAACTTCCGCAAATATCGAAGGATCAAGTCCAATCTGTTCAAGTAAATGATTATCCCAATTATCTGCTAATGGATTATACAATTGTGTTGTCGTTGCATTGGTAAATTCATTAAATTTCTGACCCGTTAGAAAATATCGAAGTAAGGAGGGAATCATAAGCAATTGTTTAGCTTCTTTAAGTGCAGAATGATTCTGCTTCTTCATCGCTACCAATTGATAAAGCGAATTAAACGACAGTAACTGAATACCTGTACGTTCATAAATTCGCTCTGCTCCGAGCTTAGCAACGACCTCTTCGAATACATCATTATTTTGCAGATCGCGATAGTGAAAAGGATTCGCTAATAACTCGCCCGCTTCATCTAAAAGTCCAAAATCTACCGCCCATGAATCGATCGCTATACTATCTAGCTTAATACCACGATGTTTTGCCTTCAACAGTGACTGCTTAATCTCATGAAATAATCGCAATATATCCCAATACAATCGTTGATTGATTTGTACCGGATCATTGGAAAACCGGTGAAGCTCTTCTAGCTCAATCTTGCCCTCATGAATACGTCCGAGCATCGCTCTTCCACTACTAGCACCGAGATCAAAAGCTAGAACATAACTCACCAGCTTGCACCACCTTTTCCACGAAGTTGAATACTTTGACTGTAGCTACTTGCTAGGTAAGCCTGCATCGGATCAACAGGTAAGCCTTGTTCTTCACGAATAGACTGCAAGAGTGGCGTTACATCAAACTCAAAAGCTTTACGAACAGCATCTTCTGCACCAAGCACATCATGACGCTCGGAAGCCGCCTCTACCTCAGCATGGTCAATTAGTAGAGCTTTTGCAAATTGGGTCTGAGCATTCAGTACAGAACGAATCATAGCTGGTATCTTTTGCTCAATATTATGTGATTGGTCAATCATGTAAGCAATATTGTTCACACATGAAGCAATAGCAGCATCAGAATCGTTAGCCGCATTAAGAATCTGATAGAATATAAGGAATAGTTCATATGGATTTGTTGTACCTACAATAAGATCATCGTCAGCGTATTTACGAGAATTGAAATGGAAACCACCTAGACGCTTCTCATCAATAAGGTACGCGACAATATGCTCAATATTGGCACCTTGAAGATGATGTCCTGTATCGACAAGCACTTCTGCTTGTGGACCTAGCTTCATCGCTAGATTATACGCCATTCCCCAATCTGCTAGATCAGTATGATAGAACGCTGGCTCAAAGCATTTATATTCAATTAGCATTCTCATCTGCGGTGTCATCGCATTATACATTTCTTGCAGAGATTCCTGCATCCAAGCTTTACGCTTGCGAATATTACCTTGACCTGGATAATTCGTACCATCAGCAAACCATAAACTTATATCTCTAGAGCCCGTTGCTTTGGCAATATCAACACACTCTAGCAAATGATCAGTAGCCCTGCGGCGAATAGCAGCATCAGCATTTGTTACACTTCCAAGCATATACTCATCATCTTGGAATAAATTCGGATTGATTGCGCCAATAGATAATCCTAGACCCTCAGCATGCGAGCGAAGATTTCCATAATCATCAACTTTATCCCATGGAATATGAATCGCTACAGAAGGTGCGATACCTGTATATTTTTGAACTTGTGCAGCATCTTCAAATTTCTCGAATGGAGTACGAGGTACGCCAACCTTTTGAAATACTTTAAAACGTGTACCTGAATCACCATAACCCCAAGATGGAGTCTCTATTTTAAAAGCTTTAAGCTTTTCTCTTACTTCATTTAAATTAATACCTCTAGCTTGCTGTTGCTCTGCAAATAATGAATAAGCACGATCTGTCATTTACATACCCTCCTGAATGATTATAGTATATATTTGCTTCATCTTAGGTGTCGTCTAAATAAGTTAGCGTTTTCACAATTGATGCGGACTAAGCTGCAGTGCAAATCATCGTTATCAAAGTCCGCTTTTTGAATTCCCTCTTACAATACAGGTTCAAAATCAAAATCGATACATGAATATCAATTAAAGTTGATTTTGGTTTCTTCGCTCGATGACTAGCGGAATTCAGAGCCCCTATTCGCTTGATATAACTCTATTATCGACCCTTACGGAAACAGATACCCTTATTTCACACTATTTACTGTATTTAGAATACTTTTAGGATAAATAACGGCTCCTATTTCCTTTACAATGCTATTAGATCCTAAAATTCACAAATAAGGTCTTTTATTTCCGTCAGGGTAAGCTTTTATGTCGTTAAGCATCGATTACTCCGTTGAACTTATAATGTTTCTACAAAAAACATACGTCGGAAGCTTATGACTGGCTTTCAATGGGGACATATTGGCCATAGACTAACCCACTTATCGTACTCACCGTGATCACAAGTGGATGTTTTGAACTACCTGTATCTTATTTTAATGGAAAAGCCATTGTAGACATTAGCGTGTTGGCAGCTTGTGTAGAATCTAATCTGCTATATTGCACAACGATAGGGATATTACTAGAAACTTCTATTGCGTAAGGCACACCATCAGGAATAAATTGCTCGCCTTTACGTAAGGAACTCGTACGAATATGATTCGTTCTTCTAGCAGCCACAACTACTTCAATATCTTCAATGGGTTCACGATCCTCAAAGAAGATCGTGATCTTAATAGAAGCTTCCTCGGAGGAAGTGTTCAATACACAAATTGACTCATGACTTAGTAACTCACCAGTACTCGTAGGTGGAATATAACCATCGGGAATGATCCAATGCTTCTCACCTGTTGCTTGAAACATAACATACACCTCCAGTATAAATCTATCAAAATCCAGAGCACAATCGATATCTATTGTACTACGTTAGTGTACCCATCGTGATCACGATGAGATGTTGTGATGTTTTGAGCTTGTGGGCCTGTGAGCTTGTGAGCTTGTGATCAAATTATTAAACTCATTGTGATCACAATGAGATGTTTTGAACTACCTTATTTAATAAACTTCAAAGAACTTACAAAGAAGCTACAAAGAACTTACCAAGAACTTTCACTGTACTTTCAATGAGGGTTCAAAAGGCGGGATTTCAGAACCAAGAAGATGGAGCGCTACTTGCGGGAGGAGGAAACGCAAGTGTACATGTTTGGTACACGCGTACCGGACTCCCCAAGTTCGCTACATATTCGACGTCGACTAAGCTACGTTAGCGTTACATCGTTATCAAAGTCCGCCTTTTGAACTTCCTTACCTGGTGAAGGCTGCTGGTACTCCTCCGTCGATGGTTAGCATACACCCCGTCGTTTTAGCTGATTTGGAAGAAGCAAAGAATGCAATTCCTTCGGCAATATCATGTGGATAAATATTAACTAACAGTGTTGTACGCTTGCGATAGTGTTCCTCTAGTTGATCTGGTTCAATGCCATATGCAGCTGCACGTTCATTACGCCAGTTACCATTCCAAATCGCAGAACCTTGCAATATTGCATCTGGTAGAATCGTATTGACGCGAATACCAAACTCTCCACCCTCAGCAGCTATACAACGAGCAAGATGAGCCTCAAGCGCTTTAACAGAGCTGTATGCTGTAACATTTTTTCCTGCATATATTGAATTTTTAGAACCGATAAATACCATATTTCCACCAAATGATTGTACTTTCATAAGCTTAAATGCTTCTCTAGCAACTAAGAAGTATCCTGTGCCTAATACATTCATATTGAGATTCCACTCTTTTAATGATGTTTCATCAAACGGGCTTGAAGTTGCTAGACCAGCATTGTTAACGATAATATCAACACCGCCATAGTTAATTGCTGTCTCAGCATAGGCAGCTTGAATTAATTCCTCGCTCGTCACATCAACTTTAACTGCCAACGCACGGTGCTCGCCGAACTGGGCATTAATATCCGCTGCTACCTTTTCCGCACCTTCAAAGTTAAGATCCGCTAACACAACATGCGCTCCTTCTTCAACTAGACGACGAGCTGTTGCACTACCGATACCACCAGCACCACCCGTAATAAATGCTACTTTACGTGAAAATTCTGCTTCTGCTGGAGCAAGAGATAATTTATATAATTCAAGTGGCCAATATTCCACATTGTAAGATTCATTTTCACTTAGTGATACAAAATTGCCTAGAGCTGTTGCCCCACGCATTACTGCAATAGCACGATGATATAGTGCACCACTTACTTGAGACATGAACCAGCTCTTACCAGTGTTAATCATTCCGATACCCGGAATTAAAATAACTCGAGGAGCCGCCTCGAACATTTTGTCGCCTTCATTTTTGTTACGTTCAAAATATGCAGCATATTGCGCTTTATAAGCCGATACACCTTCAACAAGCTTTGTTTTTAGTTCTTCAACATTATCGCTACTTGGTGTCCAATCGATGAATAAAGGAACAACTTTGGTATGTACCAGATGATCCGGACAAGCTGCACCGATTTGCGATAAAACTGGAGAATCAATACCTCCAACGAATGCTAACACATCCTCTTGATCATCATATGAAAGAATCATACGCTTTTCATCACTAACCGCACCACGTAGTAGTGGCATAACGTCAGCAACAATGGAGCGACGTACATCTGCTGAAAGAGCAGCATGCTTCTCACCACCGAATAATTTTGCCGGATTAAATTGTGATTCAATATAACTTTCAGCCTCAGTGATGATTTTAATCGTCTGAGCATAAGCCTCTTCAGAAGTTTCTCCCCAAGTCACTAGACCATGCTTCTCCATTAATACTAGCTCTGCATTAGGGTTAGCAAGTACACCTTCAGCAATCATTTTTGAAAGTTTGAATCCTGGACGAATATAAGGTACCCATACGAAGCGATTACCGAAAATTTCTTCTGCAATTTGTTTACCATTGTCTGCACAACATAGACTAATGATGGAATCTGGATGTGTATGGTCTACATGGTTAAATGGTAGGAAAGCATGCAATAACGTTTCTATAGAAGCACGAGGATGTTTAGCGTCAATCATGCAACTTGCTAGATAAGCAACCATGTCCTCATCACTCATATCATCACGTTCAAATAACGGGCGAATATCATCTAGACGTAGTCCAGTAAAATTGCTAGCTTTCATTGTTGCTAGATCAGATCCACTACCTTTAACATACATGACTTCAACATCGCGGCCACGGAAATCTTGCACTACTGTTTTAGTTGATGTATTACCGCCACCATAGTTACATACACGACGATCCGTACCAATAATATTAGAACGATATACTAAACTGTCTAATCCAGCTTGTAATTCTGTAGCTTTTGATGAATCCCACAATGATTTAACCATTTATAAGCCTCCGTTTGTATTTGTTTTATTGTTTTTATCTTTGTTTACTCTATACATAACAATATACAACATTTGTTTATGTTTGAAAATACTTAAAACAAAAGAAAACAAAATAGTAATTAATCTATGCCTTGGAATACTAATTCAACACTCATTCTCTATTGAACACTGATCATTCTTTCGAATATGAATAAGCTTCATCCCCAATCGTTAGAACAAGCTAACAGAAGGAGATGAAGCTTATATGCGTTTATACTATTATTCAACTAAAAAGAAGGATACGATCTTAGCAATTTCAGCGCGGGTAATCGGTTGTTTGGGATTAAGCTTACCACTTGGATCTCCTTCAAGAATACCTGCCGCTGCTAAATGCTTTATCGCTTCCTGAGCCCAAGGAGCAATGGTTGAACCATCTGCAAAGCCAGCATGATTATCAGCTTGACCATCGACTAATTGATCCTTAAACATACGATATAACATGACAAAGGCTTCTTCTCTCGTAATCGAATGATTTGGCTTAAAACTGCCATCGGAATATCCAGTTATATAGCCTTGACGAGCTAGCTGATTAATAGCCTCACTATACCAAGCATCTTGTTTCACATCAGTGAATGCGGAGTAATCTACTAATGAACTTTTGTTATTATGCAAACGATATAATACTGTCATATATTCAGCACGAGTCATTAATGCATTGGGCTTAATTGTGCCATCGGCATAGCCAGTAAATATTTTTTTGGTAACCAGCTGTTCAATATATTTTGCTGCCCAGTGATCTTTACTTAGATCATTGAAGATTGGGGTTGGAGCTTCAACTTCTTCTTCAGTTGTGCCTTCTTCTTCTTTTGGTTCCTCAGTATTCCCTTCCTCTGTCGAGCCACCGCCCCCTGGACTAGGTGTAGGAGTTGGGGTTTTAACGGTTTCTACTAATATTGAACTACTTAAGCTAGCTTCGCTTTCAACATGGATACGGGATACTGCTGTAACAGCATACGTATAGGTTTCACCTACTACCGCTGTCTCATCTACAAAGAATTGTAGTAAACCGTCCACAGCACGAACAGTTGCAATCAAGTGCTCTGATGTAGAGGTAGTAGGGGGAGCATTACCATCTGCACGATATATCGTATAGTAAGCTGCTGCCTCTCCACTTTTCGCCAAATCCCAGCTTAGCTGCACTCCAGTTTTCACACTCTTTGATCTGATATTGAGAGGTACTTGTGGAGCTGTTCCATCTAACCATGACATCTCTGGAATAAGTGCTGGACGAGCATAGGTTTCTTTAATTGCATCTAAAATACCTAATGGATTTGCTAAGAAGTGATTGGAGCTGAACAAAATACTTCCATCTACTGCTCCTTGCTTACCTTGATTGTAACGCAGCTGTGCAGGCAATTGATCTTCATTCTCCCAACCACTAGTGCCTACCTTATAACTTGCATGACCAATGTATAAATGTACGTCGTGTGTATTGGCATGTTCATTCACCTCATTAACCCACCAATCAACCAGCACATCATAAGCTGCTGCATTGTAACCAAAATGCCAATAAATTTGCGGGGCGATGTAATCTATCCACCCTTCTTGAATCCATGTTCTAGTATCTGCATAAATCGCTGAATAGCTTTCTAAACCATTCGTTGCTGATCCAGTAGCATCACTTGATTTATTTTTCCAAATACCAAAGGGACTAATTCCAAATTTGACATAATCCTTACTTTCCTTAATAGTGTCATGTAATCCTGATACCACTTGATTCACATTATTACGACGCCAATCACTTAATGAAAGATTACCTCCTGCAGCTGTGAATTCCCCATACTGCTTTGCATCATCAAAGCTTTGCGATGATGGATAAGGATAGAAATAGTCATCCATATGAATACCATCAATATTATAGTTCACTACGATTTCATTGACCGCTTCGATAATATAATTGCGAGCTTCCGCTATACCCGGGTTAAAGTATAACTTACCTTCATAATTAACAATCCAGTCTGGATGCTGACGCGCTGGATGAGTTTCTACTAGAGATTCGATATCAGTATTCATAGATACTCGGAATGGATTTACCCAAGCATGGAACTCCATATTGCGTTTATGAGCTTCCTCAATCATAAATTCTAGTGGATCATAGTTATCTGCTGGCGCAACCCCTTGTTTACCTGTTAGCCAATGTGACCATGGGAAGTACTCTGAAGGGAAGAATGAATCCGCTGTTGGTCGTACTTGTGTAAAGATAGCATTAATTCCTGCTGCCTGTAATTCATCAAGCAGCTTAATAAAGTCTTCGCGCTGCGATGCGGGATCTACATCTCCTTTAGTTGGCCAGTCGATATTCTCAACAGTAGAAACCCAAGCTCCTCGAAGCTCATGCTTTGGATTACTGATGTCATTCGTTACTACTAGTGTTTGTTGTGCTGCTTGCCCATTAACATTAGCACGAACCGTTGTTACTCCTGGAGCTAGAGCTGTAATTAAGCCGGTGTCGGCATCAATCTCCGCAATCGAAACATTATCAATAGAGTATTCTACTCCTTCAGTAATAGGTTTCTCACCTTCAATACGGTACGTACCTATAACCTTTGCACTTAGAGCCTCTCCACCAATAATTGCAGAGAATACATCCTTTATCGCAATTGATCTCAATTCTCCAGGCTTCACCTCTAAGCTGTAGCTTGCAGTTAATTCACCATATTGTTCAGTCATCAATGTAGCCGTAATCGTTGCTGTACCGTAGCTAATACCACGAAGTAAGTTGCCATCTACTGCTAATATTTCCTCATCATTAGATGTAATGACAGCTGATTGCGTGACATCAAAGAGCTCATTATTATCAAATACAGAATATACGTGAACTGCTCCCTCCTCAGATGGAACTAGTGTGCTTGGTCCAGTAATAACTAGATCGTTCGATTCCACCTGTTCATCCGTAACCGTTAATTCATAGGTTGAAATTGTTCCATTATAGGTAGCTGTTAATGTAGCTGTACCAGCAGCTAGTGCTGTAATCGTTCCATCGACATCAACCTCTGCAACTGATGGATCTGAGCTACTAAATGTAACTAGATTGGCTGCTACTGCGGCTGGCATTTTATAGCCTACTCTAGTTTCAAGCATTTGTGCTTTAAGTGTTTCTCCAATATGCATTGGTTTCACATTACTCCATTGAAATTCTAATGATGTCGTATCTCCATAAATCATAGAAATTTGATCAAAATAAAGGGTACCACTTGTTTTAGCACCAATTTCTACATAATAGATGAAGTTTAATTTATATGGAGCCGTTAAATTAGTAGGAAGATTAGCACTGACATATTGCCACCCATCTATTACAGTTGAAGTCGTCGTAAAATCTATAGTTGCTTGTGTCTTATTTGCATCTTGAATCTGAGCACGTATCCAATGCTTAAAGCCAGCCCCGTAAACCCAAAAACCAATTTTACTAGGCTCGCCAACAATTGTGCGTCCAGCAGTGCCATCGTTATCATAAAAACGTAGATAGGCTGCGGATGTAGCGGTCGACCCAGTAAAATCATACGTTAACTTTGCTGCAGATAAACCATGTACTGCTGGATCAGGCCTAGATGATTGCTCAAGCAATGCATAGTCAGTAGCAACACTTTTCGTGAGGTATACATCACTCATATCCTCAAAATCCTCGAATACTAAACTCGATGAGGTGTTAGCTTGCATCTCCGTAGCATAGGACACTCCCAATAAAGCGGAAAAACTTGAAGAGAAAATAAAAAAGCTTAATAGTACCATAAACATACGATTAAAACGCTTCATTAAATCACAATCTCCCTTCCCCTTATGTAGATGTCGAGGTTAAAAAAGCGCTTACAATATTAGTTTTGATAATAAATTTCAAAATAAAAAACCAAAACTAATATATAAGATAGAATTTTATTTTAACCTCATATTCATCATAGTGTATAGCTGTAAGTTTTGTAAATCATTATTCTGGATATAGTTTAGAAAAATCTATTTATTTTTCTATTCATTTACATAATCGATACAAGTCATATGTATTTCATGTAATTAAGTAATTGTTTCTTATTTGCGCATAACACAAAAAGGTATGCCCAAGGCATACCTTCTTGTGTTAATAACAACACTCATTAATATAAATTACTCTACCGAGGTTTTAGCTCGTTTTGTAAAGAAAGCAACGATAATTGCAAGAATTGCGAATCCAAACCCGATTACGAATGCATTGTGTATACCAGAAACTAGTGCTCCTGTCTGTTCAACAACAGAAGTTGGATCTGTCGATTGGGCTAAATAATTTTTCTGCCCCGACGTCATAATACTAATGAAGAATGCAACTCCGATCGCACCCGCTACTTGAGACAACGTATTAAGAATAGCAGTACCATGCGGGTAATAACGTGGCGGTAGTTGATTCAAACCATTCGTTTGTGCTGGCATCATAATCATCGAGATCGCGACCATTAAGCAAATGTGCAGAATGATAAATGTCGATTTAGATGTATCAACCGATACTTGTGTAAAGAACCACATCACAATTGCCAATGCCATAGTTCCAGGAATCATTAGCGCTCTTGGACCAAATTTATCAAACAACTTACCTGTAATTGGTGAAATTAGTCCATTTAAGAGACTACCAGGTAACATAATTAAACCTGATGCATAAACTGTCAGCCCTAAAGCCCCCTGGAATAGAAACGGCAATAATGCCATTGTCGAAAACATCGTCATCATCATTATGATGAGCAAAATCGTCGTTAATGTAAACATTGGAAACTTAAATGCTCTAAGATCCAATAACGGCTCCTTCAATTTCAATTGACGTATAACAAACAGGAGCAACGCTATTAGACCTATACCAATCATTCCGTATACTTCTAGCTTATCCCATCCTTTATAGGAGCTACTAAATCCATATACAATCCCACCGAATCCGATCGTTGATAAAAGAATCGATATGACATCTACTTTAGGTTTCGTAGGCTGAGATAAGTTTTTCAAATAAATGAATGCAAAAACAATAGAAAATAGTGCGAATGGAAGAACAATAAAAAATAGCCATCTCCATTCCAGTGAGTCTAGAATAATACCCGAAAGCGTAGGTCCGATAGCAGGAGCGAACATAATAACAAGCCCGATAGTTCCCATTGCTCCTCCGCGCTTTTCTGGAGGATACAACAGCAGTATCGTGTTCATAAGAACTGGCATCATTAATCCAGTACCTACCGCTTGTAATAAACGACCAATTAGAAGTACAGAGAATTCAGGTGCAATTCCACAAACTATAGTACCTATCGTAAATACGATCATGGCACCTAAAAATACTTGCCTTGTTGTAAGCCATTGCACAAGCAGCGCTGAAGCTGGGATAAGTACAGCAACAACTAGCATATACCCTGTTGATAGCCATTGTAGTATTGAAGCTGTCACATTTAATTCAATCTCTAATTGCGGAATGGCGTTGCTCAATAACGTTTCATTAAGTATTGAAAAAAACGCACCAATAATTAAAGAAATCATAATTGGTAGCCTCTTCACATTCCCTATATCTTGAGATTGAGAAGAGGCTGGCGAAGCTGAAGTATTCATCATTATTCCTCCACTGTAAGTAATATTTCTTTCTTATTTCTGCTTAACCAGAGATGTATTTTTACCAAACTGATAACGGTAAACGACAACGACAACAATTATCAATATGGACATTACAACAAATATATTACTATAGACATTGGCAGCATCATTCGTTATTAGTGGGTTAAACTTTACAGAAGATGAACCTTTGTCTAGCAATTTACCGACTACACTCATTGCCATCGCACCCGAAATAAAATTAATCATCGAGAGCAATCCCATGCCGACACCTGTCTCTTCTTTCGTCAACGTGCGTGAGATCGTGTTCGACATCGCAATTTGCATGAAAGTCTGACCTATATTACCTAGTATTAAAATTATTGCAATAATGTATGCCGATACTCCAATGAAAGATGATAGCAGTGAGAATGAGGCAAATATTAATACAGAGGCAATAAAAACAAGGGTATAGTTACCACGAGCATCAGCTAACTTTCCTCCCTTGCGTCCAAAAAATGCCGAAGCAATCGCCGCTGGAACGAGTACGAAACCAATATTAGCAGGGGTTAAGCTATTAACCTTCGCTAGAAATTGTGGCGTAATAAAAGTTAAGCTAAAACTCATGGCAGTCGTCATAAAAGCAAGCAATAGACCAATTGAATATGTCTTATTGCGGAAAAGACTTGGTTTAATAAATGGTTCAGCAGCTTTCCGAATTCGAATAATGAATAGTACTAGCATTACTATTCCTCCGAAGAACAACATCACTTGTGATTGTGTAATCGCAAGCAAGAACATCGCCACTGTAGCAGCTAGTAAACCTCCACCAAGAACATCAATACTTCCCGCATTCCCCTTCACATTGTCTAAATATTTTCTAAAGAAAGGTAGCGTCAGTAATGGAAGGAGAGATAGAACGAACATTAGTCTCCAGTTACCAAAGCTAGTAAGCAAGCCTGCTACAACTGGACCTAACGCACTACCTAGTGCAAGACCAATCGCTGAAGTTCCGAGTGCTCTTCCTCTTTGTTCAGGCGCAAAATATCTTGTCGGAATAATCATCGCTGTTGCAGGTAGAACAGAAGCTCCTGCCGCTTGAATAACTCGCCCTAAAATAATAACCCAAAATTGATTAGCAAGCAATCCAATTAATGAACCTACCCCAAATATAATAAGGCCAAATGTAAGCAAATCTTTTAACCGATATTTGTCAGCTAATTTGCCCATTACTATTGAACCTATCGCGTATACTACCATATAACTCGTCATAATCCAACTGACCTGAGACGGAACTAGTTGAAATTCTTTTCCTATTTCAGGGAGTGCTACGTTAAACATCGTCCCGTTCATAACTGAGAATATTAGTGCAACAACAAGTACTTTAAGTAGCTTGTCTGCATTTTTCGTAGATGATTCTGTCATAATTGTACCCTCTCTTCTCTTCAATTTTAACTATTTCATTTATATTAATTGTGTAAATGCAGACGCATGTAATGCTGCAAGAGCTAAAGCCAAGAGCATCAGAATAGCTGCTGGAATTATTTTATTGATAGGATCTTTAATCCGAATATGAAATAATACTGCTCCTAGCATAATAGACGCAAGCCACAGGGCAGAAATTGCTACTATTCCCGCATGCCAGAAACCAATAATTAAACCAACAACACCTAATAAAGCAATCCACCCTGTTGCAACTCTAAACCATTGAGGCAAACCTAAGTGAGTAAATGTGTCTACTTGCATTTTGACTCCCTTGATTTTCCCTACTCCTGAAAAGAAAAAAGCTAATATTAATAAAACTTGAAGTACTACTGCTACAATAGTCATTTGAAATCCTCCGCTAGTATGATGTGATCGCAAGTTGAATATACGATAATTACATTATAGAGAGGATGCTCACTAAGAGCAACAACATATTTAACCTTACTCATTATTTCCATTAATATTACTAAATGTTTTCACTGCACATCAATAAGTAGTTATGGTTTGCATAGCACCTCAATAAAGTAGGTACAGTATTATTGCATAATTCTGTAGATAAATAGTAAGAACCCCATTCTATTGTAGAATGGGGTTAAGTAACTATATATGAAATTATATAATTAAGAGCTTAAAAATGATGACATCATTTTTCGAAGTATTATTTACTGGATGCTTCTGTGTGGTCGTTCACTTTGAAGCTACGTGCCCAGTACAGAACTGGAGTTGCTACAACCGATATAATAAACTTAAAGATATATGTCGTAAAGACGATTTGTAGCCATTCTTGCCATGTGTATAGTCCTGTTCCAACAAAAGCAACAGTACAAAACACGATGGAATCTATAAGTTGACTAATTCCGGTACTAACATTGGTACGTATCCAAAATTGATTTTTAGCACCAAATCTTTTTCTCAAATAACCGTAAACTTTTACATCCAAAAACTGACTAGTTAAGTAGGCTAACAAGCTACCTGCAGCAAGACGCGGCATAAGACCGAATATCGTCTGTAACGATTCCTGCGCAAAATCAGTTTCCTGTGGCGTAAATTTAAGCACCATTTGCATCATAATCGTAGTAGCAATAAGCGTGAAAAATCCAAACCATACGGCACGCTTTGCCTCTTGTGGTCCATACTTCTCATTGAGTAAATCAGTACTCATCGAGATGGTCGTGTATATCGTATTGCCTAACGTCATAATGATACCGACAGTGAAAATAGATAGTTCAATTGTCTTCGTCACTTGAATGTTAGCAATAACCGTTGCAAAGGCAATCCATGCATAAAGACCTGTTTTACCAAAGAAACGATAACAAGCTAGAAATAACATAAAATTAACCGCAATAAATAAAATACCCCAACCGAAATTAAACACAAAAATCCTCCTTAGTTTTGTTGACGCGGGAAGTTTACGAACCGCGGGTCAATTATATGACCAGAGATAAGGATATCAAATTTTGTCATAGAAAGAAACTGTATATATTTTGAAGTGTTCATTGTACTTTATCGTGAACAAAAAATATTCATATCCCTATGCCAATCTATTGCCCTTTTTGCACAACAAATAGGGCAGTCCAAGAAATTGATCGCTGTTTTGCGATCTTCTAAGACTGCCCTAATATCGGTATCATTGACTAACCAAATTTAATAACTCCAATGGAATACAGGAACACGAAAATAATAGAAATAGGTACGACTACTCTTAACATTAGCAACCATAACTTGAACCACCAACCCTTGAGTCCTGCCTCTGCACCTGCTTGCTTCCATACGTAACCTGTAAATATTGTAACGATTAAACCTCCGATAGGTGTTAACACATATGAAGATAAAAAGTCTACCGTATCAAATATCGACATACCAAAAGGTGTAAAACCACCTAGTACACCACCAACTGACAAAGCAGATGGAACTCCTACTAGAAAACAGAGCGAAGATATGATAATAGATGCTTTCTTACGTGACCATTTCCATTTATCAATTGCAAAAGCAACAGGAACTTCTAGTATAGAAACCGCAGAAGTTAATGCAGCTACCGCTAGCAATAGGAAGAACAATCCACCAAAGAAGAACCCGAAAGACATTTGCGAGAAAGCTGCCGGTAATGCCATAAAGGCAAGACCTACTCCTTCTCCAGGTTCTAGTCCATAAGAGAACACTGTTGGGAATATTACAAGACCCGCTATAAAAGCATAGAGCACATTACTTGAGCCGATCGCAAGTGTCGCTTTACCTAGTGATTGTTCCTTCTGAACATAAGCGCCATAAGTGATCATTGCACCCATGCCTAGTGATAAGGAATAGAAGGCATGTCCCAAAGCTACAAGTACTGATTCAGCATTAAGCTTTGAAAAATCAGGTTTCAAGAAAAAGTTAATCCCTTCACTTGCACCAGGCAAAGTAACCGATCTTATCATAAGGATAATTAATATGATTAAAAATCCTGGAATCATAATTTTATTGAATTTCTCAATTCCACTCGATACACCTTTAACAATTACAAATCCTGTTATAGCCATAACAATAAACTGCCATACTACCGGCCAATAGCCTGCAGCAAAGTCTACAAATTTCAACTTGTAGTCTATTGAATCTCCATATAATAGTCCAGTAAATGATTCAACGGTATAATTTAGTGTCCAACCTGCTACTACACTGTAGTAGGACATAATAATAAAAGCAGTAATGATGGATAGAAATCCGAATAATCCCCAATACTTTTTACCTGTTAGCTTGAATAATGAAGAAGATGCATTCCCTCTTCCGCCACGTCCAATCGTCATCTCTGCAAGTAAAATAGGTAACCCTACAATAATTAAGCAGACTAGGAAAAGCAAGAAAAAGGCTGCTCCGCCATACTTCCCTGTTATATATGGGAACTTCCACATCGTACCGAGACCAATCGAACTACCAATAGCAGATAAGATAAATCCAGAAGAGGTAAACCTCTCTTTTTTCTGCTTTCCAGATGTTATGTTTTCACTTGAATTGCCATTCATGATGCGACCAACTTTCCTCCTGATGATAAACTTTCTTCATGATGTTGAATTTACCCTACCTATTATAACACTATTAGAAACATTAAAAAGAGGTAAATCACATCCAATGGATGGTGATTTACCTCCAAGCTACCGTACTTAATATTTCCGGAATGAGACTGGTTGCTTATCAAACCACTCTTTACGGATCATACGATGACAACTCTCAAACACGCTCTCGATTACTTGTGTTGAGAACGCTAAGACTCTAATTGTAAACCCAGTAACCGCAAGCAAGGATAATCCCAATCTAACTTGGGATTGTCCTATATTCAAGTTTTCATATAACTGATCAAGGAATTGCGGAGTTACTTGCTCCCCAAGTACAATCATCGAACCATAATGTGTATATCCTTCTAACAAACCAATCCCCTGCATATCCTGAACTTCAGGGCACATACGGATGTGATCAAAAACGACTAATTGGTTATCTATAAAAATTTCCGTTTTGAGCTTAAGCGTATCATAACGAAATAAAGAACCGTCAGGGGCCCACCCCGGTGTTAAAATTTCTGTGTAGAGCAGTGTTGCTCCTGACTCCATTCGAATAACTGTCGTTTGCTCATAATGGGCGTCTTGATATGCAATAATATTATCAGGAAAATATTCAAGAATACTTCCTTTCGCCAAATAAATATCAGTTTCCTGAATAACTGGCTTCCCTTTTGATCGATAAATTTTAGTTGAAGATAATGTCGTAAGTAGAAGCTCCGCATTCTCAGCTAGACGAAATTCTGCTTTGTAACGATCGCCGCCCACATATCCTCCACCTAGGCTAACCATATAAAAACAAGGCTGACCACTATTATCAAGATAAATAGGCGGGTTCGCTTTCCATGCACCTTGAGAATATATGTCCGATACAATCGTTTTTTCTCCCTGCATACAGACTTCTATCGATAAGTAACCTGTTATCTCTGACATTATTTTAAACCATCTAGCAACGCGTTCTTTTTTATCCACTCTATAACTTCAGGTAGACCGTAATTTTCCTTTAAGTTAGTAAAAATATATGGTTTATTTCCGCGAAATGTTTGAGTGTCTGCTTCCATGACATCAAGGTTAGCACCAACATAAGGAGCCAAATCAATCTTATTAATAATAAATAGATCTGACTTGATCATACCTTGCCCACCTTTACGAGGAATTTTCTCCCCTTGCGCCACGTCAATAATATAGATGGAAAAGTCGACAAGTTCTGGGCTAAAGGTAGCGGCCAAATTATCTCCACCGCTCTCCACAAATATTAATTGTACATCTGGATGCCTTTGCTTCAATTCATTTATAGCTGCAAAATTCATAGATGCATCTTCTCGTATTGCCGTATGAGGACAACCTCCAGTTTCTACGCCAATGATTCTGTCCTCAGGCAGTACGCCATTAATCATTAAAAACTTAGCATCCTCTTTGGTATAAATATCATTGGTAATGACCGCCATACTAATTTCATCTTGCAAATATCGAGTTATCTTTTCTACGAGCAATGTTTTACCTGCTCCAACAGGACCACCTACTCCAATTCGAACCGGTTCCATGACTGCCCCTCCTTAAACTTTTTATTAACTTCTTGATGTAACTTCTCTAATATGAAAAGCACATTAGAAGGATATTCTTCTATAAACCTTTATATTATGACATAAATAAACGAATATTAAGTCTTTCATGTCTCATCTGCGATAATTCTAGACCTGGTGATGTAACTCCAAAATCATCCGGGTCTAATTGCTCGATCTGCTCAGCCGCTTGATTCAGTGTAGACTGTAACTCCTGAATCAACCGTTGTCCGTCAGTCTGACCAAGAGGTATAGCTCTAACACCATTTTGGACCAAGCTCACCGTAGAAGCATACAAGTACGAAACAACCGCTGTTGATTGAGGAATGTGTAAATGATGGGATATCATTGCGAATACAATCGACGAATGTCCCCAACATGTTCTATTTTTAATTCTGTGATGATATTGCTCTAGTATCGGACTCTCATACAATTCCATAGCGAGATGTAGCATCCGATCTGCAATTCTCTTATTTCCGTCTCTCGACTCTCGTGCCAAATTTTGTACACTGATCTTGGCATCAAGTGACCAGATCGCTTCCATGTCGCCTTCCTCAAGCGCTTTATACGTTAAGTGACAGGCAAATCCGTCAGTATAGATAAGCTGCTCTCGAACGTAAATCTGAAGCCATTCCAAAAATGTTTGTTTGTTCTTTACTCGCTCATCTTGAACATACGTTTCAAGACCAAATGAATGACTGAATGCCCCTGTTGGCAAACTTGAGTCACACCATTGGAGGAGCGACAGTAAAGAGGAATTAGTGTCTATGATCGACATGACGGAATGCTTTCCTAACTGTCATCTTCTCACGAGAACAAGGTATTCCGTCTTTCTGCAGAAGTTCCTCCACCAAATAATCATATTGGATGAACATCTGATCTCCTTCAAATTGAGCAGGCAAATGTCGGTTTCCTAGCGAATGAGCAACTTCACCCATTTCCTTAATTGTGCGTGGACGAATTACGAGTAATTCATCCGGTAAAACATGAACAACGATTAACGAATGGTCATCCATATAGAGTACATCTCCGTTAATAAGTTCTTTGGAATGTGCAAGCGAGATGCCTATCTCCTTACCATGGTCAGTAACTACGCGTTGAATTCGTTTAACTAAATCATCACTATGCAAAAATACCTTTTCAATATGACGACTATTCCTTTGTTCTTCATTCAGACTATCTATATGAGTCACTACTTTTTCGATTATCACAAAACTTCACCTCAGAATAAGAAATAACGTTGTGCCATTGGTACGACATCAACTGGTTCACACGTAATCAATTGTCCATCTACTTTAACCTCAAACGTTTGTGGATCAACTTCAATCGACGGGGTTTCCCCGTTTAACTTCAGATCCTTTTTCGTAAGCTCACGAATACCGAATACTGGAAGCACCTGTTTCTGTAGCCCTAGTTTTTCTTTTATTCCCGCTTCATAGGCTGCTTTAGATACGAACGTAATTGAACTCGCATACTGTGCTTTGCCTAATGCTGCGTACATCGGACGGAATAAAACCGGCTGCGGAGTAGGAATTGCTGCATTAGCATCCCCCATAACACTGTATACGACGAGACCACTCTTCATAATTACTTCTGGCTTCACTCCGAAAAATGCTGGGTGCCAAATAACTAGATCAGCTACTTTCCCTACTTCAATGGAGCCAACGTAGGAACCAATGCCGTGAGCAATCGCTGGGTTAATCGTATATTTGGCCACATAACGCTTCACTCGGTTATTATCGCCAATTCCAACATCACCTGTCAGTTTCCCTAGTTGTTTTTTCATCTTGTCTGCTGTTTGCCAAGTACGCATAACAACTTCACCAATACGCCCCATCGCTTGAGAATCGGAACTCATCATGCTAAATACGCCTAAATCATGCAAAATATCTTCCGCAGCAATCGTTTCCTTCCGAATACGTGAATCTGCAAAAGCCACGTCTTCAGGAACCATCGGGCTAAGATGATGGCAAACCATTAACATATCTAGATGTTCCTCTACAGTGTTGATGGTATATGGCTTCGTCGGATTTGTAGATGCAGGAAGAATATTAGGTAGACTAGCCATCGTAATCATATCAGGTGCGTGACCTCCGCCAGCACCTTCCGTATGGAATGTATGAATTACTCTGCCATCAATCGCATTCACAGTATCTTCAACGAAACCGAATTCATTCAACGAATCGGCATGAATAGCGACTTGAACATCATACTCGTCAGCAACGCGTAAAGCTTTATCAATGACAGAAGCAGTCGCACCCCAATCTTCATGAATTTTAAATCCAATCGCTCCTGCCAGAACCTGTTCGACTAAAGCCCCTTCAGAAGAAGTACTACCTTTTCCGAGAAAACCAACATTTATCGGCAAATCTTCCGTTGCCTCAAGCATACGGTGAATGCTCCATTCACCAGGAGTCGATGTCGTTGCTTTTGAACCTTCCGCTGGCCCAGTTCCTCCGCCTATAAGCGTAGTAATACCAGATGTTAAAGCTGTTTCCACTTGAAGTGGGTTAATAAAGTGAACATGTGTATCTATTGCACCGGCAGTAACAATCATTCCCTCACCAGCGAAAATTTCGGTTGTCGCTCCGATTATCATATCGACGCCATCCATAATGTATGGGTTTCCACTTTTGCCAATACAAGCGATTATACCGTCACGAATTCCGATATCCGCTTTGTAAATTCCGGTATAATCCAATATAACTGCATTAGTTATAACTACATCCATTACGCCATCCGCTCGTGTTGCTAAAGGGTGTTGCCCCATACCGTCACGGATAGATTTTCCACCACCAAATTTGCACTCATCGCCATACTGTGTATAATCTTTTTCTATCTCTATGAAAAGATCTGTATCTGCTATTCGGATTGCATCTCCTACAGTAGGTCCGAACATATCTGCATATTCTTTTCTTGTTAATCGCAGACTCATGAGATGCCTCCTTATTTATCTAAATAGCCATTCGTTTGATTGTTCAATCCATAGACTCGACGTTCCCCTGCTAAAGCAACTAGATTCACTTTTTTAGCATCACCCGGCTCGAACCTTACGGCAGATCCTGCTGGAATATCCAGACGCATCCCATAAGCTTCTTCACGAATAAATTGCAGAGCCTTGTTGACCTCATAGAAATGATAGTGAGATCCAACTTGAACTGGTCTGTCTCCTAAATTCACTACTTCTATAACATGAGTCCTTCTATGTTCATTGCAAATAATATCTTCTTCACGCAATACGTATTCTCCAGGACGCATAATGACTTCACCTTTCTAATCTTGTTTTATATACTATTGAATCGGATTATGGACAGTAACTAATTTCGTCCCATCCGGAAAGGTCGCCTCTACCTGAATATCTTGAATCATTTCTGGAATACCTTCCATTGTATCTGCTGCAGTTAATATTTTCGTACCGTCTCGCATCAATTGAGCAACACTTTTTCCGTCGCGAGCACCTTCCAATATCTCATAAGTAATTAAAGCTATCGCCTCTGGATAGTTTAATTTGAGACCTCTGTCTTTTCTCCGTCTTGCAAGGTCAGCTGCAACGACGATCATCAACTTTTCTTGTTCACGTTGTGTTAGCTTCATCTCACATCTCCCCTTAAAGTCATTTATACCTAATTTATCCAAAATGCCTAAATAAATATTATAGCATCTTCTCATTTCGTTATACAAACATTATCTCATTTCGCTATCCAACGGCTGGTACTCGTCCATCAGTTGATGAACACGTTCTTCCATCTGCTTCTTAATATTCTTTTCTGGCTGAGGTTGAAACCAGTAAATTTCTCCACCGTCATAATGACCGTTATAATCAATACCCTCCATGGAAGCAGTAAAATGCCAGTGGCAGTTTACTGTGTCGTCAAGCGATACTTTCACATCAAATTTCTCGAACATTGTTTTCACCTCCATGACTTTCTACAAATTAGGCAATCTTTTTCTCATACTAATCATCAACCATGTAACTAGTACAAATGGCATTGTAAGTGCAGGGAGACCATAAGGACTCATCCATTCATTAATGCTCGCAGTAATTGGCACTGTTATTATCGCAGCAATGATTCCGGTTAAAACTTTGTTGCCTTCTCGATCTGCATATATTATGGAAATAGCCAAAATCGCCAACACCGCATTGTAGCCATACATCCCCATATTCAGAGAAGTGACCTCTGCCCCTAATGCGTAAGCTGATAACCAAGAAATGATTGTCCCTATAACCGCATACAATCCCAATCGCCATCCTGCCCAAAAAATTCCTATTAGAATAAGGAGCGCTGAATAGATATTTTTCAAAAAGAAGATTTGGCTAATACCATAAATTACTCCGTTAAATTCGATATTGCCTCCGACATGAAGTCTCCATGGGGTAACATCCTGTTGAACGAGATCATTACTTAAGTGAATGGCTGACATTCCAAAGGAAGCAAGTAGAACCAACCAAGTCAGCAGAATATAAGGAAATGTAAGGATCGGGATTTTCAGACGATTCAATACGTTCATCATTGCTGCTGTAAATAAAGAGGCAACAGCAGCTCCAATAATTGCGAATAACCAACGATTATCGCCACTTAAATATAAAGATAGTGCCAAGCCTGTCAAAACAGAGTTATATCCAAATATACCTTCGTTGACTGACGACTTGTTAGCCCCGCTAGATAGACATATCCAAGTACCAATCATTGATGCAACCAATGCGACTAGCGCTAACGGAACAGATGTAATCATAATGGCTATTAGTATAATCAGCCCAGTAATCGCATTATCAATCAATAACACCTGTGAAATTCCTTTTAGTGTTGCTGACATAAATGATATAAAATGATCCCTTCTCCTTATACGATGCATTTTGTGTAGAATTAGGTTCACCTCTTGTCGAATAATCACGGTCCTTGAATAATTATTGACAAATAGCACCTAATTATACTGATCCTGTTGTTTACTGATCTTCATCAGCTCATAGCATATATTTGAGAACGATCCTATAATGATTCTTATTAGGAACAATAACCATCTTACATACTAATCAATCAATTCCCTGAAATGTAACGTCAAATTCTAACTCTTCAAAACAACAAAAACCCTATTCTCATGAGAATAGGGTTAAACTACAATCTGATTCAATTCAGATGGTTAACCGTCTCTCCTTTAATGAGAGAAACATAAATTCTTTCAAGTTCAACAGACTCTCCAGACAACATTTTGAGTAACTGCTCAGAAGCCAGTGCTCCCCACTTATGCATAGAATAATCAATGGTTGCTAATCTAGGCTGAACAAACTGGGCTAATTCAATATTATCAAATCCAATGAGATGGATATGCTCGCCAATAATAAGATCAGTATGATTACGAATATAACCATACAGTCCAATAGCCATCTCATCGTTAAGACAGAACACAGCAACCGGTCTAGTATACTCTTGCGCAATACGTTTTGCTGCAGCTTCCCCCGTCACTCTACTAAAATCACCTAAAATCTCGATATGTTCAACTTCCGGAACACGAGCCATCACTTGATGGACCGCACGTAATCTTTGATTGGCATCATAAGAGCCTAATGGGCCAGTTACCGTATATATTTTGTCATGGCCTTGTTCGATTAGATATTCCAAAGCAAGAGTTGCTCCTGCTTTATTATCGAGCAGCACTTGATTAATATGAGTATGATTCAATTCACGATCCAATACGACCGCCTTATATCCATCATTCGAATATTGCAGCAGCTCTTCTGTAGAAAAAGTTGCATCGAGAATAATTGCTCCATCGATCATTCGCTCAGGAATTAATCTCCGTGATTGTGACCCACTACATACGAGTAGATCGTAACCTTTTGTATGTAGATAATCTTTAACTCCTTGTAACAAATCTCCATAGAAGCTGCCACTGAAATCAGTCAAAAATATACCAATCAAGTGAGATTTTCTAGTTTTCAATAAACGAGCAGCTGCATGAGGCACGTAATTCAGATCTTTAGCTATAGCCAATATTTTTGCGGCCGTTTCCTTCGTTACTTTGTCACTACCATTTAGCGCATATGAAACTGTGGAGATGGAGACTCCTGCCTTTTTTGCAATATCTTTAATACTAGCCAAAATTCCCGCACCTCTTTCATTACTGGTGAAACGTTTATATTTTTATATTATCAGAAATGAAATAGCGTTACAACACACCAATTTAGTCATATAAACATCTATATATTGCAATTGACAGCGCTATTCAACGCCAATTATAATGCATATTATCAGCAATCGAAACGTTTCGATTGTGATCTTAAAATGATATTTAGGGAGGTTTTTTTACACATGTCGAACGAGAATCAACAGTTACATGACCGAACTAACAATAAAGTAAATGTAAAAGAACTTATTGAGCAAATGACATTAGATGAAAAGATCGCCCAGCTTATCCAGTTGGCTGTCCCCTTCTATGAAGGTGCAGTTGGTGAAGGACTAATTACAGGGCCAATAGATTCACTTGGTATTACAGAAGTAACAGTCCACAATTCAGGATCTGTACTTGGAATGGCAGGTGCACAGGATGTTATTAACGTGCAACGCACTCATCTCAAACATAACCGACTCGGAATTCCGCTTCTTATGATGGCCGATATCGTACATGGTTTTAAGACGATTTTCCCTGTACCACTTGCCATTGGTTGCTCCTGGGATATGGAACTTGCAGAGAAAAGTGCTGAGATCGCAGCGAAGGAAGCAGCTGTATCTGGCGTTCATGTTACTTACGCTCCAATGGTCGATCTCGTCCGAGATCCAAGATGGGGACGTGTAGTAGAAGCAACCGGAGAAGATCCTTACTTGAACGCTCAGTTTTCTCGAGCATTCGTAAGAGGTTTCCAAAGCGATGATCTTGCGAACAACTTTGATAGAGTTGCTGCTTGCGTGAAACACTTCGCCGCTTATGGTGCTGCCGAAGCTGGACGAGACTATAATACAGTTGATTTATCTGATCGACAAATGCGGGAGTTCTACTTACCCGCATACAAAGCAGCACTAGATGAAGGCTGTGAGATGGTTATGACTTCCTTTAATACGGTGGATGGTATTCCAGCGACCGGAAATTCGAAGCTAATGCGTAAGCTACTTCGCGAGGAATGGGGCTTCGAAGGTATATTAATATCCGATTGGGGAGCGGTCAAAGAGTTAATTGCCCACGGCATCGCAGCTGATGAATCAGAGGCAGCTCTTAAAGCGATTATAGCAGGCGTCGATATTGAGATGATGACATCTTGTTATGTTAATCATTTGTCAGAGTTAGTAGAAAGCAATGAAGTAGATGAAGGGCTAATTGACGAGGCTGTTCTACGTATTCTGACCTTAAAGCAAAAGCTTGGATTATTCGAAAATCCGTATCGTGCTGCTGATCCTATACGTGAACAAGAGATTGTATTTTGCGAGGATCACCTTAACGTCGCTCGTAGTCTAGCAGTCAAATCATGCGTTCTTTTGAAGAACGAAAATGTGTTACCACTTACACGCAATCAGAATATTGCCCTTATCGGACCTTTTGCTAATAACAGTGATGTACTTGGACCATGGTCTTGGACTGGTTCGAAGGATGATGCTATTACACTTGCGGAAGGAATGCAAACGAAGCTTGGCGGCAATGTCACTCTTTCTGTAGCTGAGGGGTGTGGAATCGAGACAACAACAGAGCAACAGTGGCTGGATGCGCTCGCAGTGGCTCATGATGCCGATACGATTGTGTTAGCACTCGGTGAGCATTCCGATATGAATGGTGAGGCGGCAAGTCGATCTAATATTCAGTTGCCTCAAGTGCAACTAGACCTTATTCAGAAGTTGAAGTTACTGGGCAAACCGATGGTCGTCGTTCTATTCAATGGACGTCCGCTAGATTTACATGGTGTATACGAAGAAGCTGATGCTATTTTGGAGGCATGGTATCCAGGCTCACAGGCAGGCCATGCTGTGGCTGACTTGTTGTTCGGAGACGAAAATCCGAGTGGCAGATTAACAATGTCCTTCCCTTATAGCGTAGGTCAAGTACCTGTCTATTACAACGCTTACAATACAGGACGTCCTCAAGGCGCTCCAGATGCCCAAGTTCGTTATGTATCACAGTTTTTGGATATTCCAAACGAGCCATTACTTCCTTTCGGCTTCGGTCTAAGTTATTCCGAATTTGAATATAGTGCAGCACAGCAGTCCGCAACTACAATGACCAAGAGTCAGCCTATTAAACTTTCGATTACGGTAATTAACAAAGGAAGCATTACTGGTGTTGAAACTGTTCAGCTATATGTGAGAGATATGTCAGGAGAAGTCGTTCGTCCGGTTAAAGAATTGAAAGATTTCCGCAGGGTCGAGCTACAGCCAGGTGAGAGCGCAGACATTGAATTTATCATTACAGAACAACAGCTTAGATATTATCATTCCGATCTTACTCATGAAAGCGATGCAGGTGCATTCGTAGCATTCATCGGTCCAAGCAGTAGTGTCAATACCGAGCTCAAGTTTAACCTAATTAAATAGTATGCAAAGGGGCTGTCCTGAGAAGGACAGCCCCAATTGCTTACGATGAAACGAAGCCCAGCAACGTGTACGGCATGAGTACACAAGCGGTCATTGCTCGAAACTTCCAATAATGGTTCAAAACATTCGCTTGTCAGCTCCAAGAAGATCCCATGAAGCTAGGGAAGTGAAGCGCACAGCGTACGTAGTTGGTTGAAATGTTTCTGTAAGAAACATACATCAAAAGAAAATTGGAGCGACCGATGAATGGAAGCTTCGCCGTCGAATCTACTGCGAAGCAACACATCGTGATCACAAGCGAATGTTTTGAACTACAAACTTCCAATAAAGGTTCAAAACATTCGCTTGTCAGCTCCAAGAAGATCCCATGAAGCTAGGGAAGTGAAGCGCACAGCGTACGTAGTTGGTACGTGAGCACTGGAGCGACCGATGAATGGAAGCTTCGCCGTCGAATCTACTGCGAAGCAACACATCGTGATCACAAGCGAATGTTTTGAACTACATCTACTCCTTCACAGCGCCAATAACTATACCTTTAACAAAAAACCGCTGTAAAAACGGATAGATGATTAGAATTGGTAGCGCTGATATAAATATTTGGGATGCCCTCAGTGTCCGTTGAGACATATTAGCAATGATTGCTTGATCAAATCCTGTGGTACTACCTTGGACGATCAGCGTTTGCATAAAGCTAGCTAGTGGAAGGTTTTCTACTCCCTTCATATAGATCAAGCCATCGAAGTAGGCATTCCAATGTCCTACCATCGTGAACAAACCGATCGTTGCCAGTGCAGGCATAGAAAGAGGTAGATAGATAGATATAAAGGTTCTAAAATGTCCTGCTCCATCTATAAAGGTAGCTTCCTCTAATTCCTTCGGTACAGCACGAAAGAAATTTAGGAGTAGAATTAGATTATAGACTGCAACAAGCCCAGGTAGAATTAAGGCTAGCAGATTATTAAGTAAACCAAGTTTTTGAATAAGAATATAACCTGGAACCAGTCCAGCATTAAACAACATTGTAATTACGAAATACCAAAGGTATACATTTCTACCGCGAAATACACGGTTGTCTTTGGATAACGCATAGGCAGCAACAGCGTTCACTGCTAGAGCTAACGCTGTCCCAAACACCGTACGCTTAATCGATACCCCAAGCGATGTAAGAAAATTTTCATTAGCAAATGTTTTTTCGTATGCTTCTATCGTAAAGTCTATGGGCCAAAATGTTACGAGCCCTGCATTAGCAGCTGAAGTATCGCTGAAAGATACCATTAGCAAATGATATAAAGGCAACATACAGCCAATAGAAATAGTAATTAGAAATATATAGTTGAACACTGTAAATATGCGATAAGGCAGCGTTTTATGATACACGAGCATTCATCCTTTCATGTTAGCTTATTATATTCATTCGAGTTAGAAGATTCGATATCCAGCATATCGATAAGCAAGACGATATGAGACGATAATTAACACTAGGCTAATTAACGATTTGAATAAGCTGACAGCCGTTGCAAAGCTAAATTGGCCGCTTAGTAAACCTTCTCGATAGACGAATGTATCAATAATGTCACCTTGTTGGTAAATCATCGGACTGTATAAGTTAAATACTTGGTCAAAATTTGCATTCAGTACATTACCTAGTGCCAACGTCGCAACAACGATAAGAATTGGAATGAGTGACGGAATCGTAATATAAATCGTTTGTTTCAGTCGACTTGCGCCGTCAACTTCAGCTGCTTCATATTGAGCTGGATTAATACCAGAAAGTGCAGCAAGGAAAATAATCGTGTTAAAACCAAATTCTTTCCAAACATCACTAAAAATAATGGTAAGCCTGAACCATGTGCCATCACCTAAGAAGAATATCGGTTTAATGCCAAATATGTTCGTTATAAACGAATTGATAATGCCCGTTTGCGCCAACAAATCAATCAAAATACCTCCAAGAGTAACCCATGAAAGAAAGTGTGGTAGGTAGACAAGTGTTTGTACTGATCTCTTTATTCCCATATTTCGAACTTCGTTGAGAAGTAAAGCAAACCCAAATGGAATAATTAGATTTAGAACAATTTTGGAACATGCGAACAATACTGTATTCCATGTAATTTTTATAAAGTAATCATTTTCAAACATATATCGGAAATGCTTCAGTCCGACGAACGGAGAACCTGTGATTCCTAATGCTGCCTTATAGTCCTGAAAAGCCATAGCAATACCTGACATTGGTAAGTAAGAAAAAACAAAAGCAACCAGTACCGCTGGTAGCACCATAAAATGTAGTACCCATGGCACTCGATATCCTCTACGCTTAACAGCTATTCTGTTTACTTTCAAGTTGGGATCTGTTGTAGTCATTCGGTTCATAGTTTTCTCCCTTTCTATAAAATTTAATTTGTATAAAAGGCGATGCCCTGTTATATATAATAGCAACAAGCAAGTTCAACAAACTATAAGACATTATTAGGATTGATAGTGTTTTGTTATGTACTTATCGGGGGGATGACCATTGAAATCAGGCAGCGGCATAAACATATTTAAGAATATCTTTGGTTCTAAAATGAGTTTGTTTGCGAAAATGAACGCACTTATTATCATCTTTTTCATTCCCGTCATTATCTTGTTCACATATTCTAATGGAGTATCTTCAAACGTCATTGTAAAAGAACTTAAAGCTTCAAATATTAAGCAGCTTTCCTTTCTCTCTAGTCAGATTGAATCACGAATAAGTCAAACAATGGATTTTATGACAACGTTTTCACGTGATCCAAACGTCCGGAAATTTAATGGAATAAACATATGGGATGATCGATATGATCGAATGCAGACAAGATATGCAATACAAGAAAAAATGGTATTACAATCAGGAGTTATGAATATATGGCCGGTTGAGTTTACTGTCTATTCACAATTGAACAAAGAAGGAATTTCTAACATAAGCACGATGGTGGATTATGATGAAGATTATTTAAAGAGAAATATTACGGGTAGGTGGATTTACGGAGACGGTCAAGAGCTAGATAAAAATGTTCAAAAAGCCTTTCATTTATTTGTTAGCGATTCATTTGGCGATTATGATGCGATTGACAATAGTAATCTCGTTATTAAATCTAGTTTTTACCCTGATAACATTCAAAACATTTTAGACACCTATAAAGAAGGTGGACAAGGAGATCCTATCTTCTACCTTAATGGAGAAGCACCGATCCTTAACCGCACTGCCGATCCCGAACTTATTAATAAACTCGTTGAGTTTCTTGATGACAAAACTTTGGAGAATTCAATGCAAGAAGTGGTTGTATTGGATAAGCAGTCATATCTGATCAGTGCTGTAGAATCTTCATCACTTGGCTGGTTTCTTGTAGATATTGTACCGCTTGATCAAATATTAGGACCGATATCATTTAGCCGTAACTTGTTCTATTTCGCGATGGGATTAATTTTCATTGTAGGTATATCTTTATCCGTACTACTGTATCAAAATATTCAGAGTCCAATTCGTAAACTTATTCATGGACTTCAACGTGTACAACGCGGTGATTTTTCTGTACGAATTAGTTCTAACGTTAATAACGAATTTGCATTCCTATTTTATCGATTCAATGATATGTCGCAACAAATTCAAGAACTCATCGATAATGTATTGAACGAGAAGTTAAGGGCCAGAGAAGCGACTCTAAAGCAATTGCAGGCTCAAATTAACCCTCACTTTTTGTATAACTGCATCGGATATATGATAAATATGGCTCAATTAAAGGATGAAGAAGCCGTCGTTTCCATGGGACATAATTTAAGCGCATACTATCGGTATATGACACGTTTGGAGCGGCCAACGGCATCTTTGAACGAGGAAGTTCAACTTATTATTAATTATTTAGATATTCAAAAGCTACGCAATGGAAGAATTCAATATCATATTGATATTCCTGAGGAGATGCTCAAGGGGCAGATTCCTCGCCTGATGCTGCAGCCGATCGTAGAGAATGCCGTTATTCACGGGGTTGGAAAAACGTACTCTTCAGGAGAAATTCGTATTAAAGGTGTAATGTCAGACGGCTATTGCAAGCTTTATGTAGATGATGATGGACCAGGTATGACGGAAGAGCAATATGCCGCCCTCAATCACTCGATGAAACAACCGCTACAAGATAATACCGGATATGGCTTCTGGAATACGAATCAACGGCTTATCCATCAATTTGGCGAAAGCTCTCAACTCATATTCTCAAAATCAGATATTGGTGGATTCCGGACGAAAATTATTTGGCAACTTCCTTCTACCGTTGATCAACATCAACAATCCCACCATAAAGGAGAACAATAACATGCAAATGATCATCGTTGATGACGAGGCGCACTGGGTAGACAATTTATCTATGAATAAACCGTGGCATACACTAGGCATTGAGGTTGTTCATAAAGCCTACTCTGCACAAGAAGCTCTACAAATTATTAACACATATCCGATCGATATCGTGATTTCAGATGTCCTTATGCCTGAGATGACAGGACTCGAACTAATCGAGAAAATAAGAGCGCTCGACAATAAGATTAAATGCATTATTTTATCGGGTTACTCCGATTTTGAATATACGAAAGTAGCGTTACAAAATCAGGCAGTAGATTATTTACTGAAACCACCAACCGACATTGACTTACTTGGAGCAGTGAAATCTGCGATAGATCAGTTAAATGCAGAATGGGGAAACGTAAACTCTTATGAACGAATGGAAAAAATTTTGAGAGAAAACCTTCCACGTTTACAAGGTCAATGCTTACAAAGCGCATTGCGTGGAGAGCGAATTTCTAATGAAGAATGGGAACGGAAGCTTGAAAATTATAACTTGCCCTTCCGCTTCGATAACAGCATACTTATGCTTGTTCGAATGGAAGAAGAGTTTGGACAGTATCGAAACAATGGGCAACATCTATTAGAGTACGCTATTTTTAATATTGCCGAAGAGATATTGGGCGAACTTGCAAATGTATGGGGAGTAAAAGAAGAACATGGATATCTAGCAATCTTGATTCAATTTAAAGTTGAATACCAATATGATGAGAAAGAAATGAATATAGAAAAATTAGCAATGCAGCTTCAATCAAAAGTAAAACAGTTTCTGAAAGGATCTTTGTCTATCGTCATGACTGATCCCTTCCAGTTCCCTGACCAATTATCGGATAAATATACTCATGCACTCGCTTACTTCAGACAAATTGTCGGTGATGAAAAAGATTTTGTAATGCGCGCAAGCGACTTACATCATCACACATCCAGCGGTGTTCTAGACGTCATCCATGCTCCGCCATTATTGAAAAATTTATTAGAAGCAGGACGTTGGGAGTCGGCAGAGGATAAATTAAAACAAGTATTTTCTGAGTTAGATGCAAAATGGGCAGATTCCTGGGAGCATTGTCTAGAAACTGGTTATATTATCGTGTCGTCCTTCACCCATTATTGTCATCGCAGTGGTCATACGCTTGAAGGATTATTGGGCAAAGATTTTGAGCTTCTACAATCTGGAGAAATATTCAATTCAATCAATAAGCTTCGCAACTGGTCTTTCGACTCACTAAGTAAGTTACAAGAAAAAGCATCCGACGATGTTAAAGATATTCGCTCTATATACGTCAAAAAAACGCAAAAGTTTGTTGAGATGAATTTACACCATGATGTGTCGTTACGAGCACTAGCGGATCATGTTAACCTTCACCCTACTCATCTATCTAAGTTATATAAATACGAAACAGGCGAAGGAGTAAGTGATTTCGTATCGAGGCTGCGAATGGAGACTGCTTGTCACAAGTTGAAATCAACCGATAAAAAAGTATATGAGATTAGTGCAGAGATTGGATACTTAGATCCCGCTTACTTCATCAAAGTTTTTAAGAGACAATTTGGCAAAACACCGCAAGAATTTAGAGAAGAACATTAACAACATGACAAAATCCTATGAAAACTGAAATAATCCTATAGATGACCTCCTAGCACAATTGTTACAGTTACACTAGAAATCATCTTATTCAACAGGGGGATATTCGAAATGAAAAAACTACAGAAACTATGGTTGCCACTTATTGCGCTAATGCTAATTGTATCAGCTTGTGGTAAAGCTACTGAGCCAGGCAATACGGCTGCACCTAGTACCAACAATCCAGGAGTAACAGATCCAGCGACAAAGTCAGAAGCTGATCTTGCATTCGAAAAGGGTAAATATGATCCACCGATTGAAATTAGTACGATCATCATGCCAATTGAATACACTAAAGGCGAAACAAAAGATAACAACGTACATGATCGTTGGATGTTAGAAACTTTAGGTATGAAACATAAAAACACATGGTACCCTGCTGGTTCCGATCAGTATAAGCAACAACTTCAACTTGCTCTTACTTCAGGTGAGAAACTACCTGATTTCGTAATGGTGCCTACTGATTCTGTACTGACTGATCAGCTTATTGATTCTCAGCAGTTTATGCCGATCGATGAATTATTCGAGAAATATGCGAACGAAACTTGGAAGAGTCATGCTGCAGAAAATCCTGAACTATGGTACCCGTTCACAAAGGATGGTAAGAAGTGGAACCTTCCAATTATGGAGTACACGGACAACGATGATACACTTCTATGGCTTCGCGAAGATTGGATGACTAAACTAAATCTTCAAGAACCAAAAACAATTGCTGATCTAGAGATCATTATGGATAAATTCAAAAATGAAAATCCTGATGGATTAGCTGCAAAAGATGTATACCCACTTGCTATCTCATTGAAAAACAATACAAACACTTGGATGGGCGGACTTGACTGGTTATTCGGTGCATACGGCTCTGTACAAGAACAATGGAACAAGGATGCAAATGGTAACCTAGAGTATGGATCTGTAAATCCAGGCGTTAAGCAAGCTCTAGCTAAATTGCAAGAGTGGATGGAAAAAGGTTATATTCACCCCGATGCTGCACTATGGGATGAAGGGAAATCTGCTGAGATCTGGACAAAAGGAAATGCCGGCATCTTACCAGGCGCAAACTGGGTACCTGACTGGCCAGCTGGTGATCTATTGAATAACGTAACAGGATCAGTATACAAAGCTTATCCTGTACCTGCAGGTCCAGATGGTTTGATCGGTACGAAATGGCAAAATTCAGGCGTTAATAGTAGCTTTATGATTAACAAAGATGCAAAACATCCAGAAGCTATCATTCTGTACTACAACTATCTGCTTGATAACCTAGCTAATCCAGCTGTTGGTAGTGATTATGAGTATGGTTTTGCTCAAGGATATGATTGGGATATTATTGATGGTGAGCCTACTAAAGATAAAGAAAAAATTACAGACTTCTTTGATAAATTCCCATTCATTACAGGTCCAGCACGTATTCCAAACCTGTATATGTCTTCATTAGTTAAACTAGCAAACGGTGAAGCTGCAGAGACACCTTATGAGAAGCAACAAGCTCAATTCCGTAAACCTGAAAACTGGTATGCTGCTAAAGTTGTAATGTCGCAAATCGATATTCGTAAACAAAACTACTTTACAGGTGCTGCAACTCCTACCATGATCGAAAAATGGAATCTGTTGCGTCAATCTGAGTTAGAAACGTTCAACAAAATCATTTATGGTAAACTACCTGTTGATGCCTTCGATGAGTTCGTTGCAAAATGGATGGAAAACGGCGGAGAGCAAGTAACGAAAGAAGTTAATGAATGGTTCCAATCCGTATCACAATAAGCGAATAAACTACGTTTTGAATGTACGACTAAATGAATATAGCATTTGAATTTGAAAAACAAACGCAATCATTACCTTCTAGGTACTGATTGCGTTTGTTTTAAGTTATTTATTATACAATTACCTTTCTTCCACCAATTCGATTAACATTATGTAGTATAGATACATCGGAATTTGCCTTACCCGCAGGAACTGCACGCTCTTTACCCCAATTCCTAATCGATTCAATCTGCTCTGGACTCGTCTGAGATAACGGAACCACATTAGCAAAGAGATTAATGAATGTATCTTCCGTGATAGACTCATCACCCTTTACATAAGCTTGCTTGACTACATCTCTTACAGCAGCTTCAATATCTGCCCCTGCAAATCCTTCAGACAACTTGACTAATTGTTGTAATAATTCAGCTGATAATTCTTGCTTCAATCCACGCTTCACATAGATTTTAATAATTTCTTCGCGTTCTTCCGCAGTAGGTAAATCCACGAAAAATAATTCATCAAATCGTCCACGCCTTAACAATTCCGGAGGCAATTTCGAAACGTCATTAGCAGTTGCAACAACAAAAACACGAGCCATACTCTCTTGAAGCCAATATAAAAATTGTCCAACTAATCGGGTTGAAGTTCCACCATCACCACCGCCAATTGCTCCAGCCAAGCCTTTTTCAATCTCATCAATCCATAATACACAGGGTGAAACGTGATCCGCCGTTGACAAAGCTTCTTTAAGTCTACTTTCACTTTGTCCCAAATACTGACCATGTATCGTCGATAAATCTAAACGGTAAAGCGGCAATTGCCATAATGACGCTATCGCTTTAGCCGAGAGTGATTTCCCGCAGCCCGGTACCCCCACAAGTAAAAGTCCACGAGGTGGACGAATTCCACGCTCGCGAAGATCGGCAGTAAGAAGTTTTTGATTAGCTTCTAACCATAATTTCAAGCCATCTAGCCCACCAATCTGATAATCCTCTTTCACAATGACACGTTCAATACCAGATATATCTGAAAAAATCCGATCCTTGGCATACATAAGATCTTTCAAATTATCTTTGCGAATCGTTCCATTTGCAAGAAGGGTAGCAATTACATTTTCTGCTTCAATCTGACTGATTCCCGCTAATATTGCAGCAGCTTGGCGTTCTTCTGCATCGCCCCATTCGATATACATTTCACTCCGATATGGTGAAATCTGCTCTTTAATTATTGCTAGCATCTCATCTTCATTGGGCTGAGACAATGTTAGTGACATACCTAATCGTTGCAGGGAACTCCATATGGGGTTATTCGTAATAACAACTATTGATCCCCCTGTTTCGGTGCATAACATTACGATATCCTGCAATTGTCTAGACATTCTTGTATCGTCTTCTATTTCCTGTACTTCAGTAAATACATACGTTTGATTTTGTAACTGACCTATTTTTTGTGTTGCAAAGTCTAATCCCCCGATTACTGAACGATCTTCATTAAGTAATCTATTAGTGCTTATATCTCTCATACCTTGAGACAGCGTATGATACCCAATACCTAAATTCAACTTATGTGATAATTGCGCAATTAAAGCTAATGCTCTAGAACGCTCTGATGTACGGATCGAAATAAAAGGAATTCTAGCCTTTAAATATTGCTCCATCGTTTGCAAACAAGATTGAAAATCTCCCATTAGAACAACACCCTTCTGCCTGGTTTAAAGTTAGGAGTTTGAGGCAACGAATTATTTGGACTCGCTAGTTCTTTATCTCCTACTATTGATGAATCTGTTAATTTATTATGCTTAACAATGGATGAAAAATATCCCGTTCTATCCTCTTTGGCACTAGCAATTAAGGATTGTTGAGAATCATCCACGTATTTATTTACAACTTCTAGTAGCGTTTTCGATACATCTTGTGGAAATACAGACAATGCACCTATTCTCTTAACACCATTAAATTTTTTTTTTGCATTCATGATTGCAGCGACTGTATAATGTTCTTCACCATTAGCGGTATTTAACTCTGTATGGAAAGCCTGGGTAATTTGCTTTAGCTTGTACTCTATCACCTTAAAAGTCTCATTAATTATTTTTTCGGCAACACCAGGTGTCCATTCCAGTGTGCCCTTTTCTAATACTTCGACAATGCGATAAAATTCTTCACGTTCATCCTTTAACAAATCATAATATTTCATCCAATCTGAATAATGTTTAGGAGGAATCATATTAATTTCTTTCCTTTTCGTCTAACTAAAATAGCTGGAGGATTAAGATCCCATGCAGGAAAATTTTGAGCAAAGGATTCATCTATCGATTGTTGCTGTATTTGTTCAATCTTCTGATCTAGCTCACTCTCTCTTTGAGCTATTTGCTCACTGCTAACCGTACCAATAATCGGTCTTATTCTACTCATCTTTATTCCTCCAACGTCTATAGTACTTTTCGATTTATATCATAAGTAGAGTAAATATAATGCACTGGACTAACATTCTCTAGTAATTGTTCAACATACTCAGACTTCGCATCTTCATTGCTATATTCACGACGATAGTCAACAACATCACTCAAAACAGCAAGTAAAATCGTTTTATGATTGTCGAACGTATTAGAATATAATTCGTCAATGACTGCCTTACTTTTCATCACCTTACTTTTCTTTATAAAGAACGCTAGAATGAACGCTGCTACAAATATAAATAAAAATGGCATAGAAATAGCAAAATAGGTTAATCCAATACCAGCGATAAGTGAGAACCATGAACCAAATCCAATTTTATTATTACTTAGTGCATGATCTCTCTCTGAATCAAGGTAATCTTTTAGTTGTTGTACAAGTTCTTCTTCATTACTACCATCTCTTGTCGTACCTGTCCATTTATCTATTTGGATATCAACATCTAATGGAACTTGGCTTCTGTTTTCAGCAGTAAGATCTTGATGCGCATGATTAATCCACTCTTTAGATAATGCAATAGCTAACTTTTGTGTCGCGATAGATGCATTTGATTTTTCAGGATACATCGCAAAATTTGTTAACAGCTGTGTAAAATTTACACACTCATTAAACAATTTTTCTTGGCCAAATAGTTGCTGTGCCTTATCCTTATCACCATCTTGCTTAATGATTAACTCAAACATGCGTTCTTCTTTCTTTAAAGGTTGCTCTTCTTCATCATATTCACTAACTAATCCTTCTAGTAACTCATCAACTGCTATTACTAAGGTAGCAGATGGAATCACTTCTTTACTAAGAATAGAATTAAAATAATCAAAAATAATAAGGTGTAATTGTGCACCTTCCATACTATTTTTTAATTTCATCCACGTAGGACTATATTCGGCTAGATGCAAATAATCGTTACTATTTAATCCTTGTTGTTTAGCATGTAACGCTATTTTCCACTGATCTCGCTGTTCCTCGACAAATCCAGTCTTTTGTGACAATTCGTCAATCCATTTCTGAATAATAGTTACGCATTTTGTACGAGCATCTACACCGAATACACCATTAGAGAAAGCATCAATTAATACAACAATTTCTTTCTTTAATTCATTGGGATCTTGTTGACTCAAATATCTTTCAAGCCATAATTTACTTGATAAATATCTACCACCTCTACGCGCAACCAATGTGAAAAATAAAGAAGTTTTCTCATCATCTCTTCTTAAAGCTTCTAACACCGATTTTTCAGCCAGTTCTTTATTGTTATTAATCCATGCAGACAATGCTATTAAACATGGAGCTAGCCAGTAAGATGGTGCAGCTATTAATTGCTCCTCAGAGGCACTCTCAATTGTTTCTTTTCTAACTAAACTTATATCTACTGCTTGCAGTATACCAAGCGCTCTACGGCGCACATCATCATAATGACCGTAATTTTTTTCTATTTCTTGTCTTACTTTTACTAGCCTTGTCTCTGCTAACTGTATATTTTTCTGTAATTGATCATGTCTAACGTATTCTTTAAATTCCTTAGTTAATTGTTGAATACTACTCTGTGTTGCATCAAGCCTAATATTTGCTTGTGCAACTTCATTATACATAACTCCTATATTGTGATTAATATGGCTTATTGAGTTTTCTATATTTGATAGATTAGTAGTATTAATCGCTTGAGTTGATGACAACGAAGCATCTATCTTTTTATTAATTTCGCTTAATGAGTTTTCTATTCTTGACAGATTTGCAGTTGATATCGCTCTATTTGACATCGTAGCTTACTCCCTTATCATTGAAATTTGTCCATTCCTTGCTACAGCGCAAATACATGAAGTAAACACTTCAACAAACTCATAATTAGGATTCATAGCTAATATTCTTGCTTTTTCCATTCCATTAGGTAGAACACTTCCACGCTTGTAGTGCTCTACAATTTGTAATTGTGTATCTAGCGAATGTACTTCATACGGCTCTCCTAGATAACATTTACTCACAATTCCTATCGGTAGTTGATGCTCTAGTAGTTCGGGAAATTCATTTTGTAGCTCCTCAATCATTTTCTCTACGTCTTCCTTACGACAATGAACACCTGTTGCATCCAGCCTCGTAACCGTATCTACATATGATGTAGATCGTTTTTGTCGAAGTAACTTCTCTACCATAAGTGGCTGTAGCTCGACTGTTGTCTTTGTACTACGGTTGATTTGAAAATCTACCTGCACATTATGATTTGTTCCAATAATTGGTCTTCTCATCGCTATTTCCCTCCTCAACTATATGGTCACTAAACCTATCCAACACTATATTTACTATTTTCGACATATATACATGTTACCCTCTATAATATCAAATTTTTATCATTTTTAGCATATATTAATTATTGATGTATGATAAATTACAGTCACTATTAAACTGAATACGTCCTTGTGTCTGCTTAAATTTAAACTATAGTTTTTTAATAGACATATGAAAAAACGACGAGCCGGATGGCTCGTCTTAGACTGTAACTATACAATTAGATGATAATAACTTTACAAATTATTCATTATAAATTTTCAATTGTTCGAACAAATCTTTAGTTAACACTGGATCCTTTTCATTATAGAAGATGTATACATCGTCTAATTTCATTCGAATATAAGGCGGGTTGTTTTTGAAGATATATAGTCTTGTTTTCCCTATTTCATTCAACTTGAAATGTCCGCGAGCATGTTGAGTTGTTGACTCTCCATTCGACTTTCGGCCCGATGGAACTTCATCAACTAACATAATTTCTTCGATGTCTGCGATATTAAAGTCAAAGGAATACATTGGATAATCGATCTCGATAGTATGATCTGCTTTAACCGTTAAGACTGGCGATGTCAACTCAGATCGAATTAACATAAATGAAACTCCAATAATAAGTACTGCCGTTAAACCGACAGTTCCCCACATCGAAAACTTTCCAACTACAGTCGCTGTATTGATCGTCTCTCCTATTCCAATACGCTTCGGCACAAGAATGCTTTTGTCATTAGGATTGTGGTAGGTGAAACCATTTGCCCAATATTCATCATCATCTGTATAGATGATTTTCCCGTCTTGTGCTAATACTTCTTGCTCTAAAGTGCTTATATTGCGATATGTATAATAAATAAAACCGATCGGAATGATAGTAAACAAAATAAGAATTGTAACCCATACACCATTCATCCCTGCATTGTCATTCAGTAACCATAAGTATATGAATAAAACATGAATATTCTCTACGATTGCCATTGATAACCATAACTGAGATATCGATCTTCGTCTCGCCTGATTAAGCGCTACATTTACTTCACTATTCTCACTATATACTTTTCCTTTACTTCCACGCATTAAGAGCGATATGAGCAAGAATAGAGTTGTAAGTATCAGGCCTACAGATGCCATACCGATAAAATCAATATCTTCTAAGATAGTCCATAACATCGTACCAATCGCCATTGCAAATGGAATGATGAATAGCCATAACGATATTGATTGTTGATTTTTCAAATGAGCAACACGTAAATCGCTTTGAATAACTCGCTTCGTACCAACAAACCATTCATGTTCACGTTTCAGTGCTAATGTATCACGGAAAGCTCGACGAAATGGAATAACCATCACAAAGAAGAATACTGATATCCATACAAAGAAATAAATAAATTGATAGGTCATCAAATAATGAAGGAACAGAAATGGAACATAACATAGAATCATCCATAAGCTAGCTTTCTTAAACTGCTTGTTGAATCGAGCTCGAATGCTTTGTATTTCCTCATGCTCTAGCGCATGAGGGGGCAAGGTGATGGCAAATAGCATACCGTTTTTATAGGTTGCTTGTGGTTTATATGTTACTGCTATTGCAATGTAACAAATGATCGCTGAAATTGATAGAATTGCAGTTAATATAGAAATCACCTCATTTTCATTTAAGAAGGGTTGTAAGCCATGGTGGAAAATATCTTTGAACATAGTGCATTAAAGCGAGGTTGATCCATCCCTTGTAATGTTGCTTGCGCAATAATTAATTGCATCTGTTCCTCTAACTGTACAGAAAGATTATCAATGTCATTAGTTTTTGGACTTACTTTAGCTCCATGTCGCCGATCAATAACAATATAGCCTTCTTGCTTCAATAATGAATAAGCTTTATTAACTGTCATTGTGTTAATACCTAGGTCTCCCGCCAGCTGACGTACGGTTGGTAGTTTTTCCTGCCCTGCTAGCTCACCAGTAGCAATTCCAATCACAATTTGATTACGTAGTTGCTCATACAGTGGTGTCTCGCTATCTAATTGCAATGAAATAACCATCAGAATATCCCCTTTTATAAGTATTTGCATTAATTAAGTATTATTCATTATAATACAAATAATACTTAAATCTCGCAAGTGTTTAATACTCCTCCAACTACAATTAAGTTTGATATTAATTTGACCACATTTTCATAACGTGATAGAATTCGTGTATTCTATCAGAATATGTTTTTCAGTAAGTATGATAGATTAGAACATAACTTCATATTGGAAAGCGTTGAATGCTGTGGATAAAACTATAGCAGAAGCTGCTTCTGGAGAGACTGCATACGATGCAGCGCCGAAGGATTCACTATCTCAGGCAAAAGGACAGAAGAGTAACATATATATGTTATTACTGAACTTTTGGAGATTGAATTTATTCAATCTCTTTTTTGTTGCTTTTTGAACTATCGCTTACCATGAGTGTTTAACAACGGAGAAATCAGCATCGGGGGAACAAAAATGTCCAATCAACAACTAAAACGCGATCTCAAAAGTCGTCATGTCCAGCTTATTGCGATCGGTGGAACAATAGGAACTGGTTTATTTCTCGGAGCCGGTAAATCCATACAATTAGCAGGACCATCCATTATTTTTTCTTTTTTATTGATCGGCATAACCTTATTTTTTGTGATGCGAGCTTTAGGAGAATTACTATTATCTGATTCAGGATACACATCTTTTAATGAATTTGCCTCTGAATATATCGGACCTTGGGCTGGCTTTGTTACTGGCTGGACCTATTGGTTTTGCTGGATTATGACCGCTATGGCGGATATTATCGCAGTCGGTGTATATATGCAGTATTGGTTTGATATTCCTCAATGGATACCGGCATTATCATGTCTTATTATTTTGTTATTTTTGAATCTATTAACTGTTAAATTATTTGGTGAACTTGAGTTTTGGTTCTCTATCATTAAAGTGATTACGATTATTGGTTTAATAGTAGTCGGAATTATATTAATCATTATGGGCTTTAATACGAATTATGGTCCAGTCTCTGTTATGAATCTTACGCAGCATGGCGGAATGTTTCCAAACGGTATAACGGGCTTCTTACTATCATTACAGCTCGTTGTTTTCTCATTTGTAGGGATTGAATTAGTTGGAGTCACAGCAGCAGAGACAGAAAATCCACAGAAAAATATACCTTCTGCTATTAATAAAATTCCAATTCGTATTCTACTCTTTTATGTGGGTGCCATCATTGTCATTATGTCTATTACACCTTGGACACAGTTCAGTGCTGTAAGTAGCCCATTTGTTGAAGTATTTGCACTTGTCGGCATTCCTGCAGCTGCCGGAATTATTAATTTTGTTGTATTAACTTCTGCCGCTTCAGCAGGTAACAGTGGATTGTTCTCAACTAGTCGCAGTTTGTATACGTTAAGTAAAAACAAAGATGCTCCTGCAAAGCTTGCTAAGCTTAACAAAAAATCTGTACCTAGTCGTGCATTATTCGTCTCAACTATCGTTGTTTCTATTGGTGCATTATTAAGTAAGCTTGTACCTGAGCAAGCCTTCACTATTGTAACAACAATAAGCGCTATATGCTTTATATGGGTATGGAGTATCATCATAATCTCGCATATTCGTTATGTAAAAAAACGTCCGGATTTACGAGCAAAATCTACATTTAAAGCTCCTTTAACGCCGTTTATTAATTATGTAATTCTAACGCTTTTCGCTGGAATTTTAATGGTTATGCTTTGGGCAGAAGCTACCCGTCTAGCCCTACTCTTAACCCCAATCTGGTTTATACTATTATTCATTTTCTACCGATATATGAAGAAGCTAAAATCCAAGTAGACTCAGAAATATATAAATGCTTAGATTGACACTTACCAAAAGATGTAGTCCTCCTCGTGACTACATCTATTTTTGTCGACAAGCCCAACTGGAAAGCATGACCCAATAACATTGACATATTGTATGCAATTGTATACAATCCAATTACGAAAACACGTATACAAACGTATACAGAGATGAGGTTATACTATGAGAGACGGTAAATTTAAGGAACATGGTAAAGAGGGACATCCTCGTGTTAGTCATCACAGAGGTCATGAACGTTCCGAACATCGCGGGGCAAAAACTTTTCGAAGAGGAAAAGCATTAGCTTTTTTGGAGATGATGAATCTTAAGCGGGCAACTATTTTGCAACAGCTTGATAAACCAGAATTTCAATCGATTAATCAAATTTTAGTTGGTGAATTAAAAGCTATCGACTTATTAATTAACGAATTTACTCAATTATTTGAAATACATGAAAGTGAGGCACTGGAAACAGCTACTATGCACAATGAAGAAACGGAATCTACTTCATAGCCATGATGCGTCATCAGAGGAGTTCATTTCGTCGATAACAAATTTATTGAACTCCTCCCTTCCATTATAAACTTGTATTCAATTACATTTAGAAGAAAATGTTTCTTAACTAGTATTTTCAATAGATTAAACATCAAGGAAAAACTAAAGGGCTTAAGTCCACTAGAATAGCGAACTCAAGCCCTATTTGTTACAGTGAATGCTGACTACCCTTCAATACATTGCGCATTTAATCCTTCAGCTACTTCTAACATCTTATGATAGATGATCTCATGGGACACGGATACATATACATCCCCATCAAAATATCGAAACGGAATTTGCACTTCTCCTAGCTGCCATATAAAAAATTCACCTTTAATTTTCATTACAGTGTCACCTGATCGAGATGAATATTCTTCCCTATGTTCAAAATCAGCTTGTTTTGCAAAGAACATCTTACATTCTTCAATTGATATAATATTTTCAGACTGATCATCTTGAAGATTTCTTGTAATTCTATATCTAGTATTCATCGATTATCCTCACTTCTACACTTATATGCGATTTCATTAAAACATATTAAGTATATCATATCCTTTCCTCTCCTTCATTGTCTCATTCGAAATACACGAAAGAGGTTTTCTTCAGAATGATAATTATTTCAATAAATACAGACAATGTTTAGATGTTTAAATGTAACCAATCAGAGACGATAAATTTCGTTCAACATTTACTAGGTTTATTCATAGATTCAAGCGGATTTTCTAAATAAAGGCGAAATGATTAGATCAATATCACTGAGGTACACGTATATATGTAATAGATTCACCATTACTAATGAAGAGGTGTGTATGAGATGGCGGAGTATAACTTATCTAACCTAATAGGACAGAAAATTCAGCTTGATAGAGGTGGACCAGAGTCTAGGGTAGGTCTTGTATTAGCAGTCGGAGATGATTTCCTTGTATTATCAACTATCAATGAGGGAATCGTTTATTACTATGTTGACCATATCAAGAGTATTACACTTGTTAAAAATGATTTCTCACAGGATGTAATTAAGCCGATTTCTCGAGTTAACTATGTAAGTTCTGGCAACATGAAAAATGTTTTTGAATCGATGAAATATAATCGAATTCAAATTAACCGCGGCGGTCCCGAAAGTGTAAAGGGTGTACTAACTGAAATCTACGATGATTACATTACCATTGTATTAAAGGATGAAGTTCTACTAATTCTTTTCTCTCATATTAAAAGTTGTAGCTTCTCTGGCCCCGATAAATCAGAAGCGAACAATGAAGAAAGTACTCAAGAAAACAAGCAAGAAAGTAAAAATGAGAGCGAAAATAAGAAGAACGATAACAACAACAATAACAATAGCAATAAGAAAAGAAATAGAAATCGTAGATACAGATCTAGAAGATAAAGGATACAAACCAGACAAGTGCTATGTTGAACTTTGTCTGGTTTTTTTCTTCATAACATCACATAATTCTCGAAATAAAGGAAATCCTAAGCTAATCTTATAGGCGAAGGAGGAACTATTCAACAATGGACAGTACTAAAGATTTTGTAGAAAAAGTACATGAACAACAGGAAAGTAATAACAAAGGTAACAAGAAAAAAGATGCAGAAAATGGTGGTCATAAACTACCCGGTAAACAACACAGCACCAATAAGTAGTTTATAAAAATAACCCCGGCCTAATCAGCTCGGGGTTACAGAAACGATAAGGCTACTGCCACAAATGATATTATAGCTTAGCGTTAACACAAACTTTAAGCGTTTCTTTAATGCTTGCAATAACATCATCTTTATCTATTCTTAATATAGGCATCGTATCAGCTGGATTTAAGTATGCATCACGACCTTGAATCTCCGCAGTAACTGCTAAGTGAATACCGTGCTCTTTGCCAGCTTGTCGTGCATGTTCATCATGCTCAGCGAATGCGGGCTTAAAAGCCTCAATAGGTGCAGGGATAAGCTTCGTTGTATCAGTCTGACCTAATGCCTCAACCATATATTGATAGAATTCTAGATATTTCATATTGGTATCACAGATTGCATATCTACCTTCATGCTGGCCATATTCAATAGCACCTACTGCTGCTTGGGCAACTTGATTTACTGTTACCATTGCTGTACCACCTTGCGGAACATACACTGTATCTTTACCTCTTACTTGCTCAGTAAACATCGTCCAAAGTGGTGTTCGTCCAGGCATTACGCCAAAAATATAAGGTAAACGTAAACTCATTACGTCCATGTCCTTTCCACCTTCAAACATTGCCACTTCTTCCTGTAACAGTCGTGTACGAGGATATGCTTGGTCTCTATTCAAACGTAAGTCAGTCCATTGTTCAGCAAAATGGCTAAAGTAAGAATTAAATAGAACAAATTTTTTCACTCCTGCTTGCCGAGCTAATCGAGCAATTCGTTGTGTAGTAATCACATTGGCTTGATAGAAAAACATTGTAGCAGGAGCATCTGGACAAATACGCTCATCTGCACCAGCAGCATATATAAAAGCATAAACACCATCAAGTAATTGTAAAATTTGTTCATCGGTATAAGTTTGCATATCCCCTAGATGACTTTCTACTTCGGTAGGAAATAAATTTTCAGCTGGAGTCGGAGGGAGAGAAACTTCTGCTACTTTATACCCTCTAGCAAGCAATTCTTTTACCGTATAGTAACCAAGAAATCCTGTTCCACCTAATATAAATACTTTTTTCATGTTTCTTCATCTCCTTCTACTATCATCTTTTATATATAAATTATACCAAATCCTCGCACGAACTTTGTGATTATAATCACAAAGTTCGTGCGAGGATTACAAGATATATGATAATCTCCCAAGTAACACTAGCATTAGCGTTAGTATGAATAGATAATAAACAAATCTCAACCGTATGCGGTTGAGATTTGTTGTAGAGGAATGAGTAATTACATTCCTCTCAGTATTTAATTTTATTTAGATAAGGCCCCACTATTTCCAACTACTTCAAGCCATCGCTCTGCGAGCAGATGATGTCCGGCTACAGTTGGATGTATACCATCCCAAAGCCATGCTTCTGCGGAAGTCCGCTTTGCTGCAGCATCAAACACGTCCTGCAAAGGAACAAAAATAGCATCATACTGCTGGGCAAGCTTTCTTACACTTTGCTGATAATTAGAGATAATGTCTTTCCACTGTTCAAAATGCTCCTCGGTAGAAGTCGTTCTTAAAATAAAGGGTTCACATAACACAATCTTAGTATCTGGCAATACCTCTTTTGTCTCTGCTAATAAATGGTGATAAGTTCGTTCGAATCGATCGGTAAACCCGCCTCTATTCTGATGAACTGTTCTCCATGCATCATTTACACCAGCCAAAATGCTAAGTACATCAGGTGTGAAACTTAAAGCATCCTCATTCCAACGAGCATACAAATCTGACACTCGATCTCCACTTACACCACGATTAACAAAATTAGGATTATTTTCAGCGTGCTGACTTCCTAATTTGCCTGCTATCGTATAGACGTAGCCATGACCTAAAATATGATTGAGATCATTACCACGATCTCGATTACCATCCGTTATGGAATCTCCTTGAAATACTACAACAAGATTATCCTTCATATAACAGCACCCTTTACTAAATTTACATTAACTGTCCAAAAGACTCTTTGCAAAATGCCTCGCAATTATCACGTTTCTCATAGTTCATGATGAATTATATCATAAATATAGCCCCGATAATGGTCGCAACACATTGCCTCCGATCCGAATGTTCAAATATTTACAAATATAATCGATCTCCGATGTATCAAATGTTATCTTTTATTACATATTAATATTGTCATTGAAATTATCATTTTATTTCAGCAATATTCGTTAAGTTAATAGCAATTTACGTGTATGCGCTTTCAAAAATACATGTTATTATTTAAATTAATCTTAGTAAAATCCATATATCTCTTGCATTCAGCACTAAGTTAGGGGGGAGTCAAATTTCTTTAATGATTCACACACCGACAAATATTGCTCTTAGCAACAACAGAATTTATGTACAATCCCACTTTGATGAATGGCAATATCAGTGGCCCTTGCATACTCACAGAGGATTAGAAATCTTCTACTTCATTCAAGGTCAAGCTAATTATATTATTGGTGATGCCATTTATGATTTACTACCAGGGGATATGTTGTTATTTAGTGGGGATGTCATCCATAGGGTTAATCCATCCAATGATGTTAAGTACGTAAGAAGCTACATTAATTTCTTACCCTCATTCATCGAAGAGGAATTACCTGCTGATTTGTATTCAAAGCTTCTTAAAGTGTTTGAAAACCCTAACGGTTTACGCATTCAATGGTTACCTGAAGAAAGAGACGAGATCAAGAGATATTTCGAAACGCTGTATAACGAAAATCAAAAAGAATTAGTAGGCTATAACTACATGTTGAAATCATCTTTAACCCAGTTGCTAATTCATATCTATCGTAAGTCTAAATATCTTGTAGAAATTACACCATCTGCTCAACCAACTAACAGTCAAATGACGGTTCAACGTATTCTGCAATATGTGAATCAAATCTACAAAGAGAATGAAAGCTTGGATACGATGTCTTTTAATCTACATCTCAGTAAATATTATATGTGCCATTGCTTTAAGGAAGTTACAGGCTACACCATTAACAGCTATATTATGCGTAAACGTGTAGATGAAGCCAAGAGATTATTAGTAGAGAGTCAAGGTTCGATTAATGAAATTGGTGAAATGATTGGATTCAATTCTACCATTCATTTCAGTAGAACATTTAAACAATATGCAGGTTTCTCACCACAGACTTTTCGTAAAGCTAGTGAAAACATATTAAGGGGATGAATATTATGAAATTAAACTCAAAAGGCTTGCTATTATTAGTATGTACTTTAGTTTTAAGCTTAGTTGTATCTGGTTGCGGATCGAATAATAAAACACAAGAAAATGGTACTTCAACTAAGAAAAACGTTAAGCTAGATTTTGTATGGTTCTCAGATGGTGATGAGGGCAAAGTTATGGAGAATATTATTGCTGACTATGAAAAAGAAAATACCCATGTTGATATTCAGCTAATTGAAGTCGCTTACAATGATCTATCTACAAAGTTAAAAACAATGGTTTCTGGTGGTAAACCCCCAGCATTATCACGTATAAGCACTTCTGAGATTGGTTCCTTCTCCAATTTCGCGGTAGATTTAGGTGAACAGCTTGGTGGTGTTGAACCATTCACATCACAGTTTATCGATTCCATTAAGCCTTATTATGTGATCGACAATAAAGTTGTAGCTTCTCCAATGGATGTTACTGCAAATGGAATTATCTATAATAAAACTTTGTTTGATCAAGCAGGTGTTGCTGTTCCTACTTCTAGTGATGATATCTGGACTTGGGATGAGTTCAATGCCTCACTTAAAGAAGTAATGGAAAAATCTGATGCGAAATATGGTCTAGTATGGGATTACACACCGCATCGTTGGTCTACTCTACTGTATCAATTTGGCGGTAGCATGATGAATCCGGAAGGAACAGAAGGAACAATTAACAACGAAGCCGGTATTGAAGCCGTTAATTACTTCAAAAAAATGCATGATGAGGGCATCATTCCTCGATCCGTATGGTTAGGTGGAGAAAATCCAAACAACCTGTTCCGTACAGGTACCGTTGCTGCTCATCTTTCTGGTAACTGGATGGTAAGTAGCTATAAGGATATTACTGACTTTGAATGGGGCGTAACGTATATGCCAATTGCAAAAAATCGCTCTTCAGTTCCAGGTGGTAAATTTGTAATGGCATTCCAAGATTCAGGTGTCGAAGAAGAATCTGCTAACTTTATTGCATACCTATCCAGTAAAGAAGTTAATTCTAAATATAATCAAGAATCTCTATTTATGAGTCCTCGCAAAGATAGTGCTGACCTAGATTACGAGTTCGGAAAAGAAATGTTTGCATTGTTCGCTGATGAGCTTAACAATACAATTCCTGCTGCTGCAGAAGATTGGTCAAAACAAACGATTATACCTAAATTCAGTTCTGATTTGAAAGATGGTTTAGTTGAGGTTCTTGCTGAAGGTGCAACAGCCGAAGATATGCTTAATGACATTAATGATCGTATTAATGAAGCGATTGCTAATGCAAAATAAAGGTTAAAGGTGTTAGGGCTACCTTCCCTATGTAGCCCTAACATTGATAATGAGGAGGTTTGAGTAAAGTGTCAACTAAGTCTATTGCTTCACAACCTAATCTAATCACTAAAAAGAAGAGAAAAATACAAATCGCTCCTTATTTATTTGTACTACCCAATTTATTAATCTTTACTGTATTTATAGTAGTTCCAACCTTACTTGGAGTAATCTACTCATTTCATTACTACGATGGGTTGAATCCTATGAAATACATTGGGTTTGACAATTATGCCAATATCTTCACTGATGATAAATTCTGGTCAACTTTAGGAAAAACCTTAACCTACGCAATTATTGTAGTACCGTTAATTTATGCATGCTCACTCGGAGTCGCAATTCTACTTGTTCAGCAAGTAATTATGAAAGGCTTTTTCCGTGCTATTTTCTACTGGCCAACTATGATCTCCTTTATTATTGTTGGTTTAACATGGAGATGGATTTTCGGAGAACTAGGTATTATCAATGCAGTGATGGTTGCATTTGACAATGAACAAATCACATTTTTAGCGAATCCCTTTTTTGCTAAAGTTGCTGTAATTATCGCAGCAGTGTGGTCAAGATTAGGATTTTTCATGGTGCTTTTTGTAGCGGGATTACTTGCTATTCCTAGAGACTTTTATGAAGCAGCTCACTTAGATGGTGCATCTAAAGTAAAAGCTTTTTTCCATATAACTTTACCGTTGTTAAAACCTACAACTTTACTTGTCGTTATGCTATCCATGATTGAGGCATTCAAAGCATATCCACTTATGTTCGCTTTAACAGGTGGCGGTCCTAACAAGGCTACAACTTATATCGTCCAATACATTTATGAAACAGGCTTTGCTAAACAAGAATTGGGCTTAGCTAGTGCCATGTCAGTTGTACTGTTTATTATTATTACGATATTCACCGTACTACAATTTAAGCTAACTAAAGGGGGAGAAAATTAATGACGCCTTCAAAACCTCAAAAAATATTAACTTATGTTCTATTAATTGCTTTTTCTGCCCTTTGGTTATTTCCTGTATTATGGATATTCCTTTCTTCATTCAAGAACAACACGGAACTTTATCAGTTCCCACCTACTTTTCTTCCACAACAATTTACACTAGAGCATTTTATTAACGCCTTCGAAAAGGGTAACTTCGGTAAATATTTCCTGAATAGTGCTATTGTAGCGATTACTTCTACTATATTACTATTGCTTATTAACTCGATGGCTGGATATGCATTAGCGAAGTTTAAATTCAAAGGTGGAACCTTCATATTGCTTGCCTTTATCTCGACGTTGATGATTCCACTCGAAGTAATTATGATTCCTATTTTCAAGGTACTAAGCTTTCTAGGATTATATAATACATTGCTAGCCTTAATTATCCCACCGGCAGCAACACCAACTGGTGTATTCATGCTTCGTCAATATTTACTCACTATACCTAATGAATTATTAGAAGCAGCAAGAATTGATGGAGCAGGTGAGTGGAAAATTTATTGGAGAATTATATTGCCATTATGTCAACCTATACTTGCAGCACTTGCAATATTCTCCTTCATGTGGAGATGGGATGACTTCCTATGGCCATTAATTGCGATTAGTGATCCAAGCAAATATACTGTTCAGCTTGCTTTGTCTAACTTTATTGGAGAGTTTAATGTAGATTGGGGCAGCTTGCTTGCCATGTCTGTCATTACTATGATTCCAGTATTAATTGTCTTCCTAATTTTCCAAAAACATTTAGTAAATAGCATGGCTACTTCTGGAATGAAATAACAACTTCGTATTAATTCAGAAGATGGAGAGGAGAAAACATAATGCAAGTTAGCACCGTTTTATTAGAGATAAAAAACCACTCAAATTTTATTGAATTAGTAACCGATGCCGCTAAGTTTCAAATGTTCGCTTTAACAGACGACATCCTTCGTATTCGCTGTAGTTTTGAGGGAGATTTCGCTAAAGATTCTTCTTATTCCCTGATGATGACAGCATGGGAAGATGAAATGGACCATGTAATCAAAGATAGAACTAGAGTAACATCCCTATTGATTGATTTACAGGACCAAGATGAATATTATACCTGGTCTTCTAACAAGCTTGTAGTAAAAATATATAAGGCACCCTTTGCCATTGTTATCGAGGATATGAATGGTCAATTACTACATCAGGATATCGCTAATAAGAGTTATGTTCAAGATGAATTGGGTCGAAAATATCATTATTCGTCTATGAAGGATGATGATTATTATTACGGATTCGGTGAAAAGAGTGGTCATCTGAATAAGAAAAACCGCAGACTTCGTATGCATAACGTAGATACGATTGGCTACAATTCAGAAAGCACTGATCCACTTTATAAACATATTCCCTTCTATATCAAATTTAATAGTAGTCAACGTACAGCATCAGGAATGTTCTATCATAACACCTATGATTCTAACTTTGATGTTGGCAGCGAACGAAGTGGATATTGGCCAAAATACTCCTTCTACTCCGCTGACGGTGGAGAATTAGATTATTTCTTTATTAATGGCCCAACGATTAAAGAGGTTGTAAAGCGCTATACTGATCTAACAGGAAAAAGCATATTAACACCAAAATATTCATTAGGTTACTTAGGTTCGACAATGTTCTATACTGAGCTAGAAACACGCTCAGATGAGGCTATTATTGGATTCTTAGAAAAGTGTAAAGCTGAAGGTATTCCGTGTGATGGCTTCTTTATGTCCTCAGGGTACACGACGGGTGAAGACGGAAAACGATACGTGTTTAATTGGAATCATAATCGTTTCCCGGATCCAGCAGCGTTTGTGCAAGCAACAGAGCAGCATGGAGCTACGCTATCACCTAATATTAAACCTGGTATGCTATTAACTCATCCTCTATACAAAGAATTTGCAGATAAAGAATTGTATGTTAAGGATGAGAGTAACGATCAGCCTGTCGTAGACCGCTATTGGGGTGGGCCTGCTTCGTTTGTCGATTTTACAAATCCAAAAGCCAGAGAACATTGGAAAGGATATATAAAGCAACAATTACTAGATCATGGTGTAACCGCCATTTGGAATGATAACAATGAATATGAAATTCAGCAATCCAAAGCACATTGTCATTATGAGGGATTAGGTAAGCCAATATCGGCTTTATCATCTGTTATGCCAAATTTAATGGCACTTACTGCTGTGGAGGCTCTTCAAGAACACGATGAGAATATCAGACCCTATGTTGTAAACCGTGCTGGATATGCAGGTATTCAGAGATATGCTCAAACCTGGGCTGGTGATAATTTAACAAGTTGGAACAGTCTAAAATTCAATATTCCATTGATTTTAGGTTTAGGTCTCTCAGGTGTTGCCAATCAAGGCTGTGATATCGGTGGCTTCTTTGGGCCAGCACCTGAACCAGAATTGTTTGTCAGATGGGTACAGAACGGGATTTTCCAACCTAGATTTTCTATCCACTCATCTAATACAGATAATACCGTGACCGAGCCTTGGATGTATCCAAGTTATACACAATATATTAGAGATGCTATTTCGCTTCGGTATGAATTGTTGCCATACTTCTATTCCTTGCTATATGAATCATCTACATTAGGATCTCCAATGATGCGACCTCTTGTATACGAATTTGAAAATGATCCACAAGTTTGGGATGAAAGCTTTGAATTTATGCTAGGTTCTTCTATTTTAGTATCCAATGTTGTTGATCCAGGTGTGACGACACATCGTATTTACCTACCATCTGGCTGTGATTGGGTAGAATGGAAATCTAAGAAGAGATATGCTGGAGGCGAGACTATTGAGATTCCTGTTCAGCTCGATTCCATCCCGATGTTCATTCGCAGTGGTGGAATTATTCCTTTAGCGCAACATCTTAACAATATTCATCACGATAAGATGACCCATTTGAAACTAATCGTCGAAGGTTCGAGTGATGGCTCGTTCGTTTATTACGATGATGATGGAAAGTCACAATTCTATAAAAACAAACAGTATGTTAAAACGAATATCGCTTTACAAGTTGGTAAGAAGTCTACAATTTCCTTCCAATCTGAAGGTGAATTTATATCAACGGTTAAAACCTATGAGATTCAATTCATTTGTAAGGAAGTTAGTCCTGTCACAATTACACTTGGACATCAAATCATACAAAGATATTTAGATGAAGATCAGTGGAAACAAAGTGAAAGTGGCTGGTATTTCAATATTGAGCAAAAAGTAGCTCATATTAAATATAACAATCCACTAAATGATCATGAAGTGAAAATTGATTTTTCGGTTAAAGATTTAATTTCTATCTAGTATTAATAAAATTAATTTAAATAGTTAAGGGCGAATTCTCATTCAATGTTGAATGAGAATTCGCCCTTTTTATAGTTAACAGTGAATATGGCCATTGCTCCTTACAACTGCTATGTCAACGAGACCGGAATAGTCGCAAGCTATACACTATTATAATCTCTTAGCGAATTGATTCAGTTGCTCCGACATCCTATGAACCTCTTCGATAAAGTCAGAAATCTGTCTGGATGAAGTCGCCTGCTGATCAACGATTGTAGTCATATGTTCAATGGATTCACGCATTCCACTTATCGCCTTCTCGAATGTTTTCAGAGTCTGCTGAATCGTGTTCGTAGATGTAACCGTTTCTTTGGATAGTTTCCGTATCTCACCCGCTACAATACCAAATCCTCTTCCGTGATCCCCTGCATGAGCAGCTTCGATTGCCGCATTAATCCCTAATAAATTCGTTTGGTCTGCTACTCTTCTAACCATCGATACAACTTCGTCCGTTTCATTAACCTGCTCTACCGTCTGATGTGCGAGCGTAAGAAGCTGCTGTGCAGACTTTGCTAATACAATAGAACCATCTGCCACTTGAGCGAGTTGATTATTGGCCTGTATGAGTGAAGTAGAAATTTGGTCTGCAATAGTAATTAATTCCGACTGTTTGCGAAGCTGAACAGCTATCCCACCTATTACATTACCATCGGAGTCATGGAGCGGTGTCGCCGTCCCAATAAATTCAAAACCGTAAAATGTTGCGGGTACTTCTGATCGTAGCGCCTCATTATTTCTAATGGCTTGCATTAACGGTTCTTCGTGGTGTAAAAGTTGATCCACACGAATATTCAAATCAATGTATTGTCCAGGCCAATAAGCAATAAATTTTTCTGTATCACAAATAGCAATCGATAAATCAGCTGGAACTGCCGCCTTTAAGATCGGAACTATTGCAACTACTGTTTCTAGTGATGTAATGCTATTCATCTAAGATTCTCCTCGATACATATCTTTATAATGATTAATATCATATCCTGTTGGGTTTTGGAAGGCCCGAAGCCCGAATGCCGGTGCTACTGCAAAAATGTGATCAAAGATGTCCGCCTGTATCGATTCATATACCGCCCAATTGGTATCGTTGGTGAAAGCGTAAATTTCCAGTGGCAATCCGTTATCTCCTGACGCTAGTTGTCTAACAATAAGCGTCATTTCTTTATGAATTTTCGGATGATTTTTGAGATATTGCTGGATGTACACTCTGAATACACCAATATTCGTAAGCTGTCTGCCGTTCACTTTATTATTTGTGTTAATGTGACTCTTCACATTATATTCATCTATTTCGCTTACTCTTGTTTTCATGTAATCAGTAAGGTAATGAATCTCCATAAATTCATCAATCATTTCCTGTGTACATAGGCGTATGCTACTTGTATCTATATTGATAGAACGCTTAATCCGTCTCCCACCAGAAGCTTGCATGCTTCTCCAATTTTTGAAAGAATCTGATATCAGAGCATAACTAGGGATCGTAGTAATCGTTTTATCAAAGTTCATCACTTTTACCGTATTCAATGTGATATCTATGACATCACCATCTGCATTGTACTTAGGCATCTCAATCCAGTCACCTACACGTACCATATCGTTTGAAGATAATTGAACTCCAGCCACTAGACCTAATATCGAGTCTTTAAAGATTAACATGAATATAGCTGATAATGCTCCAAGACTACTAAGAATGAGCAACGGATTCTGCCCGATAAGAATGGAGACAACTACAACAGCACTAATAATGTATAGAAATATTTTGACCACTTGAATATATCCCTTAATGGGTCTAACCTTAGAAACTTCAAACGACCGATAAATATCATCAAAAGCATTTAGCAACGCATTCAGGACCGTAATAGTTACGATAATTATATAAATTGCTGCACCCTTTTCAATTAAAAATTGATAGTTAGGAAATGCAGACCCAAAAAAGTAGACAATAATGGCGGGAACAATACGAGAAAGCTTATGAAAAACTTTCTTTTCCAAGATGATATTATCCCAAGTGTATTTATTGTGTGTAATAATATGGATAACGATCTTCAAAACGATTCTTTTGGCTATTATATTTGCCAGTATGCATATTACAGTGATAAAACCGATCATGATGATAGTTGAAAGATAAGCAACAGTTGTTGGACCCATTCCGTATTCTTCTAGTTGTTTTATAATAAACTTCATTGTCTCCTCCTCCTATGTAGCTTATTATTATAAATTAGTTTTCATTACTAAGCAAAAAAGACACCTTGCGGTGTCTTCTCTGTTACGTTTGGGTCATAATCCATCGTTACTATTTCTTAGGTGAAATTTATTACCTTTGTCTATTACGATTTTTGAACACTAAGCGTTCAATTAACGTCGCTGCCTCGGCACGTGTTGTTAATTCCTTAGCATTAATTTGTTCGTTATATCCTTGAATCACGCCATGTTCAACTAATGTAGATAAGATCTCCTTCGCATAACTAGCAATCTTCGCTGAATCAATAAATTGCTCTAACGCTTTATTATCTTTCGCTAAGCTCAGCTGTAGCTCCTCTACTTTCTGAATTGCTTTAAAAGCAATAACAAACATTTCTTGCCGCTCTATTGCTTGATTAGGCTTGAATTCACCAGAAGGATACCCATTAATTATAGTAAGCTTCTCAGCCATCATGAGTGCTTCATAGTAATAAGCATTACTCGCGACATCGGTAAAACCTAATGAACTGTCTATACTCGCAGTAAGTCCCAAGGCGCGCATGAGCATAACAACAAATTCTGCTCGAGTAACTGCCTCATCTGGAGCAAAGTTAGAATCATTAGTCCCATTAATTACTCCTTTTGCGGCAAGCGTACTAACCGCTTCATAAGCCCAATGGGTAATCGGTACATCTGAGAAGTTCTTTGCTTTGAGTACTACAGCATATTGACTAAGATGATACGTTCTCCACCTCATACCTTGTGCCTTTTGATCATAATATGCATTAGGCACTGGAGTAATCTCTCCATTGTCAGCAATATACCACAGCGTTAGCTTAGACAGTTGATTTTGCTCATCAACGCTTGGTGTATACGGTACAAACAATTGTAATGATAAAGCTGGATTATTATAATGAATCCATTGACCATTCCAATAGAAATCAAACTCTATGACTGGCCTTACGATTGCATCACTAGACCAGCCTGTTCCAATTGTTACATCCGTAACATCACGAATTTCTACAATTAATTCGCCGTTGCCAGCATTGCTTTCATTCACAAAAGCTCTACTAGGAATAACGATACTGCCAATAGGAGTCACTATCTCAATATTGTAATCTTGATTAGTCATTACAAATAGATCCGTTGGCAAAAGTATCCGATAGATCTTCTCCTTTGGATCTTCTCCTAGAGTAATCGTAATCGTTGAACTTGATTGGTTATTCAATAATGCAATGGCTGCTTTAGCCTGTTCTGAAGTGATTCTACCCGTTACCTTCCCATTCTCAATAGTTCCCAGTAGTTTAAATGAAGTTGATGGGGTTGGTTCTGTTATCAAATCGTTCGAATTATTCCCGTTATTCATATCTTTCGGAGCAGTAAAGTTTAAGAAGTCCGCTAAAATAATATTGCCTTCTTCATCGCGAGCAAATTCTAGCGGCATCTCTAAGCTCTTAAAGTTACTTCCCGAAATTACCGTACCAACGCTATTAGCAAACTTCGTGCCATCAAATAGATAATTTTTTTTAGCTCGTGTGGATTGCGGCACTTGATCTCTAGCAATGGAATTTGTTGCATAAGAAATGAATCCATCAATCGTAAAGTCAGGCGTTATTTGACTATAGGTTGTAAATACAATATTGCCTTTTGGATTATTAAAGCCAATATTATCGTTTGCAATAACCCCTGGATTACTATTACTTGCAAAGCCTACAGTTCCATTATTGAAGGCAATACTATTAGATATAACGTGAGGGACGTGAATACCTTCTCCACCTAGCTTAAAGCCATTACCATCCCCTTTTAACTCTGTGGATCCCATTGGAAATCCATTGTTGTAGGCAATACTATCCTCGATCGTTACTGCACCAATAGCACCCGATCCCGCCTTCGTATACAAATCCCATCCATCGTCCACATTGTTGTAGGCAATAGTGCCACGGAATACATTACCTACTCCAGAGGTCAGCTTAGCTGCAAAGCCATCTGCATTGTTATCAGATGGATCACGATTGGCAAATGAAGTACTATTGAGTATCAAATTGTAGGACGGCCAATCTGCTATATTATTTGAATCATCCGTTCGACTAATTTGCAAACCTGTATCTCCATGCTCATAGAAGCGAGACAGCTCAATAATATTGTGACTACCACCTACCGTAAATCCTTTTTTATTGCCTGCTGAACGCGCAAAATCTAGACCGATTACATGCCAGTAGTTTCCGCTAAGCACTACTCCCTCAGATTTCTTATCAAAATCAATAACAGGTCGAGCACCCTCTGCTGCCTTTAATGTTTTCATAGCATCTGCTGTTCCATCATTGTATTTCTTAATATCCAGCTTAGAATTACGTATATAGTGTCCATCCTGAACAATAATCGTTTGACCAGGAGCTACATAAGTGATTGCCGTATCCAGATCAAGTGGATTTTCTACAGTTCCTTCACCGTTTGTACTTCCATCTGGAGCAACGTATATCTCATCTCCGTATTGTTTAACGGTAACGGTACGATTTAATATAATTGTTTCATAGCTTTCTAAATATTCATTGTCACTAGGAATAAAACTGATCGTAAACGGATTATTACCAACCATTAAACTCGTTGCTTTCGACAATACTTGATGAGCTTCAATCGCTACATCATCAACAATGATCGTATTTGCTTGCTTAATTGTTACTGAACCTGGCGTATTTGCTTTTACTTTAACCTCATATTGCTCGGTAGTTGAAGTTTGCTGTAGGGAAGCAAATTCAATACTAGCAGCTAATGGAACTAATGGAGGCTCAACTTTAGGAGCATCCGATGCCACTGATGTTACTTTTAGTTCAATATTATGAACTTCAATTGTTGCTAGACGCGCAACATAGAATCCTACATACATTTTATTATCTTGTACATATAGAATTTCTGGTGTATACAAAGTCTCTGGCTTACTGTCATTCAGCTTTCCTGTAAAGCCACTATTAGTCTTTGCTAAAGTCAGTCTATAATTTTGTGCAGGATAAGTATTGACCTGCGCTGGACGTTCTTCGTTAAACCTTATTGATTGAATCCCTTGACTACCGCTGCCATCCGATGTTTCAATTCCTGTACGTGCAAATAGCTGCGTGCCATTTTTATTACTCGTTCCACCGCTATAACCTCCAATGGCCGCAATATTAGAGGCAAACACTGAGGAATCATTAGCAGTTCCTATCGCATCACGAGCCATAATTCCAAAGGATTCCTGACCGTCATGATCTGGAGACTTCGCATATTCTATCACCTTAATATCTGCAGATAGCTCAAAATTATCTTCTAAAGCATCTAACTCAACATAATAGAAGCTAATTCCATCATGATCCCCAGTAACTTTCCCTGCTGAACCACCAATTGCTTTCAACGTGACTATACCATTGTCAGCTACTTCAATCGTATTATTACTAGATGAAGTTGATTGCCCAAAGCGAATGCTATTCCATTCTACTGGCGAATCTTCACGAACGGTCACCAGTAGATCTATCGATGCCAATTCATCATCATTAGGAGTAATCAGTAGTTTATATTGGCCTGCTACTTTTGCATTATATTTAGAAGTATCTATCGTATAATCCTCATCTGTAATCGCTTTCAAATTTCCGTTATCATAAGCGATAGCTAGCGCTAATTCCGATAAATCCAATTGCTCATCTAGCTTATAAGTTGTTTTGGGATAACTAGTTACGACTAACTGAACTGCTTCCTTTTCTTTGACCAATAAAGACAGTGTTGCAGTCTGACCACGATAAGTGATTACTAGCTCCTGAATACTAGCAATAGCTGTGCTAAATCCGGATAGCGTTATATCGTCTCTGGAAATACGTTTACTTGAATGATCACTATAATGTCCATAAACAATCAATCCATCTAATTGAAGTGCTTCATCTATAAAGTACGTTGTTTTTGTTGGAAGCTGACGGATTTCTATGCTAGTTAGGCTTGCATTCACAACATCAATCGTAAACTCAGTAGATACATTACTATTTTCTGTTGAAATAATAGTGACGACATAAGTGCCTGCAGTAGTAAGTTGATGTTTTTCACCTAACTCATTATTACCATAGCCATCATACACCTGATCTTGAATAGCAATCGTGTATAAGTCTGGTGTGAGTTCTTGGTACATATAACCATCTTCATAGTTTGCTTCAATCGTTAAGCCTTGAAGCTGAAGCTCATCCCCAACATAATAGGTTGTTTTTGCAGCTGCGTATATTAACTCAAGTGAAGTCAGTTCTAGCGCCACCACTTCGTAATTCAGTAGAGCTGTTTTCCCTTTATAATGAATCGTTAATACTTTACTTCCTACCTCAGAGCTATCAAAGCCCGTAATAACGTAATCTCCATTTGAGAGTATTTTTTCACTGTTATCACTCATCATTGCTGTGACAATCAGCCCCTCTAGATCAAGTTTCTCCTGGAGACGATAATATGTCTTCATATTAGAATCATCAATCCCTATAGAGCTTACTTTTGCCGTTTCAAATTGTAGATTGATATTAGTAAAGATCACCTTTGCATCGCGAGCAACATAAACGCCTGCATATAATTGCTCCGCGAATAAATCTTCTACCGTTACAAGCTGGCTTTCTCCATCTACTGTTAACGTATAACTATTTTGATTTTTTTCAATTTTCAACTGATAAACCTCATTTGCAGTCGGTACGTTAGCAGTAGAATATGTATTTAGTTTTGTTTGCGCACCTTTTTCACTATTGACTACACCTGATTTATAAAATCCTTTCATCACAGTATCTAAAGCACCCACAGCAACATAATTCGATGTTGTCACTGTAGTTGAACGATGCTCGCCAACGGTATCACGAAGCATTAACCCAAAGGACTTTTGATTAGGAGTAGAAATCGATGCATTACCATTAAACGATGCAATCGTCGCTGTAGCCTCTAATGTAAAGTTAGCATTTGCTGGTACCTCATAAGCTAAATATGAAATACCTTCATCTCCACCAGCTAACTTTCCACCTGCCGCCTCTAAAGTAAATGCACCTAATTCGTCTAAGACTGGTTCCGGATTTTTCTCAACAGAAGTATTCCCGCCGAAGGAGTAGAATTGAAGTTCCCCAAGCTCTGGCTGTTCATCTGTAATGATATCTAGTTGAATATCACTATATGTAACGTCAGCATTACGGGCAGTAAATAATCCTAAGTAGCTTACCTCTGAAGCATAGTTATCTACAACATAACTAAAATCATCCACTTTAATTACGTACATATTTTCTGTTTTTTCAACGGAAAGTTGATAGCTACTTCCAGCTGTCGGCACCGTTAATAACGTATCTAAGTCCTGCTTTGCTTGTGCTGTGTTTAATCTATTAAATATTTTAATCTTTTTATCTAACGCTCCAATTGCTAAATAATCATCTTTTCCATATTCAATTCCGTGTATATTTTCAAACACTTTATTTCTTAGCATAATGCCGAAGGAAGCTTGATTATTATCGCTAATGCTATTCACCGTAACGGTAGCTGAAAATTCAAAGTCTTGATCTATTGATACAGGCTGATACAAATAGGCGATACCATCCGCTGTTGAAGATATTTTACCTCGATCATTGAGACTTTTCATTTGAACAATCCCTTGTTCATCCTCGACGATACTAAAATTTGTAGCCGTTATTTTATCCTGTCCACCAACATCCCCAAATATAGAGGCTTGCCAGCTCGTATCCGGCTGTAAGCTCGCAATTGCTGGCTCTTGGACCGGAACGTTATCGTTACCTTCTTCCTCAGCAGCCATTACCCCCATATTAGCAGGTAATATAAGCAAGATTGCAAGTAATGCAGTGAATATTCTACCTATTAATGTTCTTCTCATACGATAGTTTGCAACTCCTTTAATCGAATTTGTTGTTTCGATTGCGCGGGCTTACTTATCGCTAGTTGTCATCACCTACTCCCTTCTCTTAATCCCTCTGTTAGTAAGACTTTTTACGTACTCAAACTTTTACTTCATCATTTCTTCGTAACTACTCATGTTGTATAACTACACTATGACAGAATAAACGTATTACTTCGATAATCATCTCAACAGGCTATTACACTAGCACCTAATTAAACTACATTCACTTAAATATCTAATAAAATGCTTATTGCATCGTGAAATGATTATTGCTGAAAATGTGAATATTTAACGTCTATATTAGCTAAACATTACGGTATAGCAAAGGCAGCTGGAGCTGTGGACTAGTATATAGCCTACAGCTCCAGCTGCCTTTCTTAATTAATCTCATATATTATTAAATCTCTTAAGTTATCATCTATTCTGTTACATCATAGTTATAAATATTGTTGTAAAAACTGTGTCCACGCAGTACGCATTTCTACCGTTTCCATATGACCACCTGTCGTCTCAAGCGTTTGAAAATTATTAGGACATCCAGCAGCTAAATAGGCTTGATCTAAACCTACTTTTAACAGATGTACACCTTCCACTGGACATAGTCGATCATGCTGACCTGTTAAGCTAAGTCTTGGACGTGGTACAATTCGATTTTGAATCTGTAAAGTTGTAAAGTGCTTAAGTAAACCAGGAACATAATGATAGAAACCATGATGGTCTAATCCACGTTTACTGATTAAAGTATGTGCGTCCACTTGACCACATATATCTACTACTACATTAATACGCTCATCTAATGCCGCTAACCACCACGACATCAGTCCACCCATAGACATGCCAATTGTAGCCACACGCCCTGCATCAATATCAGATCGAGTTAACATATAATCTAGCAAGCAACGTGTATCGTAGAGCATCATCCCCCACAACACTTTACCTTGCCAAAGCATTTCCTTAACTAATTCACTTTCAGTTTTACCAGAACGTTCATTGAATCCACGCATATCCATACAACATACGGCATACCCCATGTTCGTTAGCGTATGAGCAAAAGAGGATTGCTGTAAATATGCACTACTACGCACTAATTCATTTCTTCCATTTGCGTAATTACCACCGTGAGAATGATTAAACATAACTAGCGGATAGTGACCCTCTTGCTTTGCTGGTAGAGCAATCGATACAGATACCCGCTCCGTAAACCCAAGTTCTAATAAAACGGTTTGTAATCGATATCCTTCTTCCATCTTTTCATCCAATAGTTGCACATTAGTAACACCTTCTGTCGGCAAATCACCTAGTAGTTGAAAAAGCATATCATTTGTAGTAGTCATCGATATTACTCCTCTACTTTTGGATTAACTGTTACTTATTGTAAATGTTGTCTACTATTCTACTATAAAGCACTGAGTTTGGCATAAAATGAGGAATAAAAGCTACAATAGCATGTATCAATACAGCCCTGAAATTCCACATTTATTGTTGCAGGGTAACTCTATTTTTTGTCGAATAATATATGAAAGATAGAATTATATGGAATATATTTTGTATTCACTCATAAATTGGTTATGCCTTGGATATTTAAAAACAGCATAAGTCAGCTTGCATTACTCTAAAATAGTTTATATTAAATATATTAAAGCTATAATCAATGGGCGGTGATTAAAATAACACAACTGAATCATGAAGAGGATTATATTGTTGAGTCTAAGCGTAAATGTATCGATGCAGGAATGGATCCAAATGAAATTAAAAAACCGAAACACTCTATGTCAAAAGAAGAATTGCTAAAAAAAAGAAACACGTATAGTGAAATTTTATCCGTTGTTAATTTTTTTTCAAATAAAATTTTAGACTCGTTAAGCGGAACACCTGTACTAATTGTAATATCTGACGAAAGTGGATTTTTGCTACATATGGTTGGCGATGAAACGATAAAAAAAACTGTTCAACAATTAGGAATTCAAGTTGGGGCACAATTTACTCAAGAAGATATGGGTACGAATGTTGTGAGCTTATCTCTTCAACAAAACCATCCGGTTCAAATTATAGGTTCAAATCATTACCATACTGTCCTTCATGACTCAGCATGTTATGGAGTGGCCTTTCATTATACAGATAACAACAATTTACTCGGAAGCATATGTATTATGACTGCAACTGAATTGCATAATCCATTTTTCTTAACCATGTTATCTACAGTTGTTGACTCGATTGAGAGAGAGCTTTTACTTAGGAAGCAAAATAGAAAGCTAAATATGTTAAATCAGATTATGGTTAATAAAAATAGAAATGGCATCATTATCACAAATGCTGATGGCATCATTACATCAGTGAATGATTTTGTGGTCGAAACTTTCAGTATTCACAAACATACTAATATTATTGATAGAAGCGAAAAAAATTCAGATTGTCTAGTAAGTAGTCATATGAAAAAAGTAATACAAAACAAACAAAGTTTTGATAATGTACAAATGATTTTAAGAAGCGTAGACAATCAAAAAATTGTTTGTTTATTTGATGCTCAACCCATCTATGATGAAACAAATAATTTTATTGGTTCATACTCTCAGCTTAGAGATATTACTGAACGATATTTAAATGAAGAACGGCATAATTATTTGGCCTATCACGATGAATTAACTTCATTACCCAATAGACGTTCGCTTCATGAAACATTAAATGATCATATTTCTTCGTCTCTAACTTCTGGCAAGAAAATTAATTTGACACTTATGTTTTTAGATTTAGATCACTTCAAAACGATTAATGATGCTTTTGGACATTCCAATGGTGATATATTACTAAAGCAAGTTTCCGGCAGGCTGATCCAGTTTTTAGGTGATACTGGAAAGGTATTTAGAATGGGCGGAGACGAGTTTATATTCCTATTTCATGACCTCATTGGGCAAAAAGAAGTTACTCATACTGGGAAGCAAATTATTGACTTATTTGACACACCTTTCACTATCAGTGGTTCCAAGTTCCATGTAACTGCGAGTATCGGTATTGCAATCTATCCCAATGATGGAACTGACTCTGAAACGTTCATGGTTTATGCAGATAATGCAATGTATAAGTCGAAATCAAAGGGAAGGAACAATTATACCCTTTTCGATTCAAATATGAAGTCCCATGCTAAGGATAAAGATAAACTATCATTGGAGGTTTCATTAAGAAAGGCATTAGAAAATAAAGAATTTATTGTGTACTATCAACCGCAAGTGGACTTAATTAATAAGAAGATTATAGGAGCTGAAGCACTGTTAAGATGGAATAGTCCGGAATATGGCATTGTATTTCCAGATGTTTTTATACCGATTTTAGAGGAAAATGGTTTAATTTCTCATGTTGGTGAATGGATTTTAGGTGAAGTCTGTGTTCAAAGTAAACGGTGGGTTGAAAAGGGATTTCCTAAATTTAGAATAGCAGTTAATCTTTCCTCACAACAATTTTTAAAAGATAACTTAGTTGATATCATTTCCAATACTTTAATTGAAACAGGAATGGATCCTAATTATTTGGAGTTAGAGATAACGGAAACGATGACGATGGATGTTGAGCGCGCGATAAACGTTTTGGGTCAATTAAACGCTTTAGGAGTAAGGATTAGTATTGATGATTTTGGTACTGGCTACAGCTCTTTAAATTATCTAAAGAAGTTCCCTATTCATACCTTAAAAATAGACAAGTCATTTGTCAGAGATATTATGCTGGATATCAATGATTCCAATATTGTTAGCACAATTATTTCGATGGCACACAATTTGAATTTAGATGTTGTCGCAGAGGGTGTAGAAACAAAAGATCAACTTGATTTTTTACAAATGAAAAATTGCGATGCCGTTCAAGGATATTATTTTAGTAAACCTCTTTCTGTAGATGATTTTGAAAAGTCGTTTTATCAACTGAATGACGATATAAAAAATAATTAAAGAGAAATGGAAGGTTCAAATGAAAAAAATTTCCGAGATATTAGCAATCCATTTCAAAAAATGGGGAATCAACCACGTATTTGGCATTCCAGGCAAACCAGTCACTTCACTCATTCTCGATTTAAATAATTACGGTATTGAGTTCGTATTGTCCAAACATGAGTCAGGTGCTGGGTTCGAGGCATCAGGTTATGCGTTAATGAATAATACAATTGCCGTTGCTATTGGAACATCGGGACCAGGTGGTACTAATCTTTTGACATCTGCTGGTCAAGCAAAAGCATCTCATCTTCCTGTTTTATTTATTACCGGACATCCTTCTATTAAAGATTCAGGTAAAGCTTTGGGCCAAGATTCAACTATGTTTGGTACGGATCTCGTTAAAATGTTTGAACCTGTAACAAAGTTTAGCGCAAGAGTGGAAAGAGCAGATACTTTTATGTCTTATTTTCAGCATGCGATAGAAAAAGCCTGCTCTGGAGTTAAAGGCCCAGTTCATCTTTCCATATCCGCAGACGTTTTAGCTGAAAGTATAAATGAATTTGAAATTGACTTACCTGAGGTTATTTATCCCGTTGCTTCAAACTTAGATAAGTGTATGGACTTAATAAACCGTCCTGGTAAAAAAGTTATCTTTTTAGGTAAAGGGGTACATTCGAGCAGCGCATATCGAGAAGTGAAAATGTTAGCCGAGATTTTCAACATTCCAGTCATGACCACGCCAGGAGGTAAGGGCGTATTTGAAAGTAATCATCATTTATCATTGGGGGCTTACGGTCTTGGGGGGACTGAGGAAGCAAGTAGCTACGTTGAATGCGGTCTAGATTTGATGATTGTCATTGGAACTAAGCTTTCAGATATGTCTGTTGCAGGACTACAACCTTCCAGCTACCCAAAAAACGTCATTCATTTTGATTTTGACCAAACTTTCATAGGAAAAACTATTCAAGTAGAAACTTTAGCTATCATAGGTGATATTAAAACAAATCTAAATGCGTTATTTAATAAAATTAATAATAAAGAAATAACTAAAATGCCTTTTAATATTAATAATTATAAAATAAAAGAACCTTTCAAGGAAAGTAATATACCAATGTCAGCAGTTGAAGCTGTTAAAGTGATGAGCTCAACTTTTGATGAAGATACTATCATATTTGGCGATGATGGGAGTCATACTTTTTATGGTATAAAATATTTCGATATTAAGAGACCCGGTACTTTTTATTTTGATGATGTGTTCGGTACAATGGGTCATGCTATAGGTTACTCTATTGGAGCCAAGCTTTCTAATCCAAAAGCTAAGATTGTTTGTTTAACTGGGGACGGCTGCACGTTTATGCATGGAACTGAGATTTCTACTGCTGTAAACTATGGAGCAAATGTCATTTTTGTCGTTTTTAATAATGGAAAAATCGATATGGTTGATACAGGAATGAGTTTGCACTTAGGGAAAGCTGTAGGAACTGTTTATAAAACGATGTTAGATGTCCAAAAATTCGCAGAATCTATGGGGGCTCTTTCTTTCAAATGTTTCGATGCTAAGCAGTTAGAAGATTCGATAGAAAAAGCTAAACTTGCAAATACAACGGTTGTTATAGAAGCTATAATAGATCCATTAGAAATTCCACCAACAACTAGGAGGGGTTAATATGAGTAGAGATTCAAATAATTATAATAAGGGAATCGAAGTTCTAAATGAAATGGTTGGAGCACAAGGTTTACAAGCGATAGAATCATTCCAGAAATTTTATCCTGATTTTGCAGATTTTCTAGTTTCATTTGGTTTTGGAGAAATATACTCCAGAGAATCATTAGATTATAAACAAAGAGAGACAATAACACTGACAGCGTTAATTTCACAGGGTGCTTTTGAGCAATTAGGTTTTCATATTAATGCCGCGCTCAATGTGGGGATGAGTCCAAAGGAAATTGTTGAACTCGTTATTCATTGTGCCGCTTATGTTGGCTTTCCAAAAGCGTGCAGTGCTATGGGACAAGTAATGAATGTATTTGAGCAAAGAGGTATAAAAGAAATTTAATGACTCATTTTCACAATCTCTTCTATTCGAATGTCTAGCATTGATTTATTGATCGACTCTGTATCGTTGATCCAGTCTGTTGCCTCGATCGACATTCCAGAATCCCTCTATGCTCCTATAAAGCAAAAGACACCCTAAAGGTGTCTTTTTTGTTACTTCATATGAAGCCAAGTTAAATCGAATCCGTCCCATTAATTTCGAAATATGACGACAAGATTATTACAATAACTTAATCTACCTGCATGTAATACAGGTTCGTAGAGCCATCTTTAGTTATGGTATGTTTGCCAGATGCCAAGGATACGCTGACAATACCATTTATTATGGGGTAGCTTACTCCATCTACCTTGATTTTGGATCCGTCTGCTGACTTAAACACTAATGTTAAGGTTGAAGCTTTAGTACTTGTGAACTCTATACTGGTCGAGCTCTCGATCTTTAAGCTTTGAGTTAACGTCAAACCATTATATATTACAGTTCCTTTATTACTTGAAAGGTTACCTTGAATATTGAAGAAATCACTTGTAGTTCCATCAGTCGTAAAGTCATGAACATACGCTTTAGTTGTCGGAACCTGATCTAGTTGCATGTAATAAAGATTGGTAGCACCCTCTTTAGTAATGGTATGTGCGCCCGCCGCAAGGGGGACACTGACAATGCCATCTTTCATGGGATAACTTGTCCCATCAATTTTGATCTTGGTTCCGTCTGCCGAATTAAACACTAATGTTAATGTTCCTTCAGTACTGGTGAACTCAATACTAGTTGAACTTTCTATTTTCAAACTATGAGTTAGTGTCAAACCATTGTATAACACCGTTCCTTTATTCGCTGAAAGATTGCCTTTAATATTAAAGAAATCGCTTGATGTACCATCAGTCGTAAAGTTATGTGTATATGCTCCAGTTGGTGGCGCTGGAGTTGCCGTTGGCTTCGGTGTTACTGTTGGAGCTGGTGTCGCTGTCGGCTCCGGTGTTGCTGTTGGCACTGGAGTTACTGTTGGAGCTGGTGTCGCTGTCGGCTCCGGTGTTGTTGTTGGCACTGGAGTTGCTGTTGGAGCTGGTGTCGCTGTCGGCTCCGGAGTAGGAGTCGGCTCTATTGGGACGGAGTTTCCACCTACAGAAATAAGCCCAGTAGTGTAACTTCTTATTTTGGACATCAGTGCTGTATTAAGTGCATACGCTTTGTCATCTACTGAATTATTAAATTGCCATGAGAAATCTCCACCATCAAGGCGTCCAGCCTCTGCCATAACAACCTGTTCAACATCGCTCACGCTATCAATGTCAGATACGTTTACCCCAGTATCAACGATTGTATCGAAATTGTTATATGTCGTTCCGCCTTTTAGTGTTTTGTATGAACTTGGGACGGTTTCATTTCTCGATGATGCAAGGTATGCATCAAATGAGGTCGCTTTTGCCGGAGCTGTTCCAGCATCAGAGTTCGCGTAAATAAGACTTGCAGCATCAACAATACTATTGTTGTATGCTTTGATCATACCTCCATTTTCGCCTGAGAATGTACCTTCCCCTAAAGCGTCAGTACCTTGCAAGGAACTAAGCATTGGATATTTAGTATTTCTAAAAACATTTGATTCTACAAAAGCCGAACTACCTGTAGTAGCACCGACACCATATTTGGAGACTCCGTCATAAAGGTTATTATAGATATGAACAGAGGCCACTCGGATACGCGGATGACGAGAATCCGAATGATCGAACCAGTTATGGTGGAAGGTAACAAAGAATTCAGTAGATTCGCTCAAACCAACTAGAGCAGCTTTTCCGGAATCCCAGTAATGGTTATAAGAGATTGTAATATAAGTTGATCCCTTTTTAACGTCTGTGGAACCATCACCTTTGGCTTGGTCCGCATCGCCTCCTGCAGATCCATAGAAAATATCATTATTGTGCACCCACACATTCGCATTGCCCGTATCCATTGAAATGCCATCGTCAGTGAACAACATTACCCCTAGGTTTCTCACTTCCACATTACCTACATATCGAAGAAGTATTCCCCAACCGGATGCATATGCATCGTTGCCGATACCTTCAATTGTAATATTCATTTCCGAATAATTGTTTTTACCTTTGACTTCAAGATATCCGCTACTGTTAAGTTGTCCTTTCAAGTCAGCAGCTGTAACTTGTCCAATAATTCGGATGGCTAGTGGTGTTTTATCATAACCCTTTTGCCTCAATTTCAAAATTTCACCAATACCAACACCTGTTTGTATAGCACCTGAGCTGTTGCTTTTCACACCAAGTGTTACAGTTTGGGCATTCTGTGATGTTATATATAGCACTTGCGCACCCTTCTTGAGCGTCCCATCTTCATTGTAAGCACCAGAACCAGTTCCCAAAGGTGAGTTTGCCGAAAAAGCAAATCCAGATCGGTCAAATGACGTCGCCGATAACGTATCGGAAACAGAACTTACCACTGAACCGCCTGGTATAGTAGCTTCAACCTTCATTACATAAGTTCCAGCAGCAAGCCCCAAAGCATCCGCTCTCCAATGGGAAGCGTATTGTCGAATTAATTCATTATTAATTTGTTGATACTGGGAATCTGCTGCAGTTGCAGGTTTTACATATACCTTATACCCCGTAGCTTTACTTACAGGTGACCATTCCACATACGCAGATTCATTCCAGCCCCCACTATTAGTAATTGAAAGACTAGCAGCGTGTACTCTCGTATTTCCTAATCCGCCTGTAATTATCGATACCACAAGTGTAAATAACACAACTATACTGGATATCTTTGTAGCTTTTTTCATCATCTTGTCCTCCAGAATTTAATCGATTTGTAATAACAGCGTAATTTCTCTATTCACCTCATCCTACAATGTAAATTCGAAAATATGATAGTTATTTTATCGGAATTCAACAGGAATTTAATTAATAGGGTTAATTAACTGTGTTTATAGGTCTGTAGAACTTATTTTGTAGTTATAGATGCAGGAGAAACAAAAACACCATCCTTATGTGGATGGTGTTCATAATGGTGGTAGAGGAGCGGGGAGTTATACCCCCATTTCAAAGCTACGTCCTATATACCACTACGAGTGTAGTTATATTTTGATGTCATCTAGTAAACGACCCTTCAGCTGTTTGTTACAATAATTAAACCTACCCCAATGAAAAGACATAACGGGGAAAACAGCACTGCATCCCATTTAGCAAATAAGGTTCCTTTTTGTTTCTTAAAAAATCCAACCCAACGAAAATCCCCAACGCTTCGTAAAATAAATATACCTGATAAGATCCAACCCCCATAAAAAAATAACCAATTAGGGAATATCGCCTCTCTATAACCTCACCAAGCTCTAACACAAACCATCCCGCAAACCCCAATAATCCTGTTACAATGCCCGTCGCAATTTTTGTAGGTTGAAATTTCAGTTTTGAGCCCTCACTTGGTATCGCCACCAGAACCCCTTTTTGCCCCCCAAATACCCAATATAGATGAATTCCACTCAGTATGAACAGTATTCCTCCTACAAGACACGCGACAACACTGATCATCGTACTCCCCCTCAAATTTCTAATCATTGTACTATTACAATATGATATGTCCTACTAAACTTATGGTAAATTTAGTATATATCATATTAGTATCCACTCAACTCAAGCAGTCAATGTTTCAACATCAGCAAAAGAATTTTACTCAGAAGTAAGGTTCTTCTTTTTAAACAACACAAAAACACCATTCCTATAGGGATAGTGTTTTTGTGTAAGAAATGAGATTATATTTCTAAACAGTACTATGAACTACATGATACAAACGAATAGTTTATACTTTTATATAAATTTGCTCAAATCAGGATAGCCAGTTACCGCCCAAGCACCGTCTACAAGTAAGCTAGCTCCATTGACATAAGTAGCATCATCACTTACTAGAAATAGAGCTGGTCCAGCCATTTCATCTGGATCGGCAGCACGTCTCATTGGGATACGATCCATGTAGGCTTGATTAATAGCGTCAACACTCGTCAACTCATTTGTAAGAGGAGTCGCAACCAATCCTGGTAAAATAGCATTTACACGAATATTATACTGCGACAGCTCTAGAGCGGCATTTTTTGTTAGCATTTCAACTCCTGCTTTTGCTGAAGAGTATGCCGCACCATAGAACATAGGAACCTGGGCATTTAGAGAAGCAACGTTTACAATAGCCCCACCGCCATGCTCCTTCATATATTTCGCTTGATGCTTCACAGATAGAAATACGCCTTTCAAACATAGATCAACCGTGAAATCCCAGTCTTCTACGCTTTGATCGACAATAGCACCCGCTTTAGAGGCACCTGCAACATTGAAAGCAAAATCAAGTCGACCAAAACGTTCAACCGTTTGTTGAACAAGAGCCTCAATATCGGATTCTTTGGTCACATTGGTAACGCAACCGATTAAGTTTCCTTTATTAGCTTCCTCCAATTCAGCAAGTTTATCTTTATTCAAATCAGCAACTGCGACTTTGACTCCCGCCTCCAGTAAACGTTGAACAATCGCATAACCAATTCCTGACGCCCCTCCAGTGACAATTGCCGCTTTTCCAGTTAGATTTCCCATCATACATCTCCCTTTCAAATCAGATTATTGATATTTCATTGCCCATAGTCTATTGATTGGACGGTCTTACTAAAATTTTCGCTTGTTTAATATCGTTAATTAACTCATTAAAACCTTCCTGAACAATATTATCGAGATCAATTTTTTTGGTAATGACTTGCTTCACATCAAGTCTTCCTGTAGCGATCATGTCAATAACTTCTGGGAAAATATGACGGTAAGCCAATCTAGATGTTATGTCAGAACCATTAAACATCAATAGCCCCATGTCGACACTTACCGGCTTGGCAAAGTTCGCTATCGCCATAACTTGCCCGCCTTGTTTCACAGACGCAATAGCATTCGTCATTGTCGGCTGTACTCCAGCGCATTCGTATGCTACGCTAACTCCGCCATTAGTCAACTGATGTATAGTTGCGACAATATCGTCACGATTACCCTCAATAACAGTAGTAGCACCTAGTTCTTTTGCCTTGTTCAGACGTTCAACAGACAAATCGATAACGATGATTTGAGTAGCACCAGCTGCTTTTGCACACAATAATGTTAACAAACCAATTGGTCCAGCTCCAAAGATCGCTACCGTATCCCCCGCCTTAAGTCTACTTTCTCTTACTGCATACAAAGAGACTGCAGTAGGTTCAACCAAAGCTCCTTCTTCAAAAGAAACTTCGTCTGGAATCGTATGAACCATATTGGCATCGACGTTTACATATTCAGCAAAACCGCCGTCACGATTGATTCCGACAAAACCGACTTTATTACATTGATTATAGTAACCTCGTTTGCATGCATAACATTCTCCGCAATAGATTAAAGGTTCGATAGCTACTCTTTCCCCAATGTGATGGCCACTTACATTCTCTCCAACCTCTACAATCTGCCCTGAAAATTCGTGACCTAATGTAAGAGGTGGCTTTTGATCAGTTAATGGATGCGCTTCCATAGATAAACCGTGTAAGTAGATATGAAGGTCACTTCCGCAAATTCCCGCCCATTCTACTTTAACCTTTATTTGTCCTGATAAAACTTTTCTTTCCTGTACCTGTTCTACCCGAATGTCTTTAACATTGTGCCAAACTGCTGCCCGCATGTGATCAACTCCTAATTTGTATTTATATTATTAGTATAGAAGTTTGTAATTATAAATAAAAGTTAATATAATTAAAGATGTATTAACTTTTACTTAAGGTGTGATGTGATGAATATCGAACAACTTACATATATCGTGGAAGTGGCTAATAGAAAATCATTAGCAGAAGCTTCAAAAACATTAAATATTAGTCAATCTGCATTGAGCCAAGCGATAACCAAATTAGAATCAGAACTAAATATGAAAATATTTGACCGCACGAGAACGGGGGCGGAGACGACGAAAGAGGGAGATATGATCGTCGAAAAAGCGCTCCATGCATTAAATGCCATTTACCAGATAAAAGAGGAAGCCCACAAGCAAAATAACAACAAAGACGATTTGCTACGAATAACAACAATTCCGGGTTTGACCGTTCCGTTAATCGATTCGTACTTATCATTTAAAAATAAAAAATCAAGCTTAAATTTAGAGATAAACGAAAAATCGAGTACCAAAATAATAAGAGATATCAAAAACGATGTAGCAGATATTGGTTTTATAGCAATAAATAAAGCCAATATTGATTCACTCGGCGAGCTTAGCTTCACACCGATTATTAATGGGGAGCTACTGATCTTTACTTCAAAGCAATTGCAGATGCCTGACTGTGGAAACCAACTTACTGCTGACTTTTTGAAGAAGCAAACGTTCGTTTTATATAAAGATGAATATGTAGAAGATTTCATTGCTAATTTTCAAAGACAACACGGACCGGTAGACGTTTTCTTCAAAACTACGAATATAGATATCATAAATAAGGCTGTGTTTGAGTTTGGCGCCATTACGCTTGGACACGATATTTCTACCTTATTTAACTCTGAATTTTCAAGAAGTAAAATGAAAGCCTACAGTTTAGGCAATTTTTATGATTCCTCTTTCAGATTCGGTTGGGTTAAAAAGAACGATTATAAACTTTCGAGCGAAGCGAAACTTTACATCGAGGGAATTAACCAAATTTTGATTAATCATAGTAGTATGGTCTAATTCATTAAAGGTACTCGATTCAACGTCACTATACCCTACTATACCTCACTCTCTGAGCAAGATATTGTATCTTAGTCTTATGTTTCTGTAGCTATTTGTTCCATTAGTAAAAACACCATCCACATGCGAATGGTGTTTTTACAACTATTTAAGGAGGATTGTTATGAAGATATTTTTCATGACTACCGTCTCATTCTACTCCATCTTTAAAGTGCTTTTTATAATTTTTATCGCCAATATGCTCCAAATCATCCAGCGTCTGTTCGAGTGTTTCGACAATCTGCTCTTTCGCTTGTGATAGTGTGTCATAATACAACTTTTCCTCACTACCAATGACCTTTACACCACTAATTGCCTGTATAGAAGTAAATCGTCGATGTTGATCAGCCAAGTCATCAAGAGCTTTTAGTGTATGTTGTGTCTGCAGAAACAAATCTCTGTGATGCTGCTCAGTTAAACGCAGTTCAAGTTGCTTCATTCTTTCATTCATCAACCATCGTCTCCTTTTCGTTATCACGGGTGTCGCATGACTAAACTCTCGCGTCTATATATTGTATTTTACTGAAAACATTCAGCTTTATGCAACTTTTCGATATTCAGACCGATACGTCCTAGTTCGATTAAAACAAAAGCATAAGGAATATGCTATGAGCATACACCCACTTCATCTCCTTAGCTGCATTGTAATGTATATCGAAATATCAACCCTAAATAATTATTTTCCCCAAACAAAAAAGCCGCACAATATGCTCGGACTCTAGACTAGCATTCTCATGTACTACTTATTATTATATATCAGCAAAAGAACTAACCTTCGTTTCCGCTACCTTCACACCTCGCTTCCACAGCGTACGAGACTCTGGCCCGATCAAGAATAATATTACGCTCCTAGGAGACTGAAAATCGCACCATATCTGCCTGCGCTCCAAGCTGCAAGCCATATTGCCTAAGTCCAAGTGCCAAATCTATAAATAACGCGTCTACTTGTTGATCCACTAAGTTACTTGACGGATAAGGGATATCAGTTCCAAACAAAATTTGCGATGGAGGAACAAGCTTGTGTAGCACGCCCAAATCTAAGTTTTATTCACTACCATAACCCGCAACTGCAACAAGATTGTTCTGGCAACGCAAAGCAATCCTTTTCCTTCCTAGCTGGTGGCTCCGCGAAAAAATAAAACCAAAAAATGGTTTTCAATCATTTGTTGACAGCTTAATTTTTAGGTGATATATTGTGTATGTACGGTATACACAGTTTTTAGAGGAGGTAGTTATATGCTAGCCTTAGATATTAAGCACCTGAATAAGAAATATGATAATTTTGAATTGAAAGATATATCTTTGCAATTAGAAAAGGGCTATATTATGGGGTTTATCGGAGCCAACGGTGCAGGAAAAACAACAACCATTAAGTCAATACTGAATATTATTCAAATTGATAGTGGAGAAATTAGCATTTTAGGCAAGGATGCCATAAAGCATGAGATTGAGTTGAAGCAAGATATTGGTTTCTCATTCGGTGGAATTGATTTTTATACTCGCAGCAAAATTAAAACATTAACTAATGTAATTAAGAGGTTTTATCATAATTGGGATGATGAAACCTATTACAGCTATATAAGAAGATTCAATTTGGATGAAAATAAAAAAATAGTCCAGTTATCGACTGGTATGAAAGTAAAGTACAGTTTGGCTCTTGCTTTATCCCACGGAGCTAAAATACTCATTTTAGATGAACCAACAAGTGGACTAGATCCTGTTGCCAGAGGGGAACTATTAAACATTTTTCAGGAGCTAGTAGAACCAGGGGAAATTAGCATTCTTTTCTCAACTCATATCACGTCAGATTTAGAAAAATGTGCTGATTTTATAACCTTTATTCACAAAGGACAAATTATCAATAGTTCCGAAAAAGAAGATTTCATTAACTCGTACCGCTTGCTAAACGGCAAAGAAAGTCAACTTTCTGAAGTTAAAGACCAATTAATATCCTATAAAACCAATTCATTTGGCTTTACAGGATTGATTCATACTAAAGATTTTGATCCTTCCTCCGATATTAAATCAACTTTGCCTAATCTTGAGGACATTATGATCTATGTATCTAAGAAGGAGGATATGTATGTATAACTTATTAATGAAAGAATTAAAACTCGGAGTAAGTCCCTTTTTTTACGCATTACCCTTCTTGACCGGAGCCTTAATGCTCATTCCAAGTTGGCTATACTTTCTTGTCATCTTATACTTTTGTTTTATAACAGTGCCTAATATGTTTGGAGTGTTCAAATCACAAAATGATTTGATGTTTACAATGATGTTGCCTGTTACAAAAAACAATATCGTAAAAGCAAAGATAGGTGTCGTTGTCATTCTCGAATTATTGCATATCGTTTTAGCGATTATCTACGGTATGATAAGCACCCTCTTATATCCTAATTTGACCTACTTTTTCTTTGAGCCGACCTTAGGTTTTTGGGGACTATGTTTTGTCATGCTTGCGATCTTCAACATTATCTTTTTCTCCATGTATTACAAGACAGCTTACAAATATGGTGCGGCATCATTCGCATCTATTACAGCAGCTATGCTATTTGCTGGTGGGTCAGAATGGCTGGGAATACAAAATTCTGTAGTGTTTGATCTTTTCAAGGGTAGTGGTGCTGAGAACATCCCATTACAAATATCTATTCTAATCGCTGGGATTGCATTATTCGCAACATTTACCATTATCGCTTATAATATTTCTATTAAACAATTTAAGAAAGTAGAAATATAATGAACATCGCACTTTCCAACACATCTGAAAAACCTATATATCAGCAAATTTTTGAACAAATCAGCTCTCAAATTTTAAAGGGTGAGTTAGAATCCGGCTATAGTTTACCACCAATACGACAAGCAGCTATAGAACTTGGGATTAGTATTATCACTGTAAAAAAAGCTTGGGAAGAGCTTGAAAGATCCGGCCTTATCTATACAGTAACGGGTAAAGGATGCTTTGTAGTTGAACTTTCACCAGATAATATGCTACAAAAACGTAATGAAATGATCTTGAAGCAAATGGTCGAGAGCGCTTCATATTATAAATCTTTTGGTCTCACGATAGAAGAAGCTATTGAGTTATTGAAAAAGATTTATTAATTTATTGATCCTAATGTCTACTATATCTACACTTTTAAACTAAAAATAAAACACCATCCGCATACGGATGGTGTTTTTGCTGTTAGAAGCGAAGAGCCTGTCTTCTCATCCACATCGTTGCGACCCATTTTTCGCCCTTAATTACTGGCGTACCTGCATGTAAGGTTAAACTGTTTATCTCATCGTTATTGTAAAAATATTCGAAGTATACTGCCATACCTTTGTTAGGAAAAACAGAAAAATTAAGCTTTGGGAATGAAGTTTCTCCGCCTTGTTCTACGTCATTCAAATACATCACGAGCGTACTAATTCGATTATTGACACTTGCCCGACTCGTTTCTGCGAAAAAATCATAATGAGGTTGATACTCTTGACCAGGTGTATACAGTAGAACTTGCAAGCCATCACCATGCTCGATAGGAATATTCATAATTTGAGAGAGTCTCTTCTCAATTTTTATTATCGTCTCATTATCTTCAACGAATACCCCGCTGCTCGTTCTAATTTGATTGACTTCACGATTCCCACCTATTTTTGACCGATGTAATAGTTCCCTAGAATGTTCAATTAGCTCATCACATTCCTCATCACTGAGCACATTTCCAAGTACGACAACTAGAGGTTCCTCATACTTGGCAACAATTCGAATCTCACGATCTTCCGTTTTGATCGTATTTCCAACATGAGCAAATATCGTCTGTTCTTTTTCAATCGTATTCCCTATCATCGTTATACATCCCCCATATTATGACACTCAATAGAATACCATAAAATGGAATAGTTTTCTCGATTAATTTCACTATTTACTCCAGTTCCATGTAATAGAGATTGGTGACACTATCTTTTGTAATCGTATGAGCTCCTGGCGAAAGGAACACGCTGACAATACCATTCGTTATTGTATAACTTGTTCCATCAATTTTGATCTTGGACCCGTTTGCGGAATTCAATACCAACGTTAATGTTGCAGCTTCGGTAGTGGTAAACTCAATACGGGTTGAACTTTCGATTTTCAAACATTGATTAAGTGTCAAACCATTATATTCCACTGTACCCTTACTTGTTGAAAGACTTCCTTGAATATCAAAAAATTCACTTGCTGTCCCATTCGTCGTAAAGTTATGAATGTATTCACCAGTTGTTGGTGCCGTTGGCGTTGGCGTAGGTGTTGCTGTTGGAGTAGGTGTTGGCGTAGGTGTTGCTGTCGGTGCAGGTGTTGCTGTTGGAGTAGGTGTTGGCGTAGGTGTTGGTGTTACCGATGGACTTGAATTCCCACCCACAGAAACAAGTTGAGTAGTGTAGTTTCTTATTTTAGTCATCAGAGCCGTATTAAGTGCATACGAAGCATCATCAACTGAATCATTGAATTCCCATGCGAAGTCGCCTTTATTCAGACGTCCAGCTTCTGAGGTAACAATTTGTTCAACATCGTTAACATTATCAATAGCAGACACATTGACTCCCATATTGTTACGCGTATCAAAGTTGTTATAGACTGTTCCACCTTTTAATGTTTTGAAAGAACTTGGAACGATTTCATTTCTAGACGAAACCAAGTATGCATCAAATGATGTTGCATGAGCCGAAGTCGTTCCGGTATTTGAGTTAGCATAAATTAGACTTTCAGCATTAACAATCCTATTGTTATATGCTTTAATCATGCCGCCGTTCTCGCCTGAAAACGTACCTTCCCCTAAAGCATCGGTACCTTGCAGGGAGCTCATCATTGGAAATTTGGCATTTCTAAAATAATTTGAATCTACAAAGGCCGAACCTCCCGTTGTAACACCAACGCCGTATTTTGAGACACCATCATAGAAGTTATTATAGATATGAACAGATGCCACTCTTATACGAGGATGACGAGAGTCCGAATGGTCAAACCAGTTATGGTGAAACGAGACAAAGAATTCCGAAGATTCACTTAGACCGACTAGAGAAGCTTTCCCAGAATCCCAATAGTGATTGTACGAGATTGTAATATAAGTCGAACCCTTTTTAAGGTCTGTAGAACCATCACCTTTGGCTTGGTCTGCATCTCCTCCTGCAGATCCATAGAAAATATCATTATTATGCACCCAAACATTTGCATTACCAGTATCCATTGAGATACCATCGTCAGGGAATAACATTATGCCTAAGTTTCTTACTTCCAGATTACCGGCGTATCTAAGAAGCATCCCCCAGCCATAAGCATACGCATCTTCTCCGATACCTTCAATTGTCACATTCATTTCGGAGTAATTGCTTTTTCCTTTCACTTCAAGATATCCACTGCTGTTCAGTTGTCCACTCATGTCATCGTCTGTAACTTTGCCGATTATTCGGATAGCTAGCGGTGTTTTATCGTAACCTTTTTGTCTCAGTGACATGATCTCGCCAATACCTACACCTGTTTGAACAGCACCCGCACTGTTAATTTTCACATTAAGAGTAACTGTTTTAGCACTATCCGATGTTACATATATCACTTGAGCGCCAGTTCTGAGTGTTCCGTTATTATTGTAAGCACCTGATCCTGTGCCAAATTGTGAGTTAGGTGAAAAAGCAAATCCGGATCTATCGTATGACGTTACGCTTAACGGATTCGTCACAGCACTCGCCGTTGAAGCGCCCGATCGCATGGATTCAACTTTTATAATATAATTGCCTGCCGCAAGCCCTACAGCATCAGCTCTCCAGTAGGTAGCATATTTTCGGATTAATTGGCTATCGATTTGTTTATATTGTGAATCCGAAGCACTTGCAGGTTTTACATAGACATTATACCCATCTGCATTACTTACAGATGACCATTTTACATAGGCTGTCTCGTTCCAGCCTCCACTGCCTGTTATAGAAAGACCAGCAGCATCGACTGTGAAATTTGTGAATCCACCTACTACTAGAGATAGTGCAAGAGACAATAACAAAACAATACTGGTTACGTTAGAAACCCTTTTTTTCATTAACAACCCTCCTGATTTTTAATTGTTAGCGACATTCATGTAACCGTTTGCAAAAAACTTTGAAGATCCTCATCCCCCTCGTGAAATCATACTCTCGAAACATCATCATCTTACCAATTATGAAAGCGTTTCCGAAATAATCATTTGCTCATATCCCTGCATACCATAGCATTTGTGAATAAATGATTATCTGACAAGAGGGATGATACTCATTACATGATTTCTGTTGAAACAATATAAAAGTTACTTATCATTTTTGATACTGAAAAAGCTGTAGACATCTCATCTGCATCTTTTCCAGCATCAATGCATCCCTTTGTCATGCCAACAAAATGTCTACTAAAATAGCATTACCCCCGACCTTATGCGGTCGGGGGTGATGCTGGTAGAGACGAACCTTGGCTGTGCAAAACCAAGATTCTCCTCCGGTTTAATATCAGAATATAATAATAGATTGCTCTCCCAAATTTAATGGAGATGCCTTATTCCAAGTGAATGAGTGATGCTTCATTAATATCGTACAAAGTGCCTTTATTGCTTTCAACAAGCTGGATAATTTGTTTATAAGCAATTCCGCTTTTTGGCGCAATCGCATCCAGCGTCACCTTATTCGTTTTTAAACTGTTGAGTACTTCTTCAATAAAATAACCAGACTTGCCTTGTGAGCTGCCTTTCTCGTGAACAGGTGCATCCGTTATAAAAACAATTCTTTTGGCGTTCTTACTGTCCGACATTTCCTGAATCGCCATTTGAATCGCCTCCAATCCCGATTCCTCCAGATCCATACCGCCAGAGGCCACTAATTTGCTTAACTGCTCCTTCAATACTTTCTTTTGATTCGTAAATTCGAAAAACTCCAAATCAGGATTATTAATGTCTACATAATTGATATCACGATATGCAAGGATTGCAAAATTTGAGCCTGACGGAACTGAATCCACGAAACTACTAATCGTTTCTTTCACATAATCAATGACCTCTTCCATACTACCCGTAACGTCAATAACAAAAACAATATCTGAAGGCTCGTTAATTCCTTTCGAAATATTTTGCAAAATTGGTGATGAAACCTTCGGTTCAGATTGATCCTTCTCTTCCTCTTGGGCTGGAGTCCGCTCGCTTTCAGCCGAGGTCAGAATTTCGGGCTCATTTTGAAAAACAATAACCGATTTGGTCGTTTTGTCCCACTCTACTACTCCACCAAACACCTCACTTATGAATCGAATAGGAACCATAGTGCTGCCATTTATTAATTGCGCGGCAGCATTCAGAACGACAGGCTTACCGTTCACATAGGCTGTAGAAGAACCAATTGTTAAAACAACGGTTGTACCTCCCTTTGTTGCCGTGACCGTTTTCGTCGAGGACTCCCATTTTACTGTTGCACCCAACGACTCAAAAATACCCCGAAGTGGTACTAATACATTCCCATTCTGATTGACAGGGGACTGTGTATAAGTCTGCTGTTTCCCTTCAATAAAGACCCCAATCTGTTGAGTCTCATAGCGGACAGGAATAAATTGATGACTAGAAGCTGCAAACCCTCCATACTGATTCACAGTTTTCAAATAAAAATAATATCCCCCCGCAGGGAGTCCCAGCTTTTGCAATGAATAAGTGGAAGCGCTGCCGGCGTCAATACGGATCCGTTTAATTAGCTTTCCATTTACATTTTTAATCATAAGGTATGTATAATAACCCGACTTCCTCATTTCAGCTGTTGTAGTGACAGTGAATGTATTATTTGAATTAATTGTAATCATGCCCGGGAAATTTTTTCCGCTCGGTACTTTAAATTCTAACTCATCGACAACGTCTGGTTTAGGAGTCGGAGTAGTAACGGGTCCTGTTGGAGACTTCGGATCAGTCTCTTCGCCAGATGATTGGATGCCAGAAATCGAGGTTTTAGGGAAATAAAAATAAATCTTTGACTGTTTACCTGGTGCCTGCCGTTTCTCTAATATCGTGACGGAAAGCTTCTCATGGTTAAATTTAAACTCAGAAGAACTAAGCTTATTACCATCTATATATAGACTGACATTTTTACTCGAGTTGAGAATATAACGGGACTTCACTTGAAAAATTCGCGTGGAACCGTCCCCCTCGTTCAGAGCATTACCGATATTTGCTTTGCCTGACACCCCTTCTCCCCATTCAAAAGTAGGAGCGATTAAATATTTCGTCGAAATCTCGGCTCCCATGTCGGGTGCCTTATGCATCGTTATTGTATCGTTTTCATAATCAACGGTATACTCTGTAGAATTTACCTCACGCGCATTGATAAACAGGCGGATCTTCGTATTGGACGCTGTAATCTGATTACCTGTCTTGAATTGAAACATTCGTTGCGATCCATCCCCATCTTCAAGAATATGGACTAGGTAATCCCCCTCCCTATAATCAAGCCCTTCACTTGCACTTGCCGTTCTACCAAACAGTAAGAGAAAGCTAATCAACAGAAAAACTATTATTCTACCTTTCATCTTCTTTGCTCCTTTATAAAAGATATGATTAACTGCACTCAATAATTTAGTATAATTTAACTTTTTAAATAAAAGTATACAAAATCATTCATTAATTAAAACTCCCCCTAAATTAATTTAATATCAGAGAATAGTTTATTTAATATTAACACAATTTACATGAAAAATTTGTAAATATAAAAACACCATCCTCATGCGGATGGTGTTAATTATGATGGAGGCGAACCATGGTTATGCAAAACCACAATTCGCCGAATAATACTGCACTATCGAAACGCCTAACGGTCCCGATGAACCATATAGTTCAATAAATGCTTCAGAAATGCGGAATAACGCGGCCGCTGTCTCAACACTTCCATGGCCAAACAGTAGTGTTCCCACATTTGTTTAGTGGCGCCTTCCTGACCCAGAATCGTTACGAAAGTTGAACTATTATTTTCCACATCCTTACCAACGGGTTTCCCCAGTAATTGAACATCTCCTAATAAATCAAGCAAATCATCCTTAATCTGAAAGGCGATACCAGCATGATAAGCAAATTTTTTCAAAATATCGATTTCCTGCTCATTAATCTGTGCCAGAATAGCTGGCATAACCAGAGCAGCCTCAAATGCAATTCCGGTTTTGTAAAAGCAAATCGAATTCAATTGCTCGAGTGTCAATGTTTCTCCTTTGGAGTTCAAATCCATCATCTGGCCCATACAAAGGTCCTCTGTCTTTTGTGCCGAATACCGCATCAAGGCAAGCACGGTTTTTGCATCGAACGATTCGAGTGACGCTTGTTCCTGAATCGCCTTCTGCATCAGTAACAGACCTGTTATTTCCGCAGTGGCACTATTATGCACCTGATGCAGCGTTGGACGCCCTCTACGGGTAGATGCGTTATCCTGAGACGGCAAATCATCGAAAATTAGAGACGCCGTATGCATATATTCCAATGATCTCAATAAGGGTAGAATTGCTTGTGCATGCAGTCCATAATCATGTACACTCATAACCCATGTCAATATTGGGCGAAGACGTTTTCCATCCCCTTCAAGACTGTAATTTGCCGCATCAATCAGTGTCTCTTTCATCGGCGGCATCCCGTCGGGCTTGGCAATTCGCAAGTTGTTGTTGATTTGATGGCGGGCCGTTTTGACAGTCTCTAAGAAATCTTCTTTCTCCTTGCGGTTGTTTTTCAGAATGGTAACTAGTTGATCCCGAAGCAGCTTATCCAAAAATTCCACATCACTCGCATGTCTAACCATATGCTGGACGAGTCGTTTAAACGCCGGGCTTCCGCAAGCAAATATCTCCATAATGCTGTTGTACTTTTCAGTACCTATCCGTGCTTTACAACGTTTCAGACCGTTGATGGCACGATCGAGGATCACCTCACGTGCCTTTCTATCGGAGTGATACACTTTATGAATCAGATGGGAAATGACGGTCCAGTATAATTCAAAAGGATTAATAAGATCCGAACGCTGATCATGGTAGGTTAAATAGTAGGTATATGGGGTTACCGTACCATCTCTCATATCGTCAAACATATCCGCAAAATCGTCAGCAAGTTGGTTGTAGATGCCATAAAAGAAGGTACGATTCTCAAATCCCTCGTCCTCGGGTGCACTTAGGACGGAACGAGCGATCAATCGGGAAGAAGCGGACTTTATTATGACGGGGATATACAGTTCTTCGTTGGTGTACGTTGTATGAGACAGAACCTTAGCACGGTCCAATTCCTGTGAGTGAAAAAAAACGTAAGTCTGCTCGAAAAACAGATGTTGTGTCTCCGTTCGTTGATGACTCTTAATATATTCAAAAGCCTCCTCCAGCTCGGCATACACGAATTGAATCATAGCCTTGTTAGTTCCATTCCACTCGCTTAATTGCGGCACTGATCCAGTCAAAAGTGCGACTCGGATGTTATGGGAATATTGTGCTTTCTCTTGATCTGTTAGGACCTGTGCATCAAGAAGATCGTCAATGAACGGATAGGTCAGACCATAGGAATAACCAAGTCTAATGGCTTCATCAAGTCTCTTTGCACGTTCCGCAGGCGATCGATCGTCATCCAACTCTTCTATCGCATGCAGGACCACTCCGATAATGATCTTAATCAGCTTGCGCTGAGCGTGCTCGGGATTCAATTGCTCTGGGATATGGTCCGATACATTCTTAAGCTTGCCGATCACCCATATGATTGCACTTTCAATACCTTCCTTCTGGGCCCACCGGTATAGTCCCTCCAAACTTATAAATTCTGGCTGGTCTCCGGTAGAATGAATCAACCGTTGTTTGATGTCAGTAGCTACACTCTGAATTCTGGCCTGTGTTTCGGGAGAATCCATTTCTTTACCAAGATCTCTCATATAAAAATATGATACACTTCGATCCAGATAATCATCCAATTTCCCCGTTTGATTTAGCCACTGGATATGTCGTTGATAGCCCCTGTCATCGGATGTTCTCTTTCCCTGTGACAAGAAAGACAACCATGACCGGCGATGAATATGTTTTCGCTTCCACAGTTGGATATCTTCAGTCAAAGCAGACACATACGTTTTTTCCATGACTTGCTCGTAAAGCGACGCAAAGTATCGGGCCGCCTTCTGCTCAGCCATTCGATAACAAGTATCGGCATTAACTATTAATTTCTCATTCATAATATAAATACCTCAACTTCTATAGTGGTTATTGGAAAATTATTAATTGAAGGATGAGGTTTCTCCATAAACTATAACGGATTCATCCGATTCATTTCGTATCTTAAATACGGAAAAGGATTTTTAAGGTTGCGAATTTATTTCTCCTTATTTCTTATATGCTAATACACTATCTCTAAATTACTATTACAAACCATTTGCATGAAAAAGAACAAACAAAAAATACAGCTAATATGGTTTCATGCCTTAAGCAAAGCCACATAGAGGGTGATTTTGAAAGATTGCTTAATCATCTAGTTCTTAAATTAAAATGCGTCTCCACTCACTAAAGAAGTGAATGAAGACGCATTTGTAAGTCATACATGGTTATTGTAAATCTACTTCGGTTGATTCTCCATATATTTTTGTGCAGAAAGCATTAAAGTTGCCACTTCAGCTCTTGTTGCATGTAAGTTTGGCCCAAAGCGATTACCACTTAATCCATAAATTAAGCCTGCTTTTTGAGCTGCTGCAATGTAAGGTATAGCCCATGCTGATATTTGGTCATTATCATTAAACGGCGATGTAGCATTTTCATCTACACTAATTCCTAATGCACGAACCATGATAACTGCCATTTCTGTACGAGTAATTTGATGAGCTGGACGCAATGTATTGTCACCATAACCATTAATTACTCCATCTTGAATTAGTTGTACAAAGAATGATCTTGCCCAAGTTGGTACTTGATTCGCATCTGCGAAATCAAATTCACCATCCACTGTAGACGATAATCCTAGTGTCCTTCCAATCATCGTTATAAATTCCGCTCGTGTTGCAGTATTATCTGGACGGAATGTACCGTCTTGATATCCATTAATAATAACTGCATTAGCTGCACGTTGAATGGAATCAGCTGCCCAGTGAGATTCAATGTCCTTAAATTCAACTTTATCATCCGGTGCTGGGTTAGTCGGACTTGTTGGTGTCGGTGTTTCTATTGGTTTTGGTATTTCCGTTGGTGTTGGCGTCACTGTAGGCGTTGGGTTAGTTGGTTTTTGCGACGGTGTTGGCGTTGGTGTCGGTAACGGACTACCCTGTAAATCAACAATTCTACCTTCTACAGCAGATGTCTCAGCTGTAATATTCCCTACTTCTTCTATATACTTCGTAAAGACTTCATAGTCTGGCAAGTATAATAAATTTACTCTTCCTTCTTTGTATGCTTTTTCTAATGAAGCATAGAAATCTCCACCTTGTGCAGTAAAGGCATTTGTTGCTACTTCATAACTAGCTGTTAAGTCTAGTGGTACGTACTTATCTCCATCTTTCACCTGAACACGTACGATACGCTCGTTTACTGGTTTGGTTGAATCATAATCAAATCTCATACCAGAAATATGCGGGAATCTTCCATCTTTTGTTGTTGTAATTGTAGACACACCATTTTCCAATGCTGCTAAAATTTCTTGACCCGTTAATGTAATCGTTACGAGATCGTTATTGAATGGAAGTACAGTTAATACTTCACCTTGTGTAATTTCTCCTGCATTAATGGAATCACGAATGCCTCCACCATTTTGTAGAGCAATAACAGCATTCGTTCCTGCCGCTTTTGCAGCATACAGCATTCCATCGGCAATTAGATTACCTAGGTTTGTTTCTTGTGAACGTACATTTGCACGTACACCATTCAATACAACATCCGTATATCCAACGACTTCATTCATTAGCGATTGAATACCTGGTTTATATTTTTTTTCAAGTATTTCCTTCGCTTCTTCATCTTCTGCATAAACATAGTTAGCTCCGTCTTTTTCATCAATGGATACTAGTTCACCATCCCATTGCGTCAGAACGCCGTTCTCGTCAAACTTCACGTTCAGTTTACCTAGAAATTGTCCTTTTTCTCCTGTTTGAACAATTAACTTCGGTGCTGTTGGATCTGTATTATCAACTACTGGCACATCTAGCTTAGTATGACTGTGTCCACCAACGATAACATCGACACCCTCAACCTCTTTTGCAAGCTCAAGATCTGCATCATAGCCCAAGTGAGATAGTACAATGATTTTATTAATCTGTTGTGCTTCTAGCATTGCTACTGCTTCTTTTGCTTTTTCTACGGCATCATCAAATGTTACATCCCCTGGTGAAGCAATGTTTGCTGTATCTTCAGTTGTTAAACCGATAATACCTACTTGCTCACCATCTAGTTCTTTAATGATTGCAGGGTAGATTGTTTTATCTTGTGCTGGATTACCAATTTCATTTTCAAAGTATTGGCTTAGAATTTCATCATTTGTAAAATTAACGTTGGAGGATACAAACGTAAAGTTAGCATTACGAATAAATGCTGCTAATACTTCTGAGTTTTTATCAAATTCATGATTACCGAATGTCATGGCATCGTAGCCTAGTAAATTCATGAATTCTAAATCAGCTTGACCTAAATATTTATTGAAATACAATGTACCTGAGAATACATCTCCTGCATCAACCAAAATTGGGTTAACTGCTTGAGCTTTTTCTTCTTTAATAGCTGTCACTCGACGCAATACACTATTCGGTGAATTTGTTGTATCAAGGTTTGCATGTGTATCATTTGTATGCAAAATTGTTAACTCAAAATCTGAGTCTGAATCTGATTGGCCCAAATTAATCTGTGCTAGAACCGGATCATGATCAGATACACGTCCATCTGTTGGAGAGAAATCAGCATTCAGATGAACAACATCTACTTCTGCTTGACTAGTTAGGTTTTTACTTACCATGATATGGTCAAGCACTTGTGAGTTTCCATCATATGTGTACGTATAACGCTCATTTAGAGGAAGCGCATCAATCAAATTATCCAGTTCATTTCCTTTAAGTAGTTGAGCAGTTTTAGTAAATTGGAAATCATTCAAATCTCCAACAACTACGATATTAGCATCTGCGTTTTTCGTTTTAATATCTTTCACAAAATTGTTTACCACTGTTGCCATTTGATGACGTTGTGTTTCACTAGCTTTGACCGCTGGTTGAGTTACACCGAACGGGCCAGTATCCCCTGACTTCGAGTTAAAATGATTAGCAATAACAATTACTTTCTCACCATTAAACTCAAATTGTGCAGCAAGTGGCTTACGTGAACTACTAAATACAGAATTAGTTGGTTCAATACGTCCTGGATTGTACGTTAATTGATCACTTGTTTCTACATAGCTAACTGCTTGTGTAGCCGAACCTTTATCATTATTTACACTTGCTGATAATGTTACACGCTCAGGATTATACAAGAAACCAACACGAATGTTACCACCTGGCGCACCACCATCCATATTGTTTTGTGGAGCAATATCTACATAGGAATACTCTGGACCGCCAGCAGTAACAATAGCTTGAACTAGAGTAGTTACATCTGCTTCAACAACACCATTATTTGTTTCACCATTACCATCCTGCATTTCTACAACACTGATAATATCAGGTATTTTCATATTAGATACAATAGATTGCGCTAATTTCCCTGTTTTATCTGCACCTACTCCAGGATAGTAGTTTTCAATGTTATAAGAAGCAATTAATAATTGATCTTCATCTGGCACAATTGTTGTTGTTTCACGTTGGAAAGCACTCTCATTAATTTCAGGTAAGCTATTCCAAGCAGGAATTACTTTAAAGTTTCCGTTGTTATATCCAATTACACCTGTAATATTACTTGCAAATGCATCTCCTGTACTTACATCTTTTCCAGGATTACCATAAGCAATTAATAGGCGCTGAGGATTCAAATTATCATCTTCCTTCAGCACTAGCCCCCCTGCAGGAGATATTACATCTTTATCATCATTTTGAATTCTTGTTGGAATATTATATACCAATGAGTTACCTGAACCACTTGTCCAATATGGACTAATAATTGTAGGATTAGGAAGCTCGACAAGCATACCCTCTAATGATTCGTAGAAATCAATTGCATCCTCTTCAGGTTGAAACTCAGTCATAGGAATTGCATCATTATCGATGATGGATGAAGGAATAATTCTTCCATCTTCACCAAGTAGCACTGGTTCAGGCAATGTGTTGTTTGATGATAGAATGACTCGATTTGTCATCGTAATTTGCGTAGATGTTAAATTACTTGAACTTCCTTCATTATATTCTGACACAGAGCCAGTTACTGAGACTAGATCACCAATAGCTGGTTTCAATGAATCGCTTGTGCTATATACAAAAATACCTTCTGAAGTGTTCACATTATCATCTGGTTCTGCATCTTGCATAAAGAATCCTTTGTACGCTCCAGTAGCAAAGGTATACCCATATTGAGTAACAATTCCTTCTACCCCATCTACCGTCTGTCCTACAAACGGTGTAGTATGAGATTCACCTTGAATATTATGAATACGAGGCTTTTCGGTAGCTACATAATTAAAAGTGTACACATCACTTGTATCATCCGCTGATACTACAATAGCTTTAATTGTTGTATCTGCATTTATCTGGATTGGTTCAGCATACATCATACTACTTTCAGTAGGAGTAGAACCATCTGTCGTAAAGTAAATAACTGAATGACTTGTTGGAGTTGAAAGGGTAACACTACTTCCAGTTATTATTTGTCCTGCACCTGGACTTGCAATAACTGAGAACATATCTTCTATTAATGCTTCAGCACCAAGTGGGATAAATTGATAATCTGAACTGTATTGTTTAATAACTCCAGTAATTCTTGCAAATGTTGCACCTACTTGTAATGTAGGGATCGTTGAATAAATAATGAAATTAGTTCCATCTTGACTTGCTGTAACCTTACTACCTACTACATTTTCAATAGTTACATTTTCTAATGTAACAAGTACTGCTTCATATGCTTCACCGTTTGCTAATGATAGATCATTGCCCGTTATTAATTGAGGCTGTGGTATTGTTACATTTTCCTCTACAACTTGATATGGTAGTCCTTCTAGAGGTCTAATTTCTTGTAGATTACTATAGATATCCATATAGCCACTAACTTCAACGCGATCACCAATGTTTGCAAAAGAAGTAAAACCATAAAGTACAATTCCTGCTGTTTCATCCTGTATATACATTTCTGAACCGTCAATATGAGTTACAATTCCAGAAATCGTAACATTTTGACCCACTGAAGCCAGACGAGCTGTCGATATATCACTTTGTTCCAAAAGATTATATTCAAAAGTAGAAACTTGACTATCTGCAAAACCGTCTGCTTCTGCATATGCCTTAATAATAGTTGGTTCAGTAATTTCTATTGGACCCGTATATTGTACAAAATCATTATCTTCGCCTGAACCGTTGACTGATACGTAAACCACAGCATTTTCAGTTTCTGTGCTAAGTGATATTTCAGTACCCGCAGGCCAAGCGTTCGATCCATGAGATGCTGTTACCTCTCTAACAGCTAATTCATTATATTGACTATTACGTGGATCAGGAGCTGTTACAGTGAAATCTAACTGATTATTATTTGTATCTTGACCGCGACTATTAGCCAATGCTCCAGCAGCTGGGTTACGAATTGCAGCTGTTGTATTGGACAACACAGGAACCGGAGAAGTTTCTGACTCATTAGCCGAACCAAATCCAACTAAATCAATGATATTTCCGGTTTCATCTTCTAATTTGACTTTTCCATTTGTTCCGCTCATAGCTATTGGTCCACTAGCGTCAGGAGTTGGTAAATCCAAAGCTCCACCTGTGCCAGCAGCTTCTTGTATCAAATAATAACTTTTTGGTGCCATCGTACCATTTATTACTGTTACATTAGTATTATCAACGCTGAATATGCCTGTACTATTTGCATACCTCACTTTCCAATCTTGAACATTTATCGCTTCATCTGTAGGGTTATATAACTCAATAAAGTCATTCTTATACTGGGCGCCAGAGTTTCCTCCACCTCCGTATACTTGTGAAATAACAATATGATCAATTACTTCTGCTGCCTTAACCAATGGGGTGCCTACGCTTGCAAGCACATTACCAAATACTAATACAAAAGCCAATATTGTAACTGTCCTTTTCTTCAATCGAGAAAACATATCCTGCATGCTTTTTAATCCCCTTTCTTCACTTTGATTAATGTTCTATCGATTATAGAATAGTCGTAATATGTTATCCACATATCAAAATAAAGTTAAGTTGTAGTAAATATGAACATTATTAATAACGATATTGTTTTCAAATTGATCGAAAAAAATAAACATTATTGAAAACAGCAAAAAACACTTTTTACTGGTCTGCTGACTCAGCAGACCAGTAAAAAGTGCTCTAAAAATGTGTTCATCAAGTAGTGATACAACCATCACATGATATTAACAATTTTGACACGAAAATTAAGTACAGGATTTTTAGGTCGAGGCGAACCTTGGCTATGTAAAACCAAGATTCGCCTGAATGTGATGCTAAGGAGTATGGAAAGGTCGAGCAATCGAACCCGTTTAGTTTGTACTAGACAATAAGACAGTTACATTAAGTTTGTATATTCTAGCATTCTACGAATAATGATTACAATTTCAGCACGAGCAACTTGCTTAATAGAGTCGCAAGTTCTGCACGAGTCATCGGACCCGTAATAGTGCTTGGGAAAAGATCGTCTACCGAAATATTTAATCCGCTCAATTCAACATATCTCGATGTAATAAGTTTCATCTGTTCAGCAGTCACGTCAGCATCTGGCATGAAGTTCCCTTTCCCATCACCAATAACTAGTCCGTTTTCTGCTGCCCAACCAACATATCCACTATACCAGCTATTATTCGCAACATCCTCGAAGGAACTTGATTCTTGTTGTTCAATCTTGAGTAATCTTCCAAGCGTTGTAATTGCAGATGCGCGTGTTACTGGAGAATTTGGTGAGAACATAGTTGAGCTAGTACCAATCATAATACCATGTTCATACAAAGATTTAATTGCTTTGTAGGCAACATCGTTGGAATTCACATCAGTAAAGGGAAGTATACCAATTGAAAATTGCCATTGTGATACTCCAGTATATGTTTCATTAGAGGATACTACCGCAATTGTGAGGCGATATTGACCATCCTCCTTGGGCATAATTTTAGAGAAATCACCCTTCAACTCAGATAGTAGAAACGTTTCAGAATAGTTCTCTGAAGGCATATCTGTTACAGTTAGTTGGATATCACTTTCAGGAACAGCTGTGCTCGCTGAAACTCCATCAAACACAATACTCTTACCAGAAGCTACACTTTGGATGCCATTACCTTCATTGACAGTAAAGATAACTTTAGTTTTACCGCTAGTATCAGTTGCTTCGGAAACACCAGAAAAGCTATGAATGGATTCCGTAATTACGAATGCTGTAAAACCTTCACTACTTGTTGTTGAACTGCTTTGTCCTTCCGAATTAAAACCAGCTTCTGGCATACCTTCTAAATTATTGCCTGGAGGGGACATAGTTCCCTCTGGAGGCGTACCTTCAGGAATTTGTCCAATTGCCACTCCATTAACCGGACGTTCACCTGTTGGAGGAGTACCTTGACCAATTGGTCTGTTACCACCATCAGGAGGAGTGCCACCAAATCCTCCACCTATCATACCAATGGAATTACCTGTATACTGCTGCTGTATACCATCAATGTATAGATGATATTCCGTGTTGAGCTTAAGATCAGCGGATGAGAATGTTACGCTTTGAAATGCTTTTTCCGCACTATGATTTAACAATTCATTTCCTTCCACGTCAGTTAATGAAATTGTACTACTTGCTGCGTTTGTTGAGGCAAATGATAACTCAATAAACGGTTGCTTGGAAGTAGATGAAGAAGCATCATTACGCGTACCCAACGCAAGGAGAGTACCGCCATTAATAACTATATCACTGTCAGCGTCAATACCACCGTCAGGACTTCGTTCGTTAGCCATCGTAACAATAGTTCCACCGTTAATAGTTAAGTAACCATTGGAATCAATCCCATCACCTTCTGCTCCTAGACCCGCATTAACGTACAGATATCCACCATTGATGCTCGTAACCGATATCCCATCCTCATTCGTATTAATTCCATCATCCTGAGATTCGATATAAATCTTTCCGCCGTTTAGAGCGAGATGTAGTTCAGAATCAAGTCCCTCGTTGGTAGCAGTAATATGCAACTCACCTGTACCCTTAGCTTCTCCAGAAATGTTCATGGACATTTTCGAATAAAACGCCCCATCATATTTATGTAGCTTTTTCGTTGTACCTTCTTTATAAATTCGTGCAACATAGGAGCCATTTACCATATTAACTGAATTATCCACCAGAATAACCTGTGCCCCTGCATGACTTAGATCTATAATTCCTCTTGTATCTTCTTCATTTGAGTATGGCTCATACACATTGTAAAAGATAACAGAGGGAGCAACAGTATTTGTAATATTTACTCCATCTAAAATAAGTGTTACAACTGCCGTCGGATCAGATGCAGCATTTGTTCCCAAATCAATGGCAAGCTGTCCTGCTGACAGCTTGCCTGACACACGATATACACCTGGCTCTGTAATGGTCACAACTGTATGTTTAGCTGCTTCCTCCGCGCTGTGTGCATCTGACGCTGTACCTTCACCATAACTACTGTCATTTCCCTCTTCATAAAATACGATTCTTGCTCCTGTATATACAGCTGCCGATGAACTCGTTGACGCCAGTTGTCCATCTACTGTTACTGCTGTATCTGAAAGCTTTATCACCTTTTCCTTCGTCGTTGTGCTTGTCGTGCTAGCAGATGCAAACCCAACCACATTAGTCATTGTCAAGATTAAGACTAGCATAAGCGAAAATGTTCGTTTCAGCATACCATACACTTCCTTTCAATAGTTTAAGATACTTGTATTGTATATCGCATGTCTTAAACAAAGCTTATACGTAGTTTAAAGCTTGCTGAAAATTATGGTAACTGCTCAGCTAGCAAGTTGTCTATGTCCTACAATTTATTAAGGTTGATACTTTAGACGCCGTAAATCCGATGCTAGTCAAACTCTCTATTTTAGGCTTTAAGCAAGATAATAAAATATTACATACGCCCATTCACTTACCTCCGCTCCTACATACAATGTTTTAGCCTATCCATTAAGGAGTGACAAGATCATGCCATTTTTTCCACCTCAAGGCCCCCCAGGATTACCAGGATTTCCTGGATTCCCTGGTCAACCGGGTCCACCAGGTCCACCGTCAGGACAGCCGGGACAAATGGGTCCTAGCTCACCTCCTCCGGGATTCATCCCTCAACAGCCTGCGGTTTCACCCTTTGCTGTCGACCCCGGAGCGATTGTTCGTTGTTTATTTCGGAATACGTACGTATGGCTTGTGAATGGTAATCAATTCTGGTTTTACCCAGTTTTCGTAGGGCGCAACTCGGTTGCAGGATTTCAGTGGAACGGAAGGTTTTGGATGTATACTGGATTGAGTTTGCAGTCTATTCAATCATTTACATGTTTCTAAATGATTTCACGAAAAAGCTCCAATCCACTAGGAATGGAGCTTTTTCGTTTGTGTTTACTGTCGATTATTTTGTTTAAACAAATCATATTCCTATTTCCCACATTTTCACCGTAACTTTCTCGACCCTGCCATCCATATCTGTACCGTCAAACTTTGGAAGGTTCAGTTCGCTTACGATTTTTCCATCACGCATAAACATAATACGCTCTGTTCGCGCTGCAACCTTTGCGTCGTGAGTTACAAGCATAACCGCAGTACCCTCCGCATTAATTTCAGAAAATATATCCATAATCTTCTCCGCAGATTTTGAGTTGAGTGCTCCAGTCGGCTCGTCGCCAAAAATGATTTTTGGGCTGTTCATCAGCGATCGGCATATTCCCACACGTTGAAGCTGACCTCCCGAAACTTGTGTAATGTCTCGCTTTTCAAGCTCCGCGATGCCCACCCTTTTCATAAGCGCTCTTGCTTTCTCCGAGATTTTTCCGGCGTTTTTTCTGTTGTCGCGCATAGACGGGAGAATTATGTTATCAAGGATATTCAAATTTTTCAGCATAGTCGGCTGTTGAAAAACAAATCCCATTTTTGTTCTACGTATATCTGAAAGCCCATTCTCAGAGACCTCCGACAATTCCTGGTTGTCAAAAACGACCTTTCCTGCGTCAACTTTGTCCATTCCGCTCAACATAAACATCAACGTCGATTTTCCCGAGCCAGAAGGTCCCATAACTGCAACGAACTCACCCTCCTGTATTTCAACGGATACTTCATCAAGCACAATATGCTGTTCATCGCCCTCACCGAAAGACTTTACAATATGATCACCGATAATGATCTTCTTCATATGTCTACTCCTTTATATTTTCGGATATTTTTATTTGTCCCGCGCCCGTTAAGCCAATCATTGTCGCAATAAGTACCGCGAGAATCATCATTAGAGGACTAAGCAGATAAGCCGAAATCTGATTTACTTCAAAATTAAATGTCGACGCTCCAAATGACGAAATAGCCAATCCCGCAAGCATCTCTCCGAGAGTGTTTGCCAGAAGTATACCAAGAACAATTCCGACAATTAGAACGAATACAGTACGAGAAACATACTGCGCCTTAATATCCGAGTTTGTAAAACCGAATGCTTTCATTACGGCAATAGCATATCTGTCCTTTGCCACAAGCATTTTCATGAATAACAATGTAACTAGTACCGTTATAACTAGTGCAACGATGACCGCTACGTAGGAGGCCATTTCCACGGAGCTTATTGTTGAGCCGAAGGTCTGTGTAACAAATTCATCAATGTCTGATATTTTTGCATCATCAAACTTGTCTGCATATTCCGCTACCTTGGCGTCAACAAGTGATTTATCTGAAAGTTCAGCACTGATAACGCTCCACATAATGCCCTCGGAATTGTCAGTGAATACGGCCTTGGCGGTTTTTCCGCCGTTGGTAATATCAGAATAGATTCCGCTGACCGTTAGATCTTTCTCCAGTCCCTCAATCACTAGCGTCATGACATCCCCAACCTTTTTGCTCATCTCATTGGCGTATATAGTCGAAATCGCAATTTGATCATCTACAGTTGGTGCTTTGCCCTCAGAATATTCGATAGGAAATATTGAATGTTCGCCGAGTTCAATTTTAATATTTTCCACTGTTCCGTCTTCCATAATTGCCTTGAATGTCTTTGTTGTTAGGACAGTAAACTTTGAAATAGCTTGATCGCTTTTCATGGTCTCTTCGATTTCATAGATACTATCGATATTACCGGGCAACTGTATGCGCAGATCGTAGTTTCCAATCCCCATATAACTAATAAAACTTTTTGAGGAAATGGTATTGTACAAATTCTGCGGAACAATTATGATAAATGCCGAAAGCACCAGCACAGCTAGCATAGTGCCGTAAAGTTTTTTCCTTGAGAGAACATCTTTGATACCTAGAAAAATATTCGTGTTAAATAACCTGTTTTTGCTCAAGGTAAAATGCTTAGCAGCCTTGGTTTTATCTTGGGAAGTGCCAAAACGTATGGCTTCTGCGGCTGAAATTTTCTTAAAGCGTTTCAGTACTCCGTTAACATAGGTCATAATTGCAAAAAACACTAGCAATATGCCGATGATTCCTAAGACATAAGCAAGGGATGAATTTTCGCTTTCTCCCATATAAAGCCGTATATTTTCAAGAAGCATATCTTTGAATACAAACGAAAGAGCAAAACCGAGAATAGAACCTACAGCCGCAATTGCCGCGTATTTCGCTAGATAAACCTTCTTGATGTCGGAGACACGCAGCCCTATAGCTTTCATAACACCAATTTCACGATAATCTTCTTCGATTTTGGCAAGGAGCGTAAAGCGTATGCACATAAATGCGATGGAAACGACAAGCAGACTTACCAATAGGATAATCCCAATCATCATACCGTCTGAAATTGCATTCATCATTCTAAAAAGCGAATATGTAACCGTTGGCCCGTTCATTTCAAGTCCTGCGGAGGCATAAGCAGTTTCAAATGCACCTATCGCCGACATATCTTTTAATCTAAACTCAATCAGATACTCTGTATTTCCAATATTTTTTATTTCCGCATAGTCAGTGCTGCTTACAAGAAATCTCTTTGAGGCAGCAAGTGAAGAATTCATTGACGAATCGCGGAGAAATCCCACTACGGTAAATTCTTTGCCGCTTATTACAGCCTTGTCACCGATCTTTGCAGTGTTATCTTTCATATAACTTACCGGAACATAAATCTCACTGTTAGATACGTTGATGACTTTTCCGTCCAGATCAAGAAGATAATCGAATTTTTCGCTCTGTACGCTTAAACCATTGTCCTGAACGCTATTCGCAAGTGAATTATCGCCCAATATTATCTGAGCACCGTCAATGTTCAGAAATTCTACGACCTGAAATTCATCGACGTTGCTGTTTTGTTCCGCAAAAGTCGTAAGCCGCGAAGTATCGATCTGACCCGAATGCATCTGCATAAAATGTGGAGTTTTCGCTTGAGTCATTAGTGTATCGAGTGCGCCAGAAAGATTAACGACGAGTATGGCCGCCAGTGAAACTAGCATAACTGAAGCAGCGACAAATATCATTGTGGTAAGTGTAATCGCTTTGCTCTTTAAGATGTCATTGCGGATTATTCTGTAAAACATAAGTCACCTCTGTTTTCACGAATGTTAATTGCCACTCTATCCATTACCAAACATTTGCATTACGTCTATAAGACTTCCGCTTTTGACTCCAAGCAGCCTTTCTACATTAAAAACAAAAGCCTGTATGCGTGAAGCGCGCTCCTCGTTCGTCATTTGAACCATATCATCATCAAAAATGGTATTCGCATAAATCACAACCATTTCCATACATTCATACGGGTACGGCGTATGGAATAGTCCCTGCTGAATACCCTCATGGATGATACCTGTCAATATCGGTGTAACGCCATTGATGATGACCTTTTCTATTTTCTGATGCATAAGTGCGTTCTGCGGCTTATGAATATGCTCCATAATTTCCTTGCTACTTCCGCCATTTAAGTTAAGCGCCATAACAACGCGGATAATACGCTCCACTACAGGTATACTCTTGTCTTTTGCAATTTCCTGCGCTGTACCTAGAAGACGAACACTATACCGTTCAATTAGCGAGTCCATTATTTCCTCTTTCGATTTGAAGTGATGATATAACGTACCTCGCGCAATGCCGACCTTTTCGAGAATATCGTTTGTACTTGTGCCGTCAAAGCCTTTCTGACCGAAAAGCTCCTCAGCTGCGTCAATGATTTCGTTCCTGCGTTCCTCAGCTTCTTTTACAACTCTCATCTTTACACCTCCCTTACAAACCGACCGACTGTCTGTCTGTTTATTTATTTAATAATATCACATTACTGTATCTTTTTGTCAAGAAGTTGTTTTAATGTTAATCAAAGGCAGTTTCATTTAGGTTGAACTAGTAGATTACCAATCTATCGTACAATCGCTTGGCGCTTCTGGGCTCCAAATCTAATATTAGCCGAATGGTTGATTAAACTATTGCCTTTATTTTTGGTTTTCCTCATGCGCCTTTTTTGCGATCAAATTTGCTACAATACTAATTATTACTATCAAGACAGCCATAATGAAATCGGAAGAACATCATCGTACTTGGTTTGTTCTAAAAAAGAGTGTGCTGAGTAATCAAGCAACAGTTGTACTTTTTATTTCGCCCCTCATATCAACCTATATTGCCGTATGATAAGATTAATCTGTTCTTTCACATTTAGAGGAGAGTTGATACATGTCCGATGTTACTTTATACCGAAATGAGGAATTGCCTTTCTTGGAAGCAAAACTATGCCGAAAGAGCGATTTAGCTTATCAGAAACATTTTCACGAGGAATACTCCATCGGTTTGATCGATGAAGGTGAAACAGAGGCGTGGTGCGAAGGAATGGTATGGCGCGTAAACTCAGGAAGAATGATCAGCTTCCCACCGCATATGCTCCACGCATGTCAACCTTCCGAGAATGTAAGCTGGAAATATAAGATGCTTTTCATTAACCCAAAATGGTTCGAACAAATTGAATTGCCTCATATGGATACACTTCAAATTCCATTTTTGCTCGAAGACAGAAAGAACGAAGCATGTAGTAAAATTCTTAATCGAACAATGGAGTATCTAACTATTAACGGCACCCCACTGGAGATTGAAACATCATTAATCCAACTTGTATTCACACTCACAAACAAGCATGATACAGACCTTACACTTGATTCGCAGAGCTCACTGGAACAGAAGTACGTCAAACGAGTCAAGGAATACATACATGAGTATTACAAGGATCGGATCACACTCGAAACGTTGGAGCAAGAAACAGGAGTCAGTCGTTATCATCTTATCCGTATGTTTAAGAAAACCACGCATTTACCTCCCCATGCGTATCAGAATTTGCTACGTATCAATCATGCCAAAACAGAACTGAAAAATTGTAGACCTATTGCCGACATAGCGGTAGATACTGGCTTCTATGATCAGAGTCATTTTGCAAAAGCTTTTGCTAAAATTGTAGGAGTAACACCTCAAACTTACATGATGTCCCTATAGAAAAGAGCAATTTTTTACAATCCCTTTTTTTATCTCGGTAGTACACTAGGATATAGAGATAAGAGGAGGGATCACATTTTGGTTACAACGATTGATTTAGAAAAGAAATTTACTGGGGCAATGAAATCGATAGCACGACGAGCTGATCTAAAATCTTATATTGAGCAGACACCCGTTATGTACCAGTTACTGCAACGTGCTGCGACAAAATATGTTGCTGGAGATAATAGACAAGCCGGTCTATATGTTGGAGGGAAACTAACTGATAAAGGATATCCGATTTCGATCGAATATATTGGTGAAAATACGACTAATGTCCAATCTTGTGAAGCGGCACTACTCGAGATGAAGCAGCTCATTCAAGATCTGGAAGAGCTAAGAATGACGGCGGCACGAGTGTCGTTCGATCTTTCCCACATTGGGTTATCGGTAGATGAAGAGTTTGCATTCAAACAACTGTCATCATTAGCCGAACAAGCTCAGCTAGCAGGCATCGAATTATTTATTAGTATGGAGGAATCTACCAAAACTGAAGCAATTCTCTCGATCTATAAACGCGCAGTAGCCATCTATCCGAATATCGGCATCACATTACAAGCCCAGTTGCATCTAACTGCTCATTATTCCAGCAATTTAGACGCTAATCCTAGCCGCATACGACTTGTGAAGGGGGCGTATCAAGAACCTGAGCAACTTGCACTTTCACGTTCAGAGGCTTTAAATGAACGCTATTTGCAGCTCCTGGAGCAATTCATTGAAAAAGATCATTACGTATCCATTGCAACCCATGATGAACTTATTATAGATGAAGTGATCAAGCGAGGATGGGCTCAGAAATCTTGTGTAGAATTTGAAATGTTATACGGAATTCGGCCAGATCTGAGCAGCAAATTGAAAAAGGAGGGATATCCGGTTCGCATCTATATTACCTATGGCCACGAGTGGTATTTGTATTTATGCCACAGGATCGCCGAGTATCCCCCCAATTTATATCAAGCATTTATTGATATCGCATCTGATGAGCCAGTAGATTCGGTTAAAGACTATGAGTAATTGAATTGACCCCTAATATATACCTCATCATTAGTATTAGATGATACAAAGGAAATTCTACTTTTGTTTTCAATCTATCGTACACATATAATACCTTCTCGAGTACTACAAACTCTTTTCCACTCATTTATCTGTAATATTCCGAGCAACTAAATCACATCAACAATATATACTCATCCGAAAATAAAAAAAAGCGACCTAACACAGTCGCTTTTCTGATGGTAATGGATGGCGTTTCGTTTTAATGATGTCTAGCGAACCCTACAATAATTCGTTTCTCTTGCTCTTACCCGAAATGCAACTTCTTTCTAATTTATTTCCCGGCTCTTATATCTTCCATGGTCACTTTTTCAATCTGAATTTCTGAAAATCACTAACTTTCAGCGTATCCGAAACCTTCAGATTAAAAACTCTTACCATCTGATAATGAGAACCATCTGTGGAGTAATGCATTGCAAATGCATCGCCGTTTCTACCAATCTGAAGCCATACACTTTTATTTGTTAGATTTTGGCCGTTCGCATCGTCAGATACTCCATTGGTTACAACACTAACTACAGCATATGTATTAAAATCAGTATATTCATAACAAAGCTATGACCAGTAATGATCGCTATCCATAATAAAAAGTGCGGCTCCATCATATTTCGATATGAAATCATGCCTTACTTTGGCACGGAATACAAAATCACCTTGAATATCAGTATATAAAAAAGGGGCATTGTTCTTTATCTGTCCATTTTCCGGATTAATAAAATAATCTGTTCTCTCTGGTGCTGAGATTTGAATTAGGTTCTCACTTTCAGCGATATTTGATTCATTCAACCACTTTTCAAATATATTCATATGATCTCTCCTAACGTTATAATTAATGCTATTACAACTCACATTCTCGCGCACTGACAGACGCCGACTCTCTTTGTTCTAGTAACACTCTATTTTAGTTAAGACCCACCTTGATACCTAGGAACAGTAATGACATAACTAAGGCAAGATAATAATTATATAATTGGATCTATTCCATTATCTTTATTTATTGGCAAGTGTTTTTTAAGATAGATGTGCGTAACTATGGAAGCAGGAATTTAGGAGCGACAAATTCATTGCAAATTTTGCTGGTTTTAGAGGCTTAAGGCAATAGCTAAGATATAACTCTAATTATTATTACAAGGAACTTATTCCCCTTCTTCTTTTCTTACATCGATTTTCTTACTTCGATCAAATATTAAGGACCTATTAAACAAAAGCTGAACGTATGTTTTGAAAAACTACTCTCGCTATATGGTCCAATCTATTAACGGAGGCCTAAAATAGCAAAAATCCACAACCTCATGCGGTTGTGGATTTACATGGTGGAGGCGAATCGTGGCTGTGCAAAACCACAATTCGCCGCCGCAAGTTATTTAAATGGTTCGGTAATATAGTCTAGTCCAACATTATATTGATTGATCATACAGGTTAACTATGATTTTGCTTAGCAAGCAATGCTTTGAAGTAATCTCATTTTATCCTGTACGTGCTTAACTAATACTTTCCACTATATACTTTCAAAAGTCTTGACTAGCAAACATTAGTACCGTATAGTACTAGTATGAGGAAAAACACACTTAGCAATAAAGATATTGCCCTGCAATCGGCATTTTCATTGTTTCTTACTAAAGGCTTCCTAGCTACAAGCATGGACGACATAGTGACACACAGCAAAGTTTCGAAAACAAATATTTATTATTATTTTAAAAGCAAGGAGGAACTACTGCTAGCTATTGTTAATCAATTAATTGCACATTACGAACAGCGAATTACTGATATTGTGTCGAAAACTAATCTCTCAGTTCAGTATAAATTAGAAGCAGTAATCCACATTTTAAGCGAGAGTAATGAACAAAATAACTATCTTGGCGGCTGTCCTTTCCTGACCCTATATACACAGACGCCTATTGACGCTGTTGCAATCAGAAATAGAATCAAGCATTTCTTTGAAAACCAGCTACATGGCGTAGAATTAATTTTAGCCCAAGGGATTGCATGTCAAGAATTAAAAACAGAACTGCCTGTTCAACAAACTGCTTCGCTAATTGTCTCTTCTATTGAAGGTGCTCTTTTCTTGGCCCAAGCTTCCAACAATCAAAATATAATTAAAAATTTGTATCCTACTTTAGCTGTATTGTTAAAGTAATTTTTTTAGTCATATTAGTACTAATTAGTACTAAAAAATATTAAGGGAGTTTTATTTATTATGAATATCTTTCTAACTGGTGGGACTGGTTTTATTGGAAGGCATTTACTCGCGGAATTAGCTTCTAAGCATCAAATATATGCACTTATACGTCAAGAAAATGGTCTTCATTCATTAATCAATCAGTTGGCACCTAATCAACAGCATAATATCATGCCAGTGATCGGTGATTTAACGAAACCTCGATTAGGTTTAAGTCACACCGATTACAAGAAATTACTTGCAACTGATCTTATTATTCATGCAGGCGGTCCAATGAATATTGAACTAAGCCTCAGTGAAGCAGAGCAGTCTTTCCTTTATCCCGCAAAGTCGCTTGTTGAGCTAGCACATAATATTCACACTTCAAAAGAGTTAAAACATTTTATCCATGTCGTAGGCTTTATGAGCCCTTATTATGAACAAAATGCACTGTCCGATATAGATCATGTGCTAGACAATCAACCGCCTTATGAAAAAATGAAATTTTTAGCCGACTCTTATATACGAAAATCTCTTCATACTTTGGGCATTCCCTTATCTACAGTTAACCCTAGTATTATCATTGGAGACTCTTTTTCAGGCAAAACGGAGCAGCTAGGAGGTCTTAGTATCTTAATCGATGCTGTAAGGCGAAATCTGATGCCACTTGTTCCAGGCGGGGATGATTATTGGTTGCCTATGGTACATATAGATCATGTTGCATTGTTTATTGCAAAGCTTGCTACTACGGAAGGCTTAACAAGCAATACTTACTATCTTCTAGATTCTAAACAGGAGAGTCTAACGATGCCAGCATTAATTCAACTTATGGCTAAGGAATTGCAAACAGCTAGACCGATAGGAAAAGTGTCTCTTTCTTTATTGAAGACCGCGCTTGGATTGGGCATTGGTAAACTACTTGGTATACCAAAAGAATCCATGAACTTTCTTGTTCATTCGGATTTTCCCGTTAATAGTAAATTAGAGATTGAACAAAAGAACGACTTGAAATCATCTGTAGATCCATCCACGCTCCCCTTTATCATTAGCGATTTAGATTATCGGTTAAATCATACATGTCTGAATCAAAATGGACGAGGAGATTTCTTACAACGAAGAAGGGCTAACTTAATTGCATTAGAGAAAGATAGGAATGATACACCTATTATTTTTCTTCACGGAACGTTCAGCAGTGCAGATTCCCTTTTACCCCTCTCACAATTTTTAAGTGATTTAAACGCTTGGTTTATAGATTTACCTGGATTTGGGCGCACTCCCTATCATCATAACCCTTCAGTAATAGAAGGATATGTTGAGAGCGTAACAGCAATGATAACTCAGTTGAATAGGCCCGTTATATTAGTAGGGCATTCATTTGGCGGATTGATTGCGTCTAAAGTAATGGAACAAATGCCTTCACTCATTAAACAACTTATTTTATTGCAACCAGTATGGCATCCTATCAACCCTAAATATAAATTTCAACATGTGACAAACTTCATTCTAAAATACTTGCGGCCTGTTCGGTTGGAAAAAGAACTGCTTCAAAATAAGAGCTTCATAGCATCCAATGATGTATTGCATGATTATGCTCATTTGGTAACTCGTGATTTACAATCTCCACGTATTCGCAAAACTAACGCTACTGTCATGTCCTGCTTAACTAACTCAACATCTATTCAACTACATCCTGAAACATGGGACAGGCGTAAAATTAAAGTGCTATGGGGAACTTTAGATAAAGAACATCATATTCCAAAAAAATTCAGACACTTAGATATTACATATATTCAATACGGTCATCAGTTTCCTGTTGAATCTCCCGAACTAACTGCGATGTTGATTTCTAAGGTTGTAGAAGTGTAACGTTTCTTGTGTATTCTAATTAATCAGAAGGAGGTGTTCAGAAAGTCAGTGAAACTGACTACCGGACACCTCCATTTTTGTTTAGTGTTAAAAATACACAATTCTCCGTCGGGTATTATTAGGTTTATTTTGAGTTTGATTAGTTTCAACAAATTGTATTAGCTTTTTCAAGGCTCTTGAGTAAATTGAATTATGTCTATGCAAAAACCATACCTGTAACTCTCGGTACTCTTCAGGTAAGCGGTGGGAATTGATTGTACCATTATCTTCTGCCCTGGCAATCGATGATCGTGGAAGCCAGAAACACCGAGACCAGCAGAAACCCCATCTAGGATAACTGATAATGTACCAAATTCCATAATATTATATGTAGCCAGGCCAGTACCCTTCAAAAAATCCTCCGCTTTTGTCCGATGAGCACATTCGACATCTAAAAATAGCATTGGTTTCGAAAGTAACTCGTGATAGTGTTTACCCTTTACATGAAACCCTTCAAGCCTTTCAGCAAATGCAACAGGGAGAACAATCTGGAAATATCGTAATAAGAATAGATTAAGATAAATGCAAAGTCGATTAGTCCCTGATTCGTTGGGGTAGGCTCGATCTTCTATTCTCGATGAAAAGCAAAAATCCACAACCTCATGCGGTTGTGGATTTACATGGTGGAGGCGAGCTTACACTACTGAAACCCCTGTGAAATTCATTCGCCTTACACCATTAACACTATCGAACTATAATATTCTATACGAAGCCTTGCTTATAAGATTTTAAACTGCATATAGGAACTGCTAATAACATATTTCTTGACCAACAGGGTTAATTAGTTCCGCCATCCCACTAATGTAACAAGCAGCAACATCTCCTGCATGAATAAAAACTGAGCCTGGAGTACCTGTCATAATAATATCACCAGGTTGTAGCGTCATCATCTTAGTGAAATATGATACGATAAAAGGAATGTTATATATCATATGAGCCACTGTATTCTGGTGTATAGCTTGACCATTTAACTTTGTTACAATGCTGAGCTCTTCTAGATTTTTGAACTCATTTAGTGTTATTAGCTGTGGTCCTAAGCTAAAAAATGTATCCATAACTTTAGAACGTCCTAGAAACCTTGGATTTTTAGTATGAATATCCTGTGCAGTCATGTCCAGCGTCGGTACAAGTCCTGCTACAACGTTCATTACCTCTAGCTCACTAATATCTTTACATGTTTTACCTATTACAATACCTAACTCAGCCTCAGCAGTAACATGCTCTAAATCATTTGGAATAATAATATGGTCTTGATGTCCAATTAAGCATGTATCTGGCTTAAGAAATATAATGGGCTCTTGGGCTGGAGGCACCGCACCCAAGTCCTCTGCTTTCTTCCAATAATTCATACCAATTCCGCATATTTTTCTTGGATGACGGTATAAAGGAGCGTATTGTATATTATTAAAGGGAATAACATCAAGTCCCTCAAAATGCTCTTTTGACATACTCGTTAACCACTGATTCAGTAATTCCCATTGATCCATAAGTAAATCATAAACACTTGTCTTCCAGTTTGTTTTGAACACAGCATTTAGCTGACTAATGGCTACTATACCTTCTTGAAGAACGATAGCAGCCTGTTCTGTTCCATCTAACTTAATCGTTGCTAGCCTCATCGGATTTATCCTCCCCTGATAATAACGCAGCATATTGATTGACAAAACGTAGCAAACGGAGATCTTGATCATGTCCAGCTATAATAGAGATGCCAAATGGATCAGCTTTATATGGAATATGCACTTGTGGCAAACCCGTTAATCCTGCAATACAGCTGAGCTGAAGGGTAAAGCGGCGGCGTTGCTCCAATAATGCACCCGTTTGATTTAACAAGGGCGGTACTCCAGGAGTAGTAGGTAAGAACAACAAGCCATTTTCCCCAATTATATTACTCACCCTATTACGCAGATATGTTCTCAGTTCTAGATAGGCAATACAATCAGACTCCTTTATTGTACTTGCCCATCTAAAGCGATCTGAAATTCCCGGACCGAAGAAAGGATTATTTCGTTCAATCCATTGACTATGCTCTCGCCAAATTTCAAAGCCCTGCAAATATCGGAATGCATCCATCCATACTGCCAAGCCTTCTTGAGCAAACTCAGCACTTGCAATCGGACCTAAGCTATTTTCAATATGCTTTACATGAGCTGTTAATACATCGGCACAATCAACATCTACCAATGACCAACTCTCTATAATCGTATACATAGCATTAAAATCTTCATTTATTTCTGACTGCTCAATTAATACTTCTCCTACCTTTAGTAGCGTATCACTGTCATTTGCCATCCACCCTATTGTGTCAAAACTCTCTGCAAGAGGGATAACTCCGTCCATAGAAACTATACCGTGAGTTGGTCTGAAACCATATAGCCCACAATAGGATGAAGGTACACGTATTGATCCTCCAGTATCCGTACCTATTGCAAAATCAGCGAGTTGAGCTGCAACAGCAACTGCTGAACCACTTGATGAGCCTCCTGGAATACAGTGAGGGGCCTTTGGATTTATTGGCGTGCCATAATGAAAATTTTCTCCATTTAAGCTGTACATTAATTCATCAGTATGTGTCATTCCTACTAGCTCAGCACCTTCGGCTAGTAAACTCTGAATACTAGGTGCTGTCTTTGTGGAAGGGAGGTGAGTTCTAAGCCAATCTGGGTTTCCTGCTCCAGAGCTGTGATTGTTTATTGCAATAACGTCCTTTGCAGCAAAGGTTAAGCCATTTAGTTTACCGCTTCCAGTAGGTGCTAAGTTCACGTTATTTTCTATAAATGCACCCCATCTATCCCTCATATCACACACCTCAATCGTAAATTACTTTTGAATCCCATATGTTAATAAGTGCTTTGGACGTACATACCAATCCAAAATGTCGTTCAATATTGTTTAGACTAGGTTCATAGGCGTCTAAAAATATACAAGTCGTTGCATCTTTAGGTAACACGACGTGGTAGCCTAACATATGTGCATCACGAAGAGTGGATTCCACACATGTATTCGTATTAATGCCTACTGCAACGATCGTTTCAATCCCTTTTTCTGTAAGCAGCTGATGGATATTGGTCTCGATAAAGGCACTGTAACGATGCTTCCACACAATAGTATCTTCTGCCATTGGCTCAAACTGTTCAATAAAATCTGCTCCCCACGTACCTGTATTACAGCTTTGTGGGTGCTTTTTCCCTTGTCGTCTTTGAATCCATGCATCATCTTTATTATTAGCATCGTTATGCGACATGGCTACCCATATTATAGGTATCTCCGCTTTACGTGCATGTTCAAGTAGCTTTTTGATAACTGGTATAATAGCTTGATATTGCCCAATCTCAAAACCAGATTGAGAAAATACTCCACGATGATGTACAAAATCATTTTGCATATCAATAATAAGCAACGCAGTAGATTTGTTCGTTACCATTTCCAAGCTATATTCACTAGTTTCAAGCATCATTACACCTCCGATAGAACTCCTTGTGATTGAAACACACCGCGTATTTCATCAACATATTGAATAAATCGTTGATCTTTACGCGAATTTATTCCTCTGGGACGATCTAAATCTATTTTTATATCCTTTAAAACAGAGCCTGGTCTAGGTGACATGACAATGACTCGATCTGATAAAAATACTGCTTCTTCAATACTATGTGTGATGAAAATAACGGTAAATTTGAATTTTCCATATATTTTTAATAGATCGTACATCATTTGCTCTCGAGTTAATGCATCTAATGCTCCGAATGGTTCATCCATCATCAGCAGAGTGGGGCTTTGGATTAAGCCTCGACATATAGCAACACGTTGACGCATTCCTCCAGACATCTCAAATGGATACTTATCCTCAAAACCTTCCAGCCCCACCATATGAAGTAATTCCTTAGCCATCTCTAGGTTTGTTTTTTTATTTTTACGATCGAACCACGTAATATTTTTCAACTCGAGTGGAAGTAATACATTCTCTATAACTGTACGCCATTCTAGAAGTACATCCTTTTGAAATACAACAGCATTACCAGTCTCAGAACCATTAACCACTTCACCATTCATTAAAATAGTCCCACCAGACAGTGTCTCTAAGCCAGCAAGAAGATTCATAAGTGTACTTTTTCCACATCCACTTGGACCAACAATTGAAACAAAGCTAGAGGCTTCTATATCTAAATTCACCTTAGTTAATGCCTGTATGTCACCGCTTCTTGTCTTAAATACTTTTTCCATATCTTGAATAACAATATGTTTTCCCGCCATATTATTCCCCTCCTCTTGAAGCTTTGTACCATGGAATGGAAATTCTCTCTATTAGAGCTACTAGATTATATAAACCAAGACCTATTACTGCTAGTGCAACAATGACACAGAACTGTAAGGTAACGTCGAGCTGAGAACTCGCTATTAGCTGCAGGTAGCCAAGTCCTCGCTCAGATGAAACAAATTCAGCAACTACAGCTCCCACTACTGCTAAGGTAATCCCCACCTTAAAGCCTGCAAATATGCTTGGCAGTGCTTTAGGAAGTCTAAAATGGAGAAAGACCTGCATAGAATTTGCCCGTAAAGATTGTGATAGCATAAACATATCTTTTTCCATCGACTTCAAGCCAGCTATTGTATTTACTAATATAGGAAAGAAGGAAATCAAGAAGGCAATTAACACCTTAGATAACATTCCAAAACCAAACCAAACGATGAGCAATGGTGCTAAAGAAACCATAGGTATACACTGTAGGCCTATTAATATTGGAAAGAATGCTTGTGAAAAATATTTAGAATATACAACCACAACAGCAAAGGGTATGCCAATAATGATCGATAAACCAAATCCAGCAAAAATCTCCACTAATGTCACACTACTATGTCTTACAAGCATTGACCAATCTACAAAGATGCGCTGTATAATATCTTTCGGTGTCGGAAGTAAATACTTCGGTATATCTAGTACCCAACATAGTAATTCCCATAGTGCAATTAAACCTATAAGTGTTAATATTACTGATAATGAACGTGTCATCTTATTTGACATAGTTGCAACCTCCTCGATAACCTTCCAAAACAACTTATGCTGAAGGACTTATGGCATAAAATCGTTAGTCAAATAGCTTTCCATCGGTAATTTTGTTTTTATTAATTTACTCTCCAATAAACGATCAGCCATTGTGCTAATAGACTCCTCATCAACCCAGCCATAAGGCTTACCTTCCTGATATGCAAGTTCTCCTGTACGATTAATTTGATCGACTACAATTTCCTCATCTACAGTATCTGGGAATAAAGACTTAGCTATTGATGCTGCTTCCTCGGGATTTTCTAATGTATACGCAAAACCTTCATTTACTGCTGCTAGGAAGCGTTTAATCGTATTCGGATTTTTCTCTATAAACTTATCATTTGAAATTAAGGATAAGCCTGCAATGTCAAAATTGAAATCTGCTAAGTACATAGGAACTAATTCGACACCTAGGTTTTTCTCAAATAATGGGTATTCGTTTGTTGAAAATACAGCGACTGCATCTGCTTCTTTATTAAAGAATAGAGTGTTTCTTGCACCCGTTTCGACCATAATATGCTCTACATTGTGTGGATCCGTATCATTAAATTCTAAAAACTTTTCATAAATGCTTGTAAAGGTAGAACCTGAGGAAGAGACGATTGATTTACCCTCAAGATCCTTTGGAGTGTGAACAGGGTTATCAGGATAAGATAAAATAATGATTGGTGAACGCGGCATGTAGTTGGCAATCATTTTTACAGGCATGCCCTGTTCAATACCTTGAAGTGGCTCAACAGCAGATGTTACGCCAATGTCCTCATTATTTTGTGCTATAACCTGTAATACCTGTACTGAACCAGAACCTTCTAATATTTCAACCTCTATTCCATACTTTTCAAAAATCCCTAATTCACGAGTAATATAAAAAGGTGCGAACTCACCTTTAAATTTCCAATTTAAGCGTAACTTAATGTTCTTTTTTTCAGCTGGTGGTAAATCAATAACTGCTTCATCACCTTGTTTTTGTGGAGTTTCATCTATGGTGGCTACAGAAGTTGATGTCGCTTGTGAACTATTAGTCGATGCACCATTACTTCCATTTGATGCACAGCCTCCAATCACCACCATACACAGCATCAGTAAAATTAACGGTTTTAGTATAGCTTTCATTGTAAACCCTCCTCCAATTTCCTCTACACATAATGTAATGTAACATGACATTAATCTTTGTTTTCAGTTGATTAAGTTAACTTCATGATATATTATATTACATATACTTTATATGTGCACGGTGCACAATATAGAGCAGAAAATTATAAGCTAGGCATACAAATCACGCAATTCCATTGTTAAAATTGTACAACATGCAGCATTGATTGCTGTTAGTCAATAATAGACTAGCATTGTAAACACGAATATTTATGTAATGTATGCTTACACTAGAGGTGAATATTATGAGTTTATCACTAATGAATGCTTTAAAGCTTCCTGTATTTTCAAATGCAAAAGTGATTGGTGGACATGATGGTTTAAACATAAGTATTGATTCAGTTAATGTGATGGTGAAGCTACCACAGCAACTCGATCAATCGACCAATGAAAAGCCTAATATTTCAAGCTGGTTAAATAAAAATCAGCTCATTCTAACCACAGAACTCGTTGTTAACGATAATATCCATGCCCTCATCCAGTTTCTTAATCCAATGAGTGCTGCACAAGCAGCCGGTTTAATTATTAAAGCTCATACTGATACTGAACTCCCTACTTTACCTGAGCCACTAATTCTTAAAGCTAACAGCTTAAAACTTCCCTTAATCGTGCTCCCAAATGATAATTCTATTGGCGAAATTATGAGTCAAGTTTTAGCTATTATTCTAAATGCAAAGCAAGTAGAACTTGAAAGAACGATTACAATTCATAACAAGTTTTCGCGCTTGTTTTTAAGAGGAGCAAGTATGTCTGATGTAGCACAGACATTAACAGGCTTTATTCACTATCCTGTCATTATAGTAAATACAACATTTGATGTATTAGGTTGTGCTGCAATCGCTAAGCCCTGGATTGAATCTTTAACATCAGAAAGAGACTGGGTTCATTTCATCGTCAACCAACCTCCAATGAAAAATCAGCTTTCCTTCTATAAAAATGAGCAGCACAAAAAACTAGGTATTTACCCCATTCATTCCTCCGGGAGTTCAAAAGGCTATTTTATTATTCTTAATGTTGATTCTTCTGTTGAGCCCTCACTTATGCCCCTTGAACAAGCAGCACAAATCGTAGCTTATGAGAGCATTAAGCAAGCTGCATTATTAGAAGGATCAAATAAGCTGCGTGACGAATTTTTTAGTGATTTTTTTGAGAATAAGCTAACGTCTATCGAAGAAATCTTAAAAAGGGGAGGAAAGTACGGATTAGTTAATTGCAGCTACCACTGGATTGTGGTTTGCAAGCTGCTATCCCATACTATGCATGGGCAGCACTCTCTTCATATTAATTCAAGTCACTATGAGGCATTAAAGGTGGATATTGACACCTATCTCGAATCAGCAAAAGATCTATTCATTACTACCATTAAAGATGATAGTCTCATAATTATTTTTAATTACACAGCAACCTCAGCTCACCCTATTGAAAAGGAAGCAGAATGGATAGAGAAGCTAGTACTCCTACAGGAACAGTTAGCAACATGTAACAGCAGCTGGGTAACTAGCTTCGGCATTAGTAATGCTACTGAACAGTTAGAGGGTATACCACGCGCTTATCAGGAGGCCTATACTGCAATAAAACAAAGCCTAAACGTTGCTAATAAACCGTTTGTCGTTTCTTACCGTGTACAGCAGGTGCCTGATCTTATTCGTTTACTACCCTATCATAAATTAAGTGAATTTTACGTAACTGTTCTCAAGAAGCTAGCTTATCCAAAAACACCTGAAAATCATGATATATTACTTACATTAGATACCTATCTACAAATGAATTGTAATGTAAAAGAGACGGCGAATGCACTGTTTTTACACCGCAACACCGTCTTCTATAAGCTGAACAAATGCGAAACCATCCTTAACATTTCCCTAAAGGATCCTGTCGATCTTACTAAGCTTCGAATCGCCTTAATTATCCACCAAATTCTCCTTACAGGAAAAAAACAAGATTAGCTATTTACCCCTTATTAGATATTAGTGCTAGCGGCTTCGGTGCATGAGCTAACAGCTCGTGTATCCGATTAGTCCCATATACCACCTGTATAGATAGCTGCTCTAGTGTTTCTCTCGATTGCGCATCAAGTGGCTTTTGCGTGATCATATCGTGTATGGACTGCATTTCATCTGGCTCGTAAAAGCGATGTATATAAGTCAGCATTTGAGCATAATTTAGCATATTCCCGCTACCTAAAGGATTAAATAGATCACCTATGTTGTCACTACCAAGCGTCAATCGCACACCCGACTTCAGCAGTTCCTTTGTTCTTGTAATAGCCCTAGTTGCAATGGCAGTTGGGCAGACTACGACGTGCAAGCCCGCTTCTACAACCTGCTCAATTGTCGCTTTTGCTTGGTCATCAGATACATTAGCGAGCGTATTGCAATGTATCGCATAAACCTTACCATTCAACCCTCTTTGTTTCGTTTCTTCTGCGATATTAGGTAGCAAAAAATGCTCAGGCTTACCACTTTCGTCAGTATGAAATTCAATCCATGGCACATCATATTGCTCAGCTAAATTAAAAATACGTTGAATATGCTTTTCTCCATCACTATCCGTTAAGGTATGTCCTCCAATACCTATACGTCCCATTTTTAATGCCTCAGCTAATAACTGCTCAGTTTCTGAATAACGTTCAAAGCCCTCTTGGTTAAACGCAGTAATATCAATAACGATATCTTTTGCGTAATTTTCCTTGAGCTCTAAAATGGCTTCAATTCCTTTTAGTCCAACAAGAGGATCAACATCCACGTGAGTGCGAACATAAGTTGTCCCATAGCTAATCATGTTCAATAATGCCTGTTCAGCTCGTGTATAGATATCTGTTTTTGTAAAGTCAGCCTTAAATCCTCTCGTCCACTCTCCTCTTACAGCTGGCGGGGCATCCTCATACCTCGTACCAAGCACCAGCATACCCTTATCTAAATGAGCATGCTCATTCGAAAAACCAGGAATTGTCCATGTATTATCGCTTGCTTTCATCGTGTAACCCCCTTCTTCCATATTTAAGCCTTAGCAATAAGTGCTAGTAAGTTAGCTCCTCTAGGCCCTTGATGCTCTGACCCTGCAGAGCATAAAATTGAAGCGTCATTAACTACGCTTCCTACTACTGCATTGGCAACTGCTTTAGCCAAAATACCTGCATGCATGCTAAGAGCATCCGAATGCATCGTATGTCTTTGGTTACGAATATGCGGCAGAGCATCTGCACCGGCATTAACAAAAACTTGAACGATTCTCTCTTGGTCATCCACTGATAACAATGGATTAACCTTCATTCCCATACCATCTAGCAAGTCATAAAGCCCTTGTAAATCAAAGCTGTCATTCATCATACCTGAGCCTACCACCAACGAACTATTTGCGCCTACTTTATTTCCCATTACGATAACTCTAACTGCCTTTTGTTCTCCACCAGCAGATACAGAGGTACGAACAGAATATAAGGAATGGTCACTATTTATAGCGGTTTCCGTCACACGCTCTCGCTCGATTTCCCCTAACGCTACAGCTGATCCTAGTGCTGAAGTTGCTTTGGACATTGTTCCGCCTATACCCCAAGGACATTTAATTTCTACACAATGAACATCATCTAGTGAGGTAATACCCGCATCCTTTATAGCTTCAAGAACAGCTTCAGCTGCTACATCTACTTGTGTAACCGTTCCAATCTCTTCTGCACTTAATACTCTACTCGTTGCTACACCAAAGACAAAACGCTTTTCATCACTTATTGCATGCTGCTCCTGACTATTTTCATCTCTTAGAAAAACAGTATAGTGTGGACTCATTAAGCCACCCGTTTTCCCAATCATCATCATCGGGATACGATCAAAAACCTCTTCATGGGTCCAGCCTAAATATTCAGAAAGCAATACTTGAAAAGCTAATGTCGAGTAACCTCTTGCATAGCCATCACCCTCTGTTTGCGCAATAATCCCTTTAATATGTGCTGCATTAATTCTTTCTGCTTTTAATAGTGTTGCCAATTCACTTACATCACCTGGATGATCCATTTTTAACTTTAGTACATCGTATTTCATATTTATCATTCCTCTCGACTATTAAATAAAAAAGCCATTACGATTAACTAATTTAATAGTAATCGTAATGGCTTTTTGAATATATGTGCACCCTGCACAAACGTTAACTAGAATTAATATAAATGATGAACAGAGTAATATAACACTGTGAGGATTAACTGCGTGTAGCAGCAATAGCAGTTTGAAGGTCCATCCCATTTGTTTTATTTAATTACACCACATGCAATGCGACCACCTGAATTGCCGGACGGGTCTGCATTATAATCATCAGCTTTCTCGTGAATGATAAGAGAAGTACCTTCTGGTCTCCGAATAGAATTAGGTTGACCTTCTTCTAGGGTTAATGCTTCCGTTACAAAATCCGCAATAACTTTCCCATCTTTACCTACTACGAGATTAGGTAAATCTCCGTTATGAAAACCTTTTGGATTATTAAATCCATGCTGTTTACCAACTGGATTAAAATGCCTTCCTGATGAGGTGAAATCAGGTGGTTCACATTTACCAAATTCGTGAATATGAATACCGTGAACACCTGGAGGTAAATTAATTATCTCCACATGAATTTTAACACCTTTATTTCTAAGCTCAGTAAACTCCGCTTTTCCAATGTTATTTCCTTGTGAATCTAATAAAGCAATTAAACCTGCATCAAACTGTCGCTCATTCGCATTACCAATTGATAGTGGTGCACTGATAAGCAATATAGACATTAAAAACACTGTAAAAATCTTCATGATAACCTCCACATTAATTATTTTCAGCTTATATAAGATGAAGGGTTTACGAATTCAGAAGAAAGTATACCTTTATACATGTAAGTTCATATTTAGTTATCTATAACTCTTACGAAATGCTCCCACTGTATCCAGTCAATCTGTTAACATTAATATTTATTAAGTATAATAACTTTACAACGATATTCCGTACAGGTTTTACCGTTTTAGTCTTTGACGAAACAAAAACACCACCCTCATGTGGATGGTGTTCATGCTCTTACTTGAATGTATCGGGATATTTAGCTAATTCTAACTGAACTTCTATCGGAAAAATATCGCTAATCGGTTTATAGCTTATTCGGATAATTCGTTCATTATCTTGAGCGGTATAGGGCTTGAAATTAGACTCTATTCCACCCCGCAGTTTATTATCCAGTTGTAAGGACAATACTGGCTCAGCTTTAGAAAAGTTAAAGCTCTTCAGTTCAATTGAGCGTATTGCCTTATTGCGATAATCTCGATAATGAATCATTAAGTTTTTCATATCAAATACGATGCTCCAATATGTGAAGGTAGGCGGAATCTTGTGTCCAACCCATCTCCAGATGCTTCCGAAAGAGGGCTTCACCGATACTTCTTCTAATACAGCAAAAGCCTCCTCGATCGGAATTTGCGTAGATACATACCTTAGACTCTTGTTCTCCACTATGCGATAGGCAAGTGTAAAACGGTCAAGAGAATTCACTCGCTTAGATAACTTAGATATAGAGGTTCCTTTGAATTGTTTCGCATATTGTAGTGACTTATCGAAGCTGCTATTCGTTACCGCAAAGTGCTGTACATCCTTAATCACCTGTGGTCTTCCAGCAATAAAATCAATGATGACGGTATGTCCAGAAGCATCTGAAACCATATAGTGCAGCTCATACATTGATTTTTCTAATCTTATGTTATCTAGATTACTAACCACTTCTTCCACCGAAGCATACTGGTCTAACTGATATTGAATCCATTGCAACTCATTTATAGCAGGTCTATTATCTTCTTCCGGATATTGCCCATCCTCATGATACATCATTGCAATAGACAAGCCCTTTTCATTCATTCCACTCGACGGTAACTCACGTCCAAATTGCGTAAAGGTAACATTTCCATATTTAGACGTCCACGTTACCCCCTTTTTGCCTTCTTCCTTGAGAGATTCCTTCAAATAGCCTCTCTTACTTACTACAATTAGACCATGGCCATAATAAAAATCATAATTTTGTCCCAGTAAAATGGATTCATTATTTTGAAGCGTAAATGTAGTGCACATAAGAAATCCCTCCAATAAATTAAGCTTCCTAGTTTTCCAAGCCAACTTCCTTCTTGTTAACTTAAAAATACCAAAACGCTCATCATATTGTTTGATTCTTATTGCTACTTTTATTTGAAATTATCGAATTGAAAATGATATCTCCATTTTTGAGTCTACTTGATGTGGCCCTTTAAAATCTTCACCGTACCTTTCAAGTAATAATTCATTTGTTAGTTCATACTCTAAAAAAGGGATGCGATAACTATATAGGAACTGATAGGTATTAATAATTTTCTCTTCTTCACCTGCAAATAGCATACCTTCATGGATATAGGTAACTACCTTCACGTATTCAATACACTTAGCTGTCATTCCTAACGGCAAATCAGAATAGTCAGTAACCTCCACAGCAATTAATTCTTTATATTGGGCAATCTCTTCAGACTGATCAATATCATAACAAACACGATAAATGATTTCATTCACAATGTTAGGTATCCGATCAGCCTCTTGTATAAAATGCTCCATTGCTTCAATCACTGTGAAACTGTTATTATCGTTGGTTACTCTTTCAATGCCCACCAGCCTCAAATCTTTTATGATCTCAACTTTCTCTATAACTACGATTTTTCCACTTACGTTTTTTATTTGTAGCTTAATTGCATCTACATTAATCTTATTCGTCATGCTTGAACGCCAGTTGTAATCATTTATGCTTCGGAACCTAGCTGGGGGATAGTGAAATAGCTTCTTGAAATTACGCGTAAATACTTCTTGTGAATTAAAACCATACTTTACAGCCGTCTTTAAGATATCATCATTTGTGCTACGAAGATGCTCCGCTGCCTTACTAAGTTTTCTTCTTTTTATGTATTCGTGAATGGTTATACCAACAATCGCTTTAAATAATCGGTAAAAGTGAAACTTGGAAATATAAGATTTACTCACAGCTTTATCAATATCGATTTCCTCATCAAGATTTTCTTCAATATAATCAATAAACCTCTGAGTCCCTTGAAAGTAATCCAATAATCACACCCCTTCCCGTGCCCGTGATGGTTCTCACTAATTATATTTCAGTTTGCTATTCATGCAACTACTCCGCGCATTGAAATAGTATATTGATCCTTCATTAGGCATATGCTTGACACATACTAAAGAATCGAGAAAATGCAAAAATCCACAACCTCGTGTGGTTGTGGATTTACATGGTGGAGGCGAGGTTACACTGTTGAAAACCCTGTGGAAATAAACATAATAATAGAATGGTACTATTATTCGTTATTGAAACGCGCTTCTTTGTATCTCATTTCCCTAATCTAATATCTTTCATGGTGACTTCTTCAATTTGTATATCTGAAAAATCACTAACCAGTCCTTTACCCGTTGGTGATTGCGAAACAATTCCAACTTTCAGTGTGTCCAAAACCTGTAAATTAAATACTCTAACCATTTGATAATGTAACCCATCTGTGGAGTAGTGCATTGAAAATGCATTACCTTTTCTACCAATCTGAAGCCATACACTTTTGTCTGTTAAGTTCTGTCCGTTCGCATCATCAGAAACTCCGTTAGTTACGACACTTACTACAGCATATGTATTGAAATCCGTATATTCATAAACAAGCTTTGCCCAGCATTGATCGTTATCCATAATAAAAAGTGCTGCGCCATCATATTTTGCTATGAAATCATGCCTTACTTTGGCACGAAATACAAAATCTCCAGATATATCTGTATATAAAAAAGGTGCATTGTTTTTTATTTGCCCATTTTCCGGATTAACAAAAAAGTCGGTTTTCTCTGGTGCAATGATTTGAACTAGGTTATCTTTTTCAACGACTTGAGATTCATTCAGCCACTTTTCGAAGATATTCATTTGACCCCTCCTAAATTTACAATTATTTCTATTATAACTCATATTTACTTTTACAGATATAGCTTGAGAACATCCATGAACTGCCAACATATGCTGATCATTCAAACTAGAAACTTGATTTCATAAGCTTCCTAATTAAGTAGAACTAAAGCGATTAATAAAAAGCCAAAATTAGCTATGCCTTAATCCTGCCAACTCCTTTACACAACAAATCTGTGCCCTGCTATGATCTGCAACTTTACATAAGAAACAACCTATTGTTTCAATACCATCTCGCAATCTTATTCATTGATATCTGTTCACGTTCGGCGAATACAAAACGTTTTTTGCTCATGTAATCCCTTCATTGCTTGCCTTAGTTTACAAAAAAACACCTATAGTCTGAACACCTTTTTTTCAAGTGTCTAGACTATAGGTACCGGACTATTTTAAGTAGCCCTTTCTTTTCGATTATAAATTTGCTCTCGATTTATGTTCACAACTCTGGTAGTAAGCAAACGTCAGCTCAATTCTTTGTATATAAAGTAATCAAAATCTGCATGTTTTCTCATACCACTTAAGTCTTGAGCACACATTCCTAAAAAAGTACCTGTAAAACGAATATAATTTCCAAACTCATCAGACAAGTGAACAATAGAAATTTCTTCCCCTATTGGCTGCCACTCCTCGTCTAATGCAGCATAATAAAATTGGACCATACCTCGACAAATAACTGCTTTTAAACGATATTCAGTACTTGCTTGCAATGGGATATCACTTGCTAAGCATTCATCGTAAACACCGTCTACCGACTGAATGACACCTAGACATTTACCTAATTTCTCATGGTGTGTAATTCGTAAATATACATAGTCTGATGTATTGTAATATAAAATCAAGCCTGCCATTTGCTGAAAATGAACGGGTTCAAATTGAATCGCCGTCTCGATCTCACACTCAAAAGCTTGCTGCCTTCTCGCAATAATACTTTGGCGATGCACAGAGCTCATCGATTCCTGTCCTTTTATTCGCAGATAACCTGGTCGCTCGCTTAAGGATATCCATGATGATTCAGTCGGAATGCGTAGTGAACACCACTGAATCCCTAGTTCCTGCTCATCAAAATGATCTAGTTCAGGTATCGCAGGAAACGGGTGTAATGGTAAATTAGGTGCAGTAACCTCATTTCTTGGCTCATTACCGCCACCTTCTATTTCTAGCCAATCATCCTCTGTCCAGCTCATACGTTGAATCGCAGTTTCTCTACCTAATGTACAATATTTATCTACGGTTGGTCTCCCTACCAAATGAACCATATACCAATCTCCATGCTGCGTTTCTACTAATGCGGCATGACCTGCCTTTTGCAGCGCTATCTCTGGCTTATGTTTAGAGGTTAAGATAGGGTGATTCGGTGATACAATATAAGGTCCATCAATTTGCTCAGCTCGTGCTAACGTCACCGCATGCTCATATTGAGTGCCACCCTCTGCTGTAATAAGATAGTAGTAGCCATTACGCTTGTACAGATGTGGCGCTTCTGTTAATCTCAATTCCGTACCCTTGAATATTAACTTGCGCTCTCCAATCAATTGCTGCTGCTCGGTGCAATATTGCTGCAATACGATACCAGCAAAGGAATTGGTTCCTTTACGATGATCCCACAACATATTGACTATCCATTTGTCACCATTATCATCATGAAACAACGATGGATCAAAACCACTACTATTGATATATATAGGCTCGGACCATGGTCCCATGATATCGGTTGCCGTAACCATATAATTATGTGTGTCTTTAAATGCACCCATTCTGCTTACTACATCCGTATATATTAAATAATAAATCCCATTGCTATAGCTTAGACAAGGTGCCCAAACCCCACCAGAATCAAGATCTCCAACCATATTCAGCTGCGATACAGAGCGTAGCACAGTTGTTAATGGACGATAATTAACTAAGTCCCTAGAATGGTAAATGATCACACCAGGAAACCACTCAAAGGTTGACGTAGCAATATAATAATCATCACCAACACGAATTATGGAAGGATCAGGATGAAACCCTGGCAGAATTGGATTCGTAATTTCCATCATGACCCACCGTCACTTTCTAAGTAAGATTGTATTAATTGCTGACCTTCTTCTGAGCGCATACCAATATCCAGAAAAGCTTTAATTCGCTCTACATCATAGATGCAGCCGCGCCATGTGCCTCCGCTTGCTGCTTGAAGAGCGGCCCATAATTTTGTATCATCTGGCAGATCAGGATCTGCTCTTAACTCTGAATGTAGTTCCCTCTCTGCTAATATTGCAGTTCCCTCATCAACGTTTGTAGGAGCCTCACCATCACCTACCATATGAATAGAGCCCTCCAGCGTATGTAATTGAATATGAATGTCGATCCAATCACCCGTTCTTAACTTTCCAATTGGTCCTCCTGCTAAAGCCTCTGGTCCGATATGACCAATACAGGCTCCAGTCGATACACCAGAAAAACGGGCATCCGTAATTAGTGCAACATCTTTACCGAACGGTAAATGTTTTAATGCCGATGTTAGCTGATATGTTTCTTCCATGCCTGTGCCGGAGGGACCACGACCGATTAATACAAGTACATCCCCGGCTTCAATATCTTTATGTTTAATTGCAGCGATCGCTGCACGTTCTGTCGTGAATACCTTTGCTCTGCCGACATGATGAAAAATACCTGCAGCACTTACTTTAGATGGGTCAATCGCTGTTGACTTTATGACAGACCCTTCAGGTGCAATATTACCAAGTGGGAAGGTTACCGTTGATGTTAATCCTGCTAGTTTTGCCTGCTCAGGAGCAAAGATGACTTCTTCAGGCTGTACGCCATCTAATTTGATCAACGTTTGCTTCATAATCACTCTACGTTCACTTTTCTCCCACCAATCCAGTACCTCACCAATTGTTTGACCTGTAACCGTCAATGCATGCTCACGCAATACACCTAGTTTTCTAAGATGAAGCATCACTTCTGGAACACCGCCTGCCAGAAAAGCACGTACCGTTGTATGCGGATGTGGGCCATTTGGTAGTACACTGACAAGTCTAGGAACTTTACGATTAACTTCTGCCCATTCTTGCACTGTAGGAATACGAAGTCCTGCAGCATGTGCAATTGCAGGAATATGCAATAGTAGATTAGTAGAACCACCGAATGCAGCATGGACAACCATCGCGTTGTATATGGCATCATCCGTAAGTATATCCTTCGTCTTAAGCCCTCTACTAGCCATATAAATAGCCGCTCTTGCAGATTGTCTCGCCATTTCATGCCAAATTTCTTGCCCAGATGGTGCTAAAGCAGCATGCGGAACAGTTAATCCCATCGCTTCAGCGATAACCTGGGCCGTACCAGCAGTACCGAGAAATTGGCAACCTCCTCCTGGCGTTGCACAGGCGCGACAACCAAGATCAGCAGCCTCTTCTAGACTCAAGTCTCCATTGGCATATCTTGCACCAATCGTTTGAATTTTCCCAGCATCCTCTCCAGTTGTTGGTGGAAGCGTAACACCTCCAGGTACAATAATGCCTGGCAACCCAGATGAGCCTGCTATAGCAAGCATCATCGCTGGCAATCCCTTATCACATGTACCTACACCAATGACTGCTGCACGCTGGGGGAGAGAGCGAATTAATCTTCTTAGCACAATCGCTGCATCGTTGCGATAGGGCAAAGAATCAAACATTCCCGTTGTCCCTTGTGATCTCCCATCGCAGGGGTCGCTTACAAATCCTGCAAACGGGATTCCGCCACTTTCATTGATTTCATCAGCAACAGATTTCATCAAATCACTAATTTCCCAATGGCCTGTATGATAACCAAGCGCTATCGGTTGACCTAGCTCATCCTTAATTCCGCCTTGCGTACCTAATATGAGCATTTGCTTGCCAAGCAGCTTACTTGGTTTCCAGCCCATCCCTACATTTTGAGATAAGCCAAACAAATCGCCACTTGGTGAATGTAGCAACATTTCTGGAGTTAGTGGCAGTTTTCCCGTTGGTCCAGCTGCATGAGTGAAAATTTGATATTGATTCTCTGTGAGCGTCCCCATAATATCTTCTATTCCCATATGATGCTCCCCCTTAAAAGGCTATGAAAGAATAACCGAGCTATAATACTTCATTGGAATGTTAGCCCTTAATATATACCGTTTTGATCGCTGTATAAAATTCGATTGCCGCTTGTCCCTGCTCACGAGAATGTGAACTAGATTGCTTCATACCACCAAATGGAGCCTGTAATTCAACCCCTGCTGTTTCGGCATTTACCCGCACCATTCCTGCCTCCATATCCTGAATAAAGGAAAGCATTCTGTTAATATTTTGCGTATAAATTGAAGCGCTTAAGCCAAATTCAGAGTCATTAGCAGCTTGGATTGCCTCTTCAAAGCTATCGACCTTTATCAAGGCTAGAAACGGTCCGAATATTTCTTCCTGTGCAATTTTCATATCTAAAGTCACATGTTCAAACACAGTAGGCTGTACAAAGAAGCCATCCTGCAGGCTTTCATCCGTCGGAACGACTCCGCCAACTAATAAAGTAGCGCCTTCCTTTTTTCCCTGCTCGATATAATGCAGCACTGTTTTATGCTGATTTTCATTAGCACATGGACCTAACCATGTTGTAGCGTCCATGCCATCGCCTACCTTTAGCTGCTCTACTTTTTCTACAAGCTTTTGCTTAAATTCATCGTAGATGCCTTTCTCTACAATAACTTTACTCGTAGCTGTGCATTTCTGACCTGTTGATTTCAGACCTCCGCTAATTGTAGCTTCCACTGCTAGATCTATATTCGCATCATTAGCAATAATAATTGGATTTTTCCCGCCCATTTCAAGCTGATATTTTGCACCACGAGCAAGTGCCGCATGACCAACCTTCTTTCCAACAGTATTAGAGCCTGTGAAGGTTATACCATCTATTTGACGATGCTCGGCAATCCCTTGACCAATCGTTGCACCGCTGCCAATGACCATATTTAGCACTCCAGCTGGTAGCTTAGCCTCATGAAAACACTCCATAATTTTAGCTGCTGTAACACCTGTTTCAGTTGCTGGCTTCCACACAACCGTATTCCCGTAAATCAATGCAGGAGCAATCTTCCAGATTGGAATAGCAACCGGGAAATTCCAAGGAGAAATAACACCTACTACACCAAGCGGAGTTCTCGATGTAAACATCAATGCCTCTGCATCAGATGCCGGAATAACATCCCCTACTTTTCGCATCCCTTCGCCTGCATAATAACGAAGAATCGCAACACCTCTAGCTGCTTCTCCCTTTGCTTCTGGGAATGTTTTACCCATTTCTCTCGTCATCATCTCTGCTACTTCATCAAGTCTAGCTTCTAAAATATTCGCAACCTTGAATAAATAATTACCTCGCTCCACACCTGCCAGCTTTCTCCATGTCTGCTTCGCATTGACAGCAGATTGGATAGCTGCATCTAGATCATCACTTGTTGCTTTCGGTAACCAACCTACCACTTCGTTGCGATGAGCAGGATTAATACTTTTTTGTGCTGAATCCTGCTGCGGCATATACCATGCTCCGTTGTAGTAATTTCCATATACTTGTTCAATTGTTTGTGTCATTATAATTTCCTCCATATCGAATGATTAATATTTATGCCTTTGCTACACAATTCACTAGCGTACCAATGCTTTCAATCTCAATTTCAATCACATCATGCTCTGCAAGTGTAAATTCATTCGGTGGTACGATACATGTTCCCGTAAGTAATACCGTCCCATTAAAGACCACGTTGTCTCTAACTAGAAACGATACTAGCTCATCAAGCTTACGCTTCAATTGCGATGTATTCGCTGATTCTTCCACAACTATTTGACCATCCCGATAAATACGCAAAGCCATTTCTAGTAAGTAAGGATTGTCAACTGTTTCAGCAATTCGTATTGCTGGACCAATTGAACATGATTGGCGCCAAACTTTTGCTTGAGGTAAGTACAATGGATTTTCTCCCTCAATATCACGCGAACTCATGTCATTTCCGACAATATAACCAACAATCTCACCTGAAGAACTCAGTACAAGTCCAAGCTCTGGTTCAGGAACCTGCCAATTAGAATCATTGCGGATGCATACATCCTGACCTGGTCCTACCGTCCTAGCTGCAGTTGACTTCATAAATAGCTCTGGTCTCTCCGCATCATATACTTTATCGTAAAAGGTCAATGCATCTAGCTTGCCATCCGTTGCCTCGTAATTTCTTGCTTCCTTACTACGGCCATAAGTTACTCCTGCCGCCCATACTTCTGGAGCATCCAAAGGTATAATGAGCTCCAATTCATCCCAAGTCACTTTTTTCATTTCCTTTTCTGCGCGATCAGCAACAATATAACTTAATGCAGATTGGCCTGCTTTCTGCGCTCGATCAAATACGTCCATCGCATCATGTACATCCAATTCACATAAAAATAAATCATCAGAAATCGAACCTATTTTCACTAATCCTTCTTCTACATAACGAATAATCCTCATCTTATTACCCCTTTGTTTTATAATGTAAAACTACGTTCTGATAAATGGTTAAAAATTTATGTTTGGCATTATCAATTTATTCTGCTCTATAGCCTAGTTTTACTGAAATTTCATCCGCACTATGTTTCAGCTGCTGAATGAATACCTGTAGTTCTTCATCTCCAACTGATGCCACCATCGTTGATAAGCTTATAGCACCCTGAATCTCACCATTATGATTAAATATAGGAACCGCAGCGCATCTAACCCCTGCTTCATTCTCCTCATTATCAATTGCATAGCCATTAATGATGGCTGTTTCTAATTCTTGTTCATAGATTTTTGCATTAAGAATTGTATTTTCCGTCTTTTGCTCGAACGTGATGGACATAACTAAATGTTGGCGTAATGGCTGTTTCTGAAATGCAACTAACACTTTACCCGCAGCACTTGTGTAAAGGGGGACTCTTCTACCAATACGAGAATAGCGAATCGCAGCCTTCTCCCCTTCAACCTTATCGATATAAAGACCTTCATTTCTTTCTAGCGTGACCAAATGAGTAGTTTGACCCGTTAAAGAAGATAACTTTTTTAAGGAAGGACGTACAAAGTCACGTAAATCTAGCTGATTTAGAAATAACTGCCCCTTCTCGGCAAACCTCATACCAAGGCGATACTTTCCGTTTTGTTCGTCCTGTTGAATATAGCCGTGCAATTGGAGTGTTTTTAATAAAGAGTGAACAGTACTTTTATGAAGAGACATTTGTTCACTTATTTCTGTAATTTTCAACTCTGTTTGCTGTTCGTCGAATAAATCAACAATCTTTAAAGCGCGATCAATAGCTTGAATAATTGGCATAATAAGCTTAAGTTCTCCCCTTTATAAAGTTTTATAATATAAAACTTCGTTCTGTATTTTGCATAGATAATTTTAGCAGAATTTTTTTTTTTGTATATAGACAAATTTATTTTAACCCGATTCAAACGGTAACGAATCGTAGAATCGCTATCCTTTTCCTTAGTTAAATATTTTTGGATTTTCGAGGTTATTTCTAGCAACAATGAGCCTACTCCAATGATTAAAGATTAAACCGTTTAACTTTTAAGTCAGGATTTATTCAAATTATTATGAGTGCTTAATGATTTTCTGTCGATACATCTACAAAATGTCTACTTTTCCACATAAAACAACAAAAAACCCGACCTCATGCGGTCGGGTTTAATCATGGTGGAGGCGAGGGGATTTGAACCCCTGTCCGAAGACTACGCCACACAGGCTTCTACGAGTGTAGTCACAGTTTTATTGTCGATCAAGCAAACGCCCCGTAACCGGCTTCTGCAGGAACCAGCCTGATTATCTTCTTCAGCACACCCCAGGCGGAGATGTGACAGCGTATCCCACTATAAGTTAGCCCCTATCCCGATCACATGGGCGATGCCGAGGAGGAGCACGCTAACAGGTTATTAAGCTGCTAATGCGTAGTTTGTTTGTTGTTTGCCGTTTAATAGGCTTTAGCGTTTTAAAGTGGACGCGGCCCCACTACTCGCGACCCGCGCTCGTCCAGTCCCCGTCGAATCCATAAACGCCCCCTAAATGGCATAAAGCTTATATTAACAAGCTTTAGCTTAGGAGCGCTTGCTTCAACAAGAAGTAAGCACGGATTAATGTACTCATTAGCCACCGACTAATAAGATTTATTTACTACTACAGTATATGCAATCATGTTGCAAGTTCATGCATAACCGATTCAATACAATTAGTATATCATGATTTTCATCAATTCACACTGTATGATCATTGGAAAACAAGAAATCCATTACTAAATTGTAATAACCTCTGTTTCCTGTTTAGCGAATGACTTTTTGCTTTTCACGTAAAATACGCTGAATATCACGCTGCGAATCACGTTTAGCTGCAGTATCACGTTTATCGTATTGCTTTTTACCCTTACCAAGTCCAATCAAAAGCTTAGCATAACCATTTCGCACATATATTTTCAAAGGCACAATGGAATATCCTTCTTGCTTAGCTTGACCCAGAAGTTTAACAATCTGAGATTTGTGAAGCAAAAGCTTTCGAGCGCGTGTAGGGTCTACTGGATTATGAATATTCCCTTGCTCAAACGGACTAATATGCAAATTGTGAACAAAGATTTCGCCATTACGAATCGTTGCAAATGCATCATTAATATTAGCTCTACCAGTGCGAAGAGATTTGATCTCAGTACCTGTTAGAACCATCCCAGCTTCCAAGGTTTCTTCAATAAAGTAATCATGAGAAGCCTTTTTATTTTGCGCTAGTGGCTTACTCTCCGTTACTTTTTTACCCATACCATTCACCTCTCTACTACTTATCTCATGAAATTATATTGTAGCAATTAAACTACTCAAAAGCAATATTGTCCTAGAGACAAGAAGAACCGCCTAGCCATAAATGGTCCAGGTCGGTTCTTCGTTCACGCATTAGCGTAAGTAAGCTATTAAAGCTTAACTACGTTTTCTGCTTGTGGTCCACGGTTGCCGTCAACTACGTTGAACTCAACTTGTTGGCCTTCTTCAAGAGTTTTGAAGCCGTCGCCAGTGATTGCGGAGAAATGTACGAATACATCGTTGCCGCCTTCAACTTCGATAAAGCCGTAGCCTTTTTCTGCGTTAAACCATTTAACTGTACCTTGTTGCATGTGAAATAGCCTCCTTTATGAATGAATATATAATATGCGCCTATTTCGTTGTAAAACAAAAAATTCACACATTGAAAAAGGTTCATGAAGATGATGATACCCTTTTCAATATGTGAATACAGGTGAATCATATCAGTTAGCTTGAGTTTACTATAGGAATTGGGAAAAAGCAATAGTTTTAGCCCTATTGCTTTCTCCCTTTATACATATAATTGTATTAATATTCGGTAAAGAAATTATTGGTTATTTCTTTTTTCGAACAAAACCACCCATAGCTTTCTTAGCCTTATCTTTTTTCTTCTTCTCCTTTTTCTGTGCTGGGTCTAGTACGATTCCTGATGATTTGGAACTATCTTTACCGCCATTAAACACACCACTTGATGATGTCTTCTTACGATACTTCTTATTGTCACCTTGAGATGAGCCGGACTTTTTCTTCCTTGGTGCTTTGCCTGCAAATGGATTGGAGAAATACGTTCCACCCTCTTCACGCTCTTGCTGGGTAGCTCCCTTTTCTTTATCCACTGCATCAAAATCAAGAACTAAGCGAGTATCTTCTGTCCATGGATTTGTTGCCTTACCATCAGGAACTGCGCTTGTACGCGGTCCACGTTTGAAGTCTTTTTTCTTCCCTTTACCACCACGAGAATCAGTCCCAACAGAGCGCTTATCTCCTTGACGTGGACGATTGTCTCCACCATCTCTTGGCTTACGTCGATCAGCACTACTTCCTCCAGCCGCTGAAGCAGGTTTTCGACCACGAGCTGGTTTGCGATCGTTTGACCGATCATCTGCTGTTGCTGTATCTTGGCGTTTACGACCTGCTCTACCAAAGTAGCGGTCACTGTTGCCTTTCGTACCTGCAAACACGAAGTCAATCGTATGGTCGCTCATGTTCACGCGATTTACTGTAATTTCTACTTCATCGCCGATACGATATATTTTTGAAGTACGTTCACCAACAAGGATCATATGATCTTGATGGAAATTGTAGTAGTCATCTGTCATATCGCCAAGTCGAATTAATCCTTCAACAGAATTTTCAAGTTCGACGAACATTCCAAAGCTTGTTACACTTCCAATTATACCAGTAAATGTCTCGCCTACTTTATCAAGCATATATTCACACTTTTTCAAGCGATCCGTATCACGTTCCGCCTCTACAGCAATACGCTCTCGTTGTGAAGAATGTTGAGCAACATCTGGCATACGAATTGCTAAAGCTTCATGACGTCTAGCGCTTAGTGTACCGCCACCTTCAATGACCTCACGAATGACACGGTGAATGGCTAGATCGGGATATCGACGAATTGGTGAAGTGAAATGCGAATAATATTCTGCTGCAAGCCCGAAGTGACCTAAACTTTCCGCATCATATTTTGCTTGTTTCATAGAACGAAGCATCATCGTTGAGATTACTGTCGCTTCCTTCGTACCCTGTATCTTATCTAATAGCGTCTGCAGGGCACGTGGATGTACCGAATTGCCTTTACCTTTAACAACATGACCAAAATTCGCAGCAAATGTCATAAATGTTTGCAGCTTTTCTTGATCTGGATCCTCATGGATACGATATAAGAAAGGTACTTTCATCCAGTAGAAATGCTCTGCTACTGTTTCATTAGCAACTAACATGAACTCCTCAATGATTTGCTCTGCAACTGAACGCTCACGCTTCACGATATCTACTGCTTTTCCGTTTTCATCAACAATAATTTTCGATTCTTGGAAATCGAAATCAATCGCTCCACGCTTCATACGACTCTTACGCAATCGCATTGCAAGATGTTCCATAAGTTCAAACATATCTAACAATGGAGCGTAACGCTCCTTTAATTCCGTCTGAGGCTCTTCTTCTGTAGCTGTAAGAATATCACGTACATCTGTATAAGTCATACGCTCTGTTGTACGAATAACACTTGTAAATATGTCATGTCGAACCTGCTTTAATGTTTCTGCATCAAATTCAATTTCACAAGAAAGCGTCAAGCGATCCACTTGCGGATTCAATGAACATATTCCGTTAGACAATCGATGTGGTAGCATTGGAATAACTCGATCGACTAAATATACACTACAACCACGAAGGAATGCTTCTTGATCAAGAGCTGAACGTTCTTTTACATAATAGCCAACATCAGCAATATGTACACCAAGCAACAAGTTGCCATTGTCTAATCGCTTTGCATGAACAGCATCATCAAGATCTTTGGCATCTGCGCCATCGATAGTTACGATCACTTCATTACGCAGATCACGACGATTTTGACTCGTGATTTCTTCTTCAGTTATGACATCAGGAGCAGCTTCAGCTTCTGCCATAACTTCCTCAGGGAATTGTTCTGGAAGTTGATGTTTGCGAATAATGGACAGTATATCTACACCTGGATCATTTTTATGACCAAGGATTTCAATAACTTCACCCTCAGCAGCAGATCTTCCTTCAGGATATACATTGATTTGAACGACAACTTTCTGTCCAGAAACTGCACCTTTTGCTTTGCCCTTAGGGATAAAAATGTCTCGATTAATACGTTGATCATCTGGCATAACGAATGCGAAAGCTTCGTGGTGCTCTATAACACCTACGACTTGAGTAACCGCACGTATGACAATACGTTCGACTTCCCCTTCCATTCTTCCACCATTTTCACTTTTACTTGTAATACGAATAAGGACGATATCGCCATTCATTGCACTTTTTAAGTCGTTTGCATGAATATACACATCACCATGCTCTTTATCATCTGGGATTAAAAAACCAAAACCTTTGGCATGTGCTTGTATCCGTCCACGTAATAAATTCATTCGCTCAGGCACACCATAACGTTCCGAACGCGTTCTTAAAATTTTACCTTCTTCTTCTAATGCTACAAGCATTTTTAGAAAAGCTTTGAAATCTGATGCTTCACTAATTTGAAAGTGCTGTTCTAATTCTTGATATGTCATCGGCTTATAGGCGATTTCTTTCATAAATTCGAGCAATTGACTCTCGTTCACCATAAATTTGTCTCCTCATTCTTATATATAATTGTTACTATAAGTATACACATCATGCGAATAATTCAATCCTACTATATGTACTTCACCAACAAAAAAAAGCGAGGGGATCCCTCGCTTTTCTATGTTTTAATTATGCACTTACGAAATACGATACTACTAACGCCAAAATAAAGAAACCTGCAGCCAGAACCACAGTTAGACGCTCCAAAAATAGGTCTAAACCACGAGCCTTTTGTTTACCGAATAAATGTTCAGCACCACCAGTGATTGCACCAGTAAGTCCCGCGCTTTTACCTTTTTGCAGCAATACTGCTCCAATCAAACCAATAGCAAAAACAATTAGCAAGATTTGCAAAGCAATTTCCATTTCTTCCACCTCCAGCATAGCCAATCCATACAAAAATAGATAATATGATTCTAACATATATTAGGCGTTGATACAATAGGACACGCTGTTATCGGTATTAGTATTGTTTCGGTGCTTGTCTTTTTTGGAGTTGTTGTTTTATAAATTCAAAATTATCCCGTGCATGCTCTAGTCCATGCATCTTCTCAAATTGTTGTTCAACTAATAATATTTTATTATCTAAATTCGGTAATTGGTGTAACTGTCCTACATAGTCGATTTTACCTTGTCCAAGATTACAATCTCTCCTTCCATAGGTTACATCTCGTAAATGGATTAATGGTGATCGGTCTTCATATTCACGATAAATCTTAAAAGGATCAATACCAGACATATAAATCGATCCGAAATCAAGTTCTAATTGCAATTGTTCTTTATCAAATGGTCCTATTAATTCCTCTATTACAAATTCACCATTAATTTTTTTGAATTCTCTCGAATAGTTATGAAGAACAAGCTGCAAATCATTTTTCTTAGCAATCGATATACATGAGCCGATTAAATGAACAAGATATTGCACTTCGTTTTCCTTAAACTTTTCACTAATCGGTAGCCAAGGAATTACAATGAACTTTGCACCAATCTCCGCGGCAAATTCTGCAGACTTCTCGAAATCCACCATTATTTTCTCTTCGTCATAAATGCGTAATGGAACGTGTACAGAAGGGATTTTAAGATTGAAACGTTTAACGTTTCTTCTAATTTGTTGAGGAGTATACGTATAATAACCAACCAGTTCCACTGCTTGATATCCTATTTTCGCGACGTCTTCTAATGTCTTAGTCATGTCATATTCCGCAAGTCGTTTCATCGAATACATTTGCAGACCAATTAATGGTTCGGTCTGTGATTCGTTTTTAGATTCAATCTTTGAGTTACTTTTTAAATTATTTTGCTGTTCTTTTTGTGAATTATTTTGTGATTCATTCTTTGACTCTTTTTTAGAAGCTATCTTTTGATCACTTGTTGTTTCACTCTTTTGTTCACCCTTATGCTCACTCATTGAATCATTCATTATTCATCACCTACTCATTAGTATTTATTAGGTTCATTATTACCTAGAGTGGTGTATTTCATGTGATACTTGAAAGCTATAACGATAACTACTATATGTGAATTCAATTATATATAAAATGATAAATAAAAAAGGAAGTATTCCCTCATCCGTTAAGATGTAAGAAATACTTCCCTTATTTATAATAAGTTAATCAATTAACTTATTTGAATTTTTTCAAGTTGTAGAACGCAGTTTTACCAGCGTATTGAGCTGTAGAACCAAGTTGATCTTCGATACGAAGCAATTGGTTGTATTTCGCAACACGGTCAGTACGAGAAGGAGCACCTGTTTTGATTTGTCCAGCGTTAGTCGCAACAGCAATGTCAGCGATTGTGCTATCTTCTGATTCACCCGAACGGTGAGAGATAACAGCTGTATAACCAGCACGTTTAGCCATTTCGATTGCATCGAAAGTTTCAGTCAATGTACCAATTTGGTTAACTTTAACTAGAATTGAGTTACCAACGCCTTTTTCGATACCATCGTATAGACGTTCTGTGTTAGTAACGAACAAGTCATCACCAACCAATTGAACTTTCTTACCAAGTTTCTCAGTAAGTAGTTTCCAACCTTCCCAGTCATCCTCACCAAGGCCATCCTCGATTGAGATAATTGGGTATTTGTCAACCCAAGAAGCAAGAAGGTCAACGAACTCTGCAGATGTAAAGGATTTACCTTCACCAGCAAGAACGTATTTACCATCTTTATGGAACTCAGTAGCAGCTACGTCCATACCAAGGAATACATCTTCGCCTGCTTTGTAACCAGCACGCTCGATAGCTTCGATGATTGTAACAATTGCTTCTTCGTTAGAACCAAGGTTTGGAGCGAATCCACCTTCGTCACCAACAGCTGTGTTAAGACCTTTGTCATGAAGAACAGCTTTAAGGTTGTGGAAGATCTCAGCACCAATGCGTAGAGCTTCTTTGAAAGTTTCAGCACCAACAGGTAGAACCATGAATTCTTGAACGTCAATGTTGTTATCAGCATGCTCACCACCATTGATGATGTTCATCATTGGAACTGGCAATACTTTAGCGTTGAATCCACCAAGATATGTGTAAAGAGGTACATCAAGAGCATCAGCAGCTGCACGAGCAGTAGCCATAGATACTGCAAGAATAGCATTAGCACCTAGTTTAGCTTTGTTATCAGTACCATCTAATTGAATCATTTTACGGTCGATAGCAACTTGATCAAGTGCGTCTAGACCAATAATTTCAGGAGCGATGATTGTGTTAACGTTGTCAACAGCTTTCACTACGCCTTTTCCAAGATAACGAGATTTGTCACCATCACGAAGCTCAACAGCTTCGTATGCACCAGTAGATGCACCAGATGGAACGATTGCGCGGCCTTTGCCACCAGATTCAAGAGAAACTTCTACTTCTACAGTAGGATTACCACGAGAGTCAAGAACTTCGCGTGCGTATACGTCAACAATAATAGACATTAAGTTACAACTCCTTTAGGTTTTAAATATTAATTACTTTATATTTCTATTGTACATGCTTTGGCACTACTTAATCAATGTAGAGCCTGTCATTTCTTCTGGTTTTGCTACTTCAAGTAATGTTAGCATCGTAGGAGCGATATCAGCTAAGATTCCACCTTCACGTAATTGCACATCATTAGAAGTCACGATAAATGGAACTGGGTTTGTTGTATGTGCCGTATGAGGACGACCATTTTCATCAAACACCATATCAGCATTACCATGGTCAGCAGTAATTAGACATACGCCACCTTTTGCAAGAACAGCGTCAACTACTTTACCAACACACTCATCTGTAGCTTCTACCGCTTTAATTGTCGGTTCAAGCATACCAGAATGACCAACCATATCTGGGTTTGCAAAGTTAAGGATAATCACATCATGTTTATCTGATTCAATCTCACGAACAGTAGATTCTGCTAGTTCATAAGCACTCATCTCAGGCTGCAAATCATATGTTGCAACTTTAGGTGAGTTAATCAGGACACGAGTTTCACCAGGAAGCTCTTTGTCACGACCACCACTGAAGAAGAATGTTACATGCGGATATTTTTCAGTTTCAGCAGTACGAAGTTGTTTCAAGTTGTTTTGCGCCAATACTTCTCCAAGCGTGTTATCAAGGTTTTTCGGCGAGTAAGCAACTAATCCTCCAACTGTCTCACTGAACAATGTCAAACATACATAGAATAGATCTTTTGGCACTTTTTCACCACGATCAAATCCAGGGAACTCTTCATTCGTAAATACTTGCGAAAGTTGAATAGCACGGTCAGGACGGAAGTTAAAGAAGATTACGGAATCTCCAGTTTCAACTAACCCAACAGGGCTACCATCTTCTTGTAGCATTACGGTAGGTACAAAGAATTCATCGTATACGTTGGTAGCGTAAGAATCTTTAACAGCTTGCAGTGCATCTGTTGCAGAAGGGCCATCACCATACACCATAGAACGATAAGATTTCTCTACACGATCCCAGCGTTTGTCACGATCCATTGCATAGTAGCGACCTTGAACTGTTGCGATTTTACCAACGCCTACTTCTTGGATTTTCGCTTGCAGTCTCTCTACATAGCCAAGTCCGCTATCAGGAGATACATCACGACCATCTAGAAATGCATGAATATATACTTCAGAGAAATCGTTACGTTTCGCAAGATCAAGTAAAGCGAAAAGATGATCGATATGGCTATGCACACCACCATCGGATAATAATCCGTATAGGTGAAGTTTTTTACCATTTTCTTTGGCATGAAGCAATGCTTTAAGCAATGTTTCATTTTCGAAGAAATCGCCATCACGAACAGATTTCGTAATACGAGTTAAGTCTTGATATACAATACGTCCAGCACCGATGTTCAAGTGACCTACTTCAGAGTTACCCATTTGGCCCTCTGGTAGACCTACTGCTTCACCACACGCTGTAAGAGTTGTATTCGGGTATTGAGTCAAGTAACGGTCGTAATTAGGCTTATTAGCCTGTGCTACGGCGTTACCTACAACATCATTACGAAGACCGAAGCCATCCATAATAATAAGTGCTACTGGTTTGCGATCAGCCATCTTACTTGGCCCCCTCGACTAGTGCGATATAAGAATTTGGCTCAAGACTTGCGCCACCTACTAATGCTCCGTCGATATCAGCTTGACCCATATACTCAGTTACATTTTCCGGTTTAACACTACCGCCGTATTGAATACGAACAGCATCAGCAGTTGCTTGATCATACAATTCAGCAACAACGCTACGTACATAACCGATTACTTCTTGTGCATCAGCGGAAGTTGATGATTTACCAGTTCCGATTGCCCAAATTGGTTCGTATGCAATCACGATGTCCGCTACTTGAGCTGCAGATAAACCTTGAAGCGCAGCTTCAGTTTGAACTTTACACACATCTTTAGTAGTACCAGCTTCACGCTCTTCAAGCTTTTCACCAATACATACGATAGGTACAAGATTATGTTTAATTGCAGCATGAACCTTCTTGTTAACTGTTTCATCAGTCTCAGCGAAGTATTGACGACGCTCAGAATGTCCGATCAATACATATTTCACGCCAAGATCTTTCAGCATTACACCACTGATCTCGCCAGTAAATGCGCCATTATCTTCAAAGTGAAGGTTTTGTGCACCAATAGCAATGGATGTGCCTTTAGCAGCTTCAACAAGTGCTGGAAGATTTGTAAATGGTGCGCAAATTACGCTTTCTACTCCAGCAACTTCAGCTTTACCTTTAACAGCATCAAAGAAAGAAACCGCTTCTGAAATCGTTTTGAACATTTTCCAGTTACCTGCAATAATAGGTGTTCTACTCATCATATACCCTCCTAAAAACTTTTCGAGTTTCTTGATATACTTCCATGCAACGAAAAGTTACTTCGGAAGCATAGTCCAAACTTTTCATAAGCTTCTTAGTTAACTTCTCGGTTAATGAAAAGTTACTTCGGAAGCATAGTCCAAACTTTTCATAAGCTTCTTAGTTAACTTCCCGGTTAATGAAAAGTTACTTCGAAAGCTTAGTCAAAACTTTTAGCATTCGATATACTTAGCCAGTATATGAAAAGTATATCGAATGCTTATGTTAGAACATTACGTTCTTATTTGTCGTTAAGTGCAACTACACCTGGAAGAGCTTTACCTTCCATGAACTCAAGGGAAGCACCGCCACCAGTTGAGATGAAGTCCATTTGATCAGCTAGACCGAATTTCTCAGCTGCAGCTGCAGAATCTCCACCACCGATTACAGTGTAAGCATCAGTTTCCGCTGTTGCTTTAGCTACTGCTTGTGTACCATGAGAGAATGGCTCGATTTCGAATACACCCATCGGTCCGTTCCATACTACTAGCTTAGAGTTTTTGATAACTTCAGCGTAGATTTCACGAGTTTTAGGTCCGATATCGATACCTTCCATGTCAGCAGGAATGCTGTCAATGGAAACAATTTTAGTATTAGCTTTTGCACTAAACTCGTCAGTTACAACAACATCAACTGGTAGGTATAAGTTCTTACCAGCAGCTTTCGCTTTTTCGATGAATTCAAGTGCAAGATCAAGTTTACTGTTATCAAGAAGAGATTGACCAATTTCATGACCTTGAGCTTTGAAGAATGTATAAGAAAGACCGCCACCAATAATGATGTTATCAGCGATTTCGATCATTTTTTCGATTACAGCGATTTTATCTTTAACTTTAGAACCACCAACGATAGCTGTGAAAGGACGAGCTGGATTGTTAAGCGCTTTGCCTAGTACATCCAATTCTCTCTCCATAAGCAAACCAGATACAGCTGGTAGGAAGTGAGCAATACCTTCAGTTGAAGCGTGCGCTCGGTGAGCAGCACCAAATGCATCATTTACGAATAGATCAGCAAGTTCAGCAAATTGTTTTGCTAGTTCTGCATCATTTTTTTCTTCACCAGCATTGAAACGAACGTTTTCAAGCAACAATACATCACCATTGTTCATATCAGCGATAAGTGCTTTAACAGCATCGCCAACTGACTCATTAACTTTAACAACAGGTTTGCCAAGTAACTCAGAAAGACGAACTGCACTTGCAGTATGACGAAGTTCTTCAACTACTTCGCCATCAGGGCGACCAAGGTGACTAGCTAGAATAACTTTAGCACCATTTTCAATTAAGAAATTGATTGTAGGTAAAGTTTCGCGAATACGTTTGTCATCTGTAATTTTTCCATCTTCAAGTGGAACATTAAAATCCACACGAACAAATACTCGTTTTCCAGTTACTTCGATATCACGTACACTTTTCTTATTCATTAGACGTTCCTCCGCACCATTTATATTGTCTATAGCTTAGAACCACATAACCTTGTCATGCTAAAATTGTTGAAACTTCACGAAACGATTATATATAAAGAGCGGAAACAATATCACTGTTTCCGCTCTTTGATATTGCTCAAATATTACTTAATAAGTTTTGCGAAATGTTCAACTGTACGAATCAATTGAGATGTGTATGACATTTCGTTGTCGTACCATGATACAGTTTTAACCAACTGTTGGTCGCCAACAGTTTGAACTTTAGTTTGAGTTGCATCGAATAGAGAACCGTAAGTGATACCGATGATATCAGAAGATACGATTTCATCTTCAGTGTAACCGAATGATTCGTTAGCAGCAGCTTTCATAGCAGCGTTAACTTCATCAACTGTTACTTTTTTATTCAATACAGTAACAAGTTCAGTTAGAGAACCAGTTGCTGTTGGTACACGTTGAGCAGCACCGTCAAGTTTACCGTTAAGATCAGGAATTACTAGACCGATTGCTTTAGCAGCACCAGTTGTGTTAGGAATGATATTTTCAGCCGCTGCACGAGCACGACGGAAGTCACCTTTAGGGTGTGGAGCATCTAGTGTATTTTGGTCACCAGTGTAAGCATGGATAGTTGTCATAAGACCTTGAACGATACCGAATTGGTCATTCAATACTTGAGCCATAGGAGCTAGACAGTTAGTAGTACAAGAAGCACCAGAGATAACTGTTTCAGTACCATCTAGAATTTCATGGTTAGTGTTGTAAACGACAGTTTTCATATCGCCTGTAGCAGGAGCTGAGATAACAACTTTTTTAGCTCCACCTTTAAGGTGTTTTTCAGCAGCTTCAAGAGTTGTGAAGAAACCTGTGCACTCTAATACGATATCTACGCCAAGCTCGCCCCATGGCAATTCTTCAGGGTTACGGTTAGCAAGAACTTTAACTTCTTTACCATTTACTTTGAAGAAACCATCATGCACTTCAACTTCGCCATCGAAACGACCTTGAGTTGTATCATATTTAAGCAAATGTGCTAGCATTTTAGCATCTGTTAAGTCGTTAATTGCTACCACTTGAATACCTTCTACGTTTTGAATACGGCGGAATGCCAAGCGACCAATACGTCCAAATCCATTAATACCTACTTTAATCATGAGTAAATCCTCCTAAGGTTGATTTGTTTTTGAAAAAATTTATTTAAGACGAGTGTAATGAATTACACTTCGCCGTGATGCCCATTAGCTTCATACATCTCAATAATCCGCAATGCTGCCCCTTCATCAGTGACAAGTGCGTGATCATAACCAAACTTCATAATTGCATCAATAGCTTCAGCTTTACTGGCACCGCCAGCAACTGCTATCAACACTTCAGTTTTAGCAATATCCTCAAGTCGCATACCTACTGTTTTCATTTTATGGATGAGTTCACCATTTCGATTGAAATAGAAACCGAATGATTCTGCCATCGCACCTTCATCTAACATAGCCTGCAATTCTTCAGGATCAGTCTTTCTTCTTCTGGCCATTACAATAGCGTCACCAATGCCATGCACAATAATTCGTGCATTTCGAATAACTTGAACAATTTCCTTGATGGAAGGTTCTTGAATCATCGATTCATACGCGTCAGAGCTAATATGATCGGGCACATGTAGTAATCGGTAATGTCCACCAGTCCGTTTGGCCATCATAGATGCGATTGTATTCGCTTGATAATCCAAGCTTTCGCCGAGACCACCACGCGCAGGTACAAATACAACGTCTTTGATTGAATTGGGTAAACTCATGTACTTGGCAACTTGTGCAGTTGTCGTTCCACCTGATACCGCGATAACATCGCCAGAACGTATTGCTTGCTTAAGCAGTAAACCTGTTGCACGGCCTAACTCTTTTCTGGCAATTTCAGATTGCTCTGAATCACCTGGCACAACGATGACTTGTTTCAAGCCATACATGGACTTGAGCTTTTCTTCAATCTCAGAACTGCCAAACACTAGATCACCAAGTTGCTCAATTTCTTCAAGCGTTTTCTTGCCGTCTTCGCTTAATTGCATTCCGGAGGCCTGAATAATAAGAAGTCCTTGTTCTTTCAATAACTCTGTTTCAGCTCTTAGTACTCGTTCAGTCATCGATAACGTTGTTGCTAACGCACGTCGACCAATCGTCCCAGCGAGCATCACTTGCTGCAAAATTCTATACCGCTTTCTCATAACATCCAAAAGCTCAGGTACTAACTGCCTTTGCAGTTCAATAAGCTGACGCATAAATACCATCACTCCATCGGAAAGAGTCCACGACTACCACATTGATCTCAGAACTAGTTGGACATTAATTGTCCCTGTGGTGTGTTTTAAGTCCCACCTTTATTTTACCTAATTTTTCAACGGACTGCAAGTGCTGTTTCTCGATGTAAGCGATTGATCTAAATTATTTAATAAAATTTTAAACTTGCTTCGCTTCGTATTATCCCATATAATCTACAATGTTATGTTAATTAGCGCCCGTGGTCCAATGGATATGACGTAGGCCTCCGGAGCCTGAGATCTAGGTTCGATTCCTAGCGGGCGCGCCAAAAAATTCAATCCTTATTTAATACATACGCTTTCAGTTCAAAGCCTGTACAAGTAAAAAACTTGTACAGGCTTTTCTAGTTTCATCATATCCTGATAACGACGGTTAAAGGCAGATAAATCGATACATTTACTACTATTTATTATGTTTATTTAATACTAATATAGGTAACAATGGAGAAGTGAAAATAAAGTTTGACTATCTTTGACTTTTGATTAAAATTCTATTATGATATTTACACAACTTAGTTGAAGAGAAACTTTCAATGTCACTTTTCATCCAGAAGTTGTTGTACCAAGTAGTTAATGAAAAGTTAAGTCGTGCTTTCGATGTTACTTTTCATCTACAAGTAGTTAATGAAAAGTTTTAGGAGGATTGGTTAAAAATGAACTTTGTACCAATGGTTATCGAGCAAAGTAATCGCGGAGAACGTTCTTATGATATTTATTCTCGACTTCTGAAGGATCGCATCATCATTCTTGGATCTGGTGTAAACGATGTCGTTGCCAATTCCATCATTGCTCAAATGCTTTTCTTAACAGCAGACGATCCAGAGAAAGACATTCATCTATACATCAATAGTCCAGGTGGCTCAATCACCGCAGGTATGGCTATCTACGATACGATGCAATATATTAAACCTGATGTATCTACTATTTGTGTAGGTATGGCCGCTTCAATGGGTGCATTTTTACTCACTGCTGGAGCAAAGGGCAAACGTTTTGCACTTCCAAACAGTGAAGTAATGATTCATCAACCGCTTGGTGGCGCTGAAGGTCAAGCTAGTGATATTGCAATTCGTGCTAATCGCATTATTAAAATGCGCGAAAAATTGAATGGTATTCTTGCAGAACGTTCTGGTAATCCCATTGAACGTCTTGAAAAAGATACTGATCGCGATTACTTCATGAGTGCTCAAGAAGCTATGGAATATGGCTTAATTGATAAAGTTATTGAACGTGTAGAATAACTTATCTCAAACACATAATACACCTATAGGGACGACAGCAATTGATTCACAATGAACAAATATTTTTGTTCACTGTGAAGTCATGTGCTATCGTCCTTTTTATTTAATTATTTCTTATGGTTCATCCTGCGTGATATATATCACATACAATTTTAACCTGTTCACATATGATACACATATCAAGCAACTAGCAGATTTTGCTTTACTAGGAGGAATTTTAAGATGGAAACAGAAGCATTAGCCAAAGTCGAACAACTAGCTGCAAAAAAACTATCTATTTTCCAACAAAATAAATTTCGTTCCTTATTGAGATCCATTATGGCAAGTATGTTCATCGGATTCGGAGTTATCGTAGCCTTTAAGACGGGAGCTCTCTTCTACCAAGTTGAATCACCGATGACTTATCCTGCTGCTGCGTTAACATTCGGTATGGCTATTATACTTATCTATTATGCTGGAGGAGATCTATTTACAGGTAACACATTTTATCTTAGTTATGCCACATTACGTCGAAAAATGACTTGGGTAGATACACTAAAAATGTTATTATCTAGTTATATAGGTAATATTATTGGAGCAGTCTTATTCGCAATCCTTATTTGGTTGACACAACTTTTTGCTGATGCTAAAGTTCATACATTTTTATTAGAAGTCGCTCACAAAAAAATTGATGCTTCTACAGTGGAAATATTTTTCCGTGCTATCTTATGTAATTGGCTTGTATGTTTAGCATTTTTCATCCCATACTTTATGAAAACTGATGGGGCAAAAATGTTCGTCATGATATTGTTGGTATTCAGCTTCTTCATTGCTGGATTTGAACATAGTATTGCAAATATGTCCGTTTTCGCTTTATCTATAGCGGCTCAAGGCTGGGGAGCAATTAGCATCGGAGACATACTACACAACCTCATCCCTGCAACATTAGGTAATATCATGGGCGGCGGTGTACTTATGGCCACGTTCTATTACTATCTAAACAAACCTTATTTTAATGAGAGTGAGGAATAACAATGAAAACACGTAAACTTGTTATGATCGGTACAGGTGCGGTTGGCTCTACAACGGCTTATACACTATTGCTTCGTAATCGTGTGGATGAACTAGTTCTTATAGATGCTAATCATGCCAAGGCAGCAGGCGATGCACTAGATATGAATCATGGAATGCCATATGTAGGTGGTGCAAAATTATGGGCAGGTAATTATGCTGATTGCGCAGGTGCAGATATTATTATTATTACTGCTGGCGCTGCACAAAAACCTGGTGAATCTCGTACTGATTTACTACAACGCAATGCTGATATTTTTGATAGCATTATTAAACAAATATTACCTTATAACCAAGATGCGATTCTTCTTATTGCAACAAATCCTGTTGATATCATGAGTTATGTAGCACTTAAAAAATCTGGATGGCCGGTTAACCGTGTTATCGGATCAGGTACATTGCTTGATAGCGCAAGATTCCGTTACTTATTAGGCAAAGAATTGAAAATCGATCCTCGTAGTGTGCATGCGCATATTATCGGGGAACATGGAGATTCCGAACTACCAGTTTGGAGTTTAGCTAATGTAGCTGGGGTAGATCTAGAGCTTGCTGACGACGTTAAAGATCACATCTTCACTCATACTCGTGACGCTGCGTACGAAATAATAGAAGCAAAAGGCTCTACTTACTACGCTATCGCACTAGCTCTCGATCGTATTGTTACTGCAATCTTTGATGATGAAGGTGCTGTATTGAACGTATCTACACTACTCGATAACTACTGTGGCGTATCAGATGTCTATCTAGGAGTACCATGTATCGTAGATCGTAGTGGCGTTCGCCAAACACTCCAGTTGAATCTTACAGCAGAGGAACAACAATTATTCGAGAAATCAGCGAATAAACTTAAAGGTATGATTGACAGCTTGAACCTTGAACTTGATCCTAATAAAATGTAATTATTTATTTCTATAATATTGAACAGCCTGTATGAAGAGAAGAAGTTTATACTTCCTTCCAATCACACAGGCTGTTTTCTGTTATTAACTATGCTCTAGAAAAGCAGCACTTTCATAATTACGAAAAATGCAAAAAGGATACAAAGCAATATTCTCAATGTGAATATCACTCTGTATCCTTTTATAATTTACTATTGGTTTTCCAATTCTTCTTTGCTAACTAAAGCAATCAAACCATTAACTGCTTGTTCAGCATCAGAACCTTCTGCACTAATTGTAATTTCCGTACCAGAGCTAATTGCAAGACTCATAATACCCATGATCGACTTAGCGTTCACTTTTTTATCGTCTTTTTCAACAAATACCTCGGAGGAAAATTTGTTTGCTTCTTGTACAAATAACGCAGCTGGTCTTGCGTGTAGTCCTGTTTTCAGGCGAACAACAACTGGAAGCCTTGCCATGATAAACATACCCCCTATATAATTAAGTCATTAATTCATAATCGTTCATAAATAGAGCTTTACAAGTTATTATACCATTTTCGCAATGTTTCTACTAGGATAAAGTTGAACCATTCCGTATTTTTTCAGCAAGTTCATCTATTTTACGCAATCGGTGATTAACACCCGACTTACTTACTTTCACCTTAAGCATTTCTCCAACTTCCGTCAAGTTCAGATCTGGATGTTGCAAGCGAACTTCAGCCACCTCACGAATCTTATCCGGTAAGTTATCAAGTCCAAATTCTCTTTGCAAAAGCTTTATATTATCGATTTGTCTCACCGCAGCACCAATCGTTTTGTTCAAATTAGCTGTTTCACAATTGACGATACGATTCACTGAGTTACGCATATCACGCATAATTCTGACATCCTCAAATTTGAATAAGGCTTGATGCGCACCGATAATGTTTAGCAACTCAATGATTTTTTCGCCTTCTTTGATGTAGAAAATAAATCCCTTTTTGCGTTCAATACATCGAGCATTCAAATTAAATTTATTAGCAAGATCGACTAATGACTTACAATGTTCCTCATACATAGATGATATCTCTAAATGATATGATGAACCTTCCGGATTATTAACCGAACCCCCTGCAAGAAATGCTCCCCTTAAGTAGGAACGCTTACAGCAGTTTTTCTTAATAATATCCTTGTCTATATCTGAGGTAAACATAAATCCTTCAGATACAATTTTCAACTCACTCAATATTTCTTGCACACGCTCAGGCATCCGAACAATATAGACATTATTCTTTTTCAAGCGCATTTTTTTACGAACAAGCAATTCTACGTGGACCGCAAAATGCTTCTTCACGAGTGTATATATTCTACGAGCAATCGCAGCGTTTTCCGTTGAAATATCTAATACGACCTTGCGGCTCGATAAACTGACAGATCCATTCATTCGCATAAGAGCAGCTAATTCCGCTCTTTCACAACAGTCATCTGTCTGTATCATCGTTAATTCCTTCTTGGTCTGTGCCGCAAAAGACATTTCATCTCACCTCTTTCTAAGCATCCAGTTTTCAACTAGTTTATAAATATGATGACTTAATCGCTCGGCATCATGTCTAAGAAAAGTACGAAATAGTACGAGCTGATCCGCAATGACATGATAACCACGTTTTGTTACTTCATCAATATCTAATTGTACCGCTTTTGCACCTATCTCAGCATATTTACTTTCTACGTGAGGAGGGATTTCGCCATTATTTACAATAACATAATCGAATAAATGATGACCTATATGATCATAAATTGCATCCAAATGATCACTTACTGAGTAATTATCCGTCTCTCCAGGTTGCGTCATTACATTACATACAAACAGCTTTACAGCTTCCGATTCAACAATAGCTTGCGCTAATTTCGGAACCATTAAATTCGGCATAATGCTTGTGTATAGACTGCCAGGACCGATAAGAATCGCATCAGCTTGCTCAATCGCCTCAACAGCATCCGGTAAAGGTTCCACATCTTGCGGTTCTAGAAAGACTCGCTTAATTGCTCCGCCAGCCTTTGGAATCATCGACTCTCCCGTAATGATTGTTCCATCCACCATCTCAGCCTTCAATACAATTGCTCGATTGGCAGCCGGTAATACACTTCCTCGTACAGCTAGAACTTTACTAAGTTGCTTAACTCCCGTTACAAAATCCCCAGAAATATCTGTCATCGCTGCTAGCATTAGATTACCCAAGGTATGCCCGGCTAATCCTGTCCCTGATGTAAAACGGTATTGTAAAACATCTGCAAGTAAAGGCTCTGCATCTGCTAACGCTGACAACACATTTCTAATATCGCCAGGTGGAGGAATTTGTAACTCATTTCTTAACACACCTGAACTACCACCATCGTCGGCAACTGTAACTATAGCTGTAATATCAAGCGGTTTTTCTTTCAAACCTCTCAACATTACAGATAGCCCAGTTCCTCCACCAATCACAACTATTTTAGGGCGTCTGACAACCTTCTGCACGATGAGCATACTCTCCCCTCATTAATGCCTGTCGCGCTCTGAATCACGATGACTAACACGTATCTGTTCTGATGCTTTAAGTTTCAAAGCTGTACCTAAGTACTCAGAGATAGCTACTGAGCGATGCTTTCCACCCGTACACCCTATTCCGATTACGACCTGACTTTTTCCTTCCTCATCATATTGAGGAATAAGATATTCTAACATGTCTAATAATTTCCCTAAAAACTTTTGCGTTTCAGGCCATTTCATAACGTACTCATACACATCTGGATGTTGACCAGTATTTGGACGAAGCTCATCGATGTAATGAGGATTTGGTAAGAAACGAACATCGAATACAAGATCTGCATCGAGTGGTATTCCATACTTAAATCCAAAAGAAGTTATGTTTACAGTTAATGACGTAGACTGTGTCTGACCAAAGTGATCAATAATACGTTCTTTTAGCATTGCCGGCTTTAGATCACTAGTATTAATGATTAAAGATGCTTTACCTTTCAAATCCTCTAACAACGTTCGCTCTGCGCGTATACCTTCTAAAGGCATACTATGCTGAGACATAGGATGTCTGCGTCTACTTTCTTTGTAACGTTGTATAAGCGTTTCATCTTTCGCATCTAGAAATAAGATCTCACAGTTAATCGTATGATGCTTATTCATATATTCAAGTGATTCGGATAAAGAAGTGAAAAATTCTCTACCTCTCAAATCTATGACTAATGCTACTTTACCGATTTTCCCATTAGATTGCTCTATCAATTCAGCAAATTTAGGAATAAGCACGGGCGGTAAGTTATCTACACAGAAAAAGCCTAGATCTTCTAAGCTTTGAACTGCAATGGTTTTACCAGCACCAGACATCCCAGTTATAATAACAAGTTGTGACAAAGTCGTTGTCGCTTCCACTCAGCAACACCTACTATCCTCTTAGAATTAGACCAGCAGCACCAACTACACCAGCGTTATTACCTAGCACCGCAGGTACAATCTTAACTCCTTCTTTCGAAGCTTCTTGCGTATACTTTTCAAATACTTCATTAATTTGATCAAATAAGAAATCACCAGCTTTAGCTACTCCACCGCCGATAATATAATATTCTGGATTAAGAATAACTGACATCATAGACATAGAACGACCAAGATAATAAGCAGCTCGATTAACGATACGTGTAGCTACTTCGTCTCCTGCTTTTGCTGCATCCAGCACATCTTTTGCCATAATATGATCTACCTCTATTAGAGAAGTACGATCTCCACGCGCAACAGCTTCCTTAGCCATGCGAATAATACCTGTAGCAGAAGAAACCGTTTCAAGGCAGCCCATCTTACCACAGCCACATTGAATAGCTTCAAGGTCAGGCACAATTGCCATATGACCTAGTTCTCCTGCAACGCTTTGGAATCCTTCAACAATTTTACCGTCGATGATAATGCCTCCACCTACGCCAGTGCCCAGTGTATACATGACGCAGTTGGCAATACCACGACCCGCTCCAGCCCATGCTTCTCCAAGCGCTGCAACATTTGCATCATTGTTTACTTTTATTATTGTATTAAGCTCTTTCTCTAAAAAGCCTTTAAGATCAATATTATTTAAATTAAGGTTAGGTGAATTTTTAATTATCCCATTAGGGATATCTAAGAAACCAGCGATACCGATTCCAACACCAGCAACTTGTGACCATTCATAAGAAGATTCTTCTACAATTAATTTAACGTATTGTGCAATATTATGAAGAATAGCATCTGGCCCTTTACTAACCTCTGTTGGTCCTTCATATGTTTGTAATAATGTACCATCTGAATTACAAATTCCTAGCTTTACAGTTGTACCACCAACATCAACGCCAACATAAATTTTTTCAGACATGACAAAGCCACCTCGTTCATAATATAAAGTTCAATTTCAACTATAAGCGTTGTAAACGCAATGGTCAAGCATCGCAAATTACTATGGGATAACACGATATTAGAAAAAGCAAAAGACTATTGCTAATGGAATTTCTCACAAAAGCATAGTCTCTTCTTTTTTCTAACACTACTATTATTGGATAACCATCATTTGTTGTAGGTTTTTCTCTACATCTATCAAGTAACAAACCAAGAAGACGTAATCGACTTCATTTTGCTTTTCACTTCACAGATTTCGTCAATTTGTTTGACACGTTTGCTAACTGTAGAAATACTTGTTCCATATCGAAGCGCGACATCATGATACGTTACCGGTCGATTGTACATTTTGGCAGTCAGGTACTCAATAGCTGCAGCCCAAGCTTCAATCTTATTCAACTTTGGTGTAGTTCTGGAACTTTTACTTAGAAAATTAATCCACAATGTAATCATATCATGCTGCTCTATCACATTATAATGTTTAGCCGTTTTTGTAATAGCCAGTTGAGCAACATCTTCCCAGATCATATCACTATACAATAACTCCGAAGGTGGCATCGCAGGTATACGCTCTGCTTCAACATTTATTTTTTGTCCACTAAGCATAACTTGAAATGCTTCATTTATACCCATAGAGCGAAGTACAAACATTGTGATTTTCTTCAAGTAATCATCTTCATCGGGTAATAATAGAAACTGTTTCATCGCAGCAGCTATATGTTCATCGGCATACAGCTCCATAGCTTGAATACTTTTCAATTTCGCAGCATAATCACCATATTGTAGTGCCCAATAGAAAAATGCTTTCATAAATTGCGCTTCAATAACTACACCGCGCTCACGAGCTTGCTGCTCCCATATAGTCAACTGTTCTTCAACCGAGGCATAATAGCTATATGAAAGTGACATTTTTAAAGGGTCATTCTTCATCATGCTGAGCAATATTAAAAAATATTGCGGTATGGATGACTGTTCATCCATCACCTTATACATATCCCAATATTTTTTCGCTTCATCATATTTCCCAATATTACATGCTGCTACTGCCGCAAAGTGACATACACAAGGATCCTTCTTCGCCTCTCCTTCTTTAATCAACCGTGAAAAGTGACGAAGTGCAATACGATGTTCTTTCAAAATCCCCATTGTAGTTGCCATCTTGAACGTATGCTCCTGATAAAAGGGGTCAATATTTTTCAATGCTTGGAGTAAGGAATTCAAAGCACTTGTCTCACCTTCATAGTGATAGAACAATGCCAGATTGCATAATGCATGCAAATTACCTGGATCTTCTTCAAGCACTTCTTCGATCGCTTGTTTCCCTTCTGCCTTGAAACCTACGTAATAATAAGCTAGTGCTAAATTATTGCGTGCAGCAAGAAAATCAGGATTTTCTTTCGTAATCGTTTGAAGTAATTGAATAGCGTCAGCATACTGACCCTTCTCTAGCAGTTCACGTGCACGAATATGTTCGTAGACGCCTGCTCTTGCTTTAACTTTTGTGATTGAAGTTGGTCGTTCAAGCTCTAGCTCAAGAAACTCAATCATCTCTTCAGCTTCCTCTAAATATTGACCTTCCTCGTCTTCTTGCAAATATTGAATAAGTTCTCGCTCTGCATCTTCAAAGAACTCCATATTCGCAAAATTATTCGCCATGTAGAAATGACACTCTGTCATATTCGGATCTATTTCATCAATTACTTTTTGTAAAATATGATTGGATTCACCGTATTTACCTATTTCAGATAACACACCGGCTATATTGCAGTAGTTAATAGGATTGCTTGGCTCATAATCGACGGCTCTTTGAAAATATTTGAGTGCCTTGTCATAGTGAAATCTATCCAAGGAGCGTAATGCTCGCTCATAGAAAAAGTTAGCATCCATTTGTATCGAAATAATATTACGATTTTCTCCTACTACCTTTTTGTTTCTATTCATCTACAAGGCACCTCCTTATTCTGTAGTTCAAAAAACGGACTTTGATAACGATGAGTCGCGCTGTTGCTTATTCGACATCGAAGATAGAGCGAACTTGGAAAGTGCGGTTCGCGTGTACCAATAACGTACACTTGCGCTTCCACCTTTCTCAAGTAACTCTCCATCTTCTCGATTCTGAAAGCCCGCTTTTTGAACTTTCATTAAATTCTGTAATGATTCGATTATAACATAGTCGCTCTTGAAAACTACAATTAGAAAACAAAAACCGCGGATGACTAGTCGTCAATCCGCAGTTTATATGCTTAACTCATTTTTTTGAAACGCTGTTACTAGACACCATTATTTTTGAATAGTGTACTTATTGATCCACCATCTAAAATAATTTTTGTAGCTTCCGCTAGTAATGGTGCCACTGTCAGAATTTTAAACCGATCTGGCGTATTTTCTGGCAAAGCAATAGTATCCGTTACGATTACTTCTTTAATACTAGGGTGATCTAATCTCGTAATCGCATTACCTGAGAATAACGGGTGTGTCGCACATACGTACACATCTTCTGCACCATGTTCTTTCAGACTTTCCACAACATTAACAATTGTACTACCCGTATCTATCATATCCTCGATAATGATTGGCGTTTGACCTGCAACGTCACCGATAACGTGAGTAATCGATGATTCATTATGAGCCGTACGCTTCTTAATCATAATAGCAAATGATGTATCCAAATAGTTCGCAAGCTTCTCTGCCGTAGAAGCACGACCAGCATCTGGTGATACGACAACTGGGTTCTTAATATTCTTAGATTTCAAATAAGAACTAATAAGATCTAATGCCGTCATGTGATCAACCGGAATATTGAAGAAACCTTGAATTGCAGGTGCATGTAGATCGATGGTTACTACACGAGTGGCTCCTACAGTCGTTAATACATCAGCTAGCATTTTAGCTGAGATCGGTTCGCGCGGAGCTGCTTTTCTCTCCTGGCGAGCATAGCCATAGTACGGCATAATAATATTAATCGTACGCGCTGAAGCACGCTTCGCTGCATCAATCATAACTAGCAATTCAATGAAGTGCTCGTTGATTGGATGAGAAAAAGATTGTACTAGGAACACATCACAATTCCGAATCGTCTCTTCATAGTGGACATAGATTTCACCACTCTTAAAGCGGGAAATTTTAATAGCCCCTAACGGTACACTGAGATGTTCACTAATTTTTTGAGCTAGAGCGGGATTGGATGAACCCGAAAATATACGCACCTTGTCGCTTAACATGATACCCTCCTGAGCGTTTCAACCATATAAATTAAATGTAAACATGAGCTTACTTCTTGTCTTATTATACATTGATTTGTCAAGAATTCAAAAAGAGAATAATACTTTTTTTCGACAATGTTTAAAACTATCGCATTTTATTCGTCGTTTGCTTACCTTCACGTAATTTTAGCTCGCCCATAATATCATCCCATGATAGCCCGCGCTCGCGCATTAACACTGATAAATGGAAGATAAGATCGGTAGCTTCAGAACGTAATTCATCGTTATCATCGTTTTTCGTAGCAATAATAACTTCAGCACTTTCTTCGCCAATTTTCTTCAAAATTTTGTCGACACCTTTGTCGAATAAATATGTCGTGTACGATCCCGCAGGACGTTCGGCATGACGCTTTGCAATAGTTTGCTCAAGCTCACTAAGCATACTGAAGCGATCTTGCTCGCCTAGTGAAACTTTCGCACCCTCCTGCTGGGCAATTTCAATCTCGTTTGTAAAGCAACTATAGCTACCAGTGTGACAAGCAGGACCTGACTGAATAACCTTTACTAGTAGAGTGTCGCCATCACAATCATAAGACATACTTACTATACGTTGCTTGTGTCCACTAGTTGCGCCTTTATTCCATAACTCATTTCTAGAACGGCTCCAAAACCAAGTGTAGCCTGATTCTTGAGATAACGTTAATGATTGTACATTCATATAGGCAAGCATAAGAACTTCTTTACTTTGAGCATCTTGAACAACCGTAGGCACTAAACCGTTACTATCCCATTTAATATTATTAAGACTCATCGTACCTCTACCCCTTTTGTACGCAGATCATCTTTCACTTCAGCTATCGTCATTTCCTTATAGTGGAATATTGTTGCTGCAAGTCCAGCATCTGCGTTTGCTTCGTTGAAAACTTCAGCAAAGTGTTCCACTTTTCCTGCTCCACCCGAAGCAATAACAGGAATACCTACTGTTTCCGCAACAGCCTTAGTTAACCCAATATCAAATCCATCCTTAGTACCATCTGCATCCATACTCGTTAACAGTATTTCACCTGCGCCAAGTTCTTCAACTTTGCGAGCCCATTCTACTGCATGAATACCAGTTGGCTTCCGTCCACCATGTGTATAGACTTCCCAGTCTTGCCATTCTTCATTATAGCGAGCGTCTATAGCAACAACGATACATTGTGCTCCAAAACGACGTGAACCTTCAGTAATCAACTCCGGAGTAAGGACTGCAGCTGTATTAATTCCGATTTTATCGGCTCCTGCGCGTAGTATACGTGTCATATCCTCTACACTAGATATACCTCCGCCAACGGTAAATGGAATCGTAATTTCTCCTGCTGTGCGGCGAACAACTTCAATCATCGTAGCTCGGCCTTCTACTGAGGCTGATATATCAAGAAATACTAACTCATCAGCACCCTCTTGATCGTACGTTGCAGCTAGTTCAACAGGATCTCCAGCATCACGCAAATTAACGAAATTAACACCCTTTACAACACGACCATCCTTAACGTCAAGACAAGGTATAATTCTTTTAGCAAGCATCTTTACCCCTCCTAAAAACTTTTTGTGGAACTATATGAACTGCACCCTGAGAACAAAAAGTTACTTCGTAAGCATAATAAACTTTTCATTCACCTCTCGAAATACTTCTCATAATGAAAAGTACTTCGGAAGCATTAACCAAAATTTTTGTGAAGCTTAATATTCTACTTTGAACTTCCTCTTAAAAAAGAAGGTTCAAAACAGTTGCTTGTCAGCACCAAGAAGATGCCATGAAGTTAGGAAATGAGAAGCGGAGTGTACGTTATTGGTACACGAGCATCGCAGGCTTCCGATGAATGGCAGCTTCGCAGCTGTCTATGCCACAGCGCGTTACATCGTGATCACAAGTGACTGTTTTGAACTTCCTATCTAGATAATGTTAAGAAATTTTGTAGTAATTGCATACCTAGCTCACCGCTTTTCTCTGGATGAAATTGCATACCGTATACATTGTTCTTTCCAACGATTGCAGTTACTGGTCCGAAGTAATCTCCAGTTGCTAGCAAATTAGCCTCATTTTTCGGCAGGGCATGATAGGAATGTACAAAGTATACATGTCCCTCTGTTAAATTAAGAAATAATGGAGAGTCTTGCAAAAACTGAAGCTTATTCCAGCCCATATGCGGAATTTTGAAATCACCTTTAAAGCGAATGACTTCACCTTCTAGTAAACCTAGTCCTTGATGGATCCCGTATTCCTCACTCTGTTCAAAAAGCAATTGCATACCTAGACATATTCCAAGCAAAGGTTTACCTGTTGCAGCAAACTGCTTCGTTACCTCATCAAGCCCCGACTCACGTAAATGTTGCATCGCATCGCCATACGCACCAACACCTGGTAAGATAACTGCATCTGCTGCAAGTATCTTCTCTGCATCTCCAGTCACTACCGCTTCATAACCTAAGCGTTCTACTGCTTTACTAACAGAGTGTAAATTGCCCATTCCATAATCAATAATTACGATCACTGTTAAATCCCACTTTCTATATAGGTATCCAAGTTCTCAAGTTCGCTTCATATTCGATGCCGACTAAACTACGTTAGCAAATTCATCGTTATCAACTTTCGCTTTTTGAACTACCTTATTATAATGAAGGTTCAAAATGCGGGCGTTCAGAACCGAGAAGATGGAGTCAATTTTAAGAAGGAGGAAACGTAAATGTACGTACTTGGTACATGCGTACCGGACTTCTAAAATTCACTTCATATTCGATGTCGATTAAGCTACGTTAGCATTCTCAGCGTTATCAACGTCCGCTGTTTGAACTACCTTATTAGAGGACGCCTTTTGTGGATGGTACGCCTTTTACTCTCGGGTCAATACTCGTTGCTTCGTCTAATGCTCTTCCTAATGCCTTGAACACTGCTTCAATCATATGATGCGTATTGGAACCGTAGTGTACGATAACATGTAATGTAATACGTGACTCCAATGCGAATTTCCATAGAAACTCATGAACAAGATCTACTGCAAAGCTTCCAACATGTGAAGCTGGATACTGAGCACGATATTCAAAATGTGGACGATTACTAATATCTACAATAACTTGAGCTAGAGCCTCATCCATGGGAACAAAGACACTTGCACAACGTTTAATACCTGATTTATCTCCAAGTGCTTGAAGTAATGCTTGACCAAGTACAATACCGATATCTTCAACGGTATGATGATCATCAATTTCAATATCACCTTTTGCATCAACGTTTAAATTGAAATGACCATGTTTCGTAAAAGCATCAAGCATATGGTTAAGGAATGGAACATCTGTTTGAAGCGTTGATTCGCCTTGACCATCCACATTTAATGCTAATTTAATATCAGTTTCTTTCGTTTTACGAACAATAGAAGCTTCGCGATTAGATTGATTTGTCATTTATATTCAACTTCTTTCTATATGTTTTCTTTCTATTGGCATTCATAGTTCAATCCAAGTTAAGCTAGCTTATAAACGCGTTATACCCGCATCTACAAGCTAGCAAATATGTTATAGTCTTTCTTTATTCAAACGCTTTTCTATCGCACGAGCATGTCCTTCTAGCCCCTCGTGACGAGCAAGAGTCATAATTTTGTCTCCATTGCTCATTAACGCTTGTTTGCTATAGTAGATTAAACTCGATTTCTTTAAGAAGTCGTCTACATTAACAGGGGATGAGAAACGTGCAGTACCATTCGTCGGGATGATATGATTCGGACCTGCAAAGTAATCTCCAACAGGTTCAGAACTATATGGTCCAAGGAAGATCGCTCCAGCATTTTCAATATAAGCTAATAAGCTCATCGGATCTTCAGTAATAATTTCAAGATGCTCAGGAGCAAGTTGATTCACGACTTTAATTCCTTCTTCAATGCTTTCCGTTAATAATACAGCACCATATTGATCAATAGATGCTCGAGCAATCTCATGGCGTGGTAATGTAGCAAGTTGTCGTTCTACTTCTTCAATAACAGCCTCTGCAAGTTTAACAGATGACGTAACTAATATAGCGGAAGCCATCTCATCATGCTCAGCCTGTGAAAGTAGATCCGCAGCTATATACTCGGCATCAGCTGTATCATCTGCTAACACAACAATTTCACTAGGTCCTGCAATACTATCAATATCTACAACGCCATATACAGCACGTTTAGCCAAAGCAACATATATATTACCTGGACCACATATTTTATCGACAGGTGCAATACTTTCAGTGCCATAAGCTAAAGCAGCGATAGCCTGAGCACCACCAACACGATATAACTCCTTCACACCCGCTTCCGCTGCTGCTACAAGAATATAAGGATCAATACCTTGCTTACCACCAGTCGATGGTGGAGTGACCATTACGATTTCAGGGACACCTGCCACTTGTGCTGGAATGACATTCATCAATACAGATGAAGGATAAGCAGCTTTTCCACCAGGTACATAAACCCCTACACGTTTTAATGGTCGCATAATTTGACCTAACATTGTACCGTCTGGTGAAAGGTCCATCCAAGAATTACGTAGTTGTTTTTCATGGAATCTTCGAATATTTTGAGCCGCTTCACGAATTGCAATTAGAAAATCTTCTTCCACGTGAGCATATGCAGCTTGAATTTCTTCATCAGTAACTCTTAGCTGATCTGCCCTTAGTTTCACACGATCTAATTGCTCTGTATATTGCAATAGCGCTACATCGCCACTGGCTTTAATGTCAGCTACAATTTTCTCTGCATCGGCATTTTGCTGAGGTGTGCCATATTCAACTTCCCGCTTTAAACCAAATTGTTCAGGCTTTAATAATCGCATACTCATATCATCACGATTCCTTCCCACTCACAGTTAGTCTTATCATTATGTAAATACTCTAACTGTAATCATACTATATATAGCATTTCCATCATACTGTTTGCCTACTAAATGATAAGTTAAACTCTTGATGCTAACGTCTCTTGCAAGAGATCACATAAAGTTTGAATCCGTTCATTTTTCATTCTGTAACTTACACGATTGGCAATCAATCTACTCGTAATTTCAAAAATTTCTGTTTGCTCTACTAAACCATTCTCTTTCAACGTTTGACCCGTTTCTACCATATCGACGATGCGATCAGCAAGACCGATCATTGGCGCTAGCTCAATAGATCCATTTAATTTAATTACTTCTACTTGTTGTCCTAACTCACGGAAATAGGCAGAAGCAACATTCGGATATTTTGTTGCTACTCGTGGATGAATGGCTTGCTTCCAATCTGGCAACGCAATTACACTCATACGGCATCTTGCAATACCTAGATCAAGTAGCTCATAAACATCTCTATTTTCTTCCATCAACACATCTTTACCAACAATCCCAATATCCGTAACTCCATATTCAACATAAGTCGGAACATCTACTGGTTTTGCCATAATGAATTCCATCTTCGCTTCAGGAAGTTCAATAATTAATTTACGAGTATCATCATATTCTGTTGGAATAGGTAAGCCTGCATCACGAAAAAGTTGAGATGCCTGTTTATAGATACGGCCTTTAGGCATTGCTACTCTTAGCACATTTTCATTATTTCCGTTCATTAAACTTTCTCTCCTTCGCCTACATATGTCTTAACCGCAGTATACGTTACGCCTTGGTATGACATATCGCCACTTGAAGCTAATTGTGCCGGTAACTGTGACACTTTACTTGTAATGACATGATGTCCTTCTGCCCTTAAAGCTTGCGCCTGTTGTAGAGCTTCTAAGCGACCTTGCTCATCATATATAATTAAAGTCTTTTGTAATTGTTCATCTTGGTCATTACCTAACAATTCCAACACTCTAGTTGTTTTCAAGGCGAAACCAGTTGCAGGGGCAGGTCTACCGAATTGTGATAACAAATTATCGTATCGTCCTCCACTTACTACTGGGAATCCTAAGTCTGCTGCATAACCTTCAAATGTCATACCTGTATAGTATGAGAAGTCACCAATCATCGTAAGATCAATTAAGACATGATCGCAAACTCCGTATGCTTCAAGCACTGCCCAAATCTCACATAGATGTTTAATTGCTTCTCGTGCTGTATTATTATTACTAACGGTTAGAGCATGTTCACATATCTCTTCGCCACCACGTAATCTTAGAAGATCAGAAAGTTCTTTACGAACGGTGTCTGACAATTGTAACTGATTAAGCTGTGCTTTATAAGCAACATAATCTCTACGTAACAACTTTTCCTTCAATGAGGCTTGATCGTCTAGACGATCTTTCAATGCCTCTTCAAGCACTCCGTTCAAAAACCCAACATGACCAATCGCAATCTTGAATCGTTCAACGCCTGCAGCTTGTAGCGAAGCAATCGCAAGTGCGACAACTTCCGCATCAGCCTCTGGCGATGAATCCCCTACTAACTCAAGACCAGTCTGAAAAAATTCGGCTTCACGACCCGCTTCTTCTTCAATCGTACGAAACACATTAGAATGATACGATAGACGTAGCGGAAATTGTTTATCTTTCAATAATGAAGAGACCACTCTTGCGATAGGTGCTGTCATATCAGAACGTAACACGAGCGTCGTACCGCGATTATTCAATAACTTAAATAACTTTGCATCTGATGTTGAGCTAGCGACGCCAACAGTATCGTAAAATTCCATTGTAGGCGTAATAATTTGTTCGTAGCCCCAGCCTTCCATACAACTAAGTACTTTATGTTCAACCGCACGCAGTTTTTTCACAACATCCGGTAAATAATCTTTCACACCAATCGGTTTTTCAAATACTTTAGGCTTAGACATATCCGTTCTCCTCAGTTCTTTATTATATTAAAGCGTTAATATATTACCATGCTAACAAAATAAAGGTTTTTGCTATTTTAGCATGCAATATTATGTAAAGTCAAGTGGATATAAACATACCCTTATTGCGCTATCTGATGATCAGATATTTACAATAAGGGTATGGATATTACTCGTTCCTATGTTCCGATATAACGGTCATTGGATTGCCACCTACAAAACTATTCGGCGCGACATCTTTATGTACAAGCGAGCCAGCAGAGACTACAGCGTTATCACCAATTGTAACTCCTGGTAGTATGGTGCAATTCGCACCAATCATTACATTAGCACCGATATACACTTCACCAAGTCGATACTCTTTAATGAGATATTCATGCGTTAATATCGTCGTATTATATCCAATAATGCTATTGTTACCAACTGTAATTTTTTCAGGGAAAAACACATCAACCATTACCATTAATGCGAATGCCGTATGTTGCCCTACCTTCATACCTAACACACGTCGATATATCCAATTCTTCATAGAAAGATTAGGACAGTAGCGCGCGATCTGAATAGCTATAAAGTTACGAATGGCTTTCCAATAACTAACTGTAGAATAGACCTGCCACAGGGCATTAGGTCCTTCAATTGGATAACGAGTAATTTTCCGCAAATTAGTTAATCTCCAATCCTACGATCGCATATAGATCACGCATATCATGAATTACGTATTTCGCACCCGCTTCTTTCAGCACTTGCTCGCCCTTCATTGACCATGCTACAGCTACAGTATCAACGCCTGCATTATTTCCTGACAAAATATCAACGGTACTATCACCGACCATAAGCGCTTTTTCTGGACCTACACCTAGTAATGCTAAAGCTTTTTGAACAGGCTCTGCATGCGGCTTAGCATTGGTTACGTCATCAATCGTAATAACTGCATCCATATATTTCGTAATACCAACGAAATCTAATCCACGATCCGTTGTTAAACGCATTTTAGTAGTTACAACACCAATCTTCATACCCTCTTGATGTAAACGTTCCAGCACTTCTAATACATAATCAAATGCTTTTACATACTCATCATGCAAACGTAAGTTAACTTCGCGATATGCTACAACTAGATGTTCTACATCTTCTAATCCAGAAAAACGTTTCATCTGATCCACTAACGGTGCTCCCATTGAAGGTATAATATGATCTCGATTAAAATCCTCATCAACATAACCTTGTAGCGCTTCAATGAAAGATCTAATAATTAATTCATTCGTATCTAGTATCGTGCCATCCAGATCGAATAGTACTGTATCGTATGCTCTCATATTATGTCATCCTTAATCTTATCATTTTTATTCTTTACTCTCCGCCGCCACCACTATCTCCACCTGATGAATCAGCATGACCACCTTCATCAGTATGTTGTTCAGCCTTCGTATCTGAACCTTGGTTATCCTTACCCGTTTTTTTTGTTGAATCCGAATTTGAATCAACGATAGTCGTTGTACTATTATCTTTATTCTTTGGTGATTTCTTTGTATCTTTATCCACTACTTGATTCACGCCTACAGCAGCTACGGCCTTCGTAGAAATAAGCGGATCATTATAATAAGTGACTTTTTTAATATTTAGACGACGCACAACAATGAAAATAATTGCACCTACAACTAGTAGTAAAGCCATTAATTGCGAACTACGAATATTACCGTAAGCTGGAGACAAATATCCTTGTTGGAATATAGCTTCCATTGGCGTCCATAATCCATTAATTAGTTTAGCTAACCATGTTGGTCCCATGAATCCAAGGCTGTCCGTTCGAAGTGCTTCAATAAAGAAACGACCAATAGAATACCAACCAATATAAGTCGCTATTAATTCACCTTCACGTAAGAAACTACGACGACGAATGACGAATAGTAAGATTAACCCTAGCAAACTCCAAAGCGATTCATACAAAAATGTCGGATGAACAAATGTGCTATCTTTTATAATATACATCTGTTCAACAATAAAGTTTGGAAGATGCAATGTATCTCTTAGAAATGATTCCTCTACAGGGCCACCGTAAGCCTCTTGATTAACAAAGTTACCCCAGCGACCAATCATTTGACCAACTAATAACCCGGGAGCACAAATATCAGCAATTCTCCAAAAACTATATCCTTTTGCTTTACTGAAGAAGTATCCACATATAAGTGCGCCAGCTATTGCGCCATAAATCGCAATACCGCCTTCCCATATTTTAAATACATCGCCAAGATTATTTTTATAATGGTCCCATTGAAATGCTACATAATAAATCCTTGCCGCAATAATCGCTGTTGGAGCTCCTATTAATAATAAATCCATAAAAAATTCTGACTTAATGCCAAACCTTTTTCCTTCTTGAATAGCTAATAGCAGACCCACTACCGCACCTAGCGCAAGAATAACACCATACCAACGAATGACTAATGGACCAATCTCAAACATGATTGGATTAAGCGCCAACTCCAATGATATTCACCCTCTCATTATTAATTCCAACTACATCGATACTATCTCTCAATCGTAATCATCCATATCATCTGCGATTGTCTCTGTTAATTTATTCGTAAATTGTAGTGCAGCATTATAACCCATTCGTTTCAAACGGAAATTCATTGCCGCAACTTCAATAATTACCGCTAGGTTACGCCCAGGTCTTACAGGAATTGTAACGAGTGGTACATTCGTCTCAATAATTTGAGTTTTTTCTTCATCAAGACCCAAACGATCATATTGTTTATCTTGTTGCCAATTTTCAAGTCGAATGACTAGTCCAATTCGCTTCTGTGTACGAACAGCACCAGCACCAAACAATGTCATAACATTGATGATGCCTAGACCACGAATTTCAAGCAAATGGCGAATAAGTTCAGGCGCAGTGCCTGTTAACTTTCCATCCGATGTTTGTCTAATTTCAACTGCATCATCAGCAATTAGACGATGGCCTCGTTTCACTAACTCTAGTGCAGTTTCACTTTTACCTATTCCACTACCACCAGTAATTAGCATTCCTACACCGTATACATCGACAAGTACACCATGAATAGTAGCAGTTGGTGCTAATTTATTTTCAAGAAAGTCTGTAATCCGACTAGATAATATTGTAGTAGCAATATTACTTCGCAATACAGGAATCTGAGCTTCATTCGAAAATTCAATCAGCTCTTCTGGTGCTTCTAAACCGCGAGAAATAAGAATACACGGTGTTTCTTCCAAACAAATTTTACGCATACGTTCACGTCGTTCTTCACTTGGTAGCATACTTATAAATGATATTTCAGTACGGCCTAATATTTGAATACGCTCAATCGGGTGATAGTGAAAATAACCTGCCATCTCTAAGCCAGGTCTATACAAATCATCTACGGTAATTAATCGTTTTAATCCATCTTCCCCAGATAGAACTTCCAATTGGAAATGTCTAACAAGTTCAGCTACCTTTACTTTCTTCGGCATACTCATTTCCTCCTCCAATGACAATCCATAAACGTTCATACATCATGTCTCAATGGTATAGCAAAAAGAGCCTAAACGCAATGTTAGGGCTCTTTTCTAGTGGATAAAATTTCCTGAAATAAATAAAACCCCACCGCAATAGTTTGCAGTGAGGCTTTAGTAACAAATTAGTTTTCGAAAATGTTAAGTTCAGTCTCTTTATCAAAGATGTGAACTTTATTCATATCGATTGCAAGTTTAACTGTAGCGCCATCACGTAGAGTAGAACGACCATCTACACGAGCGATTACAGAGTCAGTGCCGATACCGTTAAGGTATAGGTACATTTCATGACCAAGGTTTTCAGCAACTTCGATGTTAGCTGAAACGATAGTTTTTGGTGAAGCTTCTAGGAACACAGGCTCTTCATGAAGATCCTCTGGACGAATACCTAGAACAACTTCTTTACCAATGAATCCTTTAGAACGAAGAACAGCTGCTTTACCTTCAGGAACAACTACATCCACACCACTAGCTTTGAATTTAACTTCGCCAGCTTGCTCAGAAATTGAACCAGGGATAAAGTTCATGGATGGAGATCCAATGAAACCAGCAACAAAGATATTAACTGGGTTGTTGTACAGTTCTTCAGGAGAAGCTGTTTGTTGAATGAAACCATCTTTCATTACAACGATACGGTCACCCATTGTCATTGCTTCGATTTGGTCATGCGTTACGTAGATTGTTGTAGTCTCTAGACGTTTAGTCAATTTAGAGATTTCCGCACGCATTTGTCCACGAAGTTTCGCATCCAAGTTTGAAAGCGGCTCATCCATAAGGAATACTTGAGGTTCACGAACGATAGCACGACCAAGTGCAACACGTTGACGTTGACCACCAGAAAGAGCTTTTGGCTTACGATCTAACAAATGTACAATATCAAGAATTGTAGCTGCTTCACGAACACGTTTGTCGATATCAGCTTTTTTGAATTTACGTAGTTTCAAACCAAAAGCCATGTTTTGGTATACGTTCATATGTGGATACAATGCGTAGGATTGGAATACCATCGCAATGTCACGATCTTTTGGAGCTACATCGTTTACCAAACGGTCGCCGATGAATAGTTTACCTTCAGAGATTTCTTCAAGACCAGCGATCATACGAAGAGTTGTGGATTTACCGCAACCAGACGGACCAACAAGTACCAAGAATTCTTTGTCTTTAATATCAAGATTAACATCAGTTACGGAAGCTCTTTCAGATCCTGGATATTTTTTGTAAATTCCTTCTAAACGTACGCCTGCCATGTGTATTTCCCCCTAAAGTGAAATTTTCTTATGTCCTTATCTTATCCTAAGTATAGAGTGTTGACTATGCACATACTTTACAAAAAACTTAATGTGTTTTCGTAACTTTGTACAATAGTAAAATAATCTTCACTAATACAGCATCTCGGAACAATCTAACATCAAGTCCAGTCTCCTGTTTCAACTTATCTAAGCGATATAATAGTGTGTTTCGATGAATATATAATTTTTTTGCTGTTTCACTCACATTGCAATCCAGATTGAAAAATGTCTCTAAAGTAGCTAACATTTCTGGCTCTACAAAAAGTTCAGCACGTTTCAACGATTGTTCCAAATATTTCTGACGATGAACTTCTGGTATCGCATGTAGAAGCACTTCTAATTGAAGTAGCCATGGTAAGTGAATATTGTTTCCGACATGAAACTTACGTCCGATATGAATGCTCTCTCTTAATTGTCCTACCGTCTCAACCATTGATTTAGCGGGTACTATAGGATAGGTTATTGCAAGTTGACTTTCACCGATCCATTCACTAGCTAGCATATCATGTAATCCATGAGCAATATTAGATAAACTATCCTCCAATGTCTCTTCGTTCATATAATCAGAATCGGAAGAATCATCATCTCTAAGTAATGAGGTTGGTCCCCATATTAACCATTCATCATGAGGCAATGGAATAAGTAACACATCTTCAGATAAGAAGGAACGAAGAAGCTTGTCTAATTCAGCATAGCTACTATGAGATTGCATGGAACTATCAGCAATTAATAGAATGGGGACCATCTCATGATAGAGAGAACTCGCCATAATAAGATGCTCAGGAATATTTGATCTCGTCGCATGAACATCCATTTGACTTTGCAGCCATTCACCTAATTTTGTTGCTTGCTTCTCAATTTTTGTCATACCAGCATATTGGTTATCGAGTGTAACACTCGTTTTATTTAATAATAGAATCGCAATAAGTTGCATTTCTGTCGCACTTAATGCTTTCTGTTGAAATTCAATCACTTCACAATAATCTGCAAATAAATCCATAACTAACCAGCAATCATGTTTCCCTTCAATATACTGTCCTTTTTCTATAGTAGCGTTCTCGTACGAAGGCCCCATAAATATGGCGATATCTTCCAAACTTCTATTACTACGTATAACAGAACAATTCAATATTTGTTCTAATTGTTTCGTCATATCTATAACGCTCATACTTGACACTCTCCCATAGATGCAGTTTCCGTCATTGTACCATACTAATGGGTTTGGTATACATATAACCTATGTTCTTGTTTCTTGACCCCTATCATTACTTCATGATACGCTTGATAGCAGTTTATACACACAAATATATACTTAAGATTGCATAGTCATAAGCTTTCAATACTACTTTTGATTGAAGGAAAACCTGTTAATTAGATGGTAAAAAGTTTTAACCATAAACACTTTAAGATCCTTTTATTAACAGGGACATATTAACTAAGCAATAAAAAGTTTTAGGAGGATATTTTATAATTATGCATAAAGTTGTTATTTTATCCGGTAGTCCGAACAAAAGTTCTCGCCTTATCGGTATGACCAATTATATTCGTCAAGCTTTATCAGAAGCTGGGTTTCAAACTGCAGCCATTAATGTTGTTGATTTGCCTCCAGAGGATCTTGTATATACACGTTTTAATAGTCCACATATTATTGCTGCTAATGAGCTAATCGAACAAGCAGATGCTATCATTATTGCAAGCCCAGTATATAAAGCTTCATTTACAGGTGTATTGAAAGCATATATTGACCTATTGCCGCAAAAAGGATTCGAAGGTAAGATTATCACTCCAGTCTTCATAGCAGGTTCTATGGCACATTTACTTGCTATCGATTATTCGTTAAAACCTGTACTTGCGTCTATGGGAGCACGTCAATATACCAAGAGTGTTTATGCTACGGATTCCGCGGTTACTCGTGAGCAACTTGAATCTGGAGAATATGTATTTACATTAGATGCAGATACACAAACTAGACTTTCAGAGACTGTACAAGAGCTTACTAAATATTTGTAGTAATTACTATATAAAAGGGGCGTCCCACAAGTAGTTCAAAAAACTACTTATGGGACGCCCCCTTAACTATTGTTAGAAGATTATGTTACATATTGTCCCCATTCCCACCCTCGATAAAACAATTGATCAGCACATGGTATTAACTGTACAGTGTTATTGGTACGGAGCTATCGCTCATAAGTAACTTTGCTGGGCTAAATGTAAACATGGATTGCCCTAGTCCTCAGTTATGTTCCAACTTGCCCTGTTGGCGGGTTGTGCTCGCTTCAATTGATCAGTCTACCTACAATATTATTCAATAAGTTCTACAGTCCAATTAAGTTCTTGAATTCTTATATCCATTTCACGATAGTTCTTTGATAACATATCTATTTCCTTTTGAATCGCTTTTACATCAACAGTTCGTTCAAATTTCACCTCTGTTCGGCTATAACGATCTTGCGTTATCGATGCCTGTTCTAGTACATTAGCCAATGCGTTTCGATACATCATAATACGATCCCTTTCAATTAATGCATCTGATAAAGTTAATTGGTCATTGAATGCCGTCAAAGCATTTGTACGGTTTACTCTCTGTATCCAAACTGTCATATCTATTGTAGCAAGTTTTAGCTCCTCAAGTAATATTGCAGGATCTTCACTAGGTTGTTCGCCTTCTTGAACTTTAATTACACGTTCCAAACGCTGCTTTAACTGAGCTATTTTTTTCTGCGCATCTGCACGGTAAAGTAATGCTTCAGCTAATTTCAAATAGACCCCTCCACATCCGTAGTTACTTATTTATTATATAGCTCTACAAATCAATCTTTTAAGTATGTGTAATTTATTTTAAAATCAAAAAAAGAGAGGTTTCCCTCTCTGTTCGATTAATAACTGGTGAGCCATGAAGGACTCGAACCTTCGACACCCTGATTAAAAGTCAGGTGCTCTACCAACTGAGCTAATGGCTCCTATTAAAATAGAAGTTGTGGTGGAGGATGATGGATTCGAACCACCGAACTCGAAGAGAGCAGATTTACAGTCTGCCGTGTTTAGCCACTTCACTAATCCTCCACGGTTGAATAAATGGTGGCTCAGGACGGAATCGAACCGCCGACACAAGGATTTTCAGTCCTTTGCTCTACCGACTGAGCTACTGAGCCTTATGATAGAAAAAATAATGGCGGAGCTGACGAGATTCGAACTCGCGGTCTCCTGCGTGACAGGCAGGCATGTTAGGCCTCTACACCACAGCTCCGTATTAATAAAATTCTTCTACCCAATAAAATTGGTTGCGGGGACAGGACTTGAACCTGTGACCTTCGGGTTATGAGCCCGACGAGCTACCAACTGCTCCACCCTGCGATAATATGGTGGAGGATGACGGGATCGAACCGCCGACCCTCTGCTTGTAAGGCAGATGCTCTCCCAGCTGAGCTAATCCTCCATTTGTGGTAGCGGCGAAGGGGATCGAACCCCCGACCTCACGGGTATGAACCGTACGCTCTAGCCAGCTGAGCTACACCGCCACAATTAAGACTTGTCCATCTTACTGGATTGTGATGAACTTGTCAACTATAATTTTTAGTAAAATTATAGTTTAGTTTCAAGGTTTTTGCACCTTGAAAACTGGATGAGAAAGGTAAAACTCCAAAGTGATGCTTGTTTCAATGTACTCTTCTCGCTTGCGCTTAAAAAGATTTTAGGATAAGCCCTCGACCGATTAGTATTCGTCAGCTACATGTATTGCTACACTTACACCCCGAACCTATCAACCTCGTCGTCTTCAAGGGGTCTTACTAATTGGGAAATCTCAT
>Ga0160453_100038_pt1 | contig 166073 bp, 141 predicted proteins | sample HID1971K_E6MG_FD_108228 | JGI IMG/M metagenome (GOLD analysis project Ga0160453, IMG submission 108228) | Enriched millipede-associated microbial communities from UW Madison campus, WI, USA - HID1971K_E6 MG | ecosystem: Host-associated > Arthropoda: Insects > Digestive system > Unclassified ...
ATACCGTACACTTGCGTTTCCTCCTTCCGCAAGTAGCGCTTCATCTTCTCGGCCGGTGAAATCCCGCTTTTTGAACTTAGATTATAAGAGGTAGTTCAAAAAGCGGACTTTGATGACGATGATAGGCTACGAAGTCTATTCGGCATCGAATATTAACTCTAAAACATAAATTCGGATATTAGGATAAGGGTGATTACGGGAATGGATAAAATTAAAGTTGGAATTATCGGAGCGGGTAACATTAGTGGCATTTATTTGGAAAACGGTAGTAAATTCGATTCTATGGAAGTTATCGCGATTGCAGATTTAGATGTACAGCGTGCAGTTGAAAAAGCAGAACAACATGGTATTAAAGGCTACTCTGTTGATGAACTAATGGTTGACCCAGACGTTCAAATGGTCATTAATTTGACAATTCCTCAAGCCCACGCGAGTGTTAGTATTCGTGCTCTTGAATCTGGTAAACATGTTTATGTCGAGAAGCCATTTACGGTAACTCGTGAAGAAGCAGAGCAAGTTATTGCATTGGCAGAGCAAAAGGGACTTTATGTAGGTAGTGCACCAGATACGTTTTTAGGTGGTGGACTTCAAACCGCAATCAAAGTAATCGAGGACGGATGGATTGGAACGCCAATCGGAGCTACTGCATTTATGTTAACTGGTGGTCATGAGCGCTGGCATCCAAATCCTGAGTTCTTCTATCAAGTTGGAGGGGGACCAATGTTTGATATGGGTCCTTACTATTTGACTGCCCTAGTTGCAATGCTTGGACCTATTACGAGAGTAACTGGTTCTGCAAATATATCTTATCCTGAACGTACAATAACAAGTCAGCCGAAACATGGACAGAAAATTAAAGTTGAAGTGCCAACGCATATTGCTGGAGTACTAGATTTTGCTTGTGGTGCAATGGGGACAATACTTACATCATTTGATACGCCAGGACAATCCACTTTACCGAGAATTGAAATTTATGGTAGTCAAGGAACTTTGCTTGTTCCAGATCCAAATAATTTCGGTGGAGAGATTAAAATCAATCGTTCAGGTGCTTCAGAATGGACGACAATTCCTCATTTATTCAATAATACGGAGAATAGTCGTGGATTAGGAGCAGCTGATATGGCAGCAGCTATTCTTGAAGGACGTAGTCATCGAGCTAGCGGTCAATTAGGTTATCATGTACTTGAAGTTATGCATGGTATTCATGATGCAGCCGCTGAAGGGAAACATTACATGATGAAGAGTAGCTGTGAGAAGCCAGCTCTTCGCCCTCTTGGCAAACGTGATTTTCAAATTATGTAACATTAATTCTAGCCTAAGTAAAGATATTACTATAAATATGTAATGCTAAATTATAACCTACCCCAAATATTTCGCTGAAATATTTGGGGTAGGTTATTTTTATAAGAATTGATCTGATATGAAGAAGTATATTAATATAGCAAGATACATACATACATACATACAAGAAAATTTTAATAGATAAAGGATTCTTATCGAACCTTTGCTAGTTAATCACTCAAATTAATGTTTTTTTGAGTATCATGTTTGCGAATATTTAGACTACAAAAATATATAATTGAAGGAAAATGGAAAATGTCGAAGAATATTACAATATAAATGAATTGTCATAAGTAGAAAGGGGGATGTTATATGCTTTCTCCTCAATATGAACAATATAAGCAGGCGTTTAAATGTATTGAAATGCCGTTTGCTTACATTAATCTTGACTTGCTAGATGCAAATTTGAAAGCGATTTCCGTAGCTGCCGGTAGTAAAAAAATACGTGTAGCAACAAAGTCTATTCGCTGTGTAGAAATACTTAAACGAATTATGAATGCTGATCAAGTATTCCAAGGACTGATGTGTTTTACAGTGAGAGAGGCAACATTCCTTTTGAAGCACGGTTTTGATGATATATTACTGGGTTATCCGACGTGGGATGAGAAAGGCATTACTGATTTATTATTGCAAGCAGGCGATAAAAGATTAGTAACGTTCATGGTAGATTCGTTGCATCATGTAGAACGGTTACAGAAAATTGCCGATCAATGTAAATGTCGAGTTAGAATTTGTCTGGATATTGATATGTCGGTGAACTATCCATTTCTACACTTTGGAGTAAGACGCTCTCCGATTGCATCATGGGAGAAGACTAAGCCAATCGTTGAAAGAATCATTGAATGTAGGTCATTAATTTTAGTCGGAATTATGGGATATGAGGCACAAATTGCAGGTGTAGGGGATCAGGTAGAAGGACAATGGATAAAAAATCAATTTATTAAAGGTCTAAAACGGAATTCTATTAGAGAAGTAGCTAGAAGACGTGCGGAAATACTTCAAGGAATTTCTATGTTAGGGGTTCAGCTTGAATTTGTGAATGCTGGTGGAACCGGTAGCTTGGATAGTTCATGTCTAGAGGAAGGCATATCGGAAATTACGGTGGGATCAGGATTCTACTCTCCAGCTCTATTCGATAATTATTCGAATTTCAAGTACCTGCCGGCAGTAGGTTATGCTGTAGAAGTTGTAAGAAAACCTACGCAACATATAGTTACTTGTTTAGGCGGAGGATATATAGGATCAGGGGCAGTGGGAGCAGATAAGCTGCCAACACCACATCTACCAACTGGATTGAAACTAATATTACAAGAAGGAGCTGGAGAAGTTCAAACGCCACTTCAATGCCCCAAGGAGATAAATCTAGATATAGGTGATCCTATATTTTTCAGGCATGCCAAAGCAGGAGAATTATGTGAACGTTTTTCTAAGTTATATGCGTTGGCAGATAATATCATAGTAGCTGAATATTCTACCTATCGAGGAGAGGGAGAGTGTTTCTTATGAGTAACACTACTGTCTATCGAAAAAAATGGAGTAACTGGTCAGGTACTGTAAATGCGGCGCCTGAAGAAATAGTCTATCCCAGTACAATAGAAGATGTGGCTTCTATTGTACTGGCGTGTTCAAACGAAGGTAAATACATAAGAGTTGTCGGATCTGGTCATTCTTTTAGTGCAGTTGCAGCATCCGATCAAGTGCTCATGTCTTTAGATAACATGCAAGGAATTGTCAGTGTAAATAGGGGTGAGCATACGGCTACGGTCTGGGCAGGTACGAAGTTAAAACTGCTGGGTGAGCTACTTTATGCTAAGGGGCTCGCCCAGGTAAATCTAGGTGACATTGATGTACAATCAATTGCTGGAGCAATTAGTACAGGTACACATGGCACTGGTAAGCGACTTGGCTCGATTTCGACCCAAGTGGTTGCGCTTACTTTAGTAAATGGTCTCGGAGAAATTATAGAATGCACGGAGGAATCGCATCCTCAATTATTTAAAGCATTGCAAATCTCTTTAGGGTCGCTTGGCATTATTGTACAAGTGAAATTAAAATTAAAACCCTCTTATTTACTAGGATACGAGAGTATGAGAATGCAACTTGATAAATGCTTGCCGCAAATGTCTCAATTGGCAGAGGAAAATCGACATTTTGAAATGTACTGGTTTCCATATGCTAATACTTGCCAAGTGAAGATAATGAATGAAGTTAACTTTTCCACACCGGAGACTCCTATAAGAGATTATTTTAATGAACACATTATGGAAAACTCATTGTTTGGTGCACTATCAGCGCTTTGTAAAGTTATGCCGTCGTTAACAAAGACGGTTAGTCGTGTTAGTGCTTCTAGTATCCCAGTTACAACGAAAGCGGCATATAGTCATAAAATTTATGCCACAAACCGAATGGTTCGCTTCAATGAAATGGAATATAATGTACCAGCAGAAGCGATGGAAGATGTCATTCGTGATATGCGTAAAGCTATGGATAAACAGAACTTCCATGTTCATTTTCCTGTCGAATGTCGATATGTAGCAAGCGATAATATATGGCTTAGCCCATCATATGAGAGAGACTCAGCATATATTGCGATTCATATGTATCGAGGTATGCCGTATGAACAATACTTTAATGCGATGGAAGAGATATTTTTGCATTACGATGGAAGACCCCACTGGGGTAAAATGCATTCACTTAATGGAACTCAATTGAAAAAACTATATCCCCGATGGGATGATTTCATTGACATTCAATCTAAAATGGACCCTCAACGCATATTATTAAGTCCTTATATGCAACAACTATTGCACTCATAGAGGTAATAGACTATCCGAGTTATCGTCGGGTAGTCTTTTTTTTGTGCGATTAAGTCGAATTGTGAATTTTTATGTAGAATAAAATGTTAATTTAATACAAATACTGGTTAAAATCGACGTATTCAAATATAATGAAAATGTATTTAAATTGTAAAAGTAGTAAATAAGTACAGGAGGCTATATGAGAACACAATATACTGAGGAATCGACGATATCGCGAAATAATGATTATATCATTATTCATCAAGGCAACGTAGTCACCGAGGTTGAGACTGTTCAAGCTTCTATAGTGATACATCAAGGATTAATCGAACAACTCATAACAAGTGAAGCGCATGTAGAAAAATGGTTATTGGAACATCCGGAAGCTCGTATTGTTGATGCTGCGGGACATTATGTACTACCTGGCTTAATAGATATTCATTGTGATGCGATAGAAAAGGAAGTTCAACCTAGACCAAATACATTATTTCCATTAGAACTATCTTTATTAGAATTTGAACGAAAGCTACCACTTTATGGTATTACGACGATGTATCATTCATTATCTCTTGGAGTGGGACTAAGTTTACGAGGTGTACATCTCATGACAGAACTTGTTCAACTTATCCATCGTTATAATACAGAACGTGGAATTGTTCGTAATCGTGTGCATTTGCGGTTTGAAGTTTCCTATCATGCGGGTTTGCCTATTGTAGAACAATACATTAAAGAGAACTTTATTCACTATTTATCTTATATGGATCATTCACCTGGGCAAGGACAATATCGAGTGCCTGGTTCATTTGAAAGGTATGTAATGAAAAATCAAGGGGTAACTTCTGATGAAGTAAAAACCATAGTGGATGAATTAATGGAGCGGAAAAACGAAGTAGACTGGAATTATCTGAAGGAGCTGGCTTTACTAGCAAACATACGAAATATTGCAGTTGCTTCACATGATGATGATACGAATGAAAAGATCGATCAAGCGTTGCAAAGTGGGTTAAGCGTAAGCGAATTTCCGATAACGTTAGAAGTTGCAAAATATGCAACGAGTAACGGCATGAAAGTTTGCGTAGGTGCACCAAATGTCGTACGTGGTGCCTCGCATGATAATAATTTGAAGGCAGTAGAAGCAATACAACATGGAGTGGCTCATATACTATGCTCCGACTATCATCCCTCATCCATACTTCAAGCTATATTTAAGTTAGCTAATGATGAAGTACTACCACTTCATGAATCAACTAAACTAGCAACTTTGTATCCAGCAAAGGCCATGAACATATCAGATCAATTTGGATCTATTGCGGTTGGCAAAGCGGCCGACATCATTATTGTCGACCACTTTCATCAAATTCCCTTCGTACGAACTACACTTGTTAATGGCGTGATGGTGCATCAATCAAGTTCTTTTTTTGAGTCTTAATATGATGGAGATGCTGTTGTAGAATTATGATCTGATTGCAGATGTTCGAAAAGCGTATTCACCATTGAAGACTGTAGTGTTTCATTAGAATCTTTCCAGATGATCTCAAAAAGCACTCCTAATCCTGGTAATGCTCTTTCATCAGCATTTACTGAGTCTGAAATGGTCTCATTTAATTCGGCTTTACTATTGTCCTGAACTCGTTGAATAATAGCTTGTCTTAGATCGAAATTTTGCATGCAAATATTACCTCCCAAAGTTTTTTATCATTTTTCCGAGACGAATTGATGGTAAAGAATACAACATTGATGCCTATTGTTAAATTTGACTGCAATAGCTTTACTGTTCCCAGTTAAATGGGGTATCATTCAAGTTATTGATCAAATTTGAAGAAGGTATGTGAATTTACATGACGAGAGAACATTTATTACTTTCATCCGTTGCGAATGAGCGTGTTAAGCTATGGTCATCATTGCTTGAGAAGAAGCACCGTGACCGACAAAGTATGTTTATTATAGAGGGAATTCATCTCATTAAAGAGGCAGTTAAATCTGGCGTTGAAATAGAAGCTATTGTCTACAATGCAGAACGTGGGTTACCTACAGAGATTGCTACAATAATTGAGCAAGTACCAAGCTATACAGAGTGGTATAAAGCTTCAAAGCAAGTGATGTCAAAGTGCACAGGTACGGAGACTGCTCCGCCGATCTTTGCCGTATTAGGTAAATTCAAAATTTCTGAAGAATCATTGTACGATAAGAATGGTCTTGTCGTAGTATTGGATGGCGTGCGTGATCCAGGTAATGTAGGCACGATTATTCGAAGCGCAGACGCTATAGGGGCTAATGCTGTCATCTTAGGTAAAGGTTGTGTTGATCTATACAATCCTAAGACGGTACGTTCTACGATGGGGTCCTTATTCCATCTTCCTATTGTAGAAGGTAATCTAACACCGTATATTGAGAAGGCAAAGGAACAAGGTATTCATATTGTAGGGACAAGCCTGCAAGCTACAGATAATTGCTATAGCTATAATTGGCAAGATGGATCATGGCTGGTTATGGGGAGTGAGGGAGATGGTCTTTCAAGCGAAGTAGAGGCGCTAGTCAATAAGACAATTATTATCCCGATGGAAGGCAGCAGCGAATCGTTGAATGTAGCAATGGCAACAACAGTTTTGTTATATGAAGCGTTAAGACAGCGGAAATTCAACTAACTAAATAACAATTTCTACTCCATTATATAAATAACTTTCTTTACCCGAAATCACTGTCCTCAAATCATCAAAGACTGGAAACTGGTCGGCAATCTGCCCAAACCAACCTCCAGTCTTTTTCTCTGCTTAAACCAGCTATTTGATTCATTATCATAGGAACAGGGTAAAGATATGGGTACAGTGGTTTAGAGATATTTCTGATTGGGCATATTTGTACGACCATCTGATGTTGACCAATATGCTTGTAATCAAAACTCGTCCAGATATGGAAGATAAAGTAGTATTATAGTTCGGAAAGTTGCGCAAAATAAAAGAATTGGAGGGATTATAATGGCAAAAATAACAGTCGGAAACGAAAATGACTTGCCGATTCAACTTCACTACGAGGACCTTGGCTTGGAAAGCCAATTATACTTATTCACGGATGGCCGCTTAGCGGGAGATCATGGGAGAAACAAGTGCCTGCTCTGGTGGAAGCAGGTTATCGCGTAATCACGTATGACCGCAGAGGGTTCGGGCAATCGTCGCAGCCATGGTACGGCTACGATTATGATACATTCGCAGCGGATCTGCACAAATTAATCCTGCATCTGGATCTACGAGATGTAACGCTGGTAGGATTCTCAATGGGTGGTGGCGAGGTTGCGCGGTACATCGGCACTTACGGAACGGAGCGGGTATCGAAGGCAGTGCTTGCAGGAGCGGTTCCGCCCTATTTGTACAAATCGGGGGATAATCCAGAAGGCGGATTCGACGATAAAGACATCAAAGACTTACAAGACGGCGTGAAATCAGACAGACTTGCTTTCCTGGATACATTCACGATTAATTTCTTTACCTCTGGGGATAAGACAGACCTAGTTAGTGAAGCGTTCCGTTTGTATAATCGCGATATTGCGGCTTTTGCATCGCCCAAGGGCACGCTTGATTGCATCGCGGCTTTCAGCAAAACAGATTTCCGAGGCGATTTAAAGAAATTTGATGTGCCGACGCTTGTAATCCACGGCGATGCCGATGCAATCGTGCCGGTCGAAATCAGTGGACAGAAATCGCATGAGCAAATTGCGGGAAGCAAGCTCGTCGTGATTAAAGGAGGTCCCCATGGGTTCAATGCTACACATGCCGAAGAGTTTAACGAGGCGTTGCTGCATTTCCTAAAGGATTGAGTGAAAGGAATTATCTCAAAAGGGCGAGAAAGCGTATCTAACATATAATCTATATTTTTTTAGATAGTAAGGGTGAATAGCATTTGTAGAGGCTGAGTAGCATGAGATGAATGTGAAGTTGTTGTTACGCAACGGACAGTAGGTTGTCCGTTGCTTTCTCGTTTCTATACCATGTCATGGCATTGCCAGATGTGAGAGTCATGATATATTAAGTAAGCGTCGACTAGATATCTAAACTTTACCGTGATCGTCTACTGCCCTTTGCTTTCGATATGCTCCGGGAGCTATACCGTAATATCGCTGAAACACTCGGTGAAAGTAGGTATAGCTGCCGAATCCCGTTTCTTCGGCAATACGTTCGAGCGTAAGCGGACTTTTACCCATTAACTCAAGAGCCATAGCAAGTCGCACCTTCTGGGCATATTGCATAATAGACATCCCGAATTCAGTCTTGAATAACTGAACGGAGCGGGATACACTAAGACCTGCATGTTTTGCTACATCGTCTAAGGTGAACAGGGTTGAAGCATGCTCCTCGATATAATGTTTGATTTTATAGGAGAGTAGTTTTGGGCCTGAAGTATAGGATGTAGCGTCAACAATTGCTCTATCTAGTAAGTAACATAATGACTTCATCAGAGTATCTATGAGTGCTAGATTTCCTCCATCAAATCTTCTCTTCTCGAGAATTAACTGTTGCCAGATAGTGGCTATTCTGCTGTTCTCCCCTATTTTTGTCTTATGAGCTCTTCTTTGAAGTTTCCACCATTCATCAAGCCATTCACCACTACAAATAACGTAATAGTCCCCGCTTGGACCAAGCTCGCCAATTTTAAGATCATATATATCACCCGGCCCAAACAGTAGAAGATCGCCAGGTTCTATAATTTCCGTCTCTCCCGCAATTAATGCTTGGCATAAGCCTTCTGTCTGTAGTCGAAATATATAGTTTTCAAGTCCGAATTTATAGGTATGCCTAAATGGCGTAGTATGGTACATAAAGGCACAATAGTCTAGCTTTATTTGCGATTGCATCGTTGTTTCGTCTCCTTATCAATAAGCAGATCGTATAGGTTTATCATTAGTTTGTTTCTACACATAGCCATTCGTTTCCTTCATAATGATGAGTAAATAATGTAAAGGAGATGGTTCTGGTGGTAGCAAACAAGAATTTATTTTCATCAGATATTAAGGAGAAAGTGCAATCATTAATTTCTAAAATGACATTAGAAGAGAAAGTTGGTCAGATGTCGCAATTTGATTGGGGATTTCATGCCATTAATCCCGATGCTGGCGGTGAAATTAATGAGATTATGAAGGACCTTCTAGATAAAGGTATGTTAGGCTCATTGTTTAATTTATCTGGAGTTGAACAAGCCAATACAATACAACAGCAAGCCATTGAAAGATCACGTCTTGGAATTCCGATGATTGTTGGGAGAGATGTTATTCACGGATACCGTTCAGTTTTTCCTATTCCACTTGCTCAGTCTGCAAGCTGGAATCCAGATCTAATTAGAAGAACAGCAGCAGCTGCTTCCAAGGAAGCGGCGTCAGATGGTATTTCGTGGGTATTTGCTCCGATGATCGATATTACTAGAGATCCAAGATGGGGAAGAATCGCGGAAACTATGGGAGAAGATCCTCATCTAGGTGAGATTATGGCTGAATCGTGGGTTGAAGGTTCCGAAGTGCAAGATTCCACTAACGAAAGCCTATCTGTTGCAAGTTGTCCCAAACATTTTGCAGGTTACGGGTTTGCGGAATCGGGTCGGGATTACAATACGGTAGATGTATCGGACAGAGTGCTACGTGAAGTTATTTTGCCACCATTCCGTAAAGCTGTAGATGCAGGAGCACTAAGTATGATGGCATCCTTTAATGAGTTGAATGGTATACCTGCATGTGCTAATCGTTATTTGCTTACGACGATTTTACGTGAGGAGTGGGGCTTTGAAGGTGTTCTCGTTAGTGATTACAATGCACTGGGGGAACTTATTGCTCATGGCGTTGCCAAGGATGCCGAGGAAGCTTGCGAAATCGCTATTAAAGCGGGTACGGATATGGACATGCATTCAGGAATTTACTATAAATATTTACCGAAACTCGTCAAAGAAGGTCGCGTTGATGAAAGCTTGATCAACTCAGCCGTAGGGCGGATACTAGCACTGAAAATGAAGCTAGGCTTGTTCGATAAGGCTCAAGTAAATCCGTTACTGCAAGAGAGAGTTATTTTATCCGAGGAACATGTGTCATTGGCGCGCGAGGCTGCAAGAGAGTCTATTGTATTGCTGAAAAATGATAATCGTACGCTTCCGTTGTCTAAGCAATTAAAGACACTAGCTATTATTGGGCCACTAGCAACAAATACGAACGATCCATTAGGTTGCTGGGCAGCTGATGGCAATCCAGACGATGTTGTATCTCTACTTGACGGAATTAAAGGGAAAATATCTCCAGATACAGAGCTTCTATACGCGGAAGGCTGCGCTATCGAGAGTGAAGATGAGAACAGCTTTGAACAGGCGTTAGCAGTAGTTGCTCAAGCGGATGTAACGATTATCGCCGTAGGTGAAAGTAAAACGATGAGCGGTGAAGGAAACTCCAGATCTGAACTTGACTTGCCAGGAAAACAGCGTGAGCTAGTGGAAGCAGTTATTAAGTTAGGTAAGCCAGTTATCGTAGTTTTGTTTAATGGGCGTCCGTTGACGACAGTTTGGCTAGATGAAACGGCTACAGCAATTATAGAGGCTTGGCACTTAGGGATACAAAGCGGTAATGCCATTGCAGACGTGCTGTTTGGAGATTATAATCCTAGCGGTAAACTGACAGCGACATTCCCTCGGAGTGTGGGACAAATCCCGCTTTATTATTATCGAAGAAATACTGGTCGTCCACCAGGTGGCGTGTACTCTTCAAGATATATAGATGCTCCAGTACAGGCGTTGTATCCATTTGGATACGGTTTAAGCTATACGAATTTTGAATATAGCAATCTTGTTTTAAGCTCTACTCGTATCAGCAGCTCAGAATCAGTATCTGTTTCTGTGAACATTACGAATACTGGAAGTTACAAAGGTGAAGAGGTTGTCCAGTTGTATGTTCGGGATGTAACTGCGAGTGTAACTCAGCCACTCAAAAAATTAAAAGGATTTATGAAGATAAGTCTAGATGTTGGTGAGATGAAGATGGTGACATTCACAGTCACACCTTCTGATCTTGCGATCATTGGGGCAGATAACAGTCTAGCTGTTGAAGCTGGTAGCTTCCAAGTCATGGTTGGGTCAAATTCTGAAGACGGATTAATCGGTGAGATCGTAGTGGTATAGATATAGATATAGATATAGATATGAAAGAACCTTAAATTAAATAGCTATTGGAATATTAGAATAGATAACTAGATAGCAGGAACACCCAGATATACTAGGGTTTTCCTGCTATTTAGTTTATATATGTTCTCCAGATACCCTAATAACTAATCCTATTAACCAACGATTACTTATAGGTAATAACTATAAGTAGAATAGGTTTTATATATTTTACTTATTGATTTAATTGTAACAAAATGTAATTAATAAATGATTGATTCGTTGGTTATAAATGCTCGTTGTGAGAGTGCATTACAAATTGGTGTGCATGAAAAAATTAAAGGAGCTGGTATGCTATGGATTCGAATCAAGTGTGGAAGTCGGACTTATATGATAAAAGATTAAGCTTTATTTCTGAATTTGGTAAAGGGGTAGTCGAACTTCTTAACCCGAAAAAGGGCGAGAATATTCTTGATCTAGGTTGTGGAACCGGAGATTTGGCGTCTGAAATTGCTAATTATGGAGTAAGTGTTATCGGTATGGATTACTCTAAAGAGATGATTGAAAAAGCTCGCGAAAAGTATCCTCATATTAATTTTGAGATTGAAAACGGTGAAGATTTCACAGTTAATCAATCCTTCGATGCTGTCTTTTCTAACGCTGCTTTACATTGGATGACAAATCCTGAGAAAGTGTTAAAATGCGTATGGAATGCATTGCCGGGTGGAGGAAGATTTGTTGCCGAATTCGGTGGATATGGTAATGTTGCCACAATTATCAAGTCGATCAATGAAGTTTTTGCAGAAGATTACGGTAAAGATGCTAGCATATATAATCCATGGTACTTTCCAACTATAGGAGAGTATAGTTCTTTACTTGAAAAACAAGGTTTTCGGGTAACGTATGCTATTCATTTTGATCGGCCAACCAAGCTAGAAGATGGCGAAAATGGATTGAGCGATTGGTTAACCTCATTTGCAGATAACTATTTCATAGATTTCGATGAATCGGAGAAAAACATTATTTTTGCCAAAGTAGCTAACAAAGCAAGAGCTGAGCTATTTCAAGATGGTTCTTGGTATGCGGATTATAAGCGTATAAGAGTAATGGCGATAAAGCAATAACTCCGTGATGTTAACCAACAGAAACTTCCTCATTGCATGTAAATCATAATTCCCTTGTATAATTGTTCAACAGGTTGCGAGCTATCTAACTTAATAACAGCACTTTTGGATAGCTCCATCTGGTACAATTGTTCTGCATAAGTTCCGCCCATACTTCGATCTTCCTCAGTCCAATATGTTTTACACCATTCTAAAAAGTCATTCGTATATAAACCATTTTCATCAAGCAACATCGCATCCAAGCCGTTACGCTCTATTTCTCTTATTCGCAATCGTTCCATACGAATATCCTCATCAAGTGAAAGGAATACTAGTAGGTCACGATCGGCAAATCCTTCAGGACACCACGAAAAAACAGATCCAGAAACGATGTAGCTACTGTTCGCTTCTATGTCTTCTTGATACATTATTCTACGTAATTCTATCGGGTTATTTTCTGTAAAGGAATCATCTTTCCACAGATAATGATCGGTATCTATCCATTTGATATTCTCTTGTTCACTTATGAATGTTGCTAGAGTGCTTTTACCGGTGCCAGAGGCACCGATTATTTGAGTTTTCATGAGAATGAGCTCCTTGTTTATGTTACTGTATTGTATTTCTTTATATAAACATAATATTTTTGGTCTGCAGCGCTCGAATGCTATATTATATCAATCTAATTTAGTTTTAGGTAATATTCAACACGTTTATACTAAATTACTTGTGAAATAACTATGCTATAATTCAGGGGAATGTACTATAATTTGTACATATTACAAATATATTAGTTCTTACAATAAATTATTAGGCAGGTACCCTATGATCAAAAAAAACCGCAGTTGGTGGAAAGATGACACTATTCCAAATCTTATAGGACGTAAGCAAATTGATTGGTCTATGTTTGAGTACGGGACACAAATCCCAATTGAATTTCACACAGACTTTGCTATAGCTAACCAAAATATGGATATTCCATTAGGAGAAAGTCAGAAGATTCTTCTTATCACGATAGACGAACAGTTTGAGTGTAACTTAAGCAGGATTAATCAAAGAAAGCAAAATAGAGAAGCATTGCAAGTAAGGTATGATAATAACTCTGAGCTTAAAGAATATATGATAGCTAGATATAGCTCCTCATACAACTATTTGTTGCATAAGCGTAGTCAGGCGACAAGTACTAAAAATCCAATTGCGGTCCCAGAACAATTCGCAGAATATTTAGAGTTTTACTCAACTGATAAGCCTTTTGAGTATGAGCTGAAATTCATCGTGAATGATACTCCAATTCCAGAAGAGCAGCAATCGGTCTGGTGGGTATGTCAGGGTACCTCATATAAAGCGCAGAAACAAGAGGGAGTATTATGGGCACCGCTTAAAAATATTAGCGGAAATACACAACATCATTGGGAAACTATGAAAGATGTCAAGGTTAACGATATTGTACTTCATTACTCCACAGGTGCATTGCGTGCAGTAAGTCAGGTTCTTGAATCAGCAGTCGAGAAAGCGAAGCCAGATAGTTTATCTGACCAACAGTGGGAGGAAACAGGCCGTTTAGTAGTAACCGAGTACTATGAATTAAATCCACCAATATTATTAGATGCTATCTCTCAGGACCTACTACAGCTTCAGCTTCCCAGAGGGCCTATTAATAAAAAAGGTGGTGTGAATCAAGGCTATCTCTTTCCGTTCACATTGCAGGGATTAAGTGTAGTCCAGAACAAATCGAAAGATACGCCTTGGCCGGAATTTACTCTTATTACTGAGGAGGAAGAGATGGAGCAACAATTAGAACTTGTGACTCTTACTGATAAAGAAACGAGTACACAATTACAATTTGTTAAAAACTATATCCAGCAGCAAGGGTTCACATATCCAGATCTCTTGATAGAAAACTTCTACTTATCATTAAAAACAAAACCATTCGTTATTTTAGCTGGAATATCTGGTACAGGAAAAACGAAGCTTATCCAGAAATTCTCAGAAGCTTTTGGTGCGACCGAATCAAATGGCCAATTTACACTTATTCCAGTTAGACCAGATTGGAACGACCCTTCTGATTTAATTGGGTACAAAGATCTTGGTGGTACGTTTCGGCGAGGGAAATTAACTTCTGTGTTGGAATTAGCCTCCTCACCAGAGAATCAACAAAAGTCGTATTTTATTTGTTTAGATGAAATGAATCTTGCGAGAGTGGAACACTACTTTAGTGATTTACTCAGTATCCTAGAAACGCAAAGATGGCAAGAAGGACGCATTGTAACAAACACGGTAGTTGGTGAGGATCAAGTAGGTCGTAATATTGGTATCCCTGATAATCTGTTTTTCATTGGTACGGTGAATATGGACGAAACGACGTATCCTTTTAGTAAAAAAGTACTAGATCGAGCAAATACAATTGAATTCAATCATATCCAACTTGACAATTTTATAGGATTAGATTATATCGATGATGCTGAAGAGGATGCGTTAGCCGTATACCCAACAGCAAGTTTCCTGACGAGTAATTACTTACAATTGAAGGATGCCTATGGGGGATATAAAGATATCATTCAAAATACAGTCGGTCAGTTAGTGAATCTCAATAGGATTCTAGAAAGTATTCATGCTCATGTTGGTTTTCGTGTTAGAGATTCAATTTGTTTCTATATGATATATAACGAGCGATTTTCTTTAATGTCGTCTGACGAGGCGATGGATATGCAAATTATGCAGAAGATACTTCCCAGAATACAAGGAAATAACCTAGAAGTAAAAAAAGTAATTATAGAACTTTTATTATTTGCACTTAATGGTTCGATCTCGAAAAGCAAGGAATACCTGGATGGGGATAAAGATATTGAACAGATGTGGAACAAGCATGTTAACGAGAAGAATTTAAAGTATCCTCATTCTGCTAGAAAGCTAATTTACATGCTACGGAGGCTTGATGATGACGGATTCACTTCATTCTGGGTCTCTTAAAAAAAGTGTCATTCTCCTGCATATTGAAACGAATCTGTTTGATCTCTATTTGGAAGGGAAACCTTACCATCCTACAGTAGATTTGCTACAGCTTCATCGAACAGAAGAAAAAGTGTGGGAGCCTGCGAATCTTCATGTATCTGGTCACTCCGATCAATTAGAGATTCTATCTATTGCTGTCTTTAATCCTAATAGTGGAAAGCTAGAGTCTTGGGGTAACGAACAAGCTTGCTTTCCTATCTTTTACGAGACGCAAACTTACAATCTATTGGTTGAGAAGAAGTCAGATATCGATGTAGCTTTTTACCATGAAAATTATTCGTTACGCGAAGCGATATTACCAAAGGGAAAGCATATTCTATCTGGAAACTTAAATTTTCAAAATGAAATCGGATTTTCAGAGCTGGAATTGCGATCTAGCAGTTTATCGATGTTGAAAATTAGGTTAGAAGTATTTCCTGTGAAAATGGATTACAAGAGGGATTATCAGGTCATTCTTCAAGATGTGAATCACCAGATTCATAATCTGACATTTGACTTTCTTCGTAAAACCTATCAGTATACGGGGCTGAAAGAGACGAAGCAGCAAAGTTTAACAGAATATTTTACAATATTGCGCTATCTTTTTGACCAACTTATGAAAGCTGTTCAACGAATAGAAGCCTTTCCGAAAACACAAATGCATCAGGATCAACGCATCGTCCCGGCTGAGAGAGCAAAGAAAATTAATTCTAAAACTACACAATACTTGAGTAAACATCCACAGCAGCTGGTGAAGGATGCCGCATATGGAATAATCGAAGTGAGGGGCAATAGATATATTCCAACGCATGTGCTGGAAACTCGAAGAATCATTAATTATGACACTCAGGAAAATAGATTCGTTCGTTGGGTATTCCTCCGAATTGAGCGGAAGCTGAAAGAGATGTGGAAGCTGCTTAAGGGGCAAAAAAAAATAGACGACCCTGTATTGGTTCAAATGATGACCCGTATGCAGAAGGAAGTTCGAAGGGTGCTCAATTTAGACTTTTTACAAGTAGGAACAATGAAGCAAATGTCGGTTTCCTTGGTGATGCAGATGGCTCCTGGATATCGAGATGTATACAAGTATTATCTTATGCTGCAAAAAGGACTAACTATTCAGGATGACTTGTTCCAGTTGTCGTTGAAGGATTTAGCTACCCTTTATGAATATTGGTGCTTCCTTAAGATACATGAGCTGCTACGTAACAAGTATGAGTTGGTCAGTCAGGACATAATAAAGCTAGATTATAGTGGGATTTTCTTTAAACTTAAGAAAGCTGCCGCGTCGACAGTGACTTATCGTAATCCAAAAAACGGTGAAATTTTCAAGCTGTTTTACAATCAAACACTTAGGGGACCAACGCTTACTCAGAAACCGGATAACGTACTTACTCTTAGGAAGCTGGAGACGTCAACGGAGTATAAATATGTATTCGACGCGAAATATCGATTGAATCCTGCAGAGCCTGGGACGCCTTATTATACAACATATGATGGACTTCCAGGCCCTGAAGAGGGTGATATCAATACGATGCATCGTTATCGAGACGCTATCGTTCACTCGGAGCAGGATTCGGAAGAATTTGAGCGGACAATGTTTGGCGCATATGTGTTGTTCCCATATCCCGATGAGGAGAAATATAAGAAACATCGATTTTATAAGAGTATCAAGTCTGTAAATGTCGGGGCGTTTCCATTTCTGCCAGGATCAACAAAGCTGTTAGAACAGTTTCTTGATGACATTATTTTGGACAGTCCTGAGAATGCATATGAGCGAGCTATTCGACCAAAGGGTTCGAAGGAGTATTACGATAACAAGTACAGTGGGAAAAATGTAATGGTGGGCTGTATGAGCCGAGGGGAACAGTTGGAAGTAGCGTTGCAAAATTTGTTTTACCACACACCACTTGAGAATGTTTCGAATCATAAGTTTCTTACACAGTTGGAGTATGTGGCGCTTTATCAATCAAGGAAGTTTTTTGGTAAGTCTAATGAAATAGTTGGAGTAAAATACTTCGGAAGAATAAAAAATTGGAAGATTGTCAAACGCGGTGAAATTAAGACAATTCCATCTAAACATAATTCTCCGGATAAGCTTTATGTTGTGTTCGAAATCGAGAAGTGGGAAACAAAGCAACAAAACATTCTCCCCGCTGGTCATGGGGTTCGAAGCATCGCTTTTACATCAAAGTATATATTTGATCGGGCATTGGAAGTAGCCGAGTTGAAACTGGAGAGTGAGGAAGAGTTGCTCTTATGGCGTGAAGCGCGTAGAAGAGGACGCGTTGAAGTAATGTTAGATCATTCAAATATCGATGATGCTAAGAAGGTCACGAGCGTGGGGGTGAAGAATGGTAATTAGGGGGATATTGACTAGTAAAATGTTGCGAAATTATTCTTCTCTACTAGTTGTACATGTTCCCGCATACGGGGCATGTGGAGTGCTGTTCATTGTTAGTTTACAACGGCAATTAAAACATTATATATACGGTGATTGATACTGAATCAAAACCTCTCCGTTTTCCTTTACATCAATTCTTATTACGAAGTTCGCTAATAACATCTTTGTAACAGAAGTAAATGGTGCTTGATTAAGCAAGGATTCGATATGAGATTTTGATGCGATATTTACCGTAGTTAGTTGAAGTGAGCGATTGAGCTCACTCTTTTTTACGCTCAGTTCTTCACTTTGTAGATATAAATCATTCATTGCCTCACGATATTCATGATGTGCCAGTACAGCACTAGAAAGTAACTCTAGATACTTTCGCTTTTTCATGGTAATGGATTCCAAAGCTGAATCGAGCTTTTCTAGTTTATTCTTTATACTTTTAGATTGGTGAAGAGTTTCTTTATCTAGATCCTCCATATCGTTAGTATGTTGAATTCGTTGAGCAGCTCGATTCAAATCCTCAAGTATTCGGATATTGAGTTTGTCTTCATTTACATAGTGATGTGAACAAGCAATTCTTCCATGTTTTGAATAGGAGCCGCAAATGTAACCTTTTCGATTGGAACGATACCAAAGACCAGATTTACAATCATCACAATAAATGAAGTTCGTGAAAAGATGTGGACTAGATTTCGGACGTTTACGTTTTCTCTGCAGCATCAATTGTTGAACGGCATCAAACTGTTCACGAGAAATAATCGCTTCATGAGCATCTTTTATAACGATATAATCTGCTTCATTGATTTGTCTTCGCACGTTTGAGGTGACACTAATCGTTTCTTCTCTACCTTGGACTAAGTCTCCAATATAATGTGGATTACTCAACATGCGTTTGATTGTTGATCCGTGCCAATAGGTTGACTTATTGGACTTCTGAGCAACAGTTGAAGGGGTTGGGAGCATTTGTTTGGATAATGAGCGAGCAATGGCATCGAAGCCAGTTCCACATATATACTTGTTGTAGATGTGTCTAACAATATCAGGCGTATTATCAGCAGCAATGAATAGATGCTTATTTTCTAACTTGTACCCGTAAGGAGGAATCGAGCCTTTATACTCCCCTCTCTTTGCTTTCGTAGTCAATGCAATTTTAATTCGCTCTGACGTTCTCTGAGATTCTTGCTCATAGATCCACGCATATAGACCGAACATATTGCTGTTATTGTCGACTGAGTTAATAGCGTTGTCGAAGGTAATGATGTGGATTCGATTATTTTCAGCAATTTCTTTGATTTCATAAGATAACTTACCATTACGAGCTAATCTTGAAAGCTCCTTGGATAAAATCACATCAAATTTCCGATGCTTTGCATCCTCAATGAGTTGAAGTAAACTCTTCCGCTTCTTTGAAGAAGTACCACTCTCTACATCCACATAAAATTGATAGAGCTCCCAACCCTTTTCAGTCATTACGTTATAGAAAAATTGTTGTTGATTCTCTAATGATGTTCTTTGTTCTTCTTTATCCGTTGACACGCGGATATATACAGCACATTTCATAGTTACATCTCCTTTTAGTTGTTGGAGATGTTGTGGGGTGGTAACAGTATTGACGTTGAATGTAGTTAATAGTCATAAGGATAATAGAGTGAATTTTTACCGTTAGCTGTTTTAAACCTTGTTGTTGTTTTCATTGAGCAAACTGAAAGAATAACGCAACAATTTCCAAATGCTTTCGTCTAAATAGTAACAAAAATTAACAAGAAAAGTGTGCATAGAAAAGCATTTTGAAAACAGTGTTCAGTCAAGTTACAGGAGTTGGTGGGAGGACATAAGTGTTACGAGGAATTATATTTCACTTTAGATGAAATTAAACAACTATCTAAAATACTACAAAGTTTTAATGATGTTGAAGGTTTAATTATTACCCCATTTCACATTACAGATAATACGATTATGGAGGTTTATTGGTGTGAACTTATTATTGAAATAGTAGATAATGTGTAAATGCCAAAATAAGAATGTACTCTTTTGCTTGTGTAAATATGTGCATATTTGCTTGTTCCACTGATGATTTTATTAACTAGTGCTTAAACCTAGTCAGAGATCACTTCCCCAAAATAGTGGCTTATATCCACTAGCTTATATGCTACAAACAAAGGAGAAGCTGTGCTACGACGCTTAATTATGAATATGCTACGATTAAGTGGAGCTAACGAATAACCAGATTGTGAACATGTCTATTGGTTGAATACGAGGCTGCAGAATGCTATTCTATAGCGCAGTGTGATGAACGAAAAAGTTATTGTACATAGAAACTTATGTGAATGTCACTTTTAGCCATCAAGACAGCTTACAACCTGCCATTATTGGCTTTCAATAGCATCAAACTATACAAGGAGTCTAGCTGTATTTAGGTTATCCCTCTCTTTAATCAAAGCCACAAACAATCACAATAGTACTGTTTAACATCATCATAAATATCCATTCTTACTCAAGCGTTTTTGTACATTCTTAAACTAGCATTTACAGTTACAGTGACACATCTCCAGAGGGACTTTCGCTGAAAGATATTATCGAACCTACACCATGATCTTCCGAAGTATATTTTCGGTTTTTTTGTATTTCAATAACTCTAACTATCTTTCGAACGGAGAACGATAGTTGAATCAAACAAGGAGTAGTTTGCCAAAGCAGCTACTCCTTGTTTTCGTTAAGCCCCCATGAAAATTAAAACTGCGGTAATTGTAAAAAGTCAATAGAAAATAAGACGCAACGCATTCATTTTAAAAAAGTGCAGTGCCTGAAATAAAGAATATTGGTATTTTTGAAAGGCTAGGAGACTTCTGTAATTTCCACAGAATAACCCAAGTTTTCTAGCCGTGAATGGCGTACTTTACAATAGATTGTTGCTTCTGTTTGTCAAAGTAATCCTCGCCTAAGTCTACATACATTTCATTACGAGTTAAGAGATAGTAGGCAATTCGGGGGTGCGGACTATAAGTGGACCAATCAAGCTGTAAAATTGATAGAGCTCCCAACCCTTTTCAGCCATTACGTTATAGAAAAATTGTTGTTGATTTTCTAACGATGTTCTTTGTTCTTCTATATCCGTTGAGACACGGATATATACTCCGCATTTCATTATGTTGATCTCCTAGAGTGTCTTGGAGATGTTGTGGGTGCTAATAGTATGGACGGACTTCTTGGGAATAAATCAAAGTGTAAAAATCGATGTGTACTTATTATGATAATTAAGAGGGGGTTAATGGAAAAAATGAAATAATAGTAATGAAATAGTGTTGGAATCGAATTCACCTAAATAACGTTCGGAAATTCGACACATTTGAACGGATAAGTCTTCCGAAAAAAGGTGAACCGCAAATTTCCACCGTTTTTTATCTGTTTTTTTAGATTTGCCTTCTTATCGATGGATTATAGAAAATGAATCGATGATGAAAAAATCAGGGTAAAATTACCGTATTCTATTTATTGCTAAAAAAATATAGATAAATTTAATAATATAAAATTGAACTTGACAAATTCAGAATGAGAATACGTACTTCAATAACATTATTCTGTCAATACTTTATTTTTATATGTTGTATCTGTTTCAATAGACGTAACAGATACAACATATAAAAAGGAGATATAACATGAGAATAAATGCTAAAAGAAGTACAAATCGCAATAGATGTGTTATCTTACAAAAAATAAATCGATACAGCGAAGGTAAACGATAATGCCGTGTCATAAACATAGTGAGGTAATGACAAGACTCACTAAATCAAGCAGTACCCAAGGTGCTTCAAGAGAAGTTATTGATATGTTTAAGAACTACATGATCCAAACAAGAAAGGTGAAATCAAATGAAGGAAAAAAGTGATAATGTAATTTGGAATATACAGCATAAATTCTTAACTGTACTACGAATTAAAGTTCCAAGAAAAGATACGTTTAGAAAAGAAGTAACCATTCAGCTAGAGCTAGATATTTGATTCTAGTAAACATAAAAAGTATAGAATCACGTTTACTGGTCAATTCTACTAATAGAATTGCTAGGGGGTGTTTCTATGAAGTTTAAGATAGGAAAAGTCATTGTACTAGACCACGAAAATCAGTATGCAAAGATTTTCATGGAGCGATTAATTGAACGAATGACTTCTGAGTTGCTCGAACTGAAGACTAAAGAGAATGTACTTTTCTTCGGTCAATGTGAATTTGAAAAGCAACAAATGGAGGTGGAAAAAACAGAATGATTCCAACAGCTATTATGACCGTAAAGAAAGATGTATTTTACTATCGAGTAAGCACTATGCAACAAAGTTTAGAGATGCAAATGTCTGCATCTGAAAGGTTTCGCAAGGAACTAGCCCCTTCAGAATATGTTGTTCTTACTGAATTAGGATACTCTGCTAATAAGCTATCCATTGACAAGAGACCTGTCCTTCAAGAATTAATGGATATGATTAAGGCGAATCAAATTAGAACAATTTACTTATATGATAGAAGTCGTTTAGCTCGTAACTTTTATGAGTACATGATGATTTTATCCCTTCTCTATCAATATAACGTCGAGTTGGTATTCACTACTACTGAATCAAGCTACCAAACATTTAGTGAGGATTTAATGATAGAGGGATTATACGCGATTATTGCTGACGAAGAAGGTAGAAATATTTCTCGAAGAATTGAAGATTTTCATTCACTGACTCCGAATAAGAAATATGGGTATCTGGTAGATAAGGCAAGCAAAGGGTATCAGTACGGTAAAAATCCTATGTTAAGAGAAGATATCCATACTCTTTTTGACGAAGTGAAATCGATTAACTCACATCAAGCCTTCTTAATATTTTTAAACAAGGCTACTAGGTTAACTAGAAAACCTGCCTTACATATTCTTCAGATGATACAAGATAGCTTTTACGCTGCTCATTCAAAAAGAGGTGAGATTTACACCGTTTTGGAATATGTTGAGCCTTATATCTCATTAGAGGAACATAAACAAATTCAACTCCAATTGTCATCAATCATTAATGTGGTTCTAAGAGAAGTTAATGATTCTCATCTTGATAATTTTCATCCGCCATATTGTGGAGAATGTGAGAATCAAATGGAGTTCAAAGCAGCAAAAGCTCAAAAGGAAAGTTATTATATTTGTTCAAAATCAAATCATGAACGTATTTCTGTTAAAGCTTACAATGAACAAATATTAACGATAGCAATGAAGATCCTTACTCATTTAAACATTCATGAGTTAGAGAAGAAAGTCTTACAAGAGTTAGTCAATAAAAAAGACGAACTAAGATTTCAACAAGATAGCTTATATCAGCAAAACAGGAAAATGCAATATGAAGTTGTTGAATTGACTGATAAAACAGAGATATCTGTCCATGCTGAGACACTCGAAGAAATCCAGCGGCAATTGTTCACGCTTGAGAAACAGCTAATTGAATATGAGTTGTATGAAAAACATATTCATCATATTGTAGATCTCTATCATGTGCCTGAGTTTAAGAAACGGAAAGATTTGATAGGTTTAACGCACTTTTTCATTGGAAATGTTTTTCTAGATAAAGAAGTGTTAGATATAGAAATATTCTACAGTTCCTATCTCGATATGGACAAGCTTGTAAAGGAGTTATATAGATATTAGTCAGAAAATTCAGAAAATTAAACCCTTTGTAGTTGCTGCTTATTTAAGACGTTCATCCAATAAACAATCGGATAACTACTCTTTTGATATCCAAGAACAGGCAATAAAAAATTATGTGGCACATAAAGGGTTTGTATTACCAGATGAATTGATTTTTCGTGATGAGGCAACAAGTGCATATAAGAAATCAGCTCAACAACGTAAAGCACTTTCTAAGTTAAAGGAAATAGCGCTAAGTCAAAAGCTTGATGGAATCATTTTTTACGATTTCAGTCGAGCTGACCGACAAATTCATTCGTTTTACTTTGATTTTTATCAACCGATTGTTAATCAGAATCCGAAATTCAAGTTTTTTGTAACTACGCAATCAGAAGAGTTTAAGCCGAGGGATATTAGTGTTAAATTGACCAATTTAATGTCGTATGTAGAGTCTAGAGACAAGGCTAGAAGAGCTATGGATGCTCAAAAGAAAGACTTAGAGCATAGGTTACGACCTGGTACCTCTGTGCCTTATGGTTATAGATTAAAAGATAAGCGTCTCGTCATTTATCTAGAAGAGGCTTACGTTGTAAACTTCATCTATTTCATGACTTCATGGGGCTATTCCATGTCCAATATTGTTGATATATTAAACAATGCCCAAATTGCACCTCCTCGTTCGGTGAAATGGAATAAAAGCACGGTAGAAAACATTCTTAAAAATGAGATTTATCTTGGACATATGACTTGGAAGTTCAAGTCGTCGCAAGATGAAATTCGTGAATATACCATTAGTTGTGAATCTATTATTTCTGAATTACTGTTCTATTTCACTCGATTAGCAACAGAAATAAAGACTACAGTAAAGAAGATGAAGTCACCATTTCTTTTGAGCGGATTACTTTACTGTCATGCTTGTCAAAGTAAGATGATTTGCCAAAATCAATCTACGAAGAAGGATAACAAAGATTATAGCTACTTCGTCTATCGCTGTAAACAATGTCCAAATAAAGTCAAGAGTGACGTTATACATAAGTTTGTCGTCAACCTACTTGATTTGAATTGGTCTCAATCTTCGCAAATGAATGTATCTGTTCTGAAACAAAAGCTTAAGGACTATTGTACTATTCTAAGCGGGCAAATAGATAAGAAATCTACTTATTTGAATCTTGTAAAGGAGAAATATTCAAAAATCTCACAGCATACGTTGTTACCTATCATTAAGCATAGTTATGATGCGGTAATCAGTGAGAGTGAAAATACGTTGAAAGACTTAAAGGACGCTCAAGTGATAGTTAATAGAGTATTAGAAAGTAAAGACTTTCATATCTACTTAAGTCAATATGTTCGACTATCCGTTGACCGATTAAATAATATGGAAAAAAAGATGCTTTTTCATACTTTCATTGGAAAGTTGCTTGTCCATCCAGTACGTGATAATCATTCGGAGTTTATCAAGGTTGATATTACGTATAAAGTAAATCCTTTTGTGATTGTTAATGAATCAGTCTAGTATTCCGTTGGACGTAAAATCGAAATCGATTTGTGTTGACTAGACGTATTACCGAACTCGATAAGAGTTGATAAGTGGGTCGTTACGATTTACTTTACTACATGCCTTATAGAAGCCTATTCTATGGGGGTTTATATGAACTTGGTTCGGTAATACGTTCAAAATGGTATCCCTTTTTAGACAAAAAACGGAACGGCTTAGTAATTAGTTTGGACATAATATCGAAAAAATAAACATAAAACTATCATTTCTATGTAGGGGGATTTTTCGATGAGAGTAGAGAGAAAGTTTAATACTAATGGTGATTCTTTTGAACAAATGTTTAAGGCTTACGCAAGAGAGTCTGCCGATGCATTTATGAAATCTAGAAGGAAAAAACAGAGTGCGAGGGGAGGAGAAAACTAAGATGCACACGATGATTAATCAAGAGGGAAATCGTGTTCGAGTAGCTACACTATCTCGTGTATCCACGGAGAAAGATACACAGGAAATGTCAATTGAAAATCAAGAACTATTGTTTAATGAGTATTGTGCAAGAAATGGTTATGAGATTGTGAAGCAGTATGTAGAGAAGGGCTCAGGCGTGAAAATGAAACGTAAAGTCATCGAGGATATTAAAGAAGATATGAAAGAGAAGAAATTTGATATGTTACTTGTCAAAGATTTATCTCGCTTAGCTAGAAATGTTCAAATTGCCTTGGAGATAATTAACTTAGCAAATGAGCAAGAAATTAAGCTATTAACTCCTAGTGACACGGTAAATGCACAATTAGGAAGTTCGTTATCTAGTCCGATGATTACCTTTCTCTGTATGATCTATCAGATGGAATCTGAAAACACGAGTGCAAGAATTAAGTCTACGATTCTTCTGAATCAACGACAAGGAAAAGTTCACGGTTCTACTCCTCCGTATGGGTACAGTACTCATAGAGGTCAATTTGAAATTCGAAATGATGGAACAGTGGAAATTGTTCGTAGAATTTTTTTGATCTATTTATCTGGAACTGGGATTGATACGATTGCAAAACAGTTTAACAATGAAGGCGTTTCAACACCGTCGCAGGTGTTAAATAAGAGAAATCAATCGCTTTTATGGGGCGGTAGTACTGTAAAAGGGATTTTAACCAATAGAGCTTATGTCGGAGATTTAATTCAAGGTAAGAGCGAAACGTTAAACGTTACGAGTAACAGACGTAAAACAAGAAAAAGTGAGGATTACGTCATCTTTGAACAACATCATGAAGCTATTATAGATAGAGAACAGTTCAAAATGGTTCAGGAATTGATGGCGTCGAAAAAGAAAATAAGTTCCAAGCCACAAACTCATTTGTTCACCAATATTTTATTTTGTGAGGGATGTGGACGAGGACTTTGGTATAGAAGCACTAACGCTGGAGGACGATATGTTTGTGGAGGACGCTCAAAGTATGGAATTAAAGGTTGTCCTGCTCCTTCGAGCATAAAGGAGCAAGAACTATTGAATATATTGAGTGAGGAGTTTCATGGCTTTATAGAGGAGATTGAAAGCAAAGATTACTGGAGGCAGTTACAGCAATCATTAGAAGGAAAACGTAATGGGACAGCTGCTAGAGTAGCTGAGCTTAATGAGAAAATTGAAGTGTGTAAGAAGCGAATTGAAAACATTACTATGGATTATTATGATGGAAAAGTGCAAGAAGATATTTATCAGCGCATCATTACTCAGACGAATGAAACGGTTGATAGACTTGAATATGATTTAGAAGAGTTGAAATCGATAGATGAAGAAATTGAAGGCTTTAAGTCATATGATGAACTGAAGCAGGAGTTGTTGAAGTTTACACTCGATAAGGAATTGTACGCTGGGAATATGATATTGAGGTTTATTGAGCGGTTTGTGGTGAATAGTGAGAAAGATGTTGTGGTTAGTTATAGATTTAGGTGAGAAGCAGTCCTTTGGGGCTGTTTTGCTATTTTGTTTTATACTCGTAGTAATGGTGAAGATTAATTGGGGTGAACCGTATTACAAATAAGTAAGATCTACGGAAATAAATCATTAAGTTATTGTCGTTCAAAAGGAGTGATAATTTGAAAGAATCATTGGAGTTTCTATGGGTTGATAGTACATTAGAAAAAAACGAATTGCTATCCCCTGAAAGTTTACCTGATGAACCTGTAAGACACCGTAGATATTGAATTAATTATCACAGAGTTTTCGAAGTATGATTCAGGGGCGGGTAATGCATTCAGAGCTACAGAAAGTATGCTTAATAGAGGGATTTTCAAAACCGAGGCCTTAAAAATACTATGCATCTTCGACATTGCTTGTAATATTGCAGGAGAAGCAACCACTGTGAATCAAACAATTATTAGTTCAGCATATGATCTCTTAATCAGAAATTTAAGCGATTGCGACTCATACGCTCAAACACAAATAGCTGTTTTTGATACTATGGGTTACAATACCATGATCATAGCAAACAAGACACACGCTGATGGCTATGTACAATTAGGAGGGGGATTTTACGCACTCACAGGTGGAGTTACAAAAAAAATTGATAAAACACCTACAAGCGCAACGTTACCAAAAGATAATTACTTCATGGTAGCACCCAACTACTCTTAACCAAATAAACAATCAATCTTCGAACCTCAGGGTCTTTATCTTTGAGGTTTTTCTACATTATGCTTATACAGAAGAACAATCCTAAAGGAGGAACCAACACATTCGTAAATTTACAAGTACCATACTAGCGTTCTTATTGATGCTAACCTTAATCATCCCGAGCATATCGGTAGCTATATCATACTGTGACAATCCAAAAAAATTATCTAAAGCCGAGGCTGTAAAATAGTATTTTCTTATAATGTCTGTTCTAGGTGTCTCATTTGCAACAAGTTAAATAATTTGAAGCTTAAATTCTGTGGTAATTGTTCGACGTTGAGGTGTCAAAATTACACGCTATATTTATTAGTTAGTCTTAGTTTGCTAGCCCACATAAATATTGTACAACTCAGTGTAAGCTATCCAGACAAAGGAAGCAAAATGTCTTAAACAATTTGCTTCACTCTAAATGGGTTATTTTTTGATTTCTTCATCCATCTCAAAAAATCTAAATTTAGCACCTTTTAAGAAGTCTTCTTTTATTTCAGAAGTAATCCAACGTCTATTTAATTTTTCAGCAACGTGAGCCGTAACACAGCTCCCACCAAATGGATCGAAAACAACATCACCTTCATCGGTTAAAAACTTAATAAAAAATTCTGGTAGGTCCGAAGGAAATCTAGCGGGATGAGTTGGTAAATTAAGAGCCTTGCATGCACTCAAATATTTGTCGTTTGACGATGTATTAGCGATTTCTAATAAGTTGTCAGAGAAATCTTCTTCAATTTTTTGTTGTAGAAAGTTTTCAAACCCTGTTAAATATTCTTGATATTTATCATCAATGTATTTTACAAAATCAACCTCACTATTATAATTAATGAAATTTGGTGGAATAGCTCCGCCATTATCTTTTTGCCATGAAGATTCCGAAACAACATGTTGAGACGGTCTTCGGCCACTATTATAACCATTTTTAAGTAGTCTTTTCATACTGGATTTATATGGCACCAATACGTTTTTATTGTTCGCTTTTGGATAATCACTCTTAGATAACCACCAAACGGGGTTTATAGAGTCTTTAACACGAAACTTTTCGATATTCACCCATTGAATAGGGCTAGGCATTTTTGAAGGATTGTACCAATAAAACTCCTGAGCAAGATTAAATTCCGGTCCTTCATTACATAATTTAGTAAGTAATTCAAAGTGGTAAAGAGATCTTACAGGTCGTTTGGGTTTATATGCGCCGCCTATGTCTATAACTAAGCTACCTTCTGGCTTAAGGACTCTTTTGAATTCATAAGCGAAGTTATCAATAAACCATTTAATATATGCTTCTTCATCTTCATTCCCATAGCTCTTTTTTCGAACCAATGCGAATGGAGGAGAAGTCATTATTAAATCAATACTGTTAGGGGGTATTTCTTTTAACAGCTTGATTGTATCAGTTAAATATGCAGCACCTTTTTCTGTTTCGAAATAAGGAGTAATACTTATTTCATTAAATATAACCATAATTAGCCTACTTTCTATTATCACATCCATACAATTATATATAAAAGTAAGCGATGCAGCAAAATACTTTGCAGGGCCAAGAATTATGTGTAAATGAAAATGACCCGCTACTTCTCCAGGTCGGTTTTGGAAAGCCGTAAAACGTAAAGATATACGGGTTCTCACGCATAGATTTAATGACTCTAGGATAAGCTTCTTTCTACTTCTCACAAAAGGTCTCAAGAGCGGCTTTCCCAGAATGCTCATCTTCAGCTCGATACACGGATTTGAAGTCATTACAGATGCTTGCCAGATCAGTAACGCGTACTTTATGAGCAATATTACGTGTTACATGTACGCAACATGCCTGGTACTTGGTTTGAGGGTATACCTGTTGAATAGCATCCAAAATGCCCTTCAATCCATCTGAAATAAATAGCAGTACTTCTTCTATACCACAAGTTTTAACGTCTTGTAGTAGTTCATTCCATACGTAAGCTTATTCAATAGGAGCCATGGTATAGGTTATGAATTCCTTAGAGCCATCTTCACGGATACTTACTGCAAAATACACAGCTTCTTTTGAGACTGTTTCACGCTTAACTGCGAGGTATGTAGCGTCGATGTAGACGCAAACATGGAGCTTAGCTAGTGCCCACTTAGCGAATACGTCTACTTGCCATAGCCTTTGTCATATTGGATTCCGTCTGAGGTGTGTAGTGATGACCAAACATTTTCTGAATAAGGTCAGCAATCTCTGTCATGGTCACACCTATTTGGAACATATGAATGACAAAGGATTCAAGCGTATCGTTGGATCGCTTGTAGGAAGCTACAATCTGCTGTTTAAATTTCCCATTACGATCTCGCGGGATGTTAAGCTGCAGATCCCCTTACTCGGTATGAAGTGTACGTGTGTACCCACCATTGCGGAATTCCCAGAATTGACTCCAAACGGTCGTACTTTTCATAATCGAAGAAGGATGTTAACTCGGTTTCCAGTAAACGGTTCATCGCCATTTCTAAGTGCTTACGAAAAATCTCAGTCACAGAGCTTGGACCAAATCTGATGTAAATGATTCATAGGGAAGACCTCTTTTCTATGAATTGTAGTGTGGTAACTCAATTCTACAAGAAAAGGTTTTGCTATTTATCTATTTACACAAGATATGTTACGCTCTCAAATACCTTTTAGCGTAACGTTTTTAAATACTTAAGTTGTATCCAAGACTCTACTAGTATTGAAAGTGATTTTGACTCAGACACAGCTAATTTCATTCCAAGCTCAAATTGTTGTCGTAATGCTCGTTCACTAAAGTTTGCAGAGCCTAGATAACCTTTATTGTTATCTACTACTAAAAATTTTGAATGGAGAACTAAACCTTCATCTATCTGTTCGAAAGGAACATATATTTCATAAGAACTTTTAGGTAGAAGTTTACCTATTTCCTTCACAAAATCTCTATTGGTTTTATTCGCTTCTGATTCAATTATAAATACGATCTTTAGATTAGGATTTTTATTTAATGCCGCTTTTAAAGAAGGTAATAATATTTCTAAACCTGTAATTGAAAAATATGGAGCACAAAATATTATTCTTTTTTGAGCAATAGAAATTATATTTTTTAAATGTGAAGTTAAATCAGAAAAACCTGTTCTTAACTCATAAGATAGCTGATTTTTAAATTGGAAATTTAAATTCCATAGTAGATTGTTTAAAGTCTGGTTTTGTTTTGATAGTTCTGTATCAAAATATATGTTGATAAAATTTAAAAGTAACTCTATTTTAACAGTATCTAAAGAGTATTTATGTTTTAAATTCAGAACTTGCAATTCATTAAATAAATTAAGAGTAGTAATGTTTAGCTCTTTAGGAATGTTTATATTTAAAGCTGCTACTTGGTTATAATCGGCAAGTGAAAACTCGTTTTTTAAAGAAGCTGTTAGTCGTATAGAATCAAATATAAAAGGGATTTGATCTACTAAATCATATCTTTCAATATATTTAATAAAACTTAATAAAGCTTCTTTATTAAACATTACTACCTCTATCTAAAAATCCTATAATTTTTTTATCTTTTATAAAGCCACCAATTAAGAGTACCCTGCTTAAACCACGATTAAATTGTTGACATGAAAATTTAAGGTACGAACATGCGTGACAAGCAGCTTTATGGTCTTTGCAAACAGGATCATATAAACATAATTGAGATTGTTCATAAGCTGAGTAGAGCCATTTTTCCAAATCATTTTCAAACGCAGCGATTAGGTTACCCATTCCTCCTCCTTGTAATTTAGAAACATAAATAGCAAATGCATTAGACGAAGTGAATATGTACTCGGAGACACTATCAATGTCTAGACCAATTACAGACTTACCGGAATTAAGCATCATATGGCTGATTGTATGAATTAATTGAAAAACAATAGCACAAACATTTTTTGATTCTTTGCTATCAAAATCTATTACAGTTTCAGCAAGCTCAGAATTTTTATATTTACTAGTTTTTAAAGTGTTGTATAAATAAAATTCAGATTCAATATCAGACAAACTATTATATTCCAAATTAATTAATTGATTTAGAGCTAGCCATTCCAAAATCTTTTTCGGATCAACCTTGAAAATAATTGCCTCATTTTCATTTAACATTGTTGGCACGACAGTTTGAACTGAGTTTCTAACATTTAATCTATAAGGATTTAAAAGAACTTCTTCTCTGTTAAAGTTTTTTCTAGTGTAGCCAGGAGAAATGGTGATAACAGGGAATTTTTCCAATAATGTGGCCTCAGATAAGCCCATTATATGCAAAGCACTTTTGGAACTCTCTAATACTTGTTTTTGTAAAAGATTATTACTTTCTATTGCTTCATTAATTTTTTCATCAATAGTACTACGATCATTTTCATAGAGACTATAAATATATTCATGTAATAAAAAATCCTCATTAATTGCTTCCATATCCATAGTTAAATCAAATTTTGAAGCAATATTAGAAATCTCCTTTGAAACAGTATTTTCTTCAGCTAAATGCGATTGACCACTAGATGTTAATAATTTTAATAGAATTTCTCGTTCAGTTTCATTTTGTGCAGCCTCTAACATTTTATGGAATGAATTTGTTGATTCTTGTTGAGTGAAATTCATTTCATAATTTTCTTTAATAATTTGTTTTAAATTAACTAAGGCACCTAATTGAATATAGGGGAAATCTATATTTTGTTTTCTAAGAAACAAATCTTCATTGTTCAGGTTTACAAGGTTAATAATGGCAGGTTTAAAAACATCTCCGTCGGTAGCATGTTTACCACTCATAAATTTTCGCATGTCTTGAGTGATCGATCTATCAGTGTAATTTGACCCTAAGAGGCCAAGGCTTGTTTTTGTGATTTTGTTGTACCAGGTAGCAGTAACAAAACTACGAGTATCATTCATACGAATTCCACTATATTTATCTTTAAAAGATTTCGCATCTTTATTTCGTGCTACTCTTAATGATTTCAAGTCTCCATTTTCGTGAACCATAACATACGGATATTGTTTTAAATTAGATGACTTTTCACCCTTACAAAATACGCATTTAAGAGATTTATTATCTCTAACTAAAGTTTCTAAATCCCAATATTCGTGGACATTTTTACATTTTTCACAAAAGAATACTAAAGGAAACAATTCATATTCTACGGATTGGATTTCAGAAAAGTAATAGTTCTGAGGATCCTTAGGGAACAATGGAACACCTAATTCTTTATTTTTAGTCCATTGAGAAACAAATCGCTGTACTTCTTCACGGATTCTTGAAATGTCATAAGTAATTTTCTCAGGTACTATATTTGTCACTTTGAAGTAACGTCCATCTTTATAAAATATAGCTCCAGGTAAAAACTTGAACATAATTTGACTTCTACCTCGTACAAAATCGTCTTTCATTATTTACCGCCTCCATTATCAGAAGAATAGCTATTTAAATGTAAAACAAGGCTCGTATTCCTCCCAGAACGAATAGGTAGTCCTTCTTCAATTTCTCTAAAGCTACTCATAGGATTTAATATCTCCTTGTCTTTAAGACGAGCATTTCTAGGTTGAGAACGAATAAAATCTAATTTTTCTTCCAAGAGTTTAGAAACAATCTCTTTAGTTTTCTCTTTAGTGGCAATTGGAAAGAAATCTGAATTGCAGCCATAAATATTGTGAATTTGTTCTAATAGTTGATCGAAGACTTGGATGCCTTCTGAAGCTTTTTTTGAAACGTAATCATCTACTTTACCACACGTGTCTAAAGGTTTTTTGTTAATATATGAATGAATTCCTAATAATAAACTCGATAATATGCTGGAAAGAGATTTTTCAATCGCTTTAGTTGCCATACGATTTATTGGTACGGGATCAACTAATTGATCTAAAAACTTATGATTTTCATTAAAAAACTGATATTGTGAACGCTCTTTAAGGCTAGTTGATTTGAAACAAACAAATACGAATCCAATGTTGGAACGTGCAGATCTGCTAGAGGCTTGTATATACTCAGCTTGCTTAGAAGGCATTCCAGCCATAAAGAAGCTATTAATTCTATCTAAATCCACACCATGGCTTATTAAACTTGTAGCAGTTAACACATTAAGTTTATCTTTAGAATCACCTTTTTTTTCACTTTCAATTCTATCAATAACTTTTACGATTTTATCCATGTTATCTTCGCCAGTTAAAAATTCAAGTGATAAAGGAATATTAACATTCTCATCTAATCGTCTATTTATATCTGATCCCATAGTTTTGTTATTAACATAGACTGTAGTTAAATCATATAGACCTATAAACTCATTGAAATCAGTTATACTTGTTAAACCTATTTCAGAAAAATATTTTTGAGGTTCTCTATAAATGTTCAAAATTTCATTTTGATATATATATACAGCTCTTGATATTACCTCGTCTAAATTTTTTGAATGTGGTAATAACCCAATATAAAGTCTTCTAGGTTTTTCTGGTTTAGAGGTCGCATAAAAAGATTCTCCGGGTTTGTAACCCATTGAAGGATATTTTCTAGGACTTCTTAGATAAAGATGTTTAATATGCTTTTCGTAAGATTCAATTGTTGCTGTAGCTGCTATTATCTTCGGAAGGCAATATTTATGTTGGCCATATGTCATAGCCAGCTCGGTCAAATAGCCTTCGTTATGCGAAGATAAAGATCCTAACTCATCTTTTAGAAGGTGAAGCTCATCTTGTATAAACAGCGATGGTATAGGATCATAAAAATCAGCTTGTACCTTAGCGATTTCACTAGCTCTATATACAACTTTATTAGTACATAATTCCCACTCATCATAAGTTCCTACTATACAACTATCAGAAAAATAGCCATGATTTTGGCAACGACCTTGTACCTGACCGAATAATTGAGAAAATTCCCTATTTCTCCCTGAGATAGCAGTTTTGTCAACGGTACCACATATTACACTAGGTACAAATCGGTACACTTCAGAATCAGTGATATATAGTGGTATTTGTCCACCAAGTTCTGTTACTACAAAACAATTCTCATTAGTACATTTATGAATGTACCTCCAACTAACCTCATTAAATGAAAAGTCAATTTTTGAATTACAATTAGGACACTTATGAATAAGCATCTTGTTCATCTTTGAAATTTCATCCTTCATTGCATCATTTTTAGTTTTCTTACTCACAGCGTTGTCAGTATTCCCACTTCCAGCAAAAAAGCCTATAGAGAAAGGAACACCAATATTATCTAATTCTGATGAACTTCTACGATATCTTTCAGCAATAATTAGAATTTTAGCTAATCGATCCAACTGATTTTTAGACAACATTCGTAACGGAAAACGAAGCCAAGAAGTAACACCACGTAATTTCCCTCTTAATCTGTCGTAGAATAAGGCTGTTAGAATTGCTCCTAAGTATGCCTCAGTTTTACCACCACCAGTAGGGAACCATAGGACATCTACGAATTGAGTTGAAGAAATAATTTCATTCTTCCTCGGTTCTGTATCAGGCATTTCACGACAATAAAATGAAGGAAACATTCGAATGATAAATATAATTTGGAATAAACGCCACCCATCGTATTTTCCTTTGCTAGAATCAATGAAGACTTTATTCATATAATTAAAGGCCTGTAATAATTTTGAGTCTTGCGATAAGGAATAGATACCTAGCTCAAAGCTACTAATTTCATCTTCAAATTCTTTAAGAAGTTCGCTACACTGTTTTACATTCTCGTCCGTTTCAAGAGTTAACTCTGAATCTCCTTTATTTTGAATAAAAAGTTGCCATTCAAAAGAATATCTTCGCATTTTATTTAAAATTTCAGTTAAGATCCTTAGTGTTTCTATAGGTGTTACCAAATCTTCAAATTTAACTGAAAAGTCTTCTCGAGTTCTATATAGTTTTTGGAAGAATATAGGCATAAATTCACTAGATACAATAACCGAATTTACTTCTATGTTTGTAGTAGCTGTACAGTTTTGTCCTTTAGCCATATAAGCATTATCTAATAGATAATTTTTTCTTATCCCATCAAATTCGAATGGAATATGTAAATCTTGTGGAATATGAATTGTTAATGAACAATCATATAATTCTAAAGGATGAAACTGTTTATTCTCTAAGCTACAAGAAGTAGTATTTGTTACTGTAACTAACAGTTTTGTAGAATTTGAAAATTTAATGTATTCGTGATAATTAATATTTAATTCAAAGTTGTAGTTAGGGATGATTAATTCATCTGAACTAATTTGATTAATGAAATCTCTATATTCCTTTTCATTAGCGAAAATTTTAGATAGATCAATTCCGCCAACTTTATTAAAAAACTCATTTTTAGGATTCAGTAGTTCTGCATCCTTATGAATATTTGATAGAAAGATACGAAAATCCTCTTGTAAATTTTGCAATGATTCATTGTCAATTTGAAATGAGTTTCTTTCCTTTATAATAATTACGTTTGAATAATTGAAAGTGAACTTTTTATACTTATCTACAAGTGTTAACCCTTTTGAATCACCAGCGCTGTTTTCTTTAGAATCTTCTGACTTCAAGTAATCTAAAGAGGCCATAACTTCTTCAAATGTAGGAATTGTTCTAACAAAGATAGAAAAAGAACCTTTTAATTGAATGTCTTTAAATTTTTTATTTGATCGTAGTAAAAATTCTAATCCAAAATTGATTGTCTTAGAAATACTTGTGAATTTTACATTTGGATCCATATCATCTTCATCTGTGGTATCGTCTATATCTTTAAAAATACTATTAGGGAAAACGACTCCTCCATAGATTTGTGTGAGAGGTTTTACACCAGTCAGATATCTTATAGAAGTACCTAAAAGGTTATCTTTTAACTTTTTTTGCATATAATTTATAAAGTTAAGCTGATTTATTTCCTTAACATTCATTTTTATTAAACCTCCATATAACTGTATAATTCAAATACTTTGTTAATAACATCTGGATTTAGATTGCGATATAAAAGTTCATTAGGAATTGGAATAATATTATTTGTTGCTATGTTTAGAATTCTTGAAATTCTAATTAAGGAAGCTATATCTTCGGTAGGAATGACTATGTCCGACCTGATTGTAACCCATTCAGATATTTCTTTATAATTAACAAGGTTATTTGAGTATGTTGCTATCATTGTTGAAATAGCATGTCCCAACTGTATTCTAATACTTCTCAATTCAGAAAAAGAGCTTAAAACTATACGTAGACTTTGCAATAGTTCAGGTTGATTAGAAATTTTTATTAAAGCTACTAAATTTGTTTCGTCCCGGACGATATTTATTCCATTGAACCAATTAGAGATAGTTTGATAACGAATAATAGAGCCGCCATTTTCATTTATTGCATTTTTAATATTTTCATAAACATGTGTCTTATAGCGTTGCCCTGTATAATGAGATTTCCAAACGGAATCGAGAATTTCATTCCAAATTCTGATGCCTTGTTCAATCCATTTCATTATATTCGTTTTAGCAGCTAGGCTTAGAATCTCATTAAATAAATCCTTACGTTGATCTTGATTAACTTGTATCCATAAATCATTCTTGTTAATTTTGTGTAGTGGTAATATTTCTATTTTATTTGAGGCAGCACGATGGATTTTTAAATAATCTTCTCTTGGTATAAATAGTCTTTCAATGTTTCCTTCTGGGTCTTCTGATTCAACTAAGATAGCTTTAATTATTTTTTCATCAGAATTATTACTTTTTAATTTTTCAACATCTCTTACATCTAATTCATAGCGGACATTTGATTTGAGTAATTCTAAGAGTTTTGTATCATCAAACATAATAAAACTTAGATGTGATAAGTCCTGAATTTCTAAATTACCTGAACCAATGTAGACATAATCATTATCTATCGAAATTTTAGGAGTATTTAAATAGTCTTTAGTAACTGAATTTAAGTTGGTAATTAGTCCTTTCATTGTATTAGTAAAGTTGTTGAATTCTTTCTGATTCAAATAAATATTTTCAATTTGCTTATAAAATCTAGTGGTGTCATTGAATAAGCTAATGCAAATTATCTTTGCATTAGAAAAGTTAAATCCAGATAAATATTTAAATGGAAAAGGTGTTGTAATTATATAAAATACAAAATCTAGAAGTTCACCAGAGATTTGCATTTGGTTGAGTTCTTTAAAAGTTACAACATCTATATTTTTATTTGAATGTTGCTTAATATAAGCTTTTTCAAATAAATCAAAAACTATATAAAGTGTTTTTGATTGGATAAATTTAATCTCTTGCGATTTAATTAGTTTTCCCCTGAGAGATTGTTTTTGATCACATAGATAATTATAAAGATCTTCAAATGAAGCATATAAATGATGTGCTAAATTATTTTCAATACTTAAATCCTCAGGAGAATTTGAATAAATTAATTTAGTCTTATTAAATAAATCTTTAATATTAAACTCTCGACAATCTCTTTTATAAGCTTCATATTCATTTAATGGAAGTATTGTATTAAGCATATAAATCACTAGGGTGTCTATTCTTTGGTATTTTAAAGGCATTTCACCATTTCTTTTCTTACAAAGTTCTAAATCCTCTTTAAATCTATTTAGTAAATCAATTAGAGTCTTGTCGATTTCTTTATATTCTACTATGTCGAACGATATATTGTTAAAATCGAAAACCTTCAAGGAACTTGTGAGCCCCCATGATTTATCATCAACATTTTCATAATTCAATGGCATAATTTTTTTGAAAAACTGAAGGGAAGATTGGTTTATAGCAATTTTATTTTTCTTATTTAATGTTAAATAGTTTAGGTTAGAGTCATTAGCCGGTAATAAGACTATTACTACCTCTGCAATATTTTTCGCCCATTTAATTAATTCGTTAGCTCTTTTCCGATGATAGATTGGAATTAAATCTAAAACTATGAATTTTGGACGACTTTCTCTTAAATCAGCTAACTCTTTTCTATGCGCTCTATAAAAACATATCCAAGGTAAAGTACCATCATCTTGATTCTTATTTTTTTTTGTATTACTAAATGTAAAGAACTTAAACTCATTTGCTTTGATAACATATGTTGGAAAATAATCACGTAGATATACGTCACGTAATGTTGTACTCCAAACATGTTGTAAAAGATCTATGTTGTGAGAGACTAATAAAATACCTTCATTTTTTTGAAAGTTAATATGGTTTGATGTTTCATTAGATAGTCGGCTTGCTAAATCATTAAACATTAATTGATAAGTAAGTAAAATTGAAAAGGCATTTGATGATTGAGGAATTGTAATGTATATTTCTTTTTCTTCCTTATATTCAAAAATATTCTTTGTTACCTTAAGTACATAATTTAAAATAAATGAGTCTAAGTTATTAACCTGTAATTTATAAGTAAACTGTGTATTGTGTTCATCTAAAAATGTTTCTTTAAAATCAAATTGATGACTTTCAATAATTCCTCTACCGTAGTCATTAACAGTGTCAACGTCATAAGAAGGTAATAACTCAATCCTAGACGGTGAAATAATATTTCGAATGTTTAATTTAGTCATATTCAAATCCATCACCCCCTTTGGTATTATTATACTATTTATTAAATTTCTATTAATAATAACTATAACATTTTTTGAAAATATATACATTCGAGAGTATAGAATATCCTGTATAAATAGATTAATAGAAAAAGGAAGACCTTTTCTTGTAGAAATGAGTTATCACACAACAATTCAAAGAGAGGATTTCCAAATGAATCATTTTAAAACAGATTTAGTTCTAGTTCTAGTCACGAAACAAGATTTAACTGAAATCTTTCGCATACACCTTGAAACAGTAATGAATCACTTGCTTGAAACCTAATTAACAGCATTTTTGGATTATGAAAAATATGACCGTTTAGGATTCAATTCAGGAGATTCTCGTAATGGGGGAGTTCAAACAACAAACCGTAGCTCCTTTTGGAACATATGAATGACACGTTAGAATCTTCTGTCATTCATATGTTCCAAAAGGGGACTATGGCTGAAATGGCTGATTTAATTGAGAAAATTTACGATCAACACTACACTCCAAAAACCTTTCTAATATGGCGCAAGTGATGGTTCAGCAAGTCGATGCCTTCTTAAATCTCTCATTAGCACAGCGTTATGCTTGTGTTATTTAGATGCAACTTTTATTGAAGTGAAACGAGAGATGGTTTTAATGAAATACAAACCTATGCGATTACTCCAATCGAGTCGGGTTACGTGTGGAAGGAGCTACTTTAAGACCTGCGAGAAAGAGGCACGGAAGAGGTGCTGCTCTTTATTTCTGTTGGCTTGAAGGGCATGGTAACAGCTATTGAAGAATTCTTTCTATATGAGAAATACCAAACCTGCTGCGTTCATCTTGCTCGCAATAACGGCTTTAAAGTACGTGTATCTGATCGCACTGAAATCTGTGTCGACATCAAATCGGTGTATCGTGTAAATGACGAATGGACATAAAGCACTAGATCGCTTTTGTGAGAAATGGAAGTCTGCATATCCTAAAGTAACAAAATCGCCAATTGAAAATCCCTTTATCTTTTACAGCTTTCCACAACCGATCTGGAGTAGTATATATTCTATAATTTAATTGAATCCTTAAATAAAAAAAATAAGAAATACACGAATGGTAAAGAACAATTTCCTCAAGAAGAAGCATTAGTAATTTCTGGTTTCACAGTTTGAAGGATACAACCAACGGTTATTATCATTTACACAAAATTAATGACGCTATCGTATAGTTACTACTGGTGTAATATAGGAAATGAATAAGAAACCACAACATCTCCGAATTTACTTTTAGCAACAGTGACCAACACTCAACACACGTGGAGTGCGTAATATTGATAATTCGAAAATGAGATGTGTCAGTATATCGCTTAATGAAAAAGTAAATGGACGGAGTAGAGAGCTATTTCTGCTCTGTGCTTCTTTTATTTGTTCTATTATTTCCTATCATAATTTAATGAAAGCAACCTGACATGAATAGGCATTTTGATATAGAAGAGGAAGTAATTCTCTGAATATTAATCAATTAACAGTGAAAATGGAAGGAATGTAGGTTGATTAAGTCGAATTTGTTTAGAACATGAATCAATATGTAACATTATATCAATATGGTCTGTTAAATAATATTAATTGTAATCATAAGGGGAGTAACACATGATCGACAACGAACAGCAATTCTTAAAAGAACTCGATGACAAGCTGTGGAAAGCAGCAGATAAACTGCGTAGCAATCTTGATGCAGCTAACTATTCCAGGTAGCAAAAAAGCTGGTGTTATCTGGCATACCCAAGGGTCGGGAAAGAGTATTTCTATGTGTTGTTACACAGGAAAACTTTTACAGAAACCAGAAATGAATAACCCGACAGTAGTTGTGGTTACAGATCGAAACGATCTTGATAGCCAGCTATTTGCAACCTTTTGTAACGCACAGGATCTCTTGAAGCAAGTGCCCTTACAAGCTAATAGTCGTGATGAATTGCGCCGATTATTAGCCGAACGTGAGTCTGGAGGCATTATTTTTGCCACAGTTCAGAAGTTTGCATTACTTGATGAAGAAACTGAGCATCCCTTATTAAGTGGTCGCCATAATATTGTGGTCATTTCCGATGAAGCTCACTGTAGTCAGTATGGGTTAAGAGCTGTTCTAACTGCAAATGGAGATTACAAGTTTGGTTACGCAAAACACATGCGTGATGCATTGAAAAATGCTTCTTTCATCGGTTTTACAGGCACCCCTATATCCCAAGAAGACAAGGATACTCGTGCAGTTTTTGGTGATTATGTGTCTATCTACGACATTCAAGATGCGGTAGAGGATGGGGCAACTGTACCGATTTATTATGAATCACGTCTGGCTAAACTAGATCTAAATCATACAGAGATTAATGAAATATCTCAACGGGTTGAAGAGGTAGTCGAAGATGAAGAAGATCTTGCTTCGCGTGAAAAAACAAAGGGAGAGTGGAGTCGTCTTGAGAAGCTAGTGGGTGCTGCACCAAGGCTGAAACAAGTCGCTGCAGATCTAGTGACTCACTTTGAAACCAGATCCGAAGTCATTGAAGGTAAAGCAATGATTGTTGGGATGAGCCGAGATATTTGTGTTCATTTATATAACGAAATCGTTGCCCTTAGGCCGGAGTGGCATAGCACCAACCCGGAGAAGGGCACTATTAAAATAGTAATGACAGGATCTGCTTCAGATAAAGCCTTGTTACAGCCCCATATTTACAATAAACAGACGAAAAAACGCTTAGAGAAGCGATTTAAGGACCCCGGTGACACGCTTAAACTGGTAATTGTACGTGATATGTGGTTGACCGGGTTTGATGCGCCAAGCTGTCATACAATGTATATAGATAAGCCGATGAAAGGCCATAACCTTATGCAAGCTATTGCCAGAGTCAACCGTGTATTTAAGAACAAACCGGGCGTTCTTGTAGTTGACTACATTGGGATTGCAAACGAATTGAAGCGAGCGTTAAAAATATATACGGACTCTAAGGGGAAAGGCGAGCCAACCATGCGTGCGGATGAAGCATACTCTGTCTTTGTGGAAAAAATGGATGCCATCCGAGGCATGTTTGCCAAAACTCCCCCAAATAATGGCATTGATCTTGCTAAGTTTGCTTTAGAGGCTCACAATCTTTTAGTGCCTGCGGCAAACTATGTGTTAGGACTTAATGATGGAAAGCAGCGGTTTCTTGATCTGGTATTGTCCGCGACAAAAGCTTTTTCACTCTGCAGTACCCTTGATGAAGCAAAGGTATTTCATAAAGAAATCGCCTTTTATTCAGCAGTTAAAGCAGCTATTAGCAAATTCACCTCTGTTGATAAAAAAAGAACCTTAGAGGATAAGAATTCTGCACTTAAACAGATTATTGATAATGCTATTGTAGCCGAAGGAGTTGCGGATGTATTTGCTCTTTGCGGTCTAGAAAAGCCTAATATCGGCCTTCTTTCGGATGAATTTCTTGAGGATATTCGCCTGATGCCGCATCGTAACTTAGCAGTTGAATTGTTAGAGAAACTGCTTAGAGATAATATAAAAGCCAAAACTCGTAACAATGTTGTTCAAGAAAAAAAATTCGTAGATCGCCTACTGGCGACATTGCGCAAGTACAATAACCGTGCCATTGAAACAGCACAAGTGATTGAAGAACTGATTCAAATGGCAAAAGATTTCCAGTCAGATATGACAAGGGAAGTTGAATTAGGGTTAAATCCGTATGAGGTTGCTTTTTATGATGCACTGGCAAACAACGAAAGTGCAGTACGTACGCTAGGTGATGAGACGCTAAAGAAGATCGCTATTGAAATAACAGAAAAGCTTCGTCAGTCGACTACCGTCGATTGGCAGATTCGTGAAAGTGTACGTGCAAAATTGAAGATTCTAGTACGCCGCACTTTACAAAAGTATAAGTATCCACCCGATAAAGCCCACGAAGCTATAGAACTGATAATGAAACAAGCTGAAATTCTAAGCAACGAATGGAGCAAATAGTGGATCCTACTACCGTCAAATTAAGACAGGCTAAGTCGTTTTAACAGCCAGATGATAGTCTTATAGAATCGATTCATAAAAGTTAGACCCTCTTTTACCAGGTAATATAAATCGATAAGAAGAAATACTTGACGCTATTGCCTGAGGCGAAGTAAAACAAGTAAAAAGCTGTATTATCACACGTCTGCTATAATGTCAGTGATAATGGGCGAAATTGAAAGATCCCATCTTGCGGCTCTCTACGGGGAGTCGTCTTTGATTTTTATAAGGGAAGTGGATTCAAGCGGTCGGGAAGCGGTATTCTTAGTCTGCTAAAGAACGGACGGATCGCTATTTTCCTTGGTTCGTTCAAGCACTAATTAAATAAATAGGTATCCTATAAAAAGGCGTTCTTGCTTTTTCCTTCTTTAGACCGGCTGAATATGACATAGCAGTTCAAATAAAACCATACCTGTACTTCATGACTGAGTATTTACGGACAGGCAGTAGAGTATGATCGATAAAGTAAATTGTCAACAGTACAGTAAGTCGGAAATTGTACAATAATCAGGAAGACTTAATACATAAGGTTTTTCACGGTATTCGAGCCACAGTTGTTAAGTCGCAGTTCCGCTAGAGCCCGGATTTCCACGCCTCTCGCCCCAAGCCGTTCAGTATATATCAGGTGTTGAAATTTCGCTTTTTCTGTCATACACTTTTGCCAGTCTGAGAAGTCATAGAGTCAGGAGTATCAAGGCTTTGGTGACATTATGTTGCATATTTTAATGTGCGGCATATGGCGATTGTGAGACGAAGTCAGAAAATACGATCTAAACGAGCCTGATAGGATAGTAAATGATCTTGATGCACATCAGTCGCTGTTTGCAGGGCAAAAACATGCAAACGTCTCATTTTTTCATGGAGTTGGCTTCAAATTGCCAATTCAGAAGTCGGATTTCCCTATGAAAACAGCCTTCCCCAAAGGATATTTTCGGGTGCAAAAATCGCCCTCGATTCAGAACAAATTGTATCGTCTGGCAGTTGCCCAGTGAGGGGGAGTAAGCTCTACCGTGCAGTTATATGACATCAACGAACCAAGAGGTGGCTATGAAGAAAGTAAAGGAACAACGACAAAAGCTGTCCTTCTGGATGGTAACAAGCAAATTAGAAACGTTGATGAAGCTCTACGGAACCGACAGTATTACCGAAGTGTTCAGCAAGCTGGTCGATGAGAAGCTGGATAGCAACTTCGCAGCGCAGCGGGATAACCGTTCTGTAATCACATCCATTGGTGGCAAGAACAAGCTAGCAAGGCGCATCATCGAATTGATGCCGGAACACATCGTATATGTGGAGCCGTTTGGGAATACCGCGAGTATTTTGCTTTAGAAGGCTCCTGTGAAGAAGGAAGTCTACAACGATATTCATGAAGATGTAGTCAATTTCTTCAACGTCATTCAAACCGATCCGCTGGCGTTATATCATGCTTGCACCAAGGAATATTGAAGAGAGTTTATGTTCCCTCGGACAAATGCAGTTATTTGACAATAAGCTCCACCAACATAGTTTAAAAGTTGAAGGTCTATCATTAATTCAAAGAATTATTGAAAGACCTTCTGTGCATTTGGCTGAGTAATAGACTAAGTAGTGAATATTTCAGTATATTAGAAATCGGTCGAAGTGATCTTCATGTGATTCCTCTCCCCCAAAAACAACTCCCTATAGACATCCCCCACAAATTACCCGATAATTTAAACAGCAATCCCACTCAAAGAAGGTGAACCCAATATCTTGGCCAACGAGACTTACAAAACAATCACTCCCTGACTGGCTCCAGCAGATGGAAGACAATCAGAAACTCAAACGCAAAGTAACCATACTCGGAGAAGTCTTTTTCGATGAAGAAACAAACTATGGAGCCTATATGTGCATCGAAGAGAAGAAAAAGACATTTACCATCTCAGGAGAGATGCCTTTTGCACTGCAAGAAGGACAGTCTTATCTCATCGAAGGAACCGTTACTTTATATAAAAATAGTAAGCAAATAAAGATCCATTCAATCAAAATTGAAAAACCAACAACTCCTGAAGGGGTTATTGTGTTTCTACAAAGTCTCAAAGGATTGCAGAAGCGAGCTCTATTACTGTATGAAACCTATGGATTAGAGATTATCGATATTTTGATGAACAATCCAGAGCGAATTGCCAATGAGATTTCAGGTATTGGTCAGAAACAAGTAGAGAGCTGGAGCAAGCAGATTAAAGTGCTTGACGGAGACTATGATTTGCTAGCTAAGTTAATGAACTGGGGCATGACTCTTAATCAAGCTAAGAAGCTGATCAAGGAGTTAGGGCATGAGGTAGATCAAGTTATTCAGAAAAATCCGTATATCCTTATTCGTTTAGTAAAAGGATTTGGATTCCGCAGATGCGATCAAATTGCGCGAGAACTAGGCTTTGATCTTACAGGTAACAGCCGTATGCTAGCAGCGATACGTTACGTATTAAGGGAGTCATCGCAAGAGGGGCATTGTTTCTTAATGCGTGAGGAACTATTGCAGAGGGTAAAGGTTACGTTAGATATTAAATTAACCGCAATAGAGATGGAGCAACTTCTTAATGAATATGAAGGGCAAGCTAACATTATTTATAAATTAAGCTCACGATCCTATGAGCTTAATTATAATGAGGTTGCTGCACATTATGCGAGCTATAAAGCTGGTGGATACCGCCTGATGAAGCTGGAACATCGATTTACGGTGTTGTCATTTGAGATAGAGTCGATTAATCAACATGTGCAACGATTAATTGATCGAATGAAGCTAGTTGAGTCGGATGGGCGAATTTATTTGCCAGAGGTGTATCAATCTGAGCTCATCGTTGCAGCCAAAATACTACGGATCATGCTGCATCCAACGATTAGTTTTGATGGAGTAGATGGCGATATAGAGTCCTATCTTCAAGTTAATCATTTACATCTAGAATCTAAGCAGGCAGAAGCGGTTAACCACTTTACGCAGCAAACAGGTGGCATGTATATTTTGAACGGTAGTGCTGGCTGTGGTAAAACGTTTACGCTTAAAGTCATTCTAGCCTTATTGGAAAAACAATATGAGAAGATGAATATGCCCTTCAAAGTAAAGGTGTTTGCTCCTACTGGAAAGGCATCAAAAGTAGCCGCTAAGGCAACAGGACGTGAATGTACAACGATTCATCGTGGCCTCAAATATAAGCCAGATGGTGGATTTGAGCATAATGAGAAGCAACCACTTGATATTGATTGTCTAGTGCTAGATGAAAGCTCGATGCTAGACATCGTACTTGCGAAGCATCTATTCAGTGCCATTCCACCTCACTGTAAAGTGATCTTTATGGGAGATACGAAGCAACTACCAAGCGTTGGAGCGGGGAACGTGCTGCATGACTTGATTAGTAGTGATATGATTCCTGTCATTACACTCGATGTAGTTAAGCGTCAAGCAGAGGATTCAGGAATTATTATTAATGCTAACAAAATCATTCAAGGTGAAATGATTGATACAAGTGCAGCAACGTTAGATGCCTACGTTATTTATCAGCATGAAGCTGAGCGAGTACAAGATACGATTATTCGTTCCATTAGTAGATTGTTGCAAACTAGAGATCTATCATTAGAAGATATCCAGGTGTTATGCCCGCAGCGTAAAGGCGAGGTAGGCACATATGTGATGAACTGGATGATCCAACAAGCTTTTAATACAAGTGAGGAAACGTTGAAGGTTGAAAATAGAAGGATAGCGAAGCGAGTAACTGGCAGTGACGAAGTGGAAGAAATAGCGTTGTATTTCAAGCCAGGTGATAAAGTTATTCATATTGCCAACAACTATCAGATGAAATGGTATACCAAATCTAATCTCAATGTTTATGAGGATAATAGTAAATTGATTGGTATAACGAATGGTGAATGTGGAATTATCGAAGAAATATATAAAATCAATCAACAAAATGAAGAAGAAGAGTATGTGATTGTCGTACGTTATGAAGAAGGCTACGTTAAGTATATGAATCAATTTGATGAACTCGATCATTGTTATGCTATGACAATTCACAAGTCACAAGGCTCGCAGTGGCCAGCTGTATTGATGGTCGTCATGATGGAAAACTATAATATGTTAGACAATAGTATATTCTATACAGGTTACACTAGGGCGAAAGAGTTCAGTTGTGTCATCGGTCAATCGAGTGCCATTGCCCACGCGATAACTACATTTCGTAATCAAAAACGTAATACAAGTCTCAATGAAAAATTTATCGTTAAGGACGATGGGCAGTAGATTTCAAAACGTATATTAGGGATTTCCCTAATATACGTTTTTTCTATTTAATGATATTATCAACTTATAAAACGTGAAACATTTCACAATATAAGTGAATCTTTTCACAACTAGGAGGATTGCTATGGGGACTGAGAAATTGGTTTTAATCGGAAATGGTATGGCTGGCGTAAGAACGATTGAAGAAATCTTGGAACGCAACTCCACAAAATATGACATAACGATTATTGGCGAAGAACCATATACGAACTACAATCGCATTATGTTATCCAACGTATTACAGAAAAAGATGACGGTTGATGAAATTATTACTAATCCAATGCAGTGGTATAAGGATAATGGCATTCGCCTTGTTCACCATGATCCTGCTGTGCGGATAGATATAGAAAACAAACGAGTAATAACAGCAAGTGGAACATGTATAACGTATGAGAAATGTATTATTGCTACAGGTTCAAGAGCATTTATTTTACCAATTGAGGGTGCACAGCTTCAAGGAGTGGTTGGTTTCCGTACCATTGACGATACACTTCAAATGATCGAGCAAGCAAAAAGCTGTAAACGAGCGGCAGTAATTGGCGGGGGCTTGTTAGGACTTGAAGCGGCTAAAGGTTTGGTCGATCAAGGTATGGAAGTAACGGTCATTCATTTGGAGAAATGGTTGATGGAAACTCAGTTGAATGAGCAGGCAGGTCAATTGCTTAAGAAAGATTTGGAACAGCAAGGTATCAAATTTTTAATGGAGAAAAAAACAGCTCGAATACTAGGGACAACAAAAGTAGAAGCCATAGAATTTAGTGACGGTACTGTTCTCGAGGCAGATTTGGTTGTGATGTCTGTTGGGATTAGAGCAGTAACGGGAATTGCCAAAGAAGCTGGACTTCATGTTGAACGTGGGATTGTTGTTGATGACTTTATGGCGACGAGTACTGAAGGTGTCTATGCTGTAGGTGAATGTGCGCAGCATAATCATATGGTGTATGGACTTGTAGCACCGCTTTATGAGCAGGGGAAAGTACTGGCGGATGTTTTGACAGATCGTGCAACAGAGGGTTATAAAGGCAGTACTGTCTCCACCTCTCTAAAAGTATCAGGTTGTGATCTTTTCTCAGCAGGAATTATACATGAGCGTGATGATATCAAATCAATTGAAGCTTATAATGGCCTAGCTAACAGCTACAAGAAGTTATTTATACAAAACAATAAAGTTGTTGGTATCGTACTTTATGGCGACACTTCTGAGGAAAACCGATACTATAAAATCTTGCGAGATGGTGTTGATATTACGACGCTTAATCCTGTAACACTACTGGCATCAGCGAGTGGTGAGACGAGCATGAGTGTTGCAGAATGGGATGATGCTGATACCGTATGTGGTTGTAATGGAGTGACAAAGGGTACCATTGTTCAAGCCATTACGACTCAGAATTTAACATCTGTTGCGGAGGTTTCACGTTGCACTAAGGCCGGAAATTCTTGTGGCAAATGTAAATCAGACATTGGCGAGCTGTTGGCTCATGTAATCGGAGATAAGGTTACAACTGCACCTACTGGGATATGTGCTTGTACTCATCTAACGAGAGATGAAATTGTACTGCAAATCCATCAAAAAGGGTTAACGACAACGAAAGAGGTATTCCAGGAGCTCAACTTCCGCAACGCTGAGGGATGCTCTAAGTGTCGTCCAGCAATTAATTTCTACCTACATGTTACGTTTCCCAAAGAACATATTGATGAGAAAGAATCTCGCTTTGTCAATGAACGTATGCATGGCAATATCCAAAATGATGGTCGATTCTCAGTTATTCCAAGAATGCGAGGCGGAAAAACAACGCCACAGCAATTGTTGAAAATTGCACAGGTTGCTGACAAGTACCAAGTACCGCTTGTTAAAATAACAGGCAGTCAGCGTATTGGCTTATATGGTGTGAAGAAAGAAGATCTCCCAGATATTTGGGAGGAACTAGATATGACATCTGCTTCAGCCTATGCGAAAGCCGTGCGTTCTGTCAAAACATGTGTCGGTGCTAATTTTTGCAGATTTGGTACGCAGGATTCCATGGGACTCGGCATTAAGCTAGAGGAGCGCTTCGAGTATATTGACACACCACATAAGTTCAAAATGGGCGTTTCTGCTTGCCCACGCAGTTGCGTAGAGAGTGGAGTGAAAGACTTTGGTGTCATTGGCCTAGAAAACGGCTTCCAAATTTATATCGGAGGAAATGGTGGAACTGAAGTAAAAGAGGCACAGTTACTAACTACCGTTGTGACAGAGCAAGAAGTTATTGACCTATGTGGAGCGATGTTACAATACTATCGCAAAACAGGTATTTATGCGGAACGTACTGCACCATGGATTGAAAGACTTGGATTCGATCATGTGAAATCTGTCCTATTAGATCCTGTACAGTGTAAGGCTTTGTTAGCGGAACTTGATGAGGCAGTTGCTGGAAAACGCAATGATCCATGGACGACTGTTCGCGAGAATGAAAACATGGAAAAAGAGCTCTATACAGTAGGGAGAGGTTAACGATGACCCAAGTCAAAGAGAAGAGATTTGTCGCACATTTCAATGATATGCCACAACGAATTGGTCATGAAATCGTTATAGATGGTAATAGAATTGCAGTATTTCGATTGCTAGATGATCGAGTTAAGGCAATAGGCGGAGTTTGTCCCCATACAAATGGACCACTCGCTGAAGGCATTGTTTCTGGTGAGTTTGTGTACTGTCCACTTCATGAATACAAGGTTTCCTTGCTCGATGGAAAGGTACAAGAACCCGATAATGGATGCGTAGCAACATATGATACTTCAATTGAGGATGGCAAAGTATTCGTCATGGTTTAGTTACTACACTTGATTAGATAGGTTATTTGCACCTTTCGTGAAGGAGGGCTTTAATTGTACAAACAAAACGTTGAGACTATTGCTGAGGCAGGCGCAGTTAAGCGTGATTATATGAAGCAGCAGCCGCTTGGTTATTTTATTACAACCTTACTTGCTGGTGCCTATGTGGGACTAGGCATTATTCTTATCTTTTCGCTGGGAGCACCGCTTTCACAAGCAGGATCTCCCTACCAGTCCCTTATTATGGGAGCAACTTTCGGGATCGCGCTGACCTTAGTCATCATTGCGGGGGCAGAATTGTTCACTGGAAATAATATGATTTTTACGGTTAGTACTTTAGCAGGAAAAACAACGATAAAGGATACGTTATCAAATTGGCTAATTGTATTTATCGGTAATTTGCTAGGAGCTATAATACTTGCGTTACTTGTAAAAGCAACAGGACTATTTGATGCTGCACCTGCTGATCATTTGATTTTTAACTCTGCTACCAAAAAGATGACGGCACCATTTAGTGAATTGTTTTTCCGAGGGATACTTTGTAATTGGCTAGTTTGTTTGGCGATTTGGATGAGCATGCGCTTGAAAAGTGAAGGGGCGAAAATGTTCGCGATCTGGTGGTGCTTATTAGCTTTTATTGGTAGCGGATATGAGCACAGTGTTGCCAATATGACACTTCTAAGCGTTGCTATGTTACTGCCTAATCATCCTGAAGTAATTAATCTAGCAGGCTGGCTGCATAATATGATACCTGTCACTCTTGGAAATATGGTCGGAGGTATATTGTTTGTAGGTTTGGCTTATTGGAGAATTTCACCGGTACGTAAAATATAGAGTCTACTATAAGTGAACAAAAAACATGAGCCCCAAGGAGCTCATGTTTTTTGTTCTTCACTCTTCATCCGTTAGTAATCCTTACAGTAGTATCATGCAAGTTGCTACGATCAACCATATAAGGATGAATAAAGCGATCAACGGATTGCGTGCTGCCCTTCTAGCTTTTAATGGCTGCTCTACAAGCTTCATATATAGAGATACGAAATCTTGTTTGCACCATAGTTCCCATTGAAGATTGAAGAGATTGAATGCAATATAGGCAAGAAAGAGAATGATAGCCAGTGGTGCATATCCCGGCACCTGTGTTACCGCAAAGCAACTTACAGAAAGGAACATTAACCATACTTTCAATTGATTATAATCTCGCATCAAAGATTTTAAAAATATTTCTCCGATTATACTTCCGACGTCCTTGCGTCTAGACAACCTCTGTGAATTTTTGAATAGTATAGGTCGTTTACGTTTACTTGTTGAAGTTAACTCCATAGATTGACTTAGAATCGCTTGTGTGAACATAAGTTTACTCTCATTTGCAATAGTCAAATGCTGCTGAAAGTTAAGTGGGGTCATTACATAATTTCTAATTAGAATGAGAGCAACAATAAAATAAAAAATCATGCCGATCCAGTAAGGCAAAATATGTGCTAGGTAAAGGAACATAGGTACAATGATGATACAGCTATTTATTATGAAAATAAGCAGCTGTAGTAATAACTTCTTCCACCACGATGCTGTAATGGTTAAGCGATGATTCACGATCAAAGGAATGATACTACTTATCGCGACATAGGTTACGAGCATGAATATATGCCCTGCAGTCCACTTGCTAACTAGAACTAGAAATGGAAGTAGTACTAATGGTACGCATATAGTTGTAAGCTGAAGAACGAACCATGAATAGACTAAGCCAAAACGCTTTAATGACAATAGCCAATTGGGCTTTTGAATCAATACGACTTGATCAGCGTCCTCTACAAATATCTTGATTTGTCCAATGCAGATTATAAGTGTGATGAGGATCATACTAACTAGATCCCACGGAATGTTTATTGCCCACTGAGGGATTTCCATCCACCACTCACGATAAAAACCGATGAAAATAACGAGAGCAGGGATAATGATATAGAGCCAGACCGACCAATCGCAAATACTTTCTAATACCTTATAAATTCGTATGTAATGTTGTTTCAGTCTAACTTTGAATAATTGGGCCATAGTCAGCAAGAGATCACATCCGTAGTTAACGTATGAAAGCAATCAAATAAAGTAGCATGTTCATCTAGATTTGCAACCTTTATGATTTGGGCTAAAGTTCCGCTAGCGACAACTTTTCCTTGATGAATGAGAACAAAGGAGTCGCATCTTCGTTCGGCAGTGTCAAGCATATGGGTACTCATCAGTACACCAGCACCTTGAGCTCTCGCATCATCAAGCAACGCCAAGAAATCAATGGTAGCTTGTGGATCAAGTCCGACAAATGGTTCATCCACAATATATAAGTCTGGTTGTAATAGGAATGCGAGAATAAGCATAAGTTTCTGTTTCATTCCTTTGGAAAAGCTGCTTGGGTAATGATGTTTCTGATCTAGTAATTTGAATTTTATTAACAGTTCTTCTGCACGTTGTTCGAAGTCAGTTTCATCGATTCCATTAACTGATGCGACAAACCATAGATGTTCCCATAATGTGAAATATTCATAATAGATCGGTTGTTCTGGCACGTATGCGTAAGTGCCAGATTGACCGCCAATGTTGACATGTCCAAGTCGGTAAGGTGTAATATCCATTATCGTTTTAATCGTAGTGCTTTTCCCTGCCCCATTAGGACCGATTAAGCCGACTAGTTCGCCTTGATGAATTTGAATTGCAATATGAGATATGGTTGCTACATCCGTTTCGTATCCGGCCTCAGCTATATTTACATCTAATATCGGTTTAGTATTACTTGAACTTGATTCCATAAGAAGCCCCTCCATTACGAATGATGATGTATATGGTTATTTCAAGAGTAAATGGCAATATCCCTGACTATTATAGTTTACATTGATGGTAAAATTTGTTCTTTATAGGTCTGTATACGTTAGTAAATGCAATATGTTTCAGCACTAGTATGCAGTAATACAACACTTGAGTAAGTAGAGCGTACTATTTGTAAGTGAATTTTTGCATGTCTCGCTACGTTTAGTTATAGGTAAAAGCTATATCTAAATATAGTTTTTCAGAATTATTTATAATGTTTATAACATGATACTCTTAAATCAAATGAATTTAAGGGAGCGATTATTATGGTGAAAAGTAGTGTTCTTGGTTATCCGCGTATTGGAGAACAACGTCAATGGAAAAAGGCTTTAGAAAGTTTTTGGAATGAGCAAATCAATGAACAACAATTGCTAAGTCAGTTACAAGAAATTCGTCTGCAACATCTTAGTAAACAGAAAGATGCAGGGATTGAACTTATTCCAGTTAATGATTTCAGTTTATATGACCAAGTACTTGATACTTCAACAATGCTTGGCTTAATTCCAGAGCGATTCCACTATAACGGTGGAGAGGTTTCGACACAGCTTTACTATGAAATCGCTCGTGGTTCGAAGGATGCAACAGCAAGTGAAATGACTAAATGGTTTAATACGAATTATCATTACATCGTACCTGAACTTGGAAATATAGAGCCGCAATTAACGGTAAACCGTCCGCTAAATGCTTATCAAGAAGCAAAACAACAATTGGATATTGAAAGTAAACCTGTATTGTTAGGATTATATACGTTCGTGAAGTTATCTAAAGGTTATAAAGCTGATCAGTTTAATACATGGATTGAAAAACTTCTTCCATTGTATGTACAAATCTTGCAGCAGCTTGAACAAGCGGGAGTACAGTGGGTTCAAGTTGATGAGCCGGCATTCGTACAACAGCTATCGGATGAGGAAATTGTTACGATACAAAAAATTTATAACGTGCTATCTCAAGCTGCACCGAAGTTACAAATTATGCTGCAAACGTACTTTGAAAGTATTGAACGCTATGAAGATATTGTCCAATTACCAGTAGCAGGTATCGGATTAGATTTTGTACATGGGGCAAAACAAAATCTTCAACATATTAATCAATTTGGATTCCCAGCAAATAAAGTATTGGGCGCTGGTGTCATTGACGGTCGAAATATTTGGAAAGCTAATCTTTCAGAGCAGCATCAACTTCTACAATTACTGAAAGAGCAAGTAGGAGATGAACGATTATGGGTACAATCTTCATGCAGCCTACTACATGTTCCTGTAAGCTTAAATCGTGAAGATAAATTGCCAGAAGCTATTCGTAATGTTATGGCCTATGCAGATGAAAAATTAGTAGAAATCGTTCAATTAACGCAAGCAATTAATTGCGTAGATATTGGATACTTGACTCAAATTGAACAAGATAAAGCCGCATTCGCAATATTCAATAACTTAGAGCAACGTAATCAACAACAAGTTTATGCGACAATTAACGACTTGAAAAAAACAGGTTTAGAAAGATCTGTACCTTTTGCTAAGCGTTATGATGAACAACAACAGAAATTAGAACTTCCAATTCTACCAACAACGACAATCGGAAGTTTCCCGCAATCGTTAGAAGTTCGTCAAGCTAGACAGTTATGGCGCAAGGGGGAATGGAGCGAAGAACGATACAACGCATTTATCGAGGCAGAAACTGATCGCTGGATTACTATTCAAGAACAACTTGGACTTGATGTGCTCGTTCACGGTGAGTTTGAGCGTACGGATATGGTTGAGTTTTTCGGGGAGAAATTAGGCGGATTCGTATTTACGAAAAATGGCTGGGTTCAGTCTTACGGTTCTCGTTGCGTTAAGCCTCCAGTAATCTACGGAGATGTAACATTTATCGAGCCGATGACATTGAAAGAAACAGTTTATGCTCAAGAGCAAACAGAAAAACCTGTAAAAGGAATGCTGACAGGTCCGATCACTATTATGAACTGGTCATTTGTTAGACAAGATATTGCGAGAGAAGAAATTGCTTATCAATTAGCTTATGCATTGCGCCAAGAGGTTGAGGCTTTAGAAGCAGCGGGTATTCCTATTATTCAAGTAGATGAACCTGCAGTGAGAGAAGGTTTACCATTAAAAGCGCATGAACAACAAGCATATTTGGATTGGTCCATTAGAGCTTTCCGTATGACTACTTGTTCGGTGCAAGCAACGACACAGATTCATACTCATATGTGTTATTGTGATTTCCATGATATGATTGCTTCGATTGAGTCTATGGATGCCGATGTTATCTCCATCGAAACATCACGTAGTCACGGTGAATTAATCGGTAGTTTTGAACAGAATACGTATCCGCAAGGTATTGGTCTTGGTGTATATGATATTCATAGTCCACGCGTTCCCGCAGTAGCAGAAATGACATCGATGATTGATCGTGCGCTTCAAGTGCTTAGTCCGAAAATTTTCTGGATTAACCCAGATTGTGGACTTAAGACACGTAAAGAAGCTGAAACAATCGATGCACTTCGTAATATGGTTACTGCTACACTAGAGGCGAGAGAAAAACTACAATTACAAACGACAAATTAATATAATGCAATGTAGAAATGCCGAGAATAAGGGATTAATGTTTCCCTACTCTCGGCATTTTCTTATACTCAATTATAATCTTATGCTAACTTTCTTCGTATCAAACTCTAATAACTTGCTTGCTGATCTGTTAGAAATTGAGCAGATAACTGCGAGACCCACTGTAACAATCGTATATCTTGATGTTTTCCTGCGATAAACGATAGCCCAATTGGCAGACCTGCTTCTCCTTTGCAAGGAATAGAAACTTGTGGCGATCCTGCTAGTCCGGATACACAGCTTAGTTGAAGTGTCTGATTACGACGACGTTCAACTTGTTGACCTTGTTCGTTAACAAATGGTGCAATCGTAGAGGTAACGGGTGCAATAATAAGTGTATCATCATCAAGTATGTGGTTCATTCTATCTACTATTTGCTGACGTTTCGTTTTAGCATCCGTTAGATTTGTAGCATCAATGGTGCTCGCCCATACAAATCTCTCGGCGATACCTGGACCGAATGTGGGATTGGTTTCCATTATCCATTCTCCATGTGCTTGCCAAATCTCAGCCCCTTGCAGTTGACGGAATATATTCATCCATTGTTCTAAACCTTCTTCAGCAATCTGTAAGCTAGTTATATTCGTAATCATTTTATTAATAGAAGGCAATACTCGATCTAGCATTTCTTTCGTATGCTCATCAGTTATTGCCCACATATCTATTGGGATAATAATTTTTGTGAAAGGCTTTTCTACAATGTTGGAGGGTGAACGTTCTAACGTTTCAGCGAGGAGCACCATTCCAACTTGAAGTAAAGTATTAGCATCTCTTGCCATCCAACCTACAGTATCGAAGCTCGGTGCTAGTGGAATAAGTCCTTCTGTAGAGATGCTAGCGTGTGTAGGGCGAATACCATACACGCCGCAATAAGAGGAAGGGACACGTACAGAACCACCAGTATCTGTACCAATGGCGAAATCTACTAAGCCAGCAGCCACGGCTACAGCAGAGCCGCTAGATGAACCGCCAGGTATTCTACCTGGAGCATTAGGGTTGTTCGGTGTACCATAATGAAAGTTCTCACCATTAATACTGTACATCAATTCATCAGTAATCGTAGTTCCCTGTAATTTAGCACCTGATTGCAGTAACGTTTTTACAACATTAGCATGTTTCTCTGAACTCGAATGCGTGCGCAACCAATCGGGGTTTCCAGCGCTAGCAGTGACGCCTTGGATAGAGAAGACATCTTTAATAGCGAAAGATTTATCGCTTAGCAAACCGCTTCCAGTAGCTTCTAGCGTAAATTCTGCATCGATATATGCGTTCCAATTTTTAGACATGAATCATTCCTCCAGTTCTATCCAATATATCGTTTACCAGCCTATAGCGGAGCCGTTGCTTCTAGGGTCTGCTCCACCTTGCCAAAAACCGTAATCATCTTTCATAATGGCGTGTGCGTGTCCCATAATACCGTCAAATGGTTGAACAACATTAACGATGTGTCCGGCGACATTTAATTTACTTATGATGTCATTTGAGACGCGATTCTCAATTTTTAATTCTAAAGTAGGTTCTCCCCATGTACGTCCCCATACCCATCTTGGTGCATTGATTGCAGACTGAGGATCCATTCCGTAATCTACCATTCTAGTAAACAGCGCTGTTTGTGTTTGTGGTTGACCTTCACCGCCTTGTGTACCGTATAAAATAGCAGGTTTTCCATCGCGACAAGCCATTGCGGGCATTAAAGTATGGAAAGTGCGCTTATGTGGCTCAAGTCGATTAATATGATTGGGATCAAGTGAGAAGAATGATCCGCGATTTTGTAATAACACTCCGGTATTTCCTGCCACTACCCCTGACCCGAATTCGAAGTATAGGCTTTGGATAAATGACACTGCGTTGCCTTCACGGTCGACGACAGCCGCATAAGCCGTATCTTGACCTAGAGAAATTGTATCTTGTTGATGAGCATAATTAATATTGATTTTCTGAGCTAGCTGTGCGGCGTACTCTTTGCTTAATAACTGATCTAATGGAACGGATGAGAAAGTAGGATCTGTTAAGTATTTGTTGCGATCCAAAAAACTTAATTTAAGTGCTTCTACGCAAAGGTGATAGTATTCATATGAGTTTGGATCGATGGAATCGGATAAGTTGAAGTTTTCGAGTGTTTGTAATGCCATAATGCCAGAGAATCCTTGCGAGTTTGGGGGCATTTGATATAGTTGATAATCCCTATATGAACCTGTAATTGGTTGTACCCATTCACCTGTATGATCAACGAAATCGTCCATTGATAACATTCCGTCATGGGCTTCCATAAATCTTACAATCTCCTGGCCAGTTTTACCGCTGTAAAATTCATCTCGTCCATGCTTTGCGATCCTTTGTAACGTACGGGCTAAGTCGGCTTGTTTGAATGATTGCCCTGAAGGTAATGCCTGACCATTAGGAAGGTAGATAGCGGAAGTTTCAGATACTGCTGATAACATAGAGTGATGTTGTGCTGAGTGTTCATATTGATTAAACGTCATCGGGAATCCGTTTTCAGCATAGTGAATAGCCGGTATAAGTAGTTCGTTCCAAGATGTTTTGCCATATTGTTTATGAATGGCTGACCAACCATCAACCATACCGGGGACAGTAATTGCACTCTTTACGCCTCTGTTTGGAATGGCATTCATCCCTGCGAATTGACCGATATGAGCGTGATAACTAGAACGTCCTGAAGCGTTATATCCTCTAACTTGACCGTCGGCTTGATGGTAAGTTAACCAGAATGAATCCCCGCCAAGTCCAGTCATATGGGGATAGACAACCGCTAATGTGGAGCTTATTGCAATAGCTGCATCGAAAGCGTTACCTCCTTCTGCTAGTACACGTGCACCTGCAGCGGTTGCCAAGTAGTGAGGGCTAACGACCATTGTTTCGGTTCCTACTATTGATTGATTCATCATTATCACTCCACGAAAAATAGATTAAAGGATATTTACCATAGATTAAATTAGATAGAGTAAAATATGTTACTAACATGTTAGTTAATGTAACATACAACTTGATAATAACATAACACCTTTCAATACGTTAGGCAATATATTCGTAAGCGGATTTTAAAAATATATTGAAAAATATACTCATTTAAGTGTATATTGATACATATCGTAATCAAAATGGTGAAAATACAATCTATTTGTTTAGTGTGATGATTATAAGAGGTGAGTTGGAAAATGAATGATCAACCAAAAAATGAGCATGGAAGCATAAATGTTGATGAAATAGATAGAAAAATTATCTCGGAGCTCAATGTTAATGGTAGGATATCTTACACGGAATTAGCGAAAACGATAGGGTTATCTCGTGTAGCGGTGCAAGGAAGAGTAAATACACTAATAGAACTAGGAGTAATTGAACGATTCACTGCTGTTATTAATCCAGAGAAAGTAGGCATTCAAGTCTCTGCATTTTTTAATGTAGAGGTAGAGCCAAAGCATTTACATGAGGTTGCGGATCAATTATCTGAAGAGCCATTCGTAACAAGTTTGTACCATATGACTGGTCCTAGTAAATTACATATGCATGGACTATTCCGAAACAATGAGGAAATGGATCGTTTTATGAAGGAAAAGCTTTATGTGCTGCCAGGTATTATGAGTGTAGACTGTCAACTGCTAATTAATCGATATAAGAGTCGCATGGGAATGAGGTTATAAGTAATGGAGGAAAAGCGAAAAAGTGGCCCTTATATACAACTGATGTGGGGCATGATGAAGACCGGAATTCTAGGCTTTGGAGGAGGACCCTCTGTCATACCATTAATTCGGCATGAAGCAGTCAAGACATATCAATGGATTGATGATGATGAATTCGGTGAAATATTAGCTATAGCTAATGCTTTGCCAGGTCCGATCGCTACAAAGATTGCTGCATATTTAGGTTATCGTATAAAGGGAGTGAATGGTGCAGTAGTTGCTGTGCTTGGCCATATCCTGCCTTCTACCTTGGCGATGATTCTATTAATGTCAGGAGTGTATTTCTTAAGTGCGTCACCTATCATTCAAGGAATGATTAGCGCAGTTATCCCTGTAGTAGCTGTTATGCTCGGTGTAATGATGTATGAGTTCGGACAAAAAGCAGTTAAAGGGCTTGGGGTTTATCTAGGTATAATATCTTTCGTGCTTGCGTTCTTATTATTACAAGTAATCGAAATTCATCCCGCTATTGTTATCATTGTATATCTAACCTATGGGACTGTGCATTTCCGTGTAATGTCGAAGTGGAAGGCGAAACGACAACAGAGAGGAGAGGCATAGTATGGATTGGTTGGAGTTAGTATGGTTATTTATAGGTTTTTTTGTAGCAAATGTGCTAGGGTACGGAGGCGGACCAGCATCAATTCCATTAATGTATCGTGAAGTTGTTACTAATTACGAATGGTCAACTCCCACTGAGTTTTCTAATATACTTGCACTTGGTAATGCTTTGCCAGGACCAATTGCTACTAAAATTGCTGCATTTGTTGGTTACGATGTAGGCGGCATACTAGGAGCTCTTATTGCATTAATTGCTACAATTGTTCCTTCAGCGATTGCTCTTATATTATTGTTGAAAGTGCTTCAGAAGCATCGCCAATCCAATGTAGTGAAGGGAATAGGACTGCTTGTTCAACCTGTTATTGCAATTATGATGTTAGTTCTTACTTGGGAAATGGGTCAAAGTTCAATAGCGAGTATAGGTTGGATTCAATCACTCATTATAGCTGCAATCGCTTTTTGGGCAATGCAGATTAGGAAGATACATCCAGCAATTGTTATTATAGTTGCTTTTGCTTATGGTGGCATTGTATTACCTTATTTCTAAGTTATCATAGTTTACAAAGGCTCCCTCCATATGATGAAATGTCTTCTTATTTTTGAGCAGACAAATCGATATGGAGGGAGTTTTTGCTATAGAAATATTAGCTGACTCCATTCTGATCAATGTAAAATATGCGACGTTAACCTATTATCAAATGTTCCAAACATTATTTTTGTAGATCTTATATTTTGCGTAAAAATATGTAATAATTTGTGGTAGTATATTAAATATACACAAATTTGGTTTCTAATTATAAACGTTGGAAGGTGTTATGAGATGGCGATATTAAATGTTGTAAAGTTCGACGGCCTTAGAAATCGTGAATGGGTCGTATATCGTTTCCCTGGAGAAGAATTCAATACAGGATCTCAACTTATTGTTGGAGAAGGCCAAATCGCAGTTTTTGTAAAAGGTGGCCAAGTGTTAGATATATTTTCAGCAGGTACATATACATTAAGCACTAAAAATATTCCGATTTTAAGTTCATTAATTAATTTACCTTTTGGTAATCGTACCCCATTTACTGCTGAAATCTATTATATCAATCGTACTGCTAAGTTAGATTTGTATTGGGGGACGACAGACCCTATTACTTTAATAGATCCTAAATATTCTGTGCGAATGCGAGTGCGTGCTCATGGTCAAATCGGATTAAAGATTATCGATTTCCGAGTGTTTCTAACAGAACTAATAGGTTCACTTGGTGATGGAAACATAGTGAAATATGATAATGTCATACAGTTCTATCGTGGATTAATAGTTACTAAAATAAAAACATTAATATCATCTATTATTATTAATCGTAAAATCTCTGTTCTAGATATTGCACCGTTATTAGAAGATATATCAAGTGAAACGAAGAGTAATCTACATGAGGAATTTGATCGATATGGTATAAGTGTGTTGAACTTCTATATCACTTCTATTAATTTCCCAGATGAAGACTTCGAACTAATAAATAGTATATTAGGAGATAAAGCTGCGTTTGACATAATTGGTGATAATCGATATAACGTCAAACGTACATTTGATGTCATGGAGACTGCAGCAGGTAACGAGGGTGGTGGAGGCTTAGCGGCCGCTGGATTAGGTCTAGGAATTGGAGCTGGTGCTGGCGTTACGCTAGGGCAAACGTTGAATCAAAATGTTGTGAATACCGTACAAGTTTCTCGTATAGAATGCTCTAATTGTCATACAAGTAATGATGCTAATGCAAAGTTTTGTTACGGTTGTGGTAACAAAATGGCACAAGAGAGGTCATGTCCTTCATGTCAAGCACCTGTAACTGATACTATGAAATTCTGTTCTCAATGTGGTAGTTCCGTTGCTTCGCCGAAGTGTGGTCATTGCAGTGCTGAGTTGGCAGCTGGAGCTAAATTTTGTGCTGAATGTGGAACGAAGACGGAGGGGAATGTTTAATGAATTTATCAAGAATACTGAAGTTAATTGCATGCTTCATACTTGATGCAGCTCTTATTGTAAGTTTTACTTATTTCTTTGCACTATTCTCGATTTTGGATCCTATAAAGTCTACGTTAATGCTAATCGTATTAATATGCGGTCTTGCAATATGGAATCTAGTAATCTTAGCACCTAGAGAAGTCATGAATAAGTTAGGGATTGCCTATTCAGTATTCGTACTATCTTTGTTATCCATTTATCCTTTCATTTCTATAATTGCATCGATATTACTGCTTCAAGTAAATACGGTATGGTATTTTACAACTCAACTTTTAATTGCATTTGTTTTTATTATGATAGTGGCGATTGTTTTGCCATTTGGCAAAAAGCAAGAAGCAGAGCGAGAAGCAGACGAACAAGTGGCTGCTGCTGGTGATCGAATGTCATTGTTACTCATGCAAATCGACGATGTAGTCGGAGATCATGCACGGACGGATAATTATTATAGTATACATGATCAATTTGCTCGATTGAAAGAAAGATTACATGCATCGACTCCATTTTCTAAAGTGAATCAGAAAATAATTGTGAGTGAGATGGAGCGAGAAATTATTGATGAGCTACATACGTTATATCAACGATTGAAGCCGGAACAAGAACATAATTTTGTTGCAATTCAAGCTACTATGGAGCAAATCCTAAGTCTTGTTAAGCATAGAGAACAGTTATTAATTAAATAGGAGAGATTATAATGAATGAAAACAAATGTCCTGCATGTGGTGCAGCTAATGCCATTAACAGCACACAATGTAAATATTGTGGAGAAGCAATTATAGTTGCAGCAGCAGCTCAAACTGCTGCTGCACACGCTCAACAACCACCAATGTACCAACAACCGATTATTCAAAATATTTATCATCAAGCTCCACCACTGCAGCCACAAGGGCAAACGGTTATCGTTGCGACGAAAAGTAAAGTTGCTGCTGGTCTACTTGGAATTTTCTTAGGTGGATTGGGAATACATAAATTTTACTTAGGAAGAATAGGTTTAGGTATTCTCTATATATTATTTTGTTGGACCTATATTCCGGCAGTTATTGGTTTAATTGAAGGTATTATCTACTTGTGTACTTCTGACGAGAACTTTGCTCGTAAATATGGTAAACGTGTATATCAACCATACCAATAACTGTAGATCTGTGTAGTAGAAACGATGTAAGTATATCTATTACTTACTGCTTTCTAGATAAAGTACATCGAAAAAGAGCCAAAGAACGATTGCAACCAATCGTTCTTTGGCTCTTATGTTATGTTGAAACCGTATGTTTCTCAATAAATGTTTTGATCTCTTCAATTTGTAAGCTGTTGCTAGATGGTACTGTGTAAGTAGCGCCCCAGTATCCTGTTGGTGTTACGCCTTGAGCAGTGAAACCGTAAAGATCAAGATCATGAAGAATACGATGCATATAGCGTAATGCCTCAAGACTTCGTTGCTTGGTAGCAATATTCAGTAATGAGATCATATTATTCATATCTTTAGTGAAGTCTGCTTCATCTAATAAATTATCTCTAATACTTTCGTATGAAGATTGCTGGAGGAAGGCAGATTCCATAATTTTTGACCATAAGTCGTCAGCATCGCTAGTATAATGATCAACTCGTCCACCCATGAGAAAGTAATCAGATTGCGAATGTAGTACTCTTAATTCCTTAATGGCTTTGTACCCATTAGACCCTTGATCAATGAGATATTCCTGAGATGGGAATTTTATTGGCTCATTATCTATCTCATCAAATCCTTCTGTCAAACCATATAAATCAGCATAATAAGCAGTTTTTTGCTTTTCGTCCTCCAAAACTTTATTGGCAAAAATGATCGTAGCAATCACTGTTATAAGAAAAGCTGTTATACTAATAGTCCCTAAAATTATTGCGATCTTGTTTTGTTTCACGTTTGTTAGCTCCTGTTGAATAGATGACTTCGAGTTTCTTTAAAACACTCAAGCATACATTATACTGCAAAAGCTATATATAACACCTTGAAATTTTTTACTATCAACTATAAAATTTGATTATTAGAAGAAATTAAGGAAAAGAATAAACGCTAATTGGTATTTACGATACCCACATCTAGCATTAATATGCATGGAAATGAACATGATAATAAGGAGTAGTATAAGTGATCCAGTTCGAACCAATAACGATTAAACATCTTCAATATATTCGTAACATCTATAATGAATATGTAAAGAATACAACAGTATCATTTGACGTAGAGCCCGCTACCATAGATAAAATAAAAAAATTAACGATGCATGGCGATGAGCGATTCTGTTCATATGTCATTAAAGATAATAATGATGTTATTGGGTATGTACTTCTATCACCATTTATCCAAAAACATGCTTGTTATGGTACGGCAGAAGTAACAATCTATCTTGATGTTCGATATGGTAGACGTGGCATTGGAAGTCGAGCGCTTGAATTTATTGAAGAGCAAGCTTTGGCGAGTGGCTTTCACACGTTAATTGCAGTCATTTGCACCGAAAATGAAAGCAGTATCGCTGCATTTACTGCAAAAGAATATCAAATGAAGGGTATCATTCAACAAGTTGCTTATAAATTCGATCGATATTTGGACGTATGTTATTATCAGAAGTTATTATGTAAATCAAGTGACAAAGTCGTAGCAAAAGCTCATCAATAACGGAAATGTGATATAGTAAGAAGAGGACATAATAAGAAAGAAAAGTGGGATACAGATGATCGTCATTAAAACAATGGAAGAAATTATGAAAATGAAGCAAGCAGGAGAGATTCTAGCTGCTTGTCATAAAGAAATCGCTAAAATGATTAAACCAGGTATAAGTACGATGGAAATCGATAAATTTGCTGAAAAATTCATGCTAGATCATGGAGCAACTCCAGAACAAAAGGGTTACCATGGCTATCCGTTCGCAACATGTGCATCTGTTAACGATGTGATCTGTCACGGTTTTCCTAGTAAGGAAATGATCTTGAAAGATGGCGATATCGTAACCGTTGACATGGTAGTTAATCTTAATGGTTGGCTGGCAGATTCTGCATGGTCATATGGTGTAGGTCAAGTTAACCCTCAAACACAAAAATTATTAGATGTCACGAAAGAATCTATGTATAAAGGGATTGAGAAAGCAGTAATCGGTAATCGTATTGGTGATATTTCAAATGCGATTCAAGTTTATGCTGAGGCTGAAGGATTCTCTGTCGTACGTGACTTTATTGGTCACGGTATCGGATCTGAGATGCATGAAGAGCCACAAGTTCCCCATTATGGACCAGCGGGTAGAGGAACACGCTTGAAAGAGGGTATGGTTCTTACGATTGAACCGATGCTTAATATCGGTAAATACCATGCTAAAGTAGATCCTGATGGTTGGACTGCTAGAACGGTAGACGGTAGTCTATCTGCTCAATACGAGCACACACTTGCTATAACTGCTGATGGACCATTTCTTATTACAAAACAAACTTAATATAATGCCCGAGCATATCATGCCATTGAATTTCGGACTGATATGTTACGGGCATTCTTCAGTTTTAAGGAATGATTAAATTATAGATTTTTAAACTATGAGGTGCCTATGTTACACGCATTTTTGCAACAATATAAAGATTTGGTACAACTTAATGACATTCAACAAAAGGCAGTAGAGCATTTTCAAGGTCCGTTATTATTACTTGCTTCACCTGGATCAGGAAAGACGACTACAATTATTATGCGAATCGGATATCTTGTTAGTTATCATAAAATTCAAGCGCATCAAATTATTGCAGTTAGTTTTAGTAAAGCGTCTGCTCGTGATATGAGTTTACGTTATGAAAGGTTTTTCCCAGAACTTCCAAAAGTGAAATTTTCTACAATCCATAGTCTAGCATTTGAAATTGTGATACAAGGATTACGAAAACAAGGGATATCTTATGAAGTGATAGATGGTTATGACAAAAAAGATAATGAAGAAGTAGAAGAGCAAGAAATTAGACTTCATAAAAATATAATATTACGTCAATTGTATGAGAAGTTATTTCATGAAAAAATGAAAGACGAATTACTTGATGAATTGTTAACATATATAAGTTATGTGAAAAATAAAATGATCCCTCCGGAGCAATGGCATCGTGTACCTTGTAAAGTGAAGCAGGCAGACGAAATTTTACGCATGTATGAACAATTTAAGCAATCGCAAGAGAACTTATTGTTAGATTTCGATGATATGCTTGTCTATGCGGAGAAAACATTAAGAGAAGATATTGCTATACGGAATATGTATAAACGTAGATATCGCTTTATGTTAACTGATGAAAGTCAAGATACTTCGCTTATTCAACATCATATTATTGCGTTACTTGTAGAAGATCATCAAAATATTTGTGTCGTTGCTGATGATGATCAATCGATCTATAGTTGGAGGGGGGCAGAACCATCTTATCTGCTGTCGTTCAAGGAGCATTATCATTCAGCTGTCATCATGTATATGGAACAAAATTATCGTTCATCTCAAGAAATCGTAACAGTAGCCAATCAATTTATCCGGAAAAATCAAAATCGATATACGAAACATATGTTTACTAAAAACCCGCCTAGAGAACTCATTCACATACATGATTTTCCAACGGTACAAGAAGAGATTAACTACATCACAGATGCATTGCAGCAAACTAATCAGTTACAAGAAGTAGCGGTATTATATCGTAATCATTACTCATCTATTATGCTTGTTAATGAACTCGATCGTAGAGGAATTCCATTCTATATGAAGGATGGGGATGATCGTTTCTTCTCTCATTGGGTTGTTGAAGATATTTTGAATTTTATGAGATTAAGTTATACCGATCGTAGAATGGATATTTTCGAGAAATTGGCCATGAAAATGAACGTATACTTATCGAAACAACAAATACTACAATGTAAACAATTACATGAACAGCAATCTATTTTTGAATTGTTGCTTTCCAAAGTGAAATTGAATGATTACCAACCTGAGCTCATTATCCGTGCCAAGCAAACGGTACAATCACTTCGAGATGTGAATCCTGTAGAAGCGATACGTCTGATTCGCAATGATCTAGGCTATGATAAAGCAATTATTGGATTGTGTGAACGATTAGGTTTCCGTAAGGAATATTTAATGAGTATTCTTAACAGTTTAGAAGGAATAGCAGAGGGTCAACAAACTTTAGAGCAGTTTGCAAATAGATTAAAGCAGCTTGAGCAAGCACAAAAACGAGCTAAAAATAAAAAACGAGAAGCAGTTGTAACATTGTCTACACTACATAGTGCAAAGGGATTAGAATTCAACGTCGTCTATATGATGGATCTAGTTCAACAAGTTATTCCATCACGCACAGATCAAGATAGTGTTGAATTAATGGAAGAAGCCACTCGATTATTTTACGTTGGGATAACAAGAGCAAGGCATAGCCTGCATTTAATGACTGTGCAGAAATGGCAAAATGAGCGGGCAAAATCATCTGAATTTGTACAAGCGGTAAAAGGTATTCAAAATTTATTGCCGATGATGTTGGAGCAAACATTCTCATCACAGATTCAGCAAAAGCTGGATCACATTGTGAATCATCAATCGTCGACGATTACACAAACTAGCACTGTTAAAAGTATTAAGAAGATCAATGAAAGTGCAATTAAAGACGCAAATGTGTTAGAAGCGGGAATAACAATTATTCATGAACAATTCGGCGAGGGTACGATAGAAGAAGTTCAAACTCCTAAAATTAGGATTAATTTTGATAAGCACGGTTTGAAAACATTACAAGTAGAAATGTGCATTACTCAAGGATTATTAGAATTAATACAAAAAGAGAAAATATTGAATGGTTAGCTACAAGAGTAGCCCAGTTCTGTGCAGAAAATAAAGAAATAGGATAAAGTAGGTGCATAAGTGACGGTAATGCTTGAACTAAGAAATATTAGTAAAAGCTTTCAAGATGACGTCTCTGAGAAGCAATTATTTCAAAATGTATGTGCCAGTATTTCAGATGGGCACCGAATCTGTTGCACAGGCGAGTCCGGACAAGGGAAAACTAGTTTGTTGAGAATAATAGCTCGATTAGATGTTCCAAGTAGCGGACAGTTGTATTGGGATAATGTTGAAGCTTCTCAATGTGATGTTGTGCAATGGAGACAACACATACATTATGTCGCACAGCATGCCGTTATGTTGCCAGGCACAGTTAAAGATAATTTACAGTTGCCAAGCTTACTTCATGGAAGAACTTTTCAACAAGATAAAGCGGAATATTTGATGAACCACTGTGGACTTCATCAAATGGATTGGCAAACTTCTGCAGAAAGTCTTTCGGGCGGTGAGAAGCAGCGAATAGCACTCATTCGTGGCTTATTGTTAGAACCAAAAATATTATTGCTCGATGAAGTGACCGGCTCATTAGATACACATAATCGTGATTTAGTGGAGTCAGTATTGCTTCAATGGATTGAGAAAACAAATGGTTCTTACATTTGGATTTCTCATGATCCTGATCAAGTGAAGCGGGTTAGCAGTGAGCAATGGTATTTTTCACAGCATCAAGTGAAGATTTGTCGGGAGGAATATTCCTTATGAGCATGATAAGTCTAAGTTTCACTCTACTGTTCATTGCCGTAACGATATTTATTTCGATGAAGAAGAAATTGCTGCTTGAGAAAGATATATTTATAGGTACAGTTCGTGCAAGTATTCAACTTATTGCTATTGGTTATATTCTTAGTTATGTATTTGCTACGGAAAATATTTGGTTATTTTTTGCTATCATTAGCATTATGATTTTGGTAGCAGCACATAATGGCGCCAAGCGAGGCAAAGAGTTTCGCGGGGCGATGTGGAAAATTGCTTTATCTATTTTTATTATAGAAATATTTGTTATGTCGATCTTACTTGGGATGAACATTATTGAGCCTACAGCACAATATATTATCCCACTTAGTGGTATGACGATCGGTAATGCGATGGTTGTGTCTAGTTTATTTCTTACTCAACTAAAAAGAGAAGTAGAAGCATCTCGCGGAGAAATAGAAACTTTACTCGCACTTGGAGCTAATGGCAAACAGGCATTACAAAGCCTACTTGCGCGTTCTGTGAAATTCAGTATGATTCCTACAATCGACAGTCTAAAGACTGTAGGAGTGGTTCAATTACCAGGTATGATGACAGGTATGATCATTGCCGGTGCTAGTCCAATAGATGCTGTTAAGTATCAACTTTTGATTCTATTCACACATACAGGTGCAGCTGCATTAACGAGCATTATATTAAGTATTTTATTTCATAAAAGTGTATTAACTAAAGACTTACGGCTACAATAAAATATCTAGTGAGAGTTCAGCTGACATGTTCTCATTAAGTAACAATTGGACAACGTAGCGGAATTCAAGAAAGTCGACTCTGTCATTCTGTATCAATGTCTGCTCAAAATTTGAAAAATGCCTAGCTTAGAGGAAGAGCATCATTCCAATAAGCTAGGCATTTTTTGTTCTATATTATCATTGCTTTATCTAATTTAATTAAAGTAGTGAAACACACCGAAGTAGCGGAACAAACAGTCGATGTGGAAAAGCGGTAGCGTTCGGCCTTATACAAGGATCTATACCTTCAACAAAATCAATAAATCCTTGTATAAAAGCCGATTGGAGCAACGAACTGTTTGTGCAGCGACCGCCCAAGATTGGAGCAACGAACTGTTTGCGTAGCGTCCACAATAAAAGCGCAATAATTACTTGTTATTTATTGGCTTTCAGCAAGAAAAATTCGCAATCCTGGCGAGGATGATAAGTAATATCACCAATAGACGCCTGAGTTACTATTTTTTGATCGTCAAATCGTACGATGATCGCTTTATTATCAATAATTTGATTATCTTGAAAGACACGGATCTTTTTTTCTTTATCCAATGCTTCTTGAAAATCAGCATCAGTTTGTAAACGGTATAGTAGGGCCATATTTCCTCCATCTGTTATCGTTGATAAATTGTTTATATAGTCAATTATAATCAATTGTAATGAAAAAGCGATCAATAAGAGAAAAGTATATGCATCTTGATAGTGATATGCTATTAAAAGTGGAGCTCGCTGCGAGAACTAATCGGAGCACGCTCCGAGAATAAATCACTGTTCCAATCGGAGCACGCTCCGAGAACAAATCACTGTTCCAAACGGAGCACGCTCCAAGAAAAAATCACTGTTCCAATCGCCGTTGTCCTCGGATTTATCGTATTAATCATAGTGGTATAAATCCGAGGACAAAAACGACCGCTTTCGCTTTTTCACTAGTGATTAGTTCTCTCCGCTACAGCAGTGGGTAAAACGATGATTAGTTCTCTCCGCTATAGTAGTGGGTGAAACGATGTCACTTTTTATTCGAATGAAGTATATCGAGAAGATAATAAAAAGTTTGCTAAAGCTTCCGAAGCTACTTTTTACTTCTTAATAAGTTTTAGGAGGAGATAGGATGAAATTTTCAGTATTTACTGTAATGATGCCTGATTGTAATTTAGAGCAGACGGTGCAACTGCTTCGTGATAATCAATATGACGGGGTAGAGTGGCGTTTTATTGATCCTGACCATTCCAAATCTAGCGAAGCACCATCATTTTGGGGTAATAATTTCTCAACAGTGCCTGCTAGCTCAACGATTGAACAACTTGAGTATATAAGTAGTTTGAGTAAGCAATTCGGGCTTACACAACCTAACCTTGCTTCTTATATTAAATGTGGCGATTTGGCTGCAACTGAGCAAGCGATGAAGGCTGCTCAAATATTAGGTGCCCCTTCCATTCGGATTGGAGTCCCATCTTATGATGGCACAATATCGTATCAGCAATGTCTTGCTGAAGGAAGAGCATATCTGGATCAAGTGCAACAACTAGCTGGGCAATATAAGGTAAAGGGATCTATTGAGACACATCATGGTAATATTGCTTGTAGTGCATCAGCGGCAACCAAGTTAGTTGAAGGGTTTGATCCTAATTATATCGGGATCATTTACGATCCAGGCAATATGGTACATGAGGGGTATGAGAATTATCAGATGGGACTTGAGATGATCGGTGAATACTTAACTCATGTTCATGTGAAGAATGCTACATATGTCTCTTCAGCATCCGATGATTGTGAAGCTGCTAACTGGAAAGTGAATTGGAGTGCTATTGATAAAGGAGCTGTTCATTGGCCACATGTAATTAAGGCGTTGAAGGCGATCGGATACGATGGTTGGATGAGTATGGAGGATTTCAGTCTTTCTCAAACAACCGAGTCATTACTACAACATAATATCTCATATATAAAATCTTTACTTTAAAAAATAATGATATATTTAGTAGGAGCATAGCTTACGAGCGAAGCTCCTATTTTATTTTCGCAGTAACCAAAATCTTCTTTTTTACTAGACCGAAGCATATGAATAATTAGGCTAGTACAAAGGAGGTTCCAATGTGGCTAAATGGGGGAAAAGAGGCATTCTATGGCATGTAACAGAATTTCTAGCTGCCGTCAGCAATTCCTTACAATTAGGAAGTTCATCTCAGACTAAAGGATGGAAAAAGAAAAATTCTATCGGTGAATGGAATGCGTCACCGCAATCAAATAAACAAATGAATTTCAAAACAGTGAAACCTGCGAAAAGGTTGTCTGGTTTTATGCCTCAACCAGTTAAAAACCATGCAACAAAACAGAAGAAAAAATGGGGATTCAAAAAAACGATTATGGTATTCCTTGTTGTCATTTTAAGCATTACGATTCCGACCTTCGTTTTCGCAGAACGGAATTTAAGAGAACCACTAATGCATGTTGCGAAAATAAGGGTAAAGCAAATTGCAACGCAAGCCATTAATGAGGCAATTACAGAGCAGGTAGCACAACAAGCGCAGACCGAAGAACTTATTGATTGGAAGATGGATAGCAATGGAAAAATCTCGGGGTTTATGCTTAATTACTCTGAGCATATGAAAATCACTTCAGCAACTATTGAGACAGTTCAAAATTCATTGGTTGATCTTCAAGAAATTCCAGAACATATTCCAATCGGTCATGCGTTTAATAGTGCATTAATCTCAAATTATGGACCGAAAATCCCAGTCACATTCGAACCACTTGGTGCTGTAAAGGTTGAATTAAATACTAGAGAAAAGAATGCGGCTATAAATATGGTACTTGTAGAGGTATATATTAAGGTTATAACTGAAATTTCAATCATTATTCCATTTGATACAGAACCAGAATTAGTGGAAGCCGAAATACCTATTTCATATTTGTTAGTTGTTGGTGATGTACCTATGTATTATTACGATAGTACTGGTAAACCTGTCGGAGATTCGGCACCTCAAGCTCCTAACATTTCAGTGCCACTATCTGAAGGTAAGGGGATTTCAAGAGGAATACAAGGGGAGCAGTCGCAGACGCCATTAGAAGGGGAAATGGTGGACACTCCGTAGCCCGCTCCAAGAACCAATCACAGTTCCAATCGGAACCCGCTCCAAGAACCAATCACTGTTCCAATCGCCGTTGTCCTCGGATTTATCTTATGGGTAATAGCGGCATAAATCCGAGGACAAAAACGACCGCTAACGCTTTTCCACTAGTGATTAGTTCTTTCCGCTATAGCATATAGGGGAGAAAAACAATCAAACTTTATTCTTTGAGGATATGATAAATCTTAATGTTGATTTCTAAATGATTTCTAAATAATGCCCTACATGGGGGGGTTGATTCAGCTAACGTTTCCCGTTAGTTTAATGATCTTTACTTTTCTATTTTATTTCCTATAGCTTAATACTGTAATAGACGTTCGAGAACGCCCATCCTGCCATATGAACGAACAATAGAATCCCCAGGACAGGAGCTGCAGACAATTTCACACCGCAGACTAACATGATGAATAGGATATAGATTGCTACCAGCGTTATTTTCCATGAGGCTGCTTGAGATTTACTTGAAATGATATGAAATCTTTCATCAAGTCCCCTTTGACGTGCTGCTTGCTTGCGACCCCACCATAAAAAGAGCAATCCTACAAAAACGCCGAGCAGTATCACCAGTAAGACTCCAACCTGATCCAAACTCATGATTATTCACTCCTCTTGTCAAAAATAAATACATCTTCAATATAACGATCAAACACTTTCGCAATTTTATATGCCAATTCTAAGGATGGATTATATCGACCATTCTCAATGGATATGATCGTCTGTCTCGATACACCAACCCGTTGGGATAATTGTTCCTGTGTTAGCCCTATTTCTGCTCTTAAATCTTTAATGCGATGTTCCATCCAAACCCACCTCAATGTAAAACTAACTTTACGTAAAGGATACTTTACTTTAACGTTGGTGTCAAGCGTCCTTTACATCGCTTGCATAATCCTTATTTTCGTGAGAAACCTGCTAATACTTGTAAGATTACAACTTGGTTAATTCATTGAATACAGATATAATTTTCTGAACAGTACAAATAACCTTCACTTCAATGAAGGTTAGGGATAAATTTCATTATCGTTCCTCTATTAAATATTAAGCTAAACTGCCAGTAAGCTGAATCACTAAAATGGTATGTGACAGAAACAAAGTAGGATGATCTTTATTACTTATAAACCAGTATTACAAAAAAAGCGTAAGAGACTTGACCTTATTGGCGAAGTCTCTTACGCTCTTCATTTTCCCAACGTTTTAAGCTAGGGTATGGATCAAATGCCCATTCAATGTAACCACGATCTGAATAGATTCCATAATGCAAATGCGGTGGGAATTTACCTGAGGTGCCAGGTTTACCATATCCAGAACTTCCAACCCACCCAATGACTTGACCAGGCGTTACAACTTGACCGATCGTGAGGTCTTTTGAGAACCCTTGTAGATGTGCGTAATAATGATAATGATTGTTAAGATCACGGATACCAATTCGCCATCCACCATAGCGATTCCAACCTTTAATCTCAACTATGCCATAGCATGTGCTTTTTACATTTATTCCATATCCAGCAAAAAGATCAGTGCCTTCATGGATCCGTTTTCCACCCCAACCTCGACCAGCTCCCCATGTATCACGATAAGCATAGACTGAACTAAGCGGCAGAGGAAAAGCATGTTGAAATAGATCAAGCTTGTTGTATTGGCTATAAATTCGTTCAAATTGTTGTATGCGTTGGACAGACCTACTATTTTGATAGTAATCCCATAAGCCAATGGTCAATTCTTCATCGGAAGTTCCTTTTTGACTTACAGTATAAAGTACAGAATACAATAGATCTGAATCATCGTATCTTGAGACAATATCATCACTATTTCCATCTTTGCCAATCCCATCGAACCATTGTATGGAGTTAGGATGTTGATCGTTGTGATCCGGGTTAAGAGTTCCCACCCAATCAAGCTCCTCAACATAGATTCCTACATCGTTTCCTAGTTTTGGACGAGCTTTAGGACGAGCTTTAGATATGGTTCGCTCATATTGATCAATTGCTGCAATCCATTGCCATCTTATATTTGTCAGTAGGGACATGCTCTCGTAAAGCTGCATTCGCTGTGTAAAGATTTCCTCATCTGATTGCTTTTCAGGTTCTACAGCATATGTAGAATATGATGGGATCGAAGCATAACTGAATAGGAAGATGATTAAAATAACTGTTAATCTTCGAATTTTGAACAATGTGATCATCCTTTCAAGGATTGGTTGCTATATATAGTTCTCGAAAATGCTGAAAAATATCCGAGGGTAGAGTGGTTCTAATCGAATTGGGTCTATTTATTTCAAAAAATATGATATAATAATGTCAATGTCGTCAACAGAAAAGTATTTGAAAGCAGGTACCCTTCAATGAAACAACGTGAAAAGCTAGAAAAGCCGGACTGGCTTCGCATTAAATTAACTACTGGTGGAAATTACTCAGAGATTAAGGATATGATGCGTACAAAAACGCTACATACCGTTTGTGAAGAAGCGCGTTGCCCTAATATATATGAATGTTGGACAAATCGTACGGCAACGTTTATGATTTTGGGAGATATTTGCACCCGTGCATGTCGTTTTTGTGCAGTTAATACTGGGATGCCTACTGAGCTTGATCTACAAGAGCCAGATCGTGTTGCTGAAGCAGCTGAGCAGATGGACTTGCGCCATTGTGTTGTTACTTCTGTAGCTCGTGATGACCTTGCTGATGGTGGTGCAATGATTTTTGCAGAGACAATTCGTGCTCTGCGCAAGAGATTACCATTCTGTCGAGTTGAAGTGCTTATACCAGACTTCATGGGGAATTGGGATGCTTTACAGGTTGTAATGGATGCAGGTCCTGATATATTGAATCATAATATTGAAACAGTATCTCGTCTTTCTGATCGTGTTCGTGCGAAAGCGAAATATGAGCGTTCGCTTGAACTACTGCGTCGTGCCAAAGAAATGAAACCTAAAATTCCTACGAAATCAAGCATTATGCTTGGAGTAGGGGAAGAGTGGGATGAAATTTTAGAAGCAATGGACGATTTACGAGCAGTAGACTGTAATATTTTGACGTTAGGTCAATATTTACAACCTACTCCAAAACATTTACAAATTGATCGATATGTTCATCCCGAAGAATTTGCTAAATTGAAACAAGAAGGATTACGTCGTGGTTTTAGGCATGTTGAGTCTGGACCGCTAGTCCGTAGTTCTTATCATGCACATGAGCAAACTGATTCTGCACATGCAGCAATTCAAGCAGAAACACAAATAAAATCTATGTCAGAATTAGCCGATCAGGTACAAACGCCCTCATCAGGCGCATGCTCGAGTATGCTGGTCTAAAGCTAGGAAGAGGTGTTGCAATGGCTTTAATTCATATCACAGGAAAATCGTATGAATTAATTATCGAAAACCGTAGCGGTTGGAATGTCGAAGCTTTTCGTAATAGATACAGTGAAGTATTAGAACGATATGATTATATCGTTGGAGATTGGGGCTATAATCAGCTTAGACTTAAAGGTTTTTTTCGAGATGGCCATCAAAAAGCAACGAAAGATTCTACATTCTCCTATGCTACAGATTACATCAATGAATATTGTAATTTCGGTTGTGCATATTTTGTTTTAGAGAAAAAAATAGATGTATCAACTGAGCGAAATGAAGAAGATATTTATATTGATGAATTAGAAATTATTCCGGATGAACCTACGAATAATGAAGAGAAATCTGCAACAGTGTCGGCAACAGGTACGGAGGGGAAATCTTCTAATCAAGAACATAGAAGAAAATCATCTCATAAATCGAATGATACTGGTGTAGAAAAATATTTTGAGAAGTCAAGTGATAAGGGCAAGCAACGTCCTGGAAATAGACAAAATTCAAAAGTGCAAGCTGAAGATACTTCAGGTGCTAAGTCTGAAGCTAAGAAGGAAGGTAGACCTGACGGTAAACAAAAGCGTAAAGAGCATTACTACCGTAAAGGAAACCGCTCACAAGATAAAAAAGTAAGAGCTAATAAATCGCAGTCGGAGCAATTAACTACTGTACCAGAATAAAGAAAAGAGCTGTAATAACTAGCTAGGATTGTGTATCAATCCCGCTACTTATTGCAGCTCTTATTTGTTCCATACCACTATAGAATTTATTAGATTCCGATTATACCTTTGGACAAATTCTATTTGGATAACATCTGCCTTATAAAAGCGGTCGCTCACCCTTGGTTTGCCTCGATAGAGGTTTTCTCATGTAATGGAGTCAATTCCGATAAAAGCATTACGAACTCGATTCCAGAATGGGAATGGACGGTAACGGGCAAACTGAACTTTTTGATCTGACACGGTGCATTTGATTGATACAACATCGTTAAACATCGTGCTGACATGATCGACACTTATTTGAACACGTTGTTGTTTCATACTAATAATATCGCAGTAATGATGTTTAGGTAATAAAACAGAAGAACCTAAAGTTCGATATACGAGATTGTTAATCGATGCAAGTTCGGTAATTTGTAACGATTCAATGGATGGATGAACAATGGAACCACCTAAGCTCTTATTATAGGCAGTACTACCTGAAGGGGTGGAAATTACAATCCCATCACCACGAAACATTTCGAATTGCTCTCCATTAATATTGACCTGTGCAACCATCGTATTATCTACACTTTTTAAAGTGAATTCATTAAGTGCAGAGTAATGATAAGTACCAGACTTTGTTACAAGTTCAATATTGGCAATTGGGTATTTCACAATAGTTGGTTCAATGGTGCACATTTTCTCTAATAATAGTTCAAGTTCATCTGCTTTCCAATCCGCATAAAAACCAAGATGTCCTGTATGAACGCCAACGAAAGAAATATGGTCAATTTGCGAAATATATTTATGGAAAGCTTTCAACAGAGTTCCATCTCCGCCGATCGATATTACAATATTAGGTTCTTGTTGATTGTGCTGAAGACCTTTACTGTTGGCATGTTGGATGAATTGATTAGCTAATTGCTTCGATAGTGTATCTCCCCGGTCAATAACAGCGAATTTCAAAATGATAAACCCCTTTGCAAGTTCCTTATTCTACCACAATATATTTTCTGAGCATAGCGAAGGACAAATTTTATTTGGATAAGAGCTACCTAATAAACGCGGTCGCTCGTGAATTGCCTCGGTAATGATTTTCTCATATTGAGCATAGCCCAAATATGAAGTTTGTTCAAGCGTTGATCATGTTACTGGACCAAGCCAATCCCAAAGTAAATATAGAAGTATCACTGACAGTATAGCATGAAAGACACGAGATAATAAAAATGGCATATAGCGAATGGGAGTGTGGCTAAGCAGACTAGCAACTTGTGCGTGTACAGACAAACCACCCCACGACAGAATGGCAACAGCAATGGCAGCTTGATGCTGCAATGACAAGCTAATTAAACTAGAGTGTTGAGCACCGAGAGTGACTTCGAATAATCCAGGGACGATGGCTTCTGCAGCACTTCCTGAAATTCCAAACCATTGAAAAATTTGTTGAAGTGTTATAATCAGTATATGAAGAATATGACCTTCAGTCAGTAGTCCAAGGACTACGGAAAAAAATACGACAAGTCCACCGACGACAATCATGAGCCTAAGTGCAGATTGAATCGCTTGTTGCAGAATGACCGAAAACGATCTTCCATCCATAAGCCTTGCTTGATGCATTGCTTGTAATGCAGCATATAGTTTAGATTGTCTATAATTGGAAATACTTGAAGTAGAGGCATGCGGTAGTTGAGTTTGTTCAAGTTTTTCTGACTTCATATCGTGAAATCTCATTAATAAACCAATCAGAAAAGCGCCACTATAATGAGATACCGCTAAAATGAGTGCGAGATCACTATTATGAAAAAAACCGATGGATACGGCACCTATCAGAAAGATTGGGTCCGAAGATGTAGTAAAAGCGACTAGTCGTTCTCCTTCACGCCGATTTAACAAACCTTGATCCCAAAGCTGAGCGGTTATACGCGCACCGACAGGGTATCCAGAAATATATCCTAACGTAATAACGAATCCACCAATACCTGGTAAGCGAAATAATGGACGCATAAACGGGTCAAGTATTTTTCCGAAAAAGTGAACGAGTCCGAATCCGATCATCAATTCAGAAAAAACGAAAAAAGGAAATAAAGCTGGGAAAAGTACTTCCCACCAAATAGAAACCCCTCGTAATGCTGAGTCAAGTGTTACATTCGGAAAAACAATCATGAATACTAATATTATTGTAGCCAAATAGGCTGTAATAGAAAGAGGATGAAGCATAGTTTTGATCATAATTTGCCATCCTAACACTTTATTTTTTGTTGCTAGTTGAAGTATATGAAATGACATGTACAAGCATAACAAAAAAGAAATATAAATATTGAGAAAACGGTTACATTATTAGAACTATATCGCATACAATGTGATATAATAGAAGTAAGAGAATAGTGAGATAATGGAGTGATGATTATGAGTTTTCTTGCAGGAATTCTTGTATGCGCCTTTGTGTATGTAATCAGAGAAGCAATATCCACACCAGCTAATTCCAAGGACTATGACTACAAGTAGTGGATTAATATACGTACCGCCAAATTGATTTGGCGGTTTTTTTGTCTAATCGTCACAATGAAGATCTATCTAATATGTTATAATGAACGTAATTCAATAACGGAGTTGATGAACATGGCCAATGAAAGTACCTACAATTTAATGGGTGGTGCGGATACCATTCGTAATTTAGTACAAGCATTTTATCCGAAAGTGCTAGCCCATCCTGAGCTGAGCCCATTGTTCCCAACTGATATATTTCCTGTCATGGAGAGGCAATATATGTTTTTGACACAATTTTTTGGCGGACCTGATCTTTACACTTCAGAGGTCGGTCACCCAATGATGCGTGCAAGACATCTTCCATTCGAAATCAATGAGGCAAGAGCAAAAGCTTGGTTACAATGTATGAAGGAAGCACTGACCGAAGTTAATATATCTGCAGAATTACAGGCACACGTACTAGAACGATTATCTGGACCTGCATATCATTTTATTAACACTTCTGAATAGTTTGCGTTACCGCTGAGACTTTTCGTTTAGTAATGAATTATACTTAGGCACATTGAAATAGTTTGAGTGATATGCTTCTGAAGTAACTTTTCCTTAACATGCATGTTACATCTAGAAATAAAGAAAAAGTTTTAGGGGGTAAATAAAGTGGAGCCATTGTATATATCCAATACAGATTGTCCATGTTGTGCTACAAACTTTGAAATTACAAGAGTGAGACCGAGTTTCAAAAATCCGAATCGCTCAGATACTGATTTTTGTGGTTATTATAAAAGTGGCGTAAATCCAGATTTTTATGTTGTACGTATTTGCCCTGCATGCGGATATTCATTTTCAGAAAACGGAGTTAAGAAATTATCTGATGAGGAAAAAGCAATTTACTTTGATGAAATCGGTAAACATTGGGTTTCAGAATATTTCCATGGAGAGCGTACAATTCAGCAGGCATTAATGGCATACAAACGGGCATTAATGATCGCACAGCTTATGAAAGCTGAACATCGACTAGTCGCTGGTTTGTTACATCATATTGCTTGGTTGTATCGTTACATGGAACAAGAACAAGATGAGCAAAGATTTTTACAATTTGCACTAGATAAATATATTGTGGTGTATGAGAATGAGGAAAATAGCGAGAAAAACGCTAAATTATTATACATTATTGGTGAGTTAAATAAACGAACTGGACAATTTAACGAAGCTGTTAAATGGTTTTCTCGCGTCGTTAATGATAAGTCGATTATGGATGCTGGAATGATTAGAGCGAGTCGTGAACAGTGGAAAGATATCGGTGAAATATTAGCTCAGCAAAGAGCTAGTAATCAATCCTAACTACTAAAAGCACAGAGTAGGGACTAGGGGAAATGACCCTATACTCCTAATCTGTGCTTTTTATACATAGTTAATTGGAATGAAGAACATAATATAATGTGCAATATTAAAGATAATCTCTTACTTTACAATCAGCCAGTATATAATCATCGTCAATATCGATGATTTGAAGTTTACCGTAACAACATGGAAATACGAGTTGTTTTTTCTTGCCAGTCTTAATTTCACCTATCTCACGTTGCTTTAATGGTAGCAGAACTTGATTCGCATCACAAAAAGGACAATGATCTACATAGAAATCTTTCATAATACGTTCATAAGGCCAAGTATTTTCAAAAGGAATCATTATTCTGACTCCTTGGAAGCTTGTTGTTCTGCTTTTTGTTCTTCTTGTGCAATTTGAGCAAGCTTTTGTAATACAATATGACGTGGTGTATGAACAAGTTGCTCAATTGGAATTCCAAGTTGTTGAGCGAGCTTCATCGCTGTTTCTGCGGATAGCTGTTTGAGCATGGTGCTGCACCTCCAGTTTCGTTATACTTATGTTATACACTTACATCTATACAGATGGCAAATACAAGTTATGGTCAACTAAATAAATTATTATTATTTATGCAATACATAGCCGAGTTTGAAGTACATTATTTTCATTATGATGGGGGTAAATGAGATGAAATACGCTGTAAAATGGGAATTGGATTCTATCTATGAAGGTGGTTCTCAATCCGAGCAGTTGAAACAAGAAATAATGAATACAGAGAAATTGATTAAACAATTACATGAAGATCTAGCAACTCAGCAAGTTGATCAGCTTGAAAATATAATTAATCAGACAAATATAGTACAGCAAATACTGTTGAATGTCCGTCAGTTGGACTCCTTCGTATCTTGTCTCATGGCACAGGATATGTTTGACAAGCAAGCAGTTATCTTATTAGATAAAGTGAAAAATTTAAACGCAGCATACACTTCTGTTCTTACGAAGTTCGATAATAATCTTCGAAACATAAAAGATGAGCAATGGGAGAGATATTTATCACATCCAGACTTACAACCCGTCGCTTATAATTTGAATGAGCGCAGGGAATTAGCAAAGCGCCAAATGTCTCCAGAGCTTGAAGCGTTAGCTGCTGATCTAGCCATTGATGGCTATCATGGTTGGGGAGATTTTTATAATACAATTGTTTCACGTACAAATTTCAAAGTGGATGAAGATACGTATTTATCTGCTGGTCAAATGGCTAATCGGTTATCTGAAGGTGATCGGATCGTTCGTGCTACGGCCTTTGACGAATGGGAAAAGGTATGGGGAGAGCAAGCTGATCTATGTGTTGACACGATCAATCATCTTGCAGGATTTCGTTTGAAATGGTACAAAAACCGTGGTTGGAATTCATTCCTTGAAGAGCCTCTGAAGATGAATCGTATGAGTGTAGCTACGTTGCAAGCGATGTGGTCTGCCGTCGAGAAGGGAAAGCAACAACTTATACCGTACTTTGAACGTAAATCAAAATTGCTATCAGTTGCTAAGCTTGACTGGCATGATGTGGAAGCGCCTTTAGCATCAGCAACAACTACGATGAGTTTTGATGATGCTGCAGCATTTATCATTGAGCAGTTCGGAAACTTTAGTCCGAAAATGGCTGAGTTTGCACAATATGCATTCGAGCATCAATGGATCGAAGCGGAAGATCGTCCAGGAAAACGTCCAGGAGGATTCTGTACTTCACTACCTAAAAGTGGTGAAACAAGAATATTTATGACGTATTCTGGTAGTGCATCTAATGTGTCTACTCTGGCACATGAGCTAGGTCATGCATACCATCAGCATGTGATGAACGATATGCCTGCTTTAACGCAAGAATATGCGATGAATGTTGCTGAGACTGCATCTACATTTGCCGAGTTAATTGTGTCTGATCAAGCATTGAAAGCTGCTGAATCAGCAGAAGAGCAGTTAGCACTTGTTGATGATAAAATCCAACGAGCAATTGCTTTCTATATGAATATTCATGCACGCTTTATTTTTGAAACGAAGTTCTATGAAGAGCGAGCAGAAGGTCCTGTGCCGACTACACGAATGAATGAGTTAATGGTTGAGGCTCAAGAACAAGCTTTTGATGGATTGCTTGGACAATACCATCCACATTTCTGGGTAGCCAAGTTACACTTCTATTTGACTGATGTGCCGTTCTATAACTTCCCGTATACATTCGGATATTTGTTCAGCGCTGGAATATACAAGCGTGCCTTAGAGCAAGGAGAAGGCTTTGCTCAGCAATATGATGCATTGCTTCAAGATACTGGCCGCTTGACTGTCGAGGAGTTGGCACAAAAACATTTACATGTCGATTTAACGAAAACTGATTTTTGGGAAGAGGCAGCAGATCTTGTAGCTGAGGATGTCGATTTATTCTTGAAGCTTACTGAAGTTACAAACTAGACATCCATATGACAAAAGTGTGGACAAAGTGGTTTGTTCCTGTCTAATGTGCTAACGTATAAGTAGAATACATCTTCACGATGTTGCCAAACAATAGTGAATGCTTTCGAAGTTATTTTTTGTTACGAAGAAGAATCTCTAGATGTTGCCAAAAAATTAGTAAATGCTTTCGAAGTTATTTTTTGTTACGAAGAAGAGTCTCTAGATGTTGCCAAAAAATTTTAGAAGGGAGTTTTTACTATGGAAAGAACATTTGTTATGATTAAGCCTGATGGAGTTGCGAGAGGTCTTATTGGTCGAATTGTTAATAGATTCGAGGAGAAAGGATTCGTTATTGCACAAGCTCAGTTGTTATACTTATCTGCGGAGCAAGCAGGCGTTCACTATGCACATTTGAAATCTAAACCATTCTTTGGTGAGTTAGTTGATTATATTACTTCTGGTCCAGTATTTGCGATGATATTAGAAGGTCATCAGGCTGTACAGAATGCAAGAACATTGATTGGCTTCACGAATCCAATCGAGGCGCAAGCAGGAACGATTCGTGGTGATTATGCATTGATCGTAGACAGTAATGTTATTCATGGTTCTGACTCTGTTGAAAATGCTGAAATAGAAATCAAACGATTTTTTGGATAAATTAGTTACAGTGTAAATGTAATTCATATTAGTGAAACTCAAGATTTAGAATGCATTGTACTTAGAAATTAATACTACACCGCATAGTAAATGTCCTCTGGGCGTTACTATGCGGTGTTTTTTGTTTAATAGAATGTAATGTGATGAAAATCAAATATTTGAATAGTTAATACTATTATGTATACCAAATTTATACTATAATCTCATTTAGAGGGGGATGAAACATGATATTATCATCAAAGAGAAATATTGTAATACTATTAGTTGTTAGTTTATTTATGGCTTTAATTACTTATTCCGGTGAGGCGACTGCAGCAGCTGAAACACATCATTGGAAGCATTACGTAGAGGCTCAGAAACTCATCGGAAAGGGAAAATATAAAGAAGCAATCGTTCATCTAGTAGCTGCGAATAAGCAATCTAAACAAGCAGGTTATTTACGTCTTTTAGCAGAAGCATATGAAAAAGATGGGCAATTTCAAAATGCTGCTAATACATACTATGAAGAGGCAGAAATTCATCGATTGTTGGGTGAAAAATCTGGTGATATGAATACTTATTTCGCAGTATTAGCAATGGCAGATGCCCTTAATACGGAAATAGAAATATATATACAAGATAATGTTCCGACTCAATCAAGTACTAAACTTGCAAAGTTTGAGCCTGAAAATGGGATGTATATTGGAGCATTTATCGAGAAGGATAGCGGTGTTGAAGATAAAAAGGGTTTGAAATACGAAGCTTTTAATGAAATGTCTGGCAAACAGCATGCCGTATACTTTAATTATCATCGCTACGGTGCAGACTTCCCTCATATATGGGCTAGTCAAGTAAAAGAGGCTGGCGGAGCAATTCATCTAGCTGTACAGCCCGAATCAGGGTTAGCTAATGTTAAAGATGATGCATCATTACGTAAATTCGCTCGTGCTGCTCAGGCGGCCGGAGTACCCGTATTTCTGCGATTTGCTTCTGAGATGAATGGTAGCTGGGTAACATGGAGTGGTAATCCAAAACTTTATATTGAAAAGTTCCGACTAGTGTCCCAAGTAATGAAAGAAGAAGCGCCAAATGTTGCAATGGTATGGTCACCTGCTGCCAATCCAAAACGAAATATTAATGATTATTATCCGGGTGATGAATACGTAGATTGGATCGGTCTAAGTATTTATAGTGTGAAATATTTTAACGGTAATGTAAGTACACCAGCTGATCAAGTTAATCCTCTGGATTCGTTAGATTACGTATATCAAGAGTACTCCGATCGTAAACCCATTATGATAAGTGAGTATGGTGCAACGCATTTCAGTAAAGCTGGTAACACGACAACGACGAATTTTGCTATAACGAAAATGAATATGTTATATCATGGTGCCAAGCTGAAATATCCTCGCCTCAAAGGGATTAATTGGTTCAGTCTTAATACACTAACAGATTCGCATAGTGCTGACCGTAGCTTGAACAATTTCAGCTTAACAGAAAATAGTTCTGTACTAAGTGCATATAAGCAAATGATAAGAGACCCATATTATTTAAGCTCTGTCGTAGGATTAGATAATACTGCAACAACAACTTCATTGAAGCAAAGCGTAACAGCTATCGAGGATCAAGCAATTAGAGGCTCTGTAACTGGAATTGCTTGGGTTAAAACGTACGATCCTTATATCGGTAAAGTCTTATTTGCCATAGATGGCAAACAGGTAGCTGAGCGTAAGCAGTATCCGTATAGCTTCCCGATTGATACTGCTACATTATCTAAAGGTAGTCATAAGCTGCAAGTAACTGTATATGACTCCAAAGGTCGTGAAGCTTCTAAGAAAACATTGAATTTTAAAGTTGGAAATGCTGTTGGAGATATCTCCGCAGGTCAAGTTAAAATGTATTTGAATGAGAAATATGTTCATACAAATAAAGGAAAAACTGAACTGCCAGTTGCACCATTTGTACGAGATAATCGTACATTAGTACCGCTTCGCTTTATTAGCGGGGTACTTGGAGCAGAAGTGGCTTGGAATAGTAAAGCGAAATCAATCACGATTAAAGGTGCATCAACGATTGTTTTAACTGAAGGTAGTACTAAGGGGCTTGTGAATGGTAAGGAAGTTAAGCTTGATGTAGCTCCAATTAACATTCAAGGAACTACTTTTGTGCCACTTCGCTTTGTTAACGAGAATCTTGGTGGAAATATTAACTTTGATAGCAAAGAAGGTAGCATTTTAGTTTCTGCTAAAGCAAAATAATAAAGATTATTGACAGTAATTGGAATGTTATGTTATATTGTGCTTAATTATTAGCGGAAGCACCGCATATGATGTGTCTTAGGACACTACATATGCGGTGCTTTTCGTTTAAAAGGTAGTTCAAAAAGATCACTTGTGATCACGATGAGAAGCTACGAAGGTTAGTCGACGGCGAAAATGCCATTCATCGGAAGCCTGCGGTGCTCATGTACCAATAACGTACATTGCGCTCCTCATTTCCTAACTTCATGTCATTTTCTTGGTGCTGACAAGCAAAATTTTTGAACGACGATTGAAAGAGGAAGTTCAAAAAGATCACTTGTGATCACGATGAGAAGCTACGAAGGTTAGTCGACAGCGAAAATGCCATTCATCGTTCGCTCTGTTTCTCACGTACCAATTACGTACGTTGCGATACTCGCTTCTCTACCTTCATGTCATTTTCTTGGTGCTGACAAGTAATCTTTTTGAACGATGATTGAAAGAGGCAGTTCAAAAAGATCACTTGTGATCACGGTGAGAAGCTACGAAGGTTAGTCGACAGCGAAAATACCGCTCAAAGGGAGGGATTATAATGACGATTACAGTTGCTTGTATTTCAGATGATATTGAATATGCAACAAGAATGGTTGGCTATATGAAAAGTAGTCCGATCTATCATAGCTGGCGGTTACAGTTGTTCACCTCATTAGCCAAATTTCAACCGCGTGAGGCTTACGGTCAACTTGATCTTATACTCGTAGACGAAGTGATGTACGATCAATTTACAGAACAGTTCCCACAATTAACTTTACCACAGGACGAGCGATTAACTGTGCAAGGCTTACATACTCAACCTATAATCGTGCAGCTTGTATCGCAACCTACCCATATTCGAGAGCATCATAAATTAGTGAAGTATCAACCACTTTCGACGTTACTTCATATGTTATACACGATAATAGAAGGGCAACGACATACGGCGTCTAGACCAGTAATTGCTCGTACATCTGAGACGATTGTTGTGGGTGTTGGGTCTAGTATTGCTCAATGTGGAAAAACGATATTTGCGTTACATCTCACTCATGCAATTGCATCTCGCAACGAACGAGTATTCTATTTCAATCTTGAACTATGGAATACTTCAGAGAGCTGGATGTCAACCGACGATCCAACTTCTTCATCATTTTCATATTCTGATTTTCTATATGCCGTTAAAAGTAATGCTGAAGAAGCTCAAAACTGGTTTGCTAAACATCGTCAGTATGATCAGCGACTACAATGTGATCGTCTGAAGCCATTTATACATATTGAAGATCGACAACAGCTAAGCAAAGAGGACGCTCAATTAATGCTTAATATCATTCGATCGAGTGGTCACTACGACTATATTGTGCTTGATTTATCAGCTAATTATGATGAGTGGAATTTAACTCTTTTAGCAGAATGCGATATTCATTACATGATGATGATGGCAAGCGAAGAGTGGATGATGAAGCATCAAATGTCAATACAGTATGCTCGTATGAAATGGAAGGATTTAACGACTAAAATTGAAAGTAACGCGATTGTCATTTTGAATGAGAGCAGACAAACGAGGTCAATTAATAATACAGAATTACAAGTACATTTTAAACTTCCTCATATAGATCAATGGGAAGAGCAGTATGCAACATTGTTAAGTTCCTCTATCTATCGTGCTACTGTAGAACATTGTGCGCATAAGTTTCTTAATAAAGGATCGTATGCTTCATGATTGATGATAAAGCTATCTATCATATTCGCAATGAGTTACGAGATAGTTATGCATTCTCGCAAGCATTATCTGATCAAGAGTTATACAAGTTAATTGAAGATGAGGTATTGAAATATAGTAATCAACAGATGATGTCTACTACTGATAAATTATTATTAGTCAAAGCAGTGTTTCATTCTTTTAGAGGGTTAGATATTTTACAGCCTTTACTAGATGACCACAGTATTACCGAAATAATGATCAATAGTGAGCAGCAGATTTTTGTAGAGCGCCATGGTAATGTCGAGCCTGCCGTTATTCAATTTGAGAATCGTGAGAGGCTAGAAGATATAATTCAACAAATCGTATCATCGGTTAATAGAGTAGTGAATGAAGCATCGCCAATTGTAGATGCAAGATTAGCTAACGGTTCACGTGTTAATATTGTGCTCCCACCGATTGCCTTACGTGGTCCTTGTGTAACGATTCGCAAATTTCCAGAGCAACCGTTAACAATGGACACATTAATGCGTATGGGAGCATTGAGTAAAGAAGCGGTGAAGTGGTTAAGTTTCCTTGTGAAAGCGAAATACAATATTTTTATTGGCGGTGGTACAGGGTCAGGGAAAACAACATTTCTTAATGCTCTGACACAATTTATCCCATCAGATGAACGAATTATTACAATTGAGGATGCCGCTGAGCTTCAAATTACGAGCATTCCGAATCTCGTATCATTGGAGACGAGAAATGCGAATACCGAAGGAAAAGGTGAAATCGCCATCCGTGATCTAATTAAAGCATCATTACGAATGCGACCGAACCGAATCATCGTAGGCGAGGTTCGTGGTAAAGAAGCCCTTGATATGCTTCAGGCGATGAACACAGGACATGAAGGGTCTATGTCTACTGGACATGCCAATAACGTTAAGGATATGCTTTCTCGCCTTGAGACGATGGTACTGAGTGCACATGATCTTCCCCTAACAGTCGTTAGAAGTCAAATATGCTCAGCCATTGATATCATGATCCATCTCACAAGATTTCATGATCGGAGTCGCGGTGTTCTGGAGATCAGTCAAATTATCGGAATGCATGAGGGTGAAATAGTTATTGAGAAGCTATTTCAGCATAATATGTCAGAGCAAAATCTCTCAGAACGATTAATACGCAGTACCAATAGTTTGCATCGCTTAGACAAGCTACTACTAGCGGGCTACAGTGAAGAGGAGTTGATGTATGGAAGCAGCAGTTCGTAAAAAGACACATCTACAACATTATGATCAGTATGAACTTAGTAGAAATGAAGTGACTACATGCATTATGATGTGGGGCGTACTTATTGGATTTGTTACATATAGTTTTTATCAATCTCTAATACTAAGTATTCTACTAATGCCATGTTCAGTCTATATGTTGAAATTTGAAAGAGTTCGACTTATTACAAAACGTAAAGTCCGTATGAAGCTACAATTCAAAGATTTACTACTTTCCCTCCTATCCTCACTTGTAGCTGGCCGTTCACTTGAAAATTGTTTTCAAGTTGCCCAAGCGGACATGTCGCTCCTATATCCGAATGTACAAGATGAACTGATGCTTGAAATAAGCATAATTAATCATAAGCTCGGTAATGGTGAAATATTAGAAAAGTGCCTATTAGATTTGGCAGAGCGAGTCAATATACCTGAGTTTTCACAATTCGTTGAATCATTACAAACTTGCAAGCGATCCGGTGGTGATCTACTCACTGTTATGCGTAGAACTGCGAATATGCTTAGTGATCAAATAGAGATTGATAATGAAATAAGTGTATTGATTGCGCAAAAGAAAATGGAATCAAGAATGATGATGGCTGCACCATTTGTCTTTTTGCAGTTTTTAAATACAGCAGCTCAAGATTACATGCTATCTCTATATAGTGGATTGGGATACGTACTGCTGACAGTTGTATTATGTTTGTTAATTTTGTGCTTTTGGTTCATGAACAAACTAACTCAAATTAAGTTGTAGGTGATGTTCGTGTTAATGGTGATCACTGTTATCTATACTCTTTTGTGGTTATTTCTATTTGTAAAACCTAACAAAAATCAGATGAAAGCCAACATGAAGAAACAGAAAAAGAAGAACAGTTCTTTGAATGACCATAAGCTTATTTTGGGACCAGGGTATTCAAGTTATGAGCTGTTACAACTTGAGCGAAGAGCATCTCAATTACTTCATCATCTGCATACTCATTTATTACAGCTTAATAGACAACATTGGGGTTTTGAGCAGACTATACATGCATTTACTACGGTTATAGGACAAGCTTTATTGATGCTCATGATCAGTTTATGGATTGCTTTATTAAGTGAAGAACAAGCAGTGATTGCAGTAGGCATTCTTATATCGACCATCATTATTGTCAAATTGTTTCAAGATAGCAAGAAAAAAGTACAACAAAGAAAGCAAGCGATTCTATTAGAACTGCCAATTATGTTGACAAGGTTAACGCTGCTAGTTGGTGCTGGAGAGACAGTTCAACAAGCATTTATGAAGTCAATCGTAGGCAAAGAAAATAGTACAAACCCTTTACATATCGAGTGGAAAAATACAGTTCATGAACTTCGTAATGGTGCTTCATTCTCACAAAGTATTGAAAAATTGAATCGAAATTGTGCTGTCCAACAAATAGCAGTTTTTACAACAATTCTATTATTGAATTATAGGAGAGGGGGTGAGCAATTCGTTACGGCAGTGCAAGATATATCTTTGTCTCTTTGGGAAACTAGAAAAAACATGGCAAGGGTGAGGGGAGAGGAGGCATCGACCAAGCTCATATTCCCACTAGTTGGTGTACTGCTACTAGTGATGATACTGATTATCACACCGGCAATCTTATTTATGCAATTTTTATAATGCTTCCCATGCTACCTTCATTTACAGGTAGTTTTGTAAGAGGATAAAGAAGCAATAAGGAGGATTTATGATGAATGTAATGGGTTTTTCTAAAAGTATAAAACCTCGTATTCAATCTTTTTGGAGAAATGAGGATGGTATCGGAACATTGGAAGTGCTACTTATTATTGCTGTTATCGTCGTTATTTTTCTGTTATTTAAAGACTTTATTATGAGTTATGTCGGAAAGCTAATATCGAATTCAGGCTCAAAAATGGACGAAGCTTTGAAATGACGCTATGAGATATTTTATTAGAGATGAACGTGGAAATATGAGTTTAGAATCAGCGCTAGTTTTTCCTATCATTATGTCGGTCATAATCATTATGGCAGTTGCTGCTATATATGTGTTTCAAGTAGTTTTTTTACAATATGTTTCTTTGTCGACTGTAGAGCGTGCGGCATTTATATGGGATGATGCAGATCGCAAAATAAATACTGGTCAAGTAAGAAGTGAAGAGCAATATGGCTTATACGAGAATGAGATCATGTTGCAATTAGTAAGTAAGATTATTCCGATTGATATTTCTCAGCGCACTGCTAGCCTAGATATTAGCACGGATACGAATTCAGAGTCAGTTGAAAGTAGTACCACCCCTCTAACTAATCTAATTGCAGATAAATTAACTCTTGCTCAGCGCCATATTGAGCAAATGAATCTTAATGTGAATGGTCAAGTTTCGTATTCACACCTCGCTGTACTCCCACGAATCGAAGTTAATATCACGCAACAGCTTTCTCCGCTCATATGGCAAAACGAACAAGTATTTGCCTCTCCAGCCTACACAACACACCGCAGTCTCGTTAATCCAATCAGTTTCATTAGAAGTGTTGATCTTGTCATATATTACACAGAGAAATTGAAAGAAATGACTAGTTCTGAACAATCTGAGTGGAAGCAAAAAGGAGGGAAGGCTATCAAATCCTTCTCTTCTTAGATAAGGATGATCCTATGAGAATAAAACAGTTATGGTTTCGTAAAGATGGAACAGTTACGATTTTTTGTACACTAATGATGACAGTATTAATACTATTTTTTATGGTTCTATTAGACTATGCACGTATATTACTGTTTCATCGGACGACAGAATCGGCAGCTATGCTGTCGATTCAATCCGTTCTCTCTGCATACGATCAACAGATATATGAGCAGTATGGTTTATTTGGTAGAGGCGGTACAGATAATAACGACTTATTCAAGGAAGTAGTTCAAGCTAATTATGGAACATCGATGAGTCTGTTTTCATTAAAAAAAACTTTTGATCTTGCTCCATTAGAAATAGGTGAGATGAGTGTAACGACGGATCACTATCTTGGTGAGTATGATGTATTTAGAAGACAAGTGCTAGAGGAAATGAAGTATAAGGCTCCGATTGAATTTACTCTGGAATTTATGGATAACTGGCTCACCCTATCGGATTCAGTTTCACAGGCTGAAAGTATGATGGATACGATGAATCGTCTTGAGGATTTATTTCATGATAGAGAAAATAAGCTTGAGAAAGCGTTAGAATTGCAAAAAATGTTAGGAGAACAATTGCCAGAGAGTAATTATTATAAGTATGCTACTTCGAAATTAAGGGGAGTAGCCAGTGGGTATAGTAGTTATCATAGTTGGATCAAATATCAATCGAATATTATGATGCAGTTGCAAAGCGATTCGTTGACCAAAGAACAAAGAGAAGAACTTGAAAATGAAAGCACAAAATATGATGAACAGATTAGTTCATACTTGAATTCCTATAATCAATTGTCGAAATATATGCGAATGTATTCGACCGATTTGCAAACGACGAGCGATCAAATTTCAACCGAAATTATTTCTAATATAGCAACGGCAAGTACACTTAATAATACAATTAAAATACAGTATGAGCTTTATATGAAATCGGAACAAGAAGGTACAACTGTAACAGATAGTGATGATCTAGCTCAGCAACTTAGCTCATTAACATTCGATGATGAAGGATTAGTACGTCCTGATCAATTCTTTAAAGATTATAGAAAAGAAATTCAAACACAACAACAATTACTGAATGATTATATTAATCACAATAATTCGCTTCTCAGTGAACTTTCATCCGCTATAAATTCTCCTAATGTGGCCTCAGCTGTTTCAGCAAAACAAACCTATCTAAATCAACTTATGACTAAAAGCACTTCTCTCAAACAGCAATATGAAACAGCGTATTATTCGCCTGCCACAATATTATTATTTTGGAAGGAGCAAGTCACTTCCACTAAGTTCGTTAAGGATCAACTTAAACAAAATGAAAAGGAATATTCAGAACAATTATCAGGGCTTGCAAGTATAACGGATTTATTAGGGGACAAAGAAAAGCTTAAAGAGTATAAAGAGCAATACAAGAAATTAGAAGAACGTTATGACTTCAATTATCGGATTAATCAAGAGCAGGGTGAAGCGGAAGAAAACGATAGTAAGGATGATGAAGATAGTGGCAGAAAACAAGCTCAGGCAGCGACATTCCAATTAAAATCAATACTTCAATCAATGGGTGGTATGGTTTTAAATGCTAGGGATCACGTCTATTTAAATGAATACATTATGAATCGATATACACATTTTCCTTTAGGGAATTCTACTTATGTAGCTAATGATATTGATGCAGAGTTACTAGATTATAGTAAACAGGAAGTTGAATACATAATTTATGGTGTACATGAGCCACTTGAGAATGTACTACTGGCATATGGTGAAATATTTGCATTTCGTTTTGCAATTAGAACTATTGAAGGGCTAATTGCTAATCGAGCATTAGGCAATCCTTTGCTTGTATTTTCAGCTGCGGTTGTTCATGGTATACGAGCCGCAATGGTTGATATGCAACAACTATTGACTAAAGGATCAACAGAATTATCAAAATATGTACCTGTCCAAATCGATTATGCGCAATATTTACGCTTGTTCTTAATCATGCATGCTGGAGGAAGGGACAAGAGACTATCGAGAATGATAGCTGTCATCGAACAGAATTTATCTATTACGTTATTATCGGTGCCGACTTCGATCACAGGTCAAGTAACAACGACTATGAGTCTTTGGTCTTTACCAGGTATATCTAAAATGATAGGAGCTGTCACTCCAATGAACAATAGAATACGGGGGAATATCTATGAAAAGACAGATATTGTCACGGTATCTTACTAAATTAAATCAACATCAAAAAACTCGATTTCCCGAGAAAACAACGAATGAAACTGGCTCAATCACAATGGAAGCCGCCCTAGTAATGCCTATATTTATACTCTTCCTCTTCGTGTTTTATCTTTTGCTAATGACCATATCAGCTCAGATGGCTTTGCAAGCGACCGCTGCTTCATCCGTGCAACAAATATCTGCGCATATGCATCCTATCGCGTTAATGGTCGATGAAATGAAAGATCGAACAGGATCAAATATAACGATTCAATTTGACAATGCAGATGAGGGTTGGAAGAAAACAGTTTATGACATCAGTGGCGTATTGCCTGCTCCTATGGATTCATTAGTTCAAGAGGGTTTGAAAGGGAATTGGTGGCCAGCAGCTAATGTTGCTGGAACAATTTTAGGCAAAAATATATTGGATACGTTGATTCAAAGTCAGGTTTCTTCTCCTGTACTTCAAAAGGATAAAGTAGAACTTGCCTACCTCCAGTTACCCGATCTTATCAATTATACCGATCTTAATGTGACACTAGCACTACAATATGAGTTGCCTATTAAAATCCCTCTAATGAATCAAGTCATTACAATAAGAGAGCAGGCTGTACAACGGGTATGGATTCCTGATGTTAGACCTTCCTATTATGAAATTAATGAGGAAGAAGATGCTTATATCTATCTCGTATCACTTACCCCTAACCCAGTAAAGCCAGGACATAAGGCAACATTAAAAGTCATTACACTACCTAATACTAAGATTGACTTAGGAATCGTCTATAAAAGTGGAAGTAGTGTAGCTAGGCATTTAGGAGAAGTAACTTCTAATGATAAAGGAGAAGCGGAGTGGACTTGGCATGTCTCTGGTAATACGACGGTGGGAACTTGGAGTATGAATATAAAACTTCCTGAGAAATCATATTCGGTTGATCATATATTTAATGTAGCTAAGAGCAAATAGCTACATTAAATATATGATTTGATAAGCATCTGATTTTATTGAGTAAAATTTATAGGTGAAGTATATCGGTGGATAGTGAGTTGAAGGAGGAGATCAGTTGGAGAACTACTGGCTAGCAATATTTATCGTTACAGTCGCATTTTATTATGATGTAACATCATTGAAAATACCGAATTGGATATGCTTAAGTTCTCTTCTATGTGGTTACAGTTATTGTATGTATAGAGATGGATGGGTAGGGTTATGGTGGGCAACGATTGCCGTACTTGTCGGTTTTATTCCAATGTGGTTAATTTATCTTTTTAAAGGAATTGGAGCGGGTGATGTTAAGCTATTTGCATCATTAGCAGCTCTTATTGGTGTAAAACCTATTATAGAATTAATGATTTTATCGTTCTTATTTGGAGGTGTCATTTCCATGCTCTTTATCGGTTACCGAACACTACTTAGGATACAACATAGATTTCGAAATTATTATAGTCATTATATTGTTGAAGCCAATAGTACACCGACACTAATAGCATTAGGCATTAAAAAGGTACATCATTTTCCTTTTATGTTAGCTGTTACTCCAGCTATGATTGTAGTCTATTTGCTAAAATAATGCTTTCGAAGCTACTTTTTATGGATAAGTGTTGTAAAAAGTAATAGGAGGTCTAAGATGAAACATTTGAAAATCGATTACACAATGAATAATGGACACCAGATGACCATAGAACGTACAATTCCATTCACTTCTCGTGATATGAATTCTTTAGAGATGAATATGTTAAGCGCCAATACAGTGCATACATTTCTTCCGTTTGATTGGAATGAAATTGATAATGAGATTGTGTTCGTATACCGAATTCAACATTTTAAGTTGCTAACTCATTTTTACCAGCCGCGAAGTATTAAAATGATTGATTACTATAGTTTGTTACTCTCTTTACTTGATGCTCTCGTCACTTGCTACGACTATATGTTACGGCCTCAATGTTGTCTGCTTGATGAAAAATTAATTTACTATGACCCTACAAATAATAGTATTCGATTAGTTTATCTACCAGTACAAGAGCAAGATCATAAGGAGGATCATCAATTATTATTATTAGCCGTTAGATGGTCACAACTTGTGGATGATCTGCAATTTGAAGGATATCAGAAAATCTTACAATTGATAGGAAGTCAACACTTTCCGATCATTCCACTGCGTCAACTTTTATTAGATCTCATTCACCAACTATCATCTCATTCACAGGAAGATTTGAAAACTCCATATGTAGACAAAATAAAGCCAGCCTCGGTTTTATATTATGACCAGAATGAGTCTGAGCCATCCTCTGAGCAAGCTGCAATTGGATTTGTAAGGTCTGATCAAGATGAAGAGTACGATGATTGGGAAGATGAGTCAGATAGAAAACCATTAGGATGGAAGCATTATGTTATGATCTTGCTTATTGTTGTAATTGTTGGATTGTCTTGGAAAAAGCTGTATTACGAAGATGCTACGACTACCAATTTCCTGTTTAGCTGTGGAATCACACTTATAATGTTGACGGGAATTGTTATTGTTATCAAGCAACATTGGAAAGTATTAAGCATTAAGAAACGTGATATCGAGCAAGTGAATGTGGCTCTTGCCACTAATCCAAATGTATCCATACAGCCGTCTCGACCATCTCAACTATCGTCAGTAGAACAACCAGTAAAATCTAACTTGGAGATAAAGTCAGTTCCTAATATTGGACAAGCACGAGTTGCTACACCACAGGCAACGGTTAAGTTTGATCAAGAGCATTCAACAACAGCTCTCTCTTCTAATAGAAGTAATGGTACACCATCATTATTAAGGAAACTATTTAATGATGAGCAACGGATTATTGTTAATGATAATAGATTTCTAATCGGGCGTGCTGAAGAAGGTGTTCATTATCAAGATGTTGCATCAGGTGTATCTCGTGTTCACCTTGAAGTCGAAGTAGATAATGGAACAATCCATATTAAAGATGTTGGATCACGCAATGGAAGTTACTTAAATGGACAATTGATGATTGCTTACAAGGCCTACCCGTTGTATGAAGGGGATATCATTCAGTTAGTTAATAATGAAGGGCCAAAGTATCAACTGGCAGTGTAGTTGAGCCCTTTAGCTTATAGCTAAGGTACAGCACATGAAAGTCAAGCCGGTCAGCTAATTACAGCATAATAGAGGGAAGAACTGAAAAGGAGCATTAACAATCATTTTATTGATTGTTAATGCTCCTTTGTTACTGACGACTATTCTAATGTAATGCTTTTCAACCAATTCTGTGTAATTCCTAATTCCTTAGAAGTCTTTTCAACATATTCGAAGGAAACTGGTTTATCACTTGGGAAATCATTAATAATGTATTGAAGATCTTCATCGACTTGAAGAGAGATATAAGTATTATCCATCTCAATTTCAATAGTATGGCTATCTGCAGCACCAATATAAATTCCTTTGGCACTAATTACTTTACTTTCAGTAAAGTCATCTGTAGCAGTTTGTCCATTATTTGATCCGGAGTTATTATTATTTGGTTTCTCAGTGTCATTATCTCCATTAGAATTACCATCGCCAGAGATAGAACCAGGATCTAATTCTCCTGTTCCGTCAGGTAGGTTTGTAGAAGGAACGGAACCTACATCTGTTTGTTCCTCTTGTGTGTTATTCTGTGGAAGCGTATTGTTATTTTGATCGCTGCAAGCAGTAAGCATAATAGCTAATAGAATAGCACTAGTCGTCGTGGCTGTTTTCTTTGCTTTGTTTTTCCATTTCATAATCTGAAGCCACCTCCTATAATGTAATACGCAATTAACCTATAATAAGTTGCACTTTTTATTTGTTGAACAAATGATTATACGGTGAATAATCAATATTTTTTTTCTTTAGAAACGTCATTAAACTATTATAATCCCGCTTAGGAGTTGCTTTTATGTAGCCTTCAATACAATGACCACGAGTAACTGTTTTTGCACCACTCTCTATCGCTACTTGCCCGATGCTTGCTGCAATAGAATGAGAAGCTATATCACGGAATGGTGTAGGAACTGGTGAAACAAGCTCTGCGAGAAATTGTTTGGAATCATCTGTCCACATCGGACGACTTTGATCGACCCAATAGTTTTGCCAATCAAGCTTAGATTTTCCGTCAGCTTTTGGCATGATTTTTAGAAATTTGCGGAACATAAAATAGCCACCTACCGTCATAGCGGCGAGCATAACTACTGCCCAGAAAACAATGAAATACATAAACCAATCATTCATCTGTAAATTCACCTCAAATTAATATATAAGCTCAAATGATTTACTTATCAGTACCAAAAAGTTGCCATGAAGCTAGGAAAGCGAGTATCGCAGCGTACGTTATTGGTATGTGAGAAACAGAGTGACCGTTGAATGGCAGCTTCGTGCCGAATAGGCTTCGTAGTTACAAATCATCATCACAAGTGGAGCATTTGAGTTCTCAACATGAATTATAGCTTATATTGAAAAGGTTTTCGAGCGGTAATATCGCTACTTTTCTTACTATTTTGATAATAATGTTGAAATAAAGCCTAGAAGTAAGGACCTTTACGGTTTTTCCCTTGCGAAATCGGCTATAATTGAACTACAATAAACTGTGATTAATCTCGAGAAGGAGAGTTATAAATTATGTTGAAAATAGGTTCCCATGTTTCATTCTCAGATAAGGGATTATTAACCGCAACAAAAGAAGCAATCTCATATGATTCAAGTACATTTATGATATATACGGGGGCACCGCAAAATACGCGACGCAAACCTATTGAATCTTTATACATTGAAGAAGGCAAAGAGTTAATGAATAAAGTTGGCATTAACGAAATTGTTGTACATGCCCCTTATATCGTTAATTTAGGCTCATACAAAGAAGACACTTTTGAATTAGGTGTTAATTTCTTACAAGAAGAAATTCGCCGTACGAATTATATTGGCGTGCAAAACATCGTATTGCATCCAGGTGCGTACACAGATAAAGATGCCGTATATGGTATTAACCGCATAGCGGAAGGTTTGAATCAAGTTTTAGCAGGAACTTCTGAAACTAACGTCAATATCGCGCTTGAGACGATGGCTGGCAAAGGGACGGAAATTGGACGTACGTTTGAAGAAATTGCAGCAATTATTGAAAAAGTAGAGTTGAACAACCGTCTAACGGTATGTCTAGATACTTGTCATATTCACGACGCAGGATATGATATTGTTAATGATCTAGATGGCGTATTGCAGCAGTTTGACAAAATTGTTGGGCTTGATCGAATTGCCGTTGTTCACATTAATGATAGCAAAAATAATATCGGAGCTCATAAAGATAGACATGCTACATTAGGCTCAGGTTATGTTGGTTTCCAAACGATCCATAACATTGTTCAACATGAAGCATTAGCAGGTAGACCATTTATACTTGAAACCCCTTGGATTGGTAAAGATGCGAAGAAAACTGCGCCGATGTACGAAGTTGAAATTGCCCTGCTTCGAGGTAATGTTAAAGAGCGTTTTGGTGCCTCATTTGTTGAAGATGTTGAGAAACTATCTCATTTCTTTGCGCAGCAAGATATCAATCCGAAGCAGTTGGTTGAACAAACTTGGGAGCTATTAAAATCCGATGCCAAAGCTAAAAAAGCTGATCCACGTGAACCTCAAGAGCGTCTATATGATTTGGTTTTAGAAGGAAACGTACTATCGGGTGAACTTTCCGAAGCAGAAGTAAATCAGCGTCTTACAGCATTATTGTCTGGTCAAAATTTATCTTAAAATAAAGGTTCAAAAAGTGGGATTTCGAAAGCCGAGAAGATGTAGCGAAGCTAATCATCGAAATCACCAGCAATAAAACGAAACCCAGCAACGTGTACGGTATGAGTACACCAGCGGTCAAAAGCACGAAACTTTCAATGAAGGTTCAAAAAGTGGGCTTTCAGAACCAAGAAGATGGAGCGCTACTTGAGGAAGGAGGAAACGCAAATGTACGTTATTGGTACATGCGTACCGGACTTTCCAAGTTCGCATCATATTCGATGTCGAATAACCCACAGCGAGTTACATCGTTATCAAAGTCCGCTTTTTGAACTACCTCTAAATATGATTGTTGAAAAGGAAGGTAATCATGTCAAACGCATCAACCGTAACTAATCGCAACTTAGAGAATCGCGCAAGAATGCTCATCTCTTGTCCAGACCGTCCTGGAATAGTAGCAACTGTATCTCAGTTTCTACATGAGCATGGTGCAAACATCGTACAATCGGATCAATTTACAATGAACCCTGAGGGTGGCATGTTCTTTATTCGATTTGAGTTTGATCTTAACGATCTTGATAAAGAGCTACCAATTATAGTAGAAGACTTTAACCGTGTAGCAGATCGCTTTGAAATGAAATGGAGTACATTCCGTGCTAGTCGTAAAAAGCGTCTGGCTGTCTTTGTCTCAAAAGAAGATCATTGTCTAATGGAAATCTTATGGCAATGGAAATCTGGAGATTTGGATGCTGATATTGCAATGGTAATTAGTAATCACCTTGATATGAAAGAACAAGTGGAATCGTTCGGCATTCCTTACTATCATATTCCTGTTACACCTGATACAAAGGCAGAAGTAGAGCGTAAACATATTGAATTAGTATCGGGAAAAGCCGACCTAATCGTGCTAGCACGTTACATGCAAATTATTCCTGCGAAATTTATCGAAGAGTTTCCTAATCGAATCATTAATATCCACCATTCCTTCTTACCTGCATTTATTGGTGGAAGTCCATATGCTCAAGCCTACAAACGTGGCGTGAAAATAATTGGTGCGACTGCTCACTATGTAACAGAAGAATTAGATGGTGGACCGATCATTGAACAAGACGTTCAACGTGTAACACATCGTGATAGTGTAGATCATTTGAAACGTATTGGGCGTACGATTGAAAAGGTTGTATTAGCTCGTGCAATCAAATGGCATTTGGAAGATCGTGTACTTGTTCATCAAAATAAGACGGTTGTGTTTAATTAGCATTGAATGGTACAATATGCAAAGAAATTACCGATATTTTTACACATAAACCAACAAAAAGTAGGAGGATACTGTAATGACTGTTTCACAAAAATCTATCGAACAGCGTTCTATTGATACTGTTCGTACACTAGCTATCGATGCAATTGAAAAAGCAAAATCTGGACACCCAGGTATGCCAATGGGTGCAGCACCAATGGGGTATCAATTGTTTGCAAAAACAATGAACCACAATCCATCTAACCCAACATGGATTAACCGTGATCGTTTCGTCCTTTCTGCAGGTCATGGTTCAATGCTTTTATATAGCTTGTTACATCTTTCTGGTTATGATCTTCCATTGGAAGAACTGAAACAATTCCGTCAATGGGGTTCTCTAACTCCAGGACATCCAGAGTTCGGTCACACTGCTGGTGTTGATGCAACTACTGGTCCACTTGGACAAGGTATTGCTATGGCAGTTGGTATGGCTATGGCTGAAGCTCAACTTGGAGCTACTTATAACAAAGAAAACTTCAAAGTTGTAGATCATTTCACATATGCAATCTGTGGCGATGGTGACTTGATGGAAGGTATCTCCCATGAAGCAGCTTCTCTTGCAGGTCACTTACAACTTGGTAAATTAGTTGTACTTTACGATTCAAATGACATCACACTTGATGGTGTGCTTGGTCTTTCTTATTCAGAAACAGTTCAAAGCCGTTTCGAAGGTTATGGCTGGCAAGTGCTTCGCGTTGAAGATGGTAACGATCTAGCTGCTATTGAGAAAGCAATTGCTGATGCTCAAGTAGATACTTCTAAACCAACGCTTATCGAAGTGAAAACAGTTATCGGTTACGGTTCTCCGAACAAAGCTGGTAAAGGTGGTCATGGTGGTACTCATGGTTCTCCACTTGGCGCTGACGAAGCTCAACTTACAAAAGAAGCTTATGGCTGGGAAGCTGAAGAAGCATTCCACGTTCCTGCTGAAGTAACTTCTCATTTTGCTGATGTTAAAGTAGCTGGTGAAAAAGCTAACGAAGCTTGGAATGAAATGTTCGCAGCTTATAAAGCAGCTAACCCTGAATTAGCACAACAATTTGAAACAGCAATTTCTAGCGCTCTTCCAGAGAACTGGGATGCTGATCTTCCAACATATACATCTGCTGATTCTGCAGTGTCTACTCGTATTGCGTCTGGTAAAGCAATCAATGGTCTTGCGAAAAACGTTCCTAACCTAGTTGGTGGTTCTGCTGACCTTGAAAGTTCTACAATGACTCATATGGACAACCAAGCTCAATTCGGACCTGCTGACTATGCTGGTCGTAACATCTACTTCGGTGTTCGTGAATTCGGTATGGCTGCTGCAATGAATGGTATTAGCCTTCACTCTGGTCTAAAAGTATACGGCGGTACATTCTTCGTATTCACTGACTACCTACGTCCAGCAGTTCGTCTATCTGCTCTAATGAAATTACCAGTTGTGTATGTACTTACACATGATTCTATCGCAGTTGGTGAAGATGGTCCTACCCATGAACCAATCGAGCAACTTGCTTCAATCCGTATCATCCCTGGTCTAACAGTGCTTCGTCCAGCTGATGCTAACGAAACATCAGCAGCATGGGCTTATGCTGTTGAGAACACATCTGCTCCAGTAGCTCTAGTTCTTACTCGTCAAAACTTACCGATTCTTCCTGGTACAGTTGAAGGTGTTCGTGAAAACTTGAAAAAAGGTGCTTATGTTGTATCTGATGCAGCAAACGGCGCTCCAGTTGCTCAAATTATTGCAACAGGTTCTGAAGTACAACTTGCAGTTGCAGCTCAAAAAGTTTTAGCTGAAGAAGGTATTCAAGTACGTGTTATCTCTATGCCGAGCTGGGATCTATTCGAAAAACAATCTAAAGAGTACAAAGATTCTGTAATTCTTCCAGAAGTTAAAGCTCGTCTTGCAGTTGAGATGGCTCATCCAATGGGTTGGCATAAATACGTTGGAGACCAAGGTGATATCATTGCTATTGATACATTCGGTGCATCTGCTCCTGGCGACCGCGTTATTAAAGAGTATGGTTTCACTGTTGAGAATGTAGTAAGCAAAGTAAAAGCTATGCTTTAAGAAAATTCGAAAAGCAGACTTTGATAACGAAGTGATGCAGGAAGCTTACTCGACATCGAATATGAAGTGAACTCGGAAAGTGCGGTTCGCGTGTACATAACACGTACACTTGCGCTTCCACCTTTCTCAAGTAGCACTCCATCTTCTCGGCTTTCGAAAGCCCGCTTTTTGAACTTTTATTGGAAGAGGAAGTTCTAAATAGATTCATACAGCAAAGGGGAAATTTCCAATGTCTCAATTCGACAATGTCTCAGTAGTCAAAAAAGCGAATGTTTATTTTGAAGGTCAAGTTACAAGTCGCGCGATAGTATTTCCAGACGGGACCAAAAAAACATTAGGTATTATGCTTCCAGGTGAATATGAATTTGGAACTGATACAGTTGAGATTATGGAAATTTTGGCTGGTGATTTGAAAGTTCAACTACCAGGTCAATCAGAATGGATTCACATTCAAGGCGAAGGTGAATTCAAAGTTGGAGCTAACGAGAGATTCAAGCTTCAAGTTACAGAAGTAGCAGATTACATCTGTTCATATTTGTAATATTCGAACCACAAAAAAACAAGCCATATCGATTACTCGATATGGCTTGTTTTTTGTGCACTTGGCAGTGGCAAAACTGATTTCTCTGTCGTTAGATTTTTAAAGTCTGTATAGATTTGTTTTCATTGCAAAGTTTGCTTTACATTTAATGCAAAGTAAACTATACTAAAAATGTAAAGTAAACTTTGCAAGGATGTGGTTACTTGAAAACACGAATTCCCGAACTACGTAAGCAACACAAACTTTCTCAAGAAGAATTAGGATTAGCTGTAGGAGTTACCAGGCAGACCATCACCTCACTTGAGGTGGGAAAATACACAGCGTCACTTGTACTTGCCTACAAGATCGCTAAATATTTCGGGCTGACGATTGAAGAGGTATTTGATTTCAGCGAAACGGAGGAATTGTAATGAATACGTATAAAGAAAAAATACGCACGCGCACAAATCTAGTGGCAATTGCTGCAGTAGTTACTGCTTTAATTTACATGATCCTGACATTTAACCGTGACAATCTGCCTACTCTTCCTAGCTTTATTAAGGGCTTTCACATTGGAGCTTTTATCGGTCTTGAACTGTTTGCAGCGTTTTATTTGGGCAAATACATGAGAGTCAGAAATAACGATACTGCGATGAAAAAGATGTATATTGAGGAAAATGATGAGCGAAGCGGACTGATTCTTCGCAATGCAAGCACACTTGGTATGAGCGTCATCCTTATTGGTCTTCTCGTTGCGGCAATCGTCTCTGGCTTCTTTAGCTCCACTGTCTTCTTTACATTAATGAGCAGCTTGTTGTTTGTTTTAATTGTGTTTTTTGGTCTGTGGGTTTATTATGCCAAAAAGCTTTGAAATAGGTGGGCCGATATGGCCCGCTTTTTTTGTATCTATGAATGAATTTCAACTTATGAACCTTATTAAGGGAATATGTTGAACTGCTCCAAATTAATTCTCAATACATCATCAACAGCAGCGAGAATACTATCTACAGATTTATTTTCTGCTGTCACTTTGGCTTACTGTCGTATTATTGTGACAAAACAGTCAAGAATGATATGGTAAGAGGAGCTTAATATAAGCTAAAGTATAATATAGGTACTTGTCTCCGAAATAACAGACAGGTGAGAATAAGATTTGGAGGTTTCAAAAGGATGAAGGATAAAAATTACACACCACTCGTATTAACTTTGACAGTCGTCATCGTGGCACTTGTTGCCGTACTATTTTTCTTGCCAGCATATGATGGTGAACTTGGATTTGATGTTACGATTCTTCCTATGTTAAATGCAATTTTTAACAGCTTTACTTTTCTAGCACTAATTGTTGCATTGACTGCTATTAAGAAGAAGAATATTAAGATGCACAGAACATTTGTGGGTGTAGCTTTTGCTTCGACAACATTATTTCTAATCTCTTATGTGTCGTATCACTATTTGACAGAGTCAACATCTTATGGCGGCGAAGGAATATTACGCCCGATCTACTTCTTTATCTTAATTACTCATATTTTGTTAGCGATTGTTGTCGTACCGTTAGCACTATTCTCAGCGGTATATGGACTAACGAATAAAATTGAGAAACATCGTAAGATTGCAAAATGGACAATGCCGATTTGGTTGTACGTAAGTTTGACGGGTGTTGTTGTATATCTAATGATTTCACCCTATTATTAATATTAGAAGTACTTCAAAAAGCAAACTTTGATAACGATGATTGCTTTCAAAATCCGTTTTATTGAAAATGTATTAGAGGGAAAATTAATTAACGAAATACAATATTATAAATGATATTTGTACAAAATCTAAATAGTTATTATAATCAATAGACTTGTGTTTACAGTGTAAATTAGATATTCTTAAACAAATGTCATATAATTTTTAGAGAAGAAGCATAGCTTCGTACAAATCAGGAGGTTATTGAAATCATGGGTAATACATTAAAGTTCGATTACAGCAAAGCCTTAACATTTGTAGGCCAACATGAGGTTGATTATTTGACGGATCAGGTTCGTCTTGCGCATGACCAATTGCACAATGCTACTGGTGCAGGTTCTGACTATCTAGGTTGGATTAACCTACCTAATGAATATGATAAAGAAGAGTTTGCTCGCATTAAGCAAGCTGCTGCTAAGATTCAAAATGATTCTGAAGTGTTGATCGTTATCGGAATCGGTGGTTCATACCTAGGAGCACGTGCTGCAATTGAAATGCTTTCTAACTCTTTCTATAATATTCAATCCAAAGAACAACGAAAAACACCTCAAGTATTGTTTGCTGGTAATAACGTGAGTTCTACATATGTAACTCACTTGCTTCAATTGATTGAGGGTCGTGACTGGTCTATTAACGTTATTTCTAAATCAGGTACAACTACTGAGCCAGCTATCGCATTCCGTATTTTCCGTGCTGAGCTAGAGAAGAAATATGGTAAAGAAGAAGCTCGAAAACGTATCTACGCAACTACAGATAAAGCAAAAGGTGCATTAAAATCATTAGCTACTGCTGAAGGTTATGAATCTTTCGTAATTGCTGATGATATTGGTGGTCGTTATTCTGTTCTAACTGCTGTAGGTCTATTACCAATTGCAGTAGCTGGAATCGACATCGATGCGATGATGCAAGGTGCCTCTGATGCTGTCACTGAATATAGCAAACCAGAATTAGCTGAAAACGAAGCATATCAATATGCCGCTGTTCGTAACTCTCTATACCGTAAAGGTAAAGCGATTGAAATTCTTGTTAACTATGAGCCTAATCTTCATTTCGTATCTGAATGGTGGAAACAACTATTCGGAGAGTCTGAAGGTAAAGACTTCAAAGGTATCTATCCAGCTTCTGTTGACTTCACAACTGATCTTCATTCTATGGGTCAATTTGTGCAAGAAGGTAGCCGTAATATCTTTGAAACAGTTATTCAAGTTGGTGAAGTTGCTGAACACATCACAATTGAAAGTGATGAAAATGACCTTGATGGTTTGAACTTCCTAGCAGGAAAAACTATGGACTTCGTTAACAAAAAAGCAGCACAAGGTACATTGCTTGCACATACTGACGGACAAGTTCCGAACTTAATCGTTAACATTAAGGACATGACACCTTATACATTTGGTTACATGGTGTACTTCTTCGAAAAAGCTTGTGCGATCAGTGGATACCTACTTGGAGTTAATCCATTTGACCAACCAGGTGTTGAAGCATACAAAACAAATATGTTCGCATTACTGGGTAAGCCGGGATATGAGAAAGAGAAAGCTGAGCTAGAAGCTCGCCTTTAGGGGAAATTCAAAAAGCAGACGTTGATAACGAAGTGATGCAGGTAGCGTAAACATCATCGAATATGAAGCGAACTTGGGAAGTCCGGTACTCGTGTACCAATAACGTACACTGGAGTTTCCTCCTTCCACAAGTAGCGCCTCATCTTCTCGGTTCTGAACGCCCGCTTTTTGAACCTTTATTGGAAGAAGTAGTTCAATAAATATTCAAATCGTTTAAATGTCAGTACCAAGAAGATGCCATGAAGCTAGGGAAGTGAGTATCGCAGCGTACGAAATTGGTACGTGAGAAACGTAAGCGACCCATGAATGACATATTCGCCGTCGACTAGGCTACGAAGCTATACATCGTAATAACAAGTGAATGATTTGAATTACCTTCAAGGAGTGTTTGAGATGCTACAAAGATATCGCACGGTTCGCGAACCAGCGAACCAAGAGGTTGTCATCAAACGCTCACGTTTCATCGGATATGCGCAACCTGTCTCTTCGGAAGAAGAGGCAGTTGCTTTTATTGAGGAGATAAAGCGATTACATCGCACTGCTACTCATAATTGCTCAGCGTACATGATCGGTGAAAGAGATCAGTTTCAGAAGGCTTCAGATGACGGTGAGCCGAGTGGTACTGCTGGTAAGCCAATATTGGAAGTCATTAAAAATAAAGGTCTCAAAAATGTCGCTGTCGTCGTTACACGTTATTTCGGCGGGATAATGTTAGGTGCAGGCGGTTTGGTGAGAGCCTATACAGATGGTGCTGTTGCAGGCATCGAGGCGGCTCAAGAGATTGAGTACGTTCTTCATCGTGAAGTTTTTATTGAAGTAGACTATACTTGGTATGGTAAGCTTGAAAATGAACTTTATAGTCGGAATACACGGCTTGGTCAAGTTAATTTCACGGATAAAGTGACGGTATGTACGCTACCAGAAAGTGATCAAGCCGATGCATTCATTGCTTGGGCAGTTGATTTTACTCAAGGAAAGGCTACCATTACCTCAGGTGAAGATCGTTATTTCATTGATGGTGAATAATGTACAACTATATCAATTCATAAAGTCGCATATTAAAAGCTCAAAGTGTGTAAAGTTCTTACACACTTTGAGCTTTTTGTGTTTCATGGCGAAATGTATAGAAAATGCATAGAACTATAGGTGAAAACTTTATGGAGTTCTATATATATGAGTGTAATTCATTGGCATTAATATCACGTAACGTTTATCAAGGCATGAGCGGATTTTATTAGGCAAATAGCGTGAAACAAGCAAATTTTCTGGCAGTTTTACTATTATTCATAAAAAATACATTGACTTCCATAATGTGGCGATGCTACATTATTAATACCTAGTATTCAAGTGGGAATTATTACTTATCTAGATAATGGGGGCCGTGCACATTGAATTCACTATTTCGTAGCCGTACATGGAGCTACAGCTTTCGTAGTATTGTAATCATTTATTTTATTGGTTTAATTATTATTCCTATCATAAGTATCTACACACAATCGTTCTCATCTGGCATATTAAACTTCTGGGATAATATTTCCGATCCACTCGCATGGAAGGCTGTATTTTTAACATTAAAGCTAGCTGGTATAGCAACGATTACTAATATACTCATTGGAACGATGATTGGCTGGGTACTCGTACGTTATGAGTTTCCTGGCAAAAGTATTATTAATAGCTTAATTGACTTACCATTCGCTCTACCTACCGCTGTCGCTGGTTTTATTATCTTACTATTGTTAGGTCCAAGTAGCATAATGTTCGAATGGTTTGGATTAAGTCTTGTCTTTCATGAACCAGCGATTGTAGTCGCTATGGTCTTTGTAACTTTTCCATTCGTAATACGAGGTTTGCAACCACTTCTAGAAGAGCTAGATAAGTCAGAAGAGGAAGCAGCATATACACTAGGTTCATCTAAATTTAGAACATTTTTTCAAATTATTATGCCGACCATGCTACCAGGTATTTTAAGTGGTGGGATGCTCGCATTTTCAAGAGGTTTAGCGGAATTTGGCGCAGTAGTGCTAATTGCAGGAAATATTCCAGGCAAAACATTAGTAGCCTCTGTCTACATTTTTGGTGAAATTGAAAGTAATAATCCGCAAGGTGCAGCGGCAGTATCCGTATTACTTCTAACGATTTCCTTCATCATTCTATGGTTCATTAACAAGCTGAGTCGCGGAGGAAATACACTATGAGAAGACTATGGATTAGCTTAACTTATGTCGTAATAACGTTATTGTTAGTGGTTCCATTATATAAAATTTTCACCGGGGCATGGGCTCAAGGGTTCGATGGATTTATTGAAGCAATAGCAAGACCACAGTCTTTACATGCACTTAAGATGACGGCAATTATTGTTGTTACTGTAACCGTAATTAATACTTTCTTTGGCGTGATGCTCTCCTTATATCTAGTACGAGCAACTTGGCTTTCCCGAACTATTAAACGATTAAGTAATAGCATTGTCGATTTACCATTTGCAGTATCGCCCGTAATTGGGGGATTGATGATCGTTTTACTATTAGGACCAAATACAATAATGGGTACGTTCTTTAACAATATTGGTGTTCAGATCGTATACGCCCTGCCAGGTATGATATTAGCGACATTGTTCGTAACATTCCCGATTATGATCCGTGAAGTGATGCCGGTCTTGCAAGAAATTGGCGATCAACAAGAGCAAGCTGCATCAACACTAGGAGCTTACTCATGGTATACATTTTGGAAAGTGACTTGGCCTAATATCAGGTTTGGCGTTATCTACGGTGTTGTGCTTACAGTGGCTAGATCACTTGGTGAATTTGGAGCGGTGCTAGTAGTTTCAGGCAATATTATTAACAAGACACAAACTGCAACAACATTAGTTTATCAAGATGTTGAAAATTTTAATGTAGTAGCAGCAAATGCAATTGCACTAGTACTTGCTGCATTTTCAATTATGCTTTTGTTACTGATGGAGTGGACGAAGAAAAGAAAGGGAGTGCATTAGACGATGCATATACAAGTGAAGGATTTAAACAAATCATTTGGCAATTTTCAAGCCGTTAACAATGTTAGCTTTGAGATTGAAAAAGGTAAGTTAATCGGATTTTTAGGACCTAGTGGTGGTGGAAAAACATCTATACTTCGCATGTTAGCTGGTCTTGAATCGCCGACTTCAGGTGATATTTATTTCCATGGTAAACGGGTTAATGATCTCCCTCCACAAGAACGTGGGATTGGTTTTGTATTTCAAAATTATGCGCTATTTAAACATATGACAGTATTCGATAACATCGCTTTTGGGTTAAAGGTGAAAAAGCAAGACAAAGCGTATATTAAAGAACGTGTTCAGTATTTAGTTGAGCTGACGGGATTGAAAGGATTTGAGCATCGTTACCCACACCAATTATCAGGTGGACAACGTCAACGTGTTGCCTTTGCTAGGGCATTAGCTCCTGAGCCGCAATTATTGTTACTCGATGAGCCGTTTGCTGCAATAGACGCTAAGATTCGTACTGAATTACGTACTTGGCTCAAAGATATGATCTCTGAGCTTGGTATTACTTCAATATTTGTAACGCATGATCAAGAAGAAGCGATCGAGGTTGCTGATGAGATTATGATTATCTCCAAAGGGGAACTTGAACAAAAAGGAACACCATGGGAGATATACAAAAATCCTCAAACGCCATTCGTAGCTAGTTTCATTGGGGAATCTTCGGTTATTGAAAACATTCAATTTATCCGTGGATTTGAAGATGTTTCTGTAGATGAAGGGATTAAAGCACTTATTCGTCCAGAATATATAGAAGTAGGCAGACCAGGGGAAATCGTACTTGCATCGGCTACCGTTGATGCATTGGTGAAACATCTTCATTTCCGTGGTAGTGAATGGATGGTAGAGCTAGAAGTAGGAGATCAAAAGCTGATCACTTATCGTTCATTGGAAAAAGAGGTTTTACAGCCAGGTGAACGTGTCAAAGTGCTTGTTCATCGCGCATATCTGTTTAACGATGAGAAAAGCTGGATCATGGAAAACCCATTGAAGGTTGATCCACTTCCAGTCTTTATCTAAGTACGGTCAATATAGGCATAGAAGGCGTGGGTGGGTCGTGAGGAATAGCGTTCAACGTTCTAATATGAAGTCGGTTTTCTTACTGTTCATTGGAATTATAGTGTTTACATTTTTATTAATTGGTTGTAGTAGCGCAGTTACAACAGTTACACCTATTGAAGGTGAAGAAGGTAATAACCAGCAGGGTAATGCTAGTGAAGTTACTTTAGTTATTGGAGCTTATTCCGTAGCCAAAGATGCGATTGAGGAACTATTACCGTTATTCCAAGAGAAATGGTTAGCGGAAACTGGTCAAAAGGTAATCTATCAACAATCGTACGAGGCATCTGGCACACAAGCTAGAGCTATTATTGGTGGTTTCGATGCAGATATTGCAATTCTTGCAATGGAAGGCGATATCGATACGATAGAGGCTGCAGGTCTTATTACTCATGATTGGCGCAATAATGAGCACAAAGGAATGATTTCGCGTTCAATCGTCGTACTTGGGGCAAGAGAAGGTAATCCGCTTCTTATTCAAGATTGGAATGATCTTACTAGATCTGATGTTCGAGTGCTATATCCCAATCCAAAAACATCTGGTGGTGCACAGTGGGATATAAATGCGATCTTTGGAGCCGGTCTGAAGCTATCTGAGCAGGAACTTGGATATGCTGATGAGCAATATGCTAAAAACTTTTTAAAGCAAATACACGCTAATGTCGAGTCTCTGGACAAAAGTGGACGCGCTTCAATGGCAGCTTTTGAATATGGTGTCGGAGATGTTATCGTTACGTATGAGAATGAATTGCGTGCGCGAATAAGTAAAGGTATAGCTTACGAGATTATTATTCCAGAGCATACAATATTAATTGAGAATCCGATAGCTATCATAGATAAGCATGTTGATGAGCATCAAAATCGTGAAGTAGCGCAAGCATTTTATGATTATATGATGTCAGCGGAAGCTCAGACTATTTTTGTGAAACATGGCTTCAGAGCGGTGAATGAGCAAGTGGCAGCTGACAGTCAAGATCAATTCGAACAACCTGCTGATCTATTTGACATAGAGTATTTAGGTGGATGGGATCATGTGCGTGAGGTGTTGTACTCGAAGCGTGGGATATGGTACCAAGTTCTTGCAGATCTTTAGAGGAAACTCAAATCGTTCACTTGTGATTACGATGTGAAGCTTCGCAGTGTATTCGAAGTCGAAGCTTGCATTCATCGGAAGCCTGTGGTGCTCATGTACCAAAAACGTACATTCCGCTCCTCATTTCCTAGCTTCATGCGATCTTCTTGGTACTGACAAGTGAACAATTTGAACTCTTATCAACAAAAAAAATTTCCAATAGAACTAAGTTAGCAAATAATTTAAGTATATTTGCTAGCTTAGTTCTATTTATGGTTGCTTTCTTCGGCAAAATAGCATACCATTATTTTAGAATCATTCTAAATTGAGAAATGATAATAATAATTAGTTATGTGCAAAGTTGTCTGTAGGAGGCGTAAGTATGAATATACAAGCTGAGGTTGAAAAAATTAAACACAGCTTAATGGAAAGTGGATATAAGCTAACTACACAGCGTGAAATTATAGTCCGTGTGCTTCTTGAAAATGAAGAAGATCATTTGAGTGCGGAAGATGTATATATGCTTGTCAAAGCGAAATTCCCTGAAATCGGTCTTGCGACGGTATATCGTACACTAGAGCTTCTAGCAGAGTTACAAATTGTAGCCAAAATGAACTTTGGTGACGGAGTTGCAAGATTTGATCTTCGTGGACAGGATCATGAGCATATGCATCATCATCTGATTTGTCATACATGCGGAGCTTTAGAAGAAATCAAAGATGACTGGTTGTTAGACCTTGAACAACGTCTTGAAGAGGAATATGGTTTTAAGGTTGTAGATCATCGTCTTGATTTTATCGGTAATTTCAAAGCTTGTGAAAATCCCAAATGTAAAAGTCATAGTAAATAATATGTATACACATATAAAGCCGTAGCTCTCCATTTAATAATGGTGCTACGGCTCTTTCATATTTACATTACTGTTTTGTTATCAAAGTATTAATAGATACTGTCTGTGAAGTACATAATAAAAACAGTATGTTACTCATATTGTTAAACTAATGAAGCTTTATACTTTGAAGTAGTCTTGATCCTTAGAAGAAGAGGGAGTACTGCTCTTCTTTCTAAGGATACTATTTATTAAAAATAAACTTCTCTATGACATGACTCACGCCGTCTTCATTGTTAGATAAAGTGATGTAATCTGCAATCTCTTTAAGCATTGGCACTGCATTGCCCATTGCAACGCCAAGTCCAGCTGCTAAAATCATTTCACGATCATTCCAGGCATCACCGATGGCAATAGTTTCGTCCATCGTAGCGCCGATATGTTGAGCCAAATATTTGAGCGCATGACCCTTTGTTCCATCTTTGTGCATGAACTCAAGATAATGTGCCTTAGATTTTGTAATATGAAGTTGATCCCCTAGTAGATCTTGTAAAATTACAATATGATGATCTAGAACCTCGGGTTCATCAATAATAAGCATTTTATGATTGGGTTTATCGATAAGTTTTGAGAAATCTGGTTCGATCTCATAAGGAATGTTAACTAGTTGAGAATAAGCTTGAATTCGTGCATTGTCTTCAGTTCCATATAAAATATCGTCAACGTATAATTGCAAGTGCAAGTTATGCTCTTTCGCATATTGCATTAATTGGCGTGCTGCATCTACAGGAACACAACGTTCATACAAAACTTTTTCATCAAGCAAAGTTTTGACTAGTGCACCTTGATAGGTGATAATTGGTACATTGAGTTGAATTTGATCGGCAATTTTACGAGCGGATGAGTACATGCGTCCAGTTGCCAATGTAACCGTTACACCTGCTTCAATAGCTTGTGCTAGTGATTGTTTTGTGCCTTCTGTAACAATAATTTCATCGTTAAGTAACGTGTCGTCAATGTCAATTGCAATTAATTTGTACATAGTGTCGAAAAACTCCCTTCAGACTGCTGTTAATTAGCTAGTATGATTGTATCGAAAACAAACTAGACATACAAGGAGAAACATACATGGAACCATTTGAAAAGAAAGCAAGTAACACGAATAAATACGTCATTATATTTGTAGTAATCGCATTGATAGGTGGGTTTTGGGGTGGACAAGCATGGACAAAACGTCAATACTCTGTGATGGATGCTGATGGTTTTAATTTGCTACAAGCATCATATGATAAAATTCAAGATAACTATTTGTATGGAGCGAATAGTGGGGAGCTGATTGACGGTGCTATTGCTGGGATGGTTAACTCATTAGGGGATCAATATTCACAGTATTTAGCCGATGAAGCGGGAGAAAACTACGCAGACTCTTACAATAGTAACTTCTATGGTATAGGTGCAGAAGTGCAGCAAAAGGATAATAAATTTTTCATAAGTGTATTAGTGAAAGATATGCCTGCTGAAAAAGTAGGCTTAAAACCTGGTGATCAAATCGTAACCATTGATCAACAATCAGTTGAAGGATATACTTTTAATGAACTCCTTAGTAAAGTCCGTGGCAAAAAAGGAACTAGTGTTGTCATAGGGATAAAGCGAGGAGAGTCAATTACTGATTTCAATATTGAACGCGCTGAAATTCCGGTTCATACCGTTAGTTTGAAGCAACTAGATAACAATATTGGAATGATCGCAATTTCTCGTTTTACTGAAGCAACTGATGTTGAATTCAAAGAGGCATTAGCTGATTTAACGAAAGATGGTAATATGGAAGGTTTAATTATCGATCTACGTTCAAATCCAGGAGGATTACTTAATCAAACGGTTGAGATAGCCAATGTACTAATACCAAACGGTAAAAAAATTCTCGACGTAGTCTATAAAAATGAAGAGAAGACGATAAGTTTCGTTTCCAAGCAGGAAGAACCGTTTAATACACCAATTGTAGTGCTTGTGAATCAATATTCCGCAAGTGCAAGTGAAGTACTTGCAGCAGCACTAAAGGAATCAGCAAATGCGCGTATTGTGGGTGTAAAAACATACGGTAAAGGTGTGGTTCAAACGTATGAACAATTCCGCACTGGCTCAGTACTTGTATTAACAGAAGCAGAATGGAAAACGCCAAGCGGAAGTGGTATTCATAAAATAGGTGTGGAGCCAACTGATGTCGTTGAGCTTCCTGATTATGTGAATTTGAAACCGATTAGCACGGGAGTAGAGCTGAAACTTAATAGCTTTGGTGATGATGTAACCGCATTGCAGAAAATGCTATTAGTACTTGGTTATTCTCTTTCAGATAATGGATTATATGATGAAGCTACGAAGAAAGCAGTTAAAGAGTATAAGATGTCAAAAGGAATAAATGTAAGTGGTGAATATACTGATGAAGTAGGTAATCTACTTGTCCAAGATATTAGGAATTTACTTCAAGCCAACGACTATCAGCTACAAAAAGCAGAGCAAATATTGAAAAAATAATGATGTAAATTTAATACATCTCTTGCTAGTTCATGCAAGGTGTGATAATATGATTTATATTGATATTAAGACCTTAGTCGCAGCCAGTAATTAGGCTTTCGTTAATTCAATTGCCGTAAATTCGGTTGTGACTTTTTGTGAATACAGGGACTTAGTAAATACTTATAAGGTGGTAACGACTTTGGAACAAGGTATCGTTAAATGGTTTAATGCAGAAAAAGGTTTTGGCTTCATTTCAGTTGAAGGTGGAAGCGATGTATTCGTTCACTTCAGCGCTATCGTAAGCGAAGGCTTCAAGTCTTTGGATGAAGGCGACCGTGTAGAATTCAATATTGTACAAGGTAACCGTGGTCCTCAAGCTGAAAACGTTGTAAAACTTTAATTTTACGCGTTAGCTTGAAAAAGGTGTCTGACTCATTCTTCGGGGTGAATCAGGCACCTTTTTTTTGTTGTTTGAAGAATAGATTATTCTTAGATTTTCATTATATTAATCTCTTTAATCTGATTAACTATAAGTAATCTTTACGGAACTTATATCGAGTATAAATTCGGCAAATATCCATCCTACTCATAATAATAAGTTGACATTAGAGCTGATAATCATTATCATCATAAGTATTGAGATTGATTATCATTATGGGTGGTGGGTGCTACATGAAGATTAAGTATTGCAAGCGTAGCTTAGAACAAGGCTTGAAACCAGTATACAAGAGTTTGAAGAAAAAATATCCTGAACTGAAGCAGAAGAAAACAGGATGCCTTGGTCAATGCAAATCTTGTAGATCTGGATGCTTTGTTATGATTAAATCTCAGCCCATCATAGAAGCTGATCCTGATAAGTTGTATAAGCGACTGAAAAAGATCGTAGGCTAATATAGGTAGTTCAAAAATTTTGATTAAATTGTTAATTCAAAAAGATTGACTGTGATCACGATGACTCGCTTTGAATCATAATCGACGTCGAACATTCCATTCATCGGAAGCCTGTGTTGCTCATGTACCAATAACGTACATTCCGCTACTCGTTTCCTAACTTCATGGAATCTTCTCGGTGCTGACAGTCAATCTTTTTGAATTTTGATTAAATAGTTAATTCAAAAAGCCCGACCATGATCACGATTATAATGGATTGGAAAAAAATTGATGTTCACACTTTGCCTAGCGTCATTTGTATGTTAGAATGATTACAAATAAGAGATGCGAGGTGCACATTTATGAATGATAATTTAGCAACAGCACTTAATGACCAGATGAACTTTGAATTTTATTCCGCTCATGTGTATCTAGCTATGGCAGCACATTGTTCAGCTGATAACCTTGATGGTTTTGCGAACTTTTTCCTTGTGCAAGCCGAAGAAGAACGTTTTCATGGTATGAAAATCTATAAATTTTTGAATGATCGTGGACGTCGTGCAACGATTCAAGCATTGGCAGAGCCGAATAACACATATGAATCTATACTTGAAGTATTTGAACAGGGTTACAAACATGAAATGCAAAATACAAAACGTTTCTATGATCTATCTGATATTGCGATGAACGATCGTGAACATGCAACAATTAACTTCTTGAAATGGTTCATCGATGAACAAGTTGAAGAAGAAGCATTATTCGATGGAATTATTACGAAATTAAAACGTATTGATCAGGATAGCAATGCTTTCTATATGCTTGATGCTGAGTTTGCAACACGTTCATTTGATCCTGCCGCAGAAGCTTAATAGGTCAACATAATTAATATAAGTCAAACCGTCCTGATAGCAGACACTCTGCAAACAGGACGGTTTTATTTGTATAGCTAGTTGTGTAGCTGGGCAAAGATGATGATAGACCAATTTACTATTCTATTGGCTTATAGTAATAGGAAAATATACGATCTAGCCTTCTTATTTGCTTTAAAATTAGTTACAATAGTATAATGCGTATTTATTTACAAAGAGTAGAACGAAAGCTGAGGGACAATACATGAAAGTCGTACTATCGACATTGAATGCGAAATTTATTCATACATCGCTTGCATTGCGCTGTCTGAAAGCATTCAGTGGTCATAAATTTGATATGGACATTGCGGAGTATACAATTAAAGACCCTGCAATGAATATTGTATCTGATATATTTGCGAGAGAGCCAGATGTTGTAGGATTCTCTTGTTACATTTGGAATATCGAAGAAACGATTACCGTCGTTAATATGTTACGTAAAATAAAGCCTGAACTGAAAATTATCTTAGGTGGTCCTGAGGTAAGTTATGATACAGAGCAATGGATGGAACGTCTTACTGATGTAGACTTTATCGTTATGGGTGAAGGAGAGGAAACTTTCGATCATCTTTTAACGGAAATTGAAACAACGCAAAAATATCATATGGTGTTTGGTATTGCGTATCGTAAACATTTAGCTGACAGCGTAGAGATTCGTATTAATCCAGGTCGTCCGAAGCTTGATTTGAATACTCTTCCAACGCCATATCGTTTTGAAGAGGATCTTCCACAGTTAGCAAACCGCATCGTCTATTTTGAGACAAGCCGTGGCTGCCCATTCAGTTGTCAATTCTGCCTATCTAGTATTGAAGTTGGCGTCCGTTATTTCGATATCGAGCGTACTAAGGCAGATATTATTTATCTTATCGATCAAGGTGCAAAGCTAATTAAATTTGTTGACCGTACCTTTAATATTAAACGTGATTATGCGTTAGAAATGTTTCAATTTTTAATTGAAAATCATCGTGGCTGCGTATTCCAGTTTGAGATTACGGCAGATATTATGCGTCCAGAAGTACTGGATTATTTGGCTGAAAATGCTCCTCCTGGTGTGTTCCGCTTTGAGATTGGTGTTCAATCTACGAATGATGTAACGAATCTAGCTGTTCAACGTCGTCAGAACTGGAGTAAGCTTGTTCGTACCGTAACGAAGGTGCAGCAGTCTAAAAAGATCGACCAGCATCTAGATTTAATTGCTGGATTGCCGCTTGAGAACTATGATACATTCCGTGGCACATTTAATGATGTATTTGCACTTCGTCCTGAGGAACTTCAGCTTGGTTTCTTGAAAATGTTACGAGGTACAGGCTTACGTAATGAAGCGGATAAATGGGGTTACATCTACCAAGATCGTGCGCCGTACGAAATGCTTGGTAACGATCTCATGCCTTTTGCTGATATTGTTAGAATTAAACGGGTTGAGGATGTTCTTGAGAAATACTGGAATGACCATCGTATGGATAGCACATTGCTATATCTTGTTGATCATGTATTCGATTCGCCGTTTGACTTCTTCCAAAGTTTCGGTGATTATTGGGAAGGGCAAGGCTGGCAGAAAATTGGTCATCAGCTAGAGGATCTATTCTCACGCTTGTGGTCTTATCTTGTCTATGCTCAAGAGGTTGAAGGGCAACAACTTGATCTTCCAGTACTACAAGGCTTAATGAAGTTAGATTATTATAGAAACCATCGTTATAAGCCTCGTAAAGTATGGTGGGATTCCATCATGGATAAATCAGAATGGTCAAGCTGGATGAAGAAGCTAACGGAGCAACCAGAACAAGTCAATGAGCAGTTTGCAAGTTATCGCTTCAATGAGCGTGATTTGCAGAAGCATATCGTCTTAGAGACAGTTCCATTCAATATGCCTCATTACCTTGAGACAGGTGAAGTGGTAGCTGAAGGGGAATCATTGCTAATTGCTATGTATATTCAGGAGCAAGGTGAGAAACAATCCTCTGCTAACATATATAGTATTGATATTAGTCAAAAGGTACAACAATAGAACAACACAACTTTAGAAATGCAACTTGCCGGTTTTATAGAAATGGGCAAGTTGCATTTTTTTTATAGATTACAGTGTATGTAGAACATCAACGTACTGGGCGAAATTTTAGTAACTGAGTAAGGAAGTGATTGGAAATGGACTATAGACGCGCCTCATTAAGCATAATATTTATAGCACTACTCGGATGGCTATCTATATACGTATTTGCCCGATTCTTATTTTTATTTGCATATCCAGTTTATGTACTTATGCCATATGCTAATTTGTTATTTGCAATTATCTTGTTCTTTATGTCTAATAAGTGGTTGTCTGCTGAACGAGTTTTATCCCTATTGTTACTTTTACCAATCTTGCTTACAACGGTCATTCCTAACATTAGCGAGCAAATCAATCTATATAAAAAACCCACTGACTCCTTGATACGCTCATATTTTAAAACGTTTGAAATCTCACAACCTAAAGTGCTAGATCTATCAGACCCACTTATTACTTATAATGATGAGAATAAGACTTTGTTACTGAATGTAAAGTTGGACCCAGCACTCTATGAGTACGACATGGATTTATGGAAAGAGAGGAACAATGATGCTGACGATGATGCATTTGCTAGATATATTATGAATAATTTGAGTCTACATTATATTTGGCGTGCTAAAGACATTAATGAGTTCACTCTTAGGCCCGATCATTTGATTGTTCATGGTTACTGGGGGACTGAATTTCTGCTAGAGGTTCATTATACTAAAATAAAAGGCGAATACGTTGTAACTGAGCCAATTCCTAAACTGAAGTTAATTGAGGAAAATAATGAGGGTTTTTTATGGTACCAAAGTGATGGAGAATTAAAGAAAATAAAAATATATGATAGAGAAGGAACAAATACATACATTGAAATAGATTTAGCGGTAGAGTAATCTTTAGAATTCAAGAAACAAATTTTACAATGCTATTTCTTAATCCGTCAACAGAAAAAATCCAGTCGTAAGTGAGGGGTTTCCCATACTTACGACTGGATTTTTCGGTATAATTTTAATATTTTACTCGCCTGGTACAACGCTACGTAATACAACTAGATTACCATTAAGCGTATACTCTCCTAAAGTTGCAGGTATTAGGAAACACTGACCTGCTGTTAGCTCTTGCTGCTCATTGCCCCAGCTAATCGTGCCAGTACCTTCCGCAATTACAATAATCTCAAAACTATCTTTGGTCGTTGTGAGAGTAGTAGACTCTGAGAGAACCCCTTTTTCGACGATGAAGTAAGGAGAGGTAGCAATCGTTAGCCACTGACCAGCTTGCATAGCCGTTGTATCAACATAAGAAGCGCCTGCGCCTTCATATGCAACTACAGCTAATGAATCTGCAATATGTAGCTCTCGTAGTTGCCCATCAAGCCCTAGTCGATTGTAATCATATAAGCGATAAGTTGTGTCGGAGTTTTGTTGAATTTCAGCAACTACGACACCTGAACATAATGCATGTACTGTTCCAGCAGGGATATAGAAGGCATCTCCTGCCTTAACGGATACTTCTTGCAGACTATCCATAATGTTACCCTCGGCAATTGCTTTTGCAAGTTGATCGCGTGAAACATTTTCTTTCAACCCATAAATGATCTTCGCATTAGGTTCTGCGGATAGAATATACCACATCTCTGTTTTGCCTAACTCTCCAGCTGGTAATTGATCATAATCATCACTAGGATGGACTTGCACAGATAAATCATCGTTGCAATCTAATAGTTTAATAAGAAGCGGGAAACGATCGCTCTTGCTAGAGACACCATGTTTACCAAACCAAGCGGAACCGAATTGTTCACGAATAATATCTAGTCCTGTACCAGCAAGTGGACCGTTAATGACCTTTGTTATCCCGTTAGGATGGTCACCGATCATCCAGCCCTCTCCAATCGCTCCTTCAGGAGGCGTTAGACCGAACTTTTCTAAGCCACGACCGCCCCATATACGCTCCTTGAATTCCGGTTGGAATTGTAATGGATATGGTGAGATATTACCTGGTTGGAATAACTCTAGAAATTCGCCATCTGGGCCATAGAAGAAGAAGTATAATGAGCCGTCAGGTAAACGAATCAATTCTTCATCTTGAAGTGTAACCTCAGGTAATTGTTTCATCCGTTCAAATTCTACTTCAATATCTGTTACAGTAAATGCGATATGATGAACCTTTCCTTCAGCCGGAAGATTTTCATTATAGTTTTGAATAAGCTCGATTACGGTTTCATTGGAATTTGGATAGCCAAGAAAAGCTAAAGTGATTAAGCCGTTAGAGTGTGGCATCGTACGTAAGTGCTTTAAGCCAAGTACCTTTGTGTAAAATTGGATAGAGGTTTCAATATCTTTTACCATAAGACCGACATGTTCGATTTTTTGAATAGACATAACAATTCTCCTTTATCATTCAATTCTATTAAAGTGAAATATTACGAGCGTTTTTCGATGCCGATGAGATAGGGGGCATCGTGACGTTGAAGCTGTCGATACATGATACATTGTGCACGCCCAGTAGGTAGATTACTTGCCCATTGTTGCACCACATCAGCTTCGGTATCGCCGCCAGCATGACCTGGGTAGAGCATACATGTAATGATGCCACCAACTTTAAGCAAGTCAAGTGATTGTTCGAGTGCTTCAATCGTTGAACTAGGCATTGTAATGATACTTTCATCGCCACCAGGGAAATATCCTAGATTGAACATAATTGCACCTACTGAACCTACTTGATTAACATACTTGCTCATAGTTGCATGGCTATCACGAATTAGCGAAACAGTAGCTAAAGTAGATGGATCATTGAATTGCTCCAATCTGGTAGCTGTCTTATCTAAAGCTTCCTGTTGAATGTCAAAGGCGAGCACAGTGCCCTTTGCGCCAACAAGCTGAGCCAGCGCAAGTGTATCTACACCTCCGCCAGCTGTAGCGTCAATAACTAAGCCTCCCGAGGTCACACGTTCAGCAATCCAACGGTGAGCCATTGTTAACGCAGATATAAAGCCCATCGTTATCCCTCCAGTCCCCATAACTTACCTTGCCATGTATTGCGAACTTTAAGCTCGCGATCAATACCGTTAAGGACTTCCCATTTTCTCATGCTCCACATTGGACCAATAATTAGATCTTTTGGCGCATCTCCAGTAAGTCGATGAATAGTCATATCTGGTGGCAATATTTCAAGCGTATCGACAATTAGTTTTATATATTCATCCATTTCTAGAAATTGCAGCAGTCCGGCTTCATATTGCTTTACCATAGGTGTTTTCTTCATGAGATGTAGTAAATGAATTTTTATTCCTTGAACATCCATGTTGGCAACTTGTCTGCCAGTTTCGAGCATCATTTCATGCGTTTCTCCTGGTAATCCGTAGATAATATGTGTACAGACACGGATGTTACGTTCACGCAGACGTCGCACAGCGTCAACGTAACAGGCAGTATCATGTGCACGGTTAATTAATGTAGATGTGGTTTCATGAACGGTTTGTAAGCCCATTTCAACCCATAGGTAGGTGCGTTCATTCAGCTCAGCCAAATAATCAATAACATCATCTGGCAAGCAATCCGGGCGAGTGGCAATGGATAGGCCCACAACTCCAGGCTGATCTAAAATCACTTCAAAGTACTCACGTAACGTTTCTACCGGAGCATACGTATTTGTATAAGCTTGGAAATACCCAATATATTTGGCGTTAGGCCATTTCTGATGTTGGCGATCACGAATTTTATTGAATTGAGTGACTAGATCGTCACGTCTACTACCAGCGAAATCACCTGATCCACGCGCACTGCAAAACGTGCAGCCGCCTTTAGCGATCGAACCATCGCGGTTAGGACATGTGAATCCTGCATCTAGCGTGACTTTGAATACTTTAGAATCGAACTCATTACGCATTTCAAAATTCCAAGTATGAAAATTTTTATCTCCCCATAGCAAAGGTTGCTCGGAGTTGTTTTGTGTATTAATCATTTTTAATCATCCTTTACGCTACTTCATCATCAATTGTATCGAAAAACAAGCTGAAAAGCCATGCTTTCTATTGCATAACTTCTATAATGTTCGGAAATGAATAATAGTGTGGAAATGAAGATGGTGGCTTGTTAAAAGTAACATGATGTGTTATATTAAAAGTGCGAGATGACAGTAAAAAAACCTAACATTTACTTATTGGAAACGGATTCAAATTCGCATAATTTTATCTTCATTTTCATAATATATGATGAGGTGATTAGAGATGAATATGACAAAAATTCCACAAGGCGATGAAGTATTGACTGTTGAGCTAACAGTAAAGGAGCTTATTGCTCTAACTGGAGTGCGTTTCAATGATAATAATTCTTTGAAAGTGTCGGCTCACAAAAAATTGAACAGTGCACTAGAACAAACGATGAACAGAGAAGTTTCTCACGAAAGCGCGCTTTACTTGTAATAGCTAACTAAATCGAAGAGCGACGGCTGTAGTAACTTCAGTAACGTCGCCTACATAATAATATTGAAGACTGATAGGAGGAATTATTCCTTATCGGTCTTTTTTGTTGTCATGAAAAAGTAATCCTATCTTGCCAAATCAGAATTTTGATCTTTCCTTTTGTCGCACTTATCTGGTAATATGCATAATAAATCGGAAAGTTCTTTACAAGCAAGCAATTGTTAGGCACAATAATATCTGATAATACTATGGACTTGAACATAATGAAGGAGATATAACAATGCGTCTTAGAGGGAGAAAAGGAATTCTTGAAAGCATAGAGTCACAAACGGACTTATGTGTGCTTGATGCTTCTCAATATAAAGGGAAATGGCATGAATTTTTTGGTAATGATCGTCCGATATATGTGGAGTTAGGGATGGGTAAAGGTCAATTCATTAGTCAAATGAGTGTACGTAATCCTGAAATTAACTACATCGGTGTTGATATGTATGATGAACTTATTCGTCGTGCTAGTGAGAAAGGTCGTATTGCTTGGGAGGAGAAAGGTGAAGAAACACCTCCAAACTTAGCATTACTTCGTGCAAATATCGAAAACATCGACGAAATGTTTGATGATAATGAATTAGAACGCATTTATCTTAACTTTAGTGATCCATGGCCCAAGAGTAAACATGCGCGTCGTCGTTTAACGCATCCTCGTTTTGTGGAAAAGTATATAAACAAACTTAATACACGTGGGGAAATTCATTTCAAAACGGACTCGCAATCATTGTTTGACTTCTCGTTGAATAGTTTTGCTGATATGGAATTAGTGATGCGTAATATTTCACTTAACCTTCATAAAGACGAGCCCCGTGAAGATCTTGTATTTACAGAATACGAGACAAAGTTCTATCATCTGGGACAACCCATTCACCGAGTTGAAGTTGTTATTGGTGAAGAGGTGTTGAAAGAACATCGCGAGCAGAAGAAAACTAAATATCGTATGTAGTCTTTCTTGAGCGATGCAAAAACCATTAGCGTATTAGATGCTAATGGTTTTTTGTTATTTATTGTAGAATTTTACGGGGAAATATTGAAACTAATAATCTGAGTATATCGTCTAATACTGAGAAATGGAGGCGTGACTAATGAATAGTTATATATATTTTTGTGTATTAGTTATCTGTTCTTTAATTTTATTAGTAGGTTGTCAAAATCAAGGTGAGATTATTGGATTGTCCTCGCCATCAAAAACGCAAACCATGACTGATCTAATTGATGAACCTGCACCTAGACTTTTTGATCCTCCAGAAGAAATTAAACTCATTTATAAAAACGCGGAAGAAAGTTCAGGAGATTTCCCAGTAATTATTGATCAATATAGGGCTAAAAAGATTTTACGATCTTCAATTTTTGTGAAATCTACGATTTATCTGGATGAAATAAGTGATTTTATTATTTATACCAAAAATGAAGAAGATACAGAGCTTTATGTAGGTATGCCTGTGGGTGTAGATGGTATTGGGTCAGGAGCCACGAATGAGATATTTGAAATAGGAACTGCTGGCGAAATTGGGTATTTGGATACAATAGAAATTACGAAGAGTAGTCTCTTTGGAGACTTTCATATTCAAGTGTTTTCTTCTTGTGGAGCTAGTTGTGTGAATAATCTATGGTTTTTCTTCGACTATGCAGTTCCAATCATAAATTTTCAATTGAATACGCATGCTCTAGAGATAGATCTTGATCAAGATGGAGTAACTGAGATTTTTGCTAGTGAATCAACACTCGGTGGTAACAAAAGAATATACAAAAGGTTTGGTGAGCAAATCAAATACGTAGACTTGTCTACACTTTTTGGTGGGGATTTGTCTTATGCTGTAAATTTCGATACTGTAAGTTATCAATTAGATATTTATACTGCGGATCAAAATTTTGCTTATCAATACAAAAGGTTGGAAGACGTATTAGTACTTGTAAATGATTAATGATACGTTGATCGAAGCAAGATGGTTTCAAGATCCTTTAAGTGAATTTGCGCTTTATTCCTGAATCGAATGCGAGTAGGTTGTTATGGTGTAATTTAATAACCTTATTTGCATATAAAAAAGCCGTCGATACTTGTCCTAACAAAAAGACGAAGTATTAACAGCTCTATTATTCATTTAATTATTTTGTTGGATTTAGAAGATATTTCAGAAAATCTGATTTATACTCCTGAAGTACTATACCAGAAAAAGTCAACAGCATATGCAGTAACTGTACCGATAATTCCGCCCGCTAAAATATCTGATGGATAATGTAGGCCGAGATACATACGAGACCATGCAACAGATAATGCGACAATCAGTGCAAGCGGTACAACAAAGAAAGGCAATATTGATGCGTTAAGTAAGATTGGAACAACCAGAGCGAATATGGCTGTTGTATGCCCAGATGGGAACGAAGGATCTTCTAATGGCTTTAATCCAATATTTACATCAGGCAAGGACTGATAAGGTCGTAAGCGTCTGAATTTATGCTTTAATATGGCAACGGGAATATGGCTGATCGCCAAAGTAGATAGACATTTCCAACCAATTGCAGCTATTTCACCTTTTGCGGCAATAGCTAACAATAAGGAGAAACTAATGGTAAAAGTAGCCCCGCCAAGATGAGTAATAATATTCATCCAATTATGCATAAAGCGAAATACCCTGCGGTGTGATAGTCTTCGATTGGCCCATATTAACAATCGTTCCTCATGGATTCTCAACCGACTAATCCATTTTTTCATCCAATACATCCTTCCAAATACAAAACTCGGTGTAACTCAAGTTGTGATTGAATTGTTTTTTTACATGTATACTATACCATTTTAGTTTTAAGTATGGGTAATAGAAACTTTTAATTATGGTAAACCTAACAAATAAACGGAATGATCCCTTTCCATGAAGCGAAATATGTGAGAACGGGATGTTTTCGTAGCAATGTAAAGAAAAAGTGAAGATTATTCACGATGCAAACGCTTTTATAGCCTAATGTGGCTATTATAGACCTTTTTTTCATTTTGACAAGAGTGATAGTTACCATGCACAATCAAAAGGTTATTAAAGTTTCATGAAGAATAATATAAATTCTTCAAACACAGAGAGAAAGATGTATTAAAGGGGGCGATACAACATGGTTATGACAGTAGCATTTCTCGTAGTTCAAATTCTGCTGGCAATCATCGCGGTATACCAATTTACTTTATCAATGTTTGGTTTCAAGAAAAATAAAAGTAGACCAAAACAGAAACCGCAAAAATCATTCGCTGTGCTTGTAGCGGCGCATAACGAAGAAAAAGTAGTAGGGGCGTTAATTGAAAATCTAAAAGCAATGGATTACCCAGCTGAATTGTTTGACGTTTTTGTTATCTGTGACAATTGTACTGACGGTACAGCAGATATCGTACGCGAACATGGTGTATATGCTTGCGAACGTACAAACTTAGAGCAACGTGGTAAAGGGTTCGCTATTGAATGGATGCTGAAGGAATTATGGGCTAAGCCTCGTCAGTATGATGCTGTTGTTATGTTTGATGCGGATAACCTAGTTAATCACGATTTCTTAAGTTTAATGAATGATGATCTATGTGCTGATTACAAAGTAATTCAAGGTTACCTTGATACAAAAAATCCTGCTGATTCTTGGGTAACAGCAGCTTATGCGATTACTTACTGGTATTGTAATCGCCTATGGCAGTTATCCCGAACGAATTTAAAAATGAGTAATTTCTTAGGTGGTACAGGGATGTGCTTTGATACCGACTTGTTGAAAGAAATGGGTTGGGGTGCAACGAGTTTAGTTGAGGATTTAGAATTCTCTATGCGTTGTGTGAAACGTAACGTATATCCAGTTTTGAATTATGATGCAAAAGTTTATGATGAAAAACCTGTTACATTCAAAGCTTCAGCTCGTCAACGATTGCGCTGGATGCAAGGTCATTTCAACGTAGCTAAAAATTACTTTTTCCCTCTTTTGTGGGCAGGTATAAAAGAACGTAATCTTACGAAAATAGATGCTGCAGTATACTCTTTCTCTGTATATAACACACTTATTGGTTTCTTATTAACCGTTATATTGTGGATTGATGTAATTATTCCAGCAGACAATGTTATTTACTCGCTCTATAGTGCGTTGCCACTTTGGATTCTTACGATTGTTATCGGTGCAGCAGTATTACAATTCCCTGCAGCGATGATTATGGAAAAAGTGAAGTCGTGGAAAATGTTCGGCCATCTATTCACTCTACCGTTCTTCTTGGTTTCTTGGCTTCCAATTACGTTCTATGCATTTTTCACACAGAACAACAAAGTATGGAGCCATACAGAGCATACACGTGTTGTACGGATCGAAGAGGTTAGAGGGAAATAAGTGAGTATTTCGTAATGATGGGCAAATGATTGACAAGCGCATATTGTTATGATATATTATCTAAGGATTATTAATTGAATACATTGCACAAGCAGAAGCACCCGCTTCTCACCTGATCGGAATACACTGACTGGTAGCGATGAACGAATGCAGAATAATTGAATGGTCAACCATTCGATTTAGATGATACATTACGTTTATAGGATGCGGGTTCATACGAACCCGCATCTTTTATTTTTTGTAGGTAATATAATTTGGAGGTGGAACATTATTAGCAGAGAACATCAAATCAACGACGAAATTCGCGCTCGTGAGGTTCGTTTAGTTGGTCCAGAGAGCGAACAAATTGGAATCAAGCCACTACGTGAAGCACTGCAAATGGCTATTGAATTGAATCTTGATCTTGTTAACGTAGCTCCAACAGCGAAACCACCAGTATGTCGTATTATGGACTATGGTAAATTCCGTTATGAGCAACAGAAGAAAGAAAAAGAAGCACGTAAAAACCAAAAAGTTGTTGATCTAAAAGAAGTTTGGTTCCGTGCGAACATTGATGAACATGATTATCAAACTAAATTCCGTAATGTTGTGAAATTCTTAAACGAAGGCGACAAAGTAAAAGCTTCTGTTCGTTTCCGTGGTCGTGAAATAGCACACGCTGATTTAGGGAAAAAGATTTTAGATCGTTTATCAAAAGAGGTTGCCGAAATATGCAATGTTGAGCGCGCTCCTAAGCTTGAAGGCCGGAGCATGATTATGATTTTGGCACCAAAAAGCAATGCCTAAACTTATGTATAACTTTTAAGGAGGATAATTACAATGCCCAAGATGAAAACGCATAGCAGTCTTAAAGACCGCTTCAAAATTACTGGTACAGGTAAAGTTAAACGTTACAAAGCTTACAGAAACCATTTACTTTCTCACAAATCAGGACGCCAAAAACGTGTTCTTGCTAGTCAACCATTGATGGCAGCTGGTGACGTTCGTCGTATTCAGCAAGGTCTTTCTAACATCAAATAATTATTGAACAATAAATCGATTATACCCTCAGGAGGTTTCTATTCATGGCAAGAGTCAAAGGCGGATTTGTCCGCACACGTCGTCGTAAAAAGATTCTTAAATTAGCTAAAGGTTACTTTGGTTCGAAACATCGCTTATTTAAATCGGCTAAGGAGCAAGTTGGGCATTCATTAATGTATGCTTACCGTGACCGTCGTAACAAAAAACGTGATTTCCGCAGACTTTGGATCGTTCGTATCAATGCTGCAGCACGTATGAACGACATCTCTTATAGCAAATTAATGCATGGTTTGAAACTTGCAGGCGTTGAAGTTAACCGTAAAATGCTAGCTGATCTAGCTGTTAACGATATTGCATCTTTCAATTCTTTAGCAAAAGTTGCAAAAGAAAAAGTTGGCGCTTAATCGTTGACTTCTAAATAAAGGCACTAATTATCTTTTCGTGAGATAATTAGTGCCTTTTTTTGTTATACAGGCGGACATACATACAGTCCTGTCCTTGATAAGATGCATATACTGTTCTATCTAATAGAGGAGGTGTCTTATCAAGTGAAAAACTTAGCAAAGAAAGATTTTGAACAGTATGTAGGTAAACATATATATATCGAGAAAGCGAATGGAAAAAAGGTTAAAGGAAAACTTGTTGCGGTAGATGGAGATCGTATATTTCTAGCCCCGCTTTCAGTAGATAATAATAAAAAAGTTGAAACTAACTTTCTGTTTTGTTTCTTTATCTTTGGGATCATTGCAGTTGGATTACTAGCATTTTTAGTTTGTTCATGCTGCGGTGCACGTCGTAGTAGTGGCTGTGGTTGTGGCTGTGGATTCCAACGTCGTCGACCATGTGGCTGTAATAGATGTAGACGTAGAAAAAGAAGATTTCACAGAAGACGTAGATTTGCATAAAATATAAATAAAATGGTAAACTAATAAAAGAATAACTATAGGTTATTGACGGATGTGTTTAATCGTCATATAATAATGAAAAGTAATATCCAATGTATATTTATACTATTTACGATATAAAGCAATCGGCAATGATGAGGAAAAAGTATTTAGGGCTCTACTGCTCAGAGAGTGTTGGATTAGCTGAAACCAATACCAGAATCCCTATATTACGAAGTCGCCTCTGAGCTATTTCCCTGAAAAGCTCTTGATTAGGGGAATTCGCATGGCAAGCGTTAAAGTGCCTATGGTAGGATGTTCCATGTTTATTTATACATGACTCCGACCTGTTGAGGTTGTCTACTGAGAAGTAGATAACGAATTTGGGTGGTACCACGGAAGATCAACCTTTCGTCCCTGTACACTTTCATGAAAATGATTGTGGGCAGAGACGGAAGGTTTTTTTGTTTTCGAGAGGAGGAATACAAATGACAACAACAAATGTTACAACGAAATCAAGAGAAGAGCTAATCGAAAAGTTTTCTAAACCAGAGGTAATTTCAGGTTCTGAAATATTACTACGAAGCTTATTGCTTGAGGGAGTAGATTGTGTATTCGGATATCCAGGTGGCGCAGTTCTCTATATATATGATGCAATGCACGGAAATCCAGATTTCAATCATCTACTAACAAGACATGAGCAAGGTGCAATCCATGCAGCTGATGGTTATGCGCGTGCTAGTGGTAAAGTAGGTGTATGTATTGCAACATCTGGCCCAGGAGCAACAAATCTTGTGACAGGTATTGCTACAGCTTATATGGACTCCGTACCTATGGTTGTTATTACTGGTAATGTTATTAGTACATTAATCGGTACAGACGCTTTCCAAGAGGCGGATATTACAGGAATTACAATGCCAATTACGAAGCATAGTTATTTGGTTCGTGATGTTGAAGATTTACCAAGAGTCATTCACGAAGCATTCCATATTGCGAATAGTGGTCGTAAAGGTCCAGTGTTAATCGATATTCCTAAAGATGTATCTGCTGCGAAAACATTGTTTAAGCCGGTAAACGAAGTAAGTATTCGCGGCTACAATCCAACGGTATCACCGAATAAGCTTCAAGTTGATAAATTGGTTAAAGCGATTAAAGAAGCAAAACGTCCGATCATTCTTGCAGGTGGCGGTGTAGTTTACTCTGGTGCTCATGAACAACTTCTTGAGTTCGTTATGAAAACAGAGATTCCTATTACAACTACACTACTAGGTCTTGGTGGTTTCCCAAGTGGTAACGATCTATGGCTTGGAATGCCAGGGATGCATGGTACTTACACTGCAAACACGTCAATACAAAAAGCGGATCTACTAATTAATATTGGTGCTCGTTTTGATGACCGTGTGACAGGTAAGCTAAGTGGTTTTGCTCCACTTGCTAAAATTGTTCATATTGATATCGATCCAGCTGAAATAGGTAAAAACGTACATGCAGACATTCCTATCGTTGGTGATGTTAAGACAGTACTTGAAGTTGCTAATCAAACGGCAACTCGTGCTAATCTTGCAGATGAGTGGAGAACAGAAGTACTTGCTTCTAAGAAGCAACATCCTTTCAAATACCAAGATTCAGATACAGAGCTTAAGCCACAATGGGTTGTTGAATTAATTCATGAAACAACCAATGGCGATGCTATTGTAACAACTGACGTTGGTCAACATCAGATGTGGGCGGCTCAATATTATAAATTCAATAAACCTCGCTCATGGGTTACTTCAGGTGGTCTAGGAACAATGGGCTTTGGTTTCCCTTCTGCAATTGGTGCTCAAATGGCTAATCCTGACCGTCTAGTTGTATCTATCAATGGTGACGGCGGTATGCAGATGTGTGCACAAGAGCTAGCAATTTGTGCGATTAACAACATCCCTGTTAAAGTTGTTATTCTGAATAACCAAGTGTTAGGTATGGTTCGTCAATGGCAAGAGCTTATTCACGAAAACAGATTTAGTCATATTGACTTAGCGGGTAGCCCTGATTTTGTTAAACTTGCTGAAGCTTATGGAGTTAAAGGTTTCCGCGCAACCAACAAAGAAGAATCTCGCAAAGTATGGGAAGAGGCTATGAATCATCCTGGACCTGCAGTAGTAGAATTTGTTGTTCGTCGTGACGAAAACGTATATCCGATGGTTGCTCAAGGTAGCACAATCGATCAAATGATCATGGGGGATGCAGAATGAAGAAACATACTGTCGCTGTAATAGTTAACGATCAGCCAGGCGTTCTGCAACGTGTATCTGGACTGTTCGGTCGTCGTGGATTCAACATTGAAAGTATTACAGTTGGTGCCTCTGAAGAGGTAGGTTTGTCTCGTATGGTTATCGTTTCTACTGGCGATGACCATACGCTTGAACAAATTATTAAGCAACTGTATAAATTAATTGATGTAATTAAAGTCATCGACTTAAGTGCTAATGCGATGGTTTCTCGCGAAGTAGCATTGATTAAAGTCAATGCTGAGCCATCAGCACGTCCTGAAGTTCTTGGAGTTGTTGACACCTTCAGAGCATCTGTTGTCGATATTGCTACGCATACATTAATGGTACAAGTGGTTGGCGATACTGAAAAAATAGATGCGATGATTGAATTGCTTAAACCATACGGTATTCGTGAGGTTTCGAGGACTGGGGTAACAGCCCTTAACCGTGGCAACGTAAAATAATCAAAGCTTTGATCACGAAGTAGCGCGTTGTAGCATAGTGGCATCGAATCTTGAACATAGCTTCAAAGCTTTGATCACGAAGTGTGGCGTTGTAGCTTAATCGGCATCGAATCTTGAACGTACCTGCATCTCTCCGGTGCTCACGTACCAATAACGTACGCTCTGCTCCTCGAGAATTGCTTCGTCCAACCTTCTCGGTGCTGAAAGCTTTGACAGCTTCGAAGTTTTCTGTAGCGTATTCATTACCTCGCAATTGGATTTTCCAATTTCTTGGTGGGAGCTTCAGAGTGTGATAAGCTTGATCAATCTAAGAAATTAGACTTGTCCAATTTCTTGGATTGGATGTTTTGGTTGCTTTGAAGTATGATTAGCTTATTCAGGTTTATCATTGGACTTGTCCAATGAGTTGTTAGTTTATGAACTTATACTTATTTATCTTTACCCTATTTGAACGGGGATGTGAGGGGAAGACCATTCTTCGTCTTACATACCCGTTCAAAAGGGTCACATTAAAGGAGGCAATTATAGAAATGGCAGTTACTTTATACTATGAAAAAGATGCAAACTTCAGTATTTTAGATGGAAAAACAATCGCGGTTATCGGTTACGGTAGCCAAGGTCATGCACAAGCACAAAACCTTCGTGATAGCGGTGCGAAAGTTGTTATCGGTCTACGTCCTGGTAAATCAGCTGACGTAGCTAAAAAAGACGGTTTTGAAGTACTTACAGTAGCAGAAGCTACTAAAGTTGCTGACATCGTTCAAATTCTTCTTCCAGACGAAACTCAAGCTCGTGTATACAAAGAAGAAATCGAACCAAACCTTAAAGAGGGCGCTGCAATTATGTTCTCTCACGGTTTCAACGTTCACTATGCACAAATCAAACCATCTGCAGATAAAGACGTATTCCTAGTTGCTCCAAAATCTCCAGGTCATATGGTTCGTCGTACGTATGAAGAAGGTTTTGGTGTTCCAGGTCTAATCGCTATCCACCAAGATGCTACTGGTAATGCGAAAGAACTTGGTCTTGCTTATGCTAAAGGTATCGGTTGTACTCGTGCAGGCGTTATCGAAACTACTTTCAAAGAAGAAACAGAAACTGACCTATTCGGTGAGCAAGCTGTTCTTTGTGGTGGTGCTTCTGAGCTAGTTAAAGCTGGTTTCGAAACTCTTGTTGAAGCTGGTTATGCTCCAGAAATGGCATACTTCGAGTGTCTACATGAGCTTAAACTAATCGTAGACTTGATGTATGAAGGTGGACTTGCTACTATGCGTGATTCCATCTCTAATACAGCTGAATACGGTGACTATGTAAGTGGTCCTCGCGTTGTTACTAGCGAAACTAAAAAAGCTATGAAAGCTGTTCTTGAAGATATTCAATCAGGTCGCTTCGCACGTGATTTCATCCTTGAAAACCAATCTGGTTTTGCAATGATGAACGCAACTCGTCGTAACGAGAGCGAGCACCAACTTGAAACAACTGGTAAAGAACTTCGTAAACTTATGCACTGGATCAAAAAATAATCAATCTTTTGATTGATTTTTGAATGATACGTCTAGCTCTATATCAATCGATATGGTGCTAGACGTTTATTTTCGTATAATCGAGAATAAATGGCATGGACTGAAGTTATAGGTAGCACAAACTGGGAATAACCAATTTGTGCTTTTTTTATTTATACAATTATAGATTTAACCTATAGAGTTGATAGCTTTTATATCTTTGTCAAAGGAAATGATTTGTGGTTAAATGAATGTATAATTATTAATGAATGCAATTATTTCAATTAATACAAATAGTATGGGGAGTGTTAATGATGTCTGAAGTTAAAAAAATCGCCGTTCTTGGCGGAGATGGAATTGGTCCTGAAGTAGTTGGAGAAGCATTAAAAGTATTGAAAAAAACAGAAGAACTTTTTGGTTATAAATTTGAAACTGAAGAGGCTCTTTTCGGTGGTATTGCAATCGACGAAAAAGGTACGCCACTTCCACAAGAAACATTGGATCTATGTAAAGCATCAGATGCCGTATTATTAGGTGCTGTAGGTGGTCCTAAATGGGATAGCAACCCTGGTGACCTTCGTCCAGAGACTGGTCTTCTAGGTATTCGTAAAGCACTAGGCCTATTCTCAAATATTCGTCCGGCAAATGTGTTTGACTGCTTGAAAGATGCATCAACTTTGAAACCAGAAGTACTTGAAGGTACTGATCTAATCGTTGTTCGTGAACTTACTGGTGGTATTTACTTCGGAGAGAAATTCCGTCGTGAAACTGAATTTGGTATCGAGGCAGTAGATACTTGTGCATATAATGAAATGGAAATTTCGCGTATTGTTCGTCAAGCATTTGATATCGCTATGACTCGTGACAAACGTCTTGCATCTGTAGATAAAGCAAACGTTCTTGAATCTTCTCGTCTATGGCGTGAAGTTGTTATCAAAATTTCAGCTGAATATCCAGAAGTTGAACTAGAGCACGTACTTGTTGATAACTGTGCAATGCAATTACTTCGTCGTCCTTCTAGCTTTGATGTTATCGTAACTGAAAATATGTTCGGTGATATTCTTTCTGATGAAGCAGCAATGCTTACTGGTTCAATAGGAATGCTTTCTTCCGCTTCACTAGGCGAAGGTAGCTTCGGTTTGTACGAGCCGGTACATGGTTCTGCACCTGATATTGCTGGACAAGGTATTTCTAACCCAATCGCAACAATTCTTTCTGTAGCACTTATGTTCCGTCTTACATTCGGTTATCATGAAGCAGCTCAAGCGATTGAGGATGCTGTAAAAGAAGTACTTGATGCTGGTCACCGTACTGGAGATATTGCAGTTGATAAGAGCCAAGCAATTGGAACAACAGCAATGGGCGATCTAATTATCGCTGCTATGAAAAAATAATTTATATCTAAAATGCAAAAAATATATTAAAAATAATAAAATGATTATTGTTATATCGAGGAATCTAGAGATGTTTACTTCTCTAGATTCCTCTTTTTTTGTAATGCATATTACATATTTATTAAGAAATACATGCTAAATTAAAACAGATGAAAAAATTGACTTACGATAGTCTGTTCACACCCAAAAATAATAATATACCAAAAGGAGTAAGAATATTGTGATAATTGAAAATGAAGTGCAAACCGAATTAATAGGTGGATATAACAAGATAAAAAAGAGAATAAGTAGTGTACTTATTTTTATGATGATTGCTTCGTGTATGTTTGTAGTTCCTGTTACAGCAGCAGCTGAAAACAAGCAAGGAAAGATAACGAATACACCAATTTATGTAGATGGTGAGAAGGCTAAGCAGGATATCCCTTCTATTTCTATCGATAACCGTTTATATTTACCGCTTCGTGCTACTTCACAGCTACTAGGACTGAATGTACGCTGGAGTCAAGAAGAACAAGCAGTATACATAACGACTAGTTCATCGTCGGTAGCTACTTCTTCGAATAATGACACAGGACTTAAAGTAGGATCGACAATTTCTGGAACAGTATCTAATGCTATTATTTTTGTAGATGGCCAACAAATTCAGTTAACAGATACCAACGGTAATAATACACCACCTCTTTTGTTCCAAGGCAGTGTATACTTGCCGATTCGTATGCTTGCTACTTCTCTTGGGCTAGAAATAGCTTGGGATGCTCATAAGGGTCAAGTCAATATTAATTCTCAATCTGCTGGTGAAAAACAAACAGGTGAAAAGGGTGAGCAAGGTAATAAAGGAGACAAAGGAGACAAAGGAGACAAAGGTGATACTGGTTCCTCAGGCTCTACAGGGGCAACTGGCCCAGTAGGTCCATCAGGTCCTCAAGGAGATAAAGGTGATCCAGGCATAGCAGGAGCAAAAGGAGACAAAGGTGATACTGGTACGTCAGGTAATAAAGGTGATCCAGGAGCAACAGGCCCACAAGGGAATAAAGGTGACACGGGAGCAACGGGACCAGCAGGAGCTAAAGGGGACAAAGGAGACAAAGGCGACACGGGTGCAATAGGACCAGCAGGAGCAACAGGAGATAAAGGAGATAAAGGTGATAAAGGTGCAGCAGGAGAAAAAGGCGATAAGGGAGATAAAGGAGATCCGGGTGCAATGGGTCCACAAGGACCGGCTGGATCGGGAGGGGGAACTGGTACCGTACCTTGGGCAAATGCTGTCACAGCAAAACTAAATACAACCGTTGAAGTTACCGAAGGAGGAACAATAGTATCTTTTCCTAGTGCCCACTATATCACTACAACATACTCTTTTAATCAAGATATTGGCATAACTGTTCTAGAAGCTGGATATTATTACATTACCTATCATGTTAATTTGACGGAGGAAGCAAACATTGGAGCACGTTTACTCAAAGATGGTTCACCACTATTACGATCTGATATTCCTCCAGCAGGTGCTCGCTCAAGCTTTTCAGCTACTGTAATAGAGTATCTTCAACCCGGACATGAGATTTCTCTCCAATTATATGGTGCTTCAGAGTCAGTGGGCTTGGTAGATGGTCAAGGTGCTTCATTATCTATTATGAAGGTAAGTTAACTGATACAACTAATTATCATTTATAGTAAAAGGTCATCATTATGTGAAAAATTGATGACCTTTTTTGTTTAATTATAATAATTACAAATAAATATTGTTTATAATCTTGACACTAATCTTTTGTAATGATAATATTTATCAGTGGTCATTTTTATGAATATCATAGATAACTACATGCACATGATAGATAGGATACGAGGAGGAAATTATAATGGCTGAACGTTTGGTAGGTCGTCAAGCACCTAATTTTACAATGGAAACTGCACTAGGTGATGGTTCTGATTTCGGTACTGCTTCACTTTCTGATTACAAAGGTAAATGGTTAGTATTTTTCTTCTACCCACTAGATTTCACTTTTGTATGCCCAACTGAAATTACTGCATTAAGTCTTGCAGCTGATCAATTTAAAGCATTGAACACTGAAATTCTAGGTGTTTCTATCGATAGTAAACATACTCATAAAGCTTGGATCACTACACCAGTTGAGAGCAATGGTCTTGGTCAATTGAACTTCCCATTGGCTTCTGACATCACTAAGAGTGTTGCAGCTGACTATGGTGTTCTTATTGAAGAAGAAGGTATTGCTTTACGTGGTCTATTCATCATTGACCCAGAAGGCGAAATCAAATATCAAGTGGTTAACCACAATGATGTTGGACGTAGCGTTGATGAAACTCTTCGTGTGCTTCAAGCTCTTCAATCTGGTGGTCTTTGCCCAATTAACTGGAAACCAGGACAAGCTAACCTTAAAGGTTAATTAATACTGTTAATTAGTACAAAAGATCATTTATCGGCTGTCAATTTGACAACGGTAGATGATCTTTTTCTTTTTGTACTATATGACAGGTTAGATGAAGCGAATTTATCGGGCAACTAAGGGTAAATTGCCTTTTAAGGCAGTAAAGTTTAGAATAAGAAAAGGGAATATTTCATACATTATAATCATTTGATATGAAGTAGAGAAAAGTGCTGGAGGTTAATTTATGACAACATATACATATGGTAATATGAGCAAACCATCGGAGGCGTTACTGCTTCTCGTTAATGAACATCAATTGCAACAATTGAAGCAAGGTACACCTATCGTAGGTAATGCACTTGATCAGCATATTTTATCATTGTTCGACAAGGAACAATTCAAAGCAAAAGCGAATCAAGTGGCCGTTATTGCTACATTAGGCTTAATGGATGAGAACTATCTCTTGTTAGCAGGTTATAATGAAGAAGATGGAATTAACGGTTTGCGCGAGCTATTTGCTGCTATCGCTAAACAAGTAAAATCATTAAAACTTTCTTCGTTATCACTATCTTTGAATAATGAGCAATTGGAGTCACATCTTGCAACTCAGGGTACACATCAAAGCGTGCAAGCAATGATTGAAGGCTTACAATTAGCCTTATATGAGCGCACTATCATGAAAAAAGAAGCACAGAAATTTTATAATCTTCAGTCTTTGAACTTTGTACTTAATGAATCTGGGCTTGCTAACATTGCAACGTATGAAGCTGCAGTTACTGAAGCAGAACATATGATACAAAGTGTAAAACTCGCTCGTGACTTGACGAACATGTCAGGCAATGAACTGACACCAGAACGTCTTGCTTTTTATGCTGAGGAATTAGCTAACGAATTGGAACTCGACATCGAAGTACTAGATGAGTGGTCTTTGGCTGAAGAGGGAATGGGTGCGCTGCTAGGTGTTGGTCAAGGTAGTATTAATCCACCGAGAATGATTGTTATTCATTATGAAGGTGATCCTTCTTCGGATGAGAAATGGGGTCTAGTCGGTAAAGGGATTACATTTGACACAGGTGGTATTTCCTTAAAACCCGCTGCTAACATGGAAGATATGATATCTGATATGGGTGGCGCAGCAGCAGTACTAGGTGCTATTCGTGCCATTGCAACGATGAAGTTACCAGTGAATGTGGTTGTCGTTGTGCCTACTGCGGAAAATATGCCAAGTGATCGTGCTTTGAAACCCGGTGATGTGATCACTACGATGAGTGGTCATACTGTAGAAATTATTAATACGGATGCGGAAGGCAGATTAGTATTGGCAGACGGGATGACTACAGCTATTAAGCGTGGAGCAACAAAATTAATCGACGTGGCTACGTTAACTGGAGCGGTTCTAGTAGCATTAGGGACAGAAGCGACAGGTGCGATCACGAATAATGAACAGCTAATGCAACAAGTAATAGCTGCTTCTGCTAAGAGCGGAGAACGAGTATGGCAACTACCTGCATATGCTGAATATAAGAAATTAATTCGAAGCGATATTGCTGATTTGAAAAATACTGGTGGTAGACATGGTGGTACGATTACTGGCGGATTGTTTGTAGGACATTTTGCTGAAGACAAACCATGGGTTCATCTAGATATAGCTGGGACAGCATTTTTGAATAGTTCTCGCAAATGGGAACCTAAAGGTGCAACAGGTGTAATGGTTAGAACAATATATCAATTAATCTCTGAAAAAGATTGATAAATGGAAAGAAATCTCGATTTTGGATGAATCCATATGGATAATCGATGAAACCGATGCCAAAATAGCTGTTGAAGCCTTTTCATTAATGTACTAGAATATAGAGAAGTTACGATACTGTGACAAACAGTATTGTGCTTCTCTTTTCAATATAGGTGCTATAGCACTTATAATAATATCAAGATCGAAAAGTATAGAGAGGGTGGAATAAACTGCAATGAGCATCCATGATGAGCGCAATTCTTCGCCTTGGAAGAGTTACTATGGTCCTAACTATGGTTATGTGCAGGAGCAATATGAGCTTTATTTGCAAGACCCGAATATGGTCGATCCTTCCGTTCGTGAATTATTTGTGCTTTGGGGGGAACCACCAAGTGATCTCGTTACACCTGCAACGCAATCTTCTGTAACGAATTCTGGAGTTAATGCTTCAAGAGCTTCACTCGTAAGTAATAACATCCCGTTAGACAGTAATTTATTACAAAAGGTTGTAGCTGCACACCAATTGATGTTGAACATTCGTCGTTATGGACATCTAGGCGCAGATATCAATCCTCTTGATTTAAGTCCAAAAGCTGATACAAAGCTATTGGAACCGAAAACTTTTGGCTTAACTAAGCATGATCTTGAAGCAATTCCCGCTAAATTAATTTGGAATAATGCCCCTGCAAATATTTCTAATGGCTGGGATGCTATTCTTCGTTTACGCGAAATCTATGCTCGTTCAGCCGCATATGAGTTTACTCATATTCATGATGAACATGAACGTGATTGGCTATTTGAAAAAGCTGAATCTGGATCTTTCCCTGCGCCGCTTTCCGATCGTGAGAAGGAAGCATTGCTTGAAAGATTACTGCAAGTTGAGATGTTTGAGAATTTCATTCACAAAACATTCGTTGGTCAAAAACGCTTTTCTATCGAAGGCCTAGATATGCTAGTGCCTGTACTAGATGAAATTGTTAGAGCTGTAGCACATGATGGTGCACAGCATATTTTGATGGGGATGGCACATCGTGGACGTCTAAATGTATTAGCACACATCCTAGGAAAGCCGTATGAACGTATTTTTGCGGAATTCCATCATTCTCCTAATAAAGCACTTGAAAGCGCTAAGAACCTAAATTATGGTTGGACTGGTGATGTTAAGTATCACCTTGGAGCAGATCGTGCAGTCCGTGAGGGTGAAACGGTACGAGCTAATATTACACTAGCTAATAATCCATCACATTTAGAATTTGTTAATCCGGTGGTTGAAGGTTATACAAGAGCTGCTCAAGAAGATCGTTCAAAGCCAGGATATCCTAAACAGGATCTTCATGCTGCAGTAACGATTTGCGTTCATGGTGACGCTGCATTTATTGGCGAAGGTATTGTTGCTGAAACACTTAACTTTAATAATCTTGACGGTTATCGTAATGGTGGTACTTTACACATTATCGCTAACAACCGTCTAGGATTTACAACAAATAGTCAAGACTCCAGATCTACTCATTACGCGAGTGACTTGGCAAAAGGCTTCGATCTTCCGATTGTTCACGTAAATGCGGATGATCCAGAGGCTTGCCTTGCTGCGGTTAGATTAGCTTGCGAGTACCGTCTACGATATAACAAAGGATTTGTTATTGATCTAATCGGCTATCGCCGTTATGGTCACAACGAGATGGATGATCCAGAAGGAACACAACCATTGATGTATAGTAAGATCAGAAATCATCCTACGGTAAGCACGATTTATGCGAACCAATTGGTGGATCGTAATTCCATGACAAAGGAACAGGTTGCTGGGTTACGTACGCGTACATCAGATGTGTTACAAAATGCTTATTCAACGATGAAGGCTAATGAAGGACAAAAGAAAGAAAAACGTGAAAAGCCAGAAGGCTTTACTGTTCCAGAAGATGTAAAAACATCAGTATCGATGGAGCAATTACGTGAGATCAATCTTGAATTACTTAACCGTCCTGAAAGCTTTACCGAATATAATAAATTACAAAAGATTTTACAACGTCGCGCTGTAGGTTTGAATGATGGGGAGAAAGTGGATTGGGCACATGCTGAAGCATTAGCATTTGCAACCATATTGGCTGACGGAACACCAATTCGTATGAGTGGTCAAGATGTCGAGCGCGGAACATTCTCGCATCGTCATATCGTGTTGAATGATAACGTAAATGCTAAGAAATTCTCGCCATTACATTACATTCCACAAGCTAAGGCATCATTCTCAATTCATAATAGTCCACTTTCGGAAACTGCTGTTCTAGGTTTCGAATATGGGTATAATGTATTCTCACCAGAAACATTTGTAATCTGGGAAGCTCAATATGGTGACTTTGCTAACGTTGCGCAAGTTATTTTTGATCAATTTATTGCTGCTGGTCGTGCAAAATGGTCTCAAAAGTCTGGGATTACTATTCTTCTACCTCATGGGTATGAAGGCCAAGGTCCAGAGCATTCTAGTGCACGTCTTGAGCGTTTCTTGCAATTATCTGCTGATAATAACTGGACAGTTGCGAATTTAACAAGTGCATCACAATACTTCCACTTATTACGTAAACAAGCCGCAATGCTAGGTAGTGAGAATGTTCGTCCATTGGTGTTAATTGCTCCAAAAAGTCTAATTCGTAATCCGCGTGTCGCTGCACACGGTGTTGAATTTAGCGAAGGAGCGTTCAAGCCAGTATTACCACAATTCAGCTTAACAGAAGCAAAAGCTGATCGTGATAAAGTTAAACGTATTGTATTTGGAACAGGTAAAGTTATGGTTGATATAGAAGAGGCACAATCTTCATCTTCTCCTGCTGATTATGATTGGTTAAGAATTGCTCGTATCGAGCAACTATTCCCATTCCCTGAGTCTGAAGTCGAACGTATTGTGAAGCTTTATCCAAAATTAGAGGAAATTGTATGGGTTCAAGAAGAACCTAAAAATATGGGTTCATGGTTATTCATAGATCCAAGATTACGTGCAGTTGCACCGAAAAATGTAAAAGTGAGTTACATCGGACGCCCTGAACGAGCTAGTACAGCAAGCGGACATCAAGAAGTCCATGTGAGAGAGCAACAATCAATTATTTCATCCACTTTGAATGGGCAGCCATTTGAATCGAATATCGTAAGGGGGTAGCTACTAATGGCAGATATTATTGTACCAGAATTAGGAGAATCGATTTCTGAAGGAACGATCTCGAAATGGTTCGTCAAGGTTGGCGATACTGTTAATCAAGGTGACGTGCTACTAGAATTAGAAACTGATAAAGTTAATATCGAAATTAGTGCTGAAAGTAGCGGTGCAGTAAATGCGATTGCAAAGCAAGACGGAGATGTTGTACTAGTAGGTGAAGCTATTGGTACGATTGGTGGAGCATCCACTGCACCAACTCCAGCGGCAACGGAAACCGCTGTAGAGGTTTCGGCGCCTGCACCAGTAGTTTCGTCCGCTGAGCCTGTTGCTGTTAATGCAGGAGGTGTTAACGCCTCACCAGCTGCTCGTAAACTCGCTCGTGAACAAGGTGTTGATCTAACACAAGTTCAAGGTAAGGATGCGATTGGTCGGATCTACCCTGAAGATGTTCGTTCACATCAAGTTCAACCAACGGCTGCTCCAGCATCTAGTGCAGCACCTGTTTCGAAACCAGCGCCAGTCGCTGCTGCAACTGCTGTATCAGTAGATGGTAAAGCAGTAGAACGTAAACGTATGTCTCGTCGTAGAGCTACGATTGCGAAGCGTCTAGTTGAAGCACAACAAACAGCAGCAATGCTAACAACATTCAATGAAATTGATATGACAGCTATTCTTGATCTTCGTAAACGTCGTAAACAATCGTTTTTCGATAAAAATGATGTTAATCTTGGATTTATGTCATTCTTCACAAAAGCAGTTGTTGGAGCTTTGAAGGCATATCCATTGTTGAATGCTGAAATAGATGGCGAAGATATTGTGATGAAGAAATATTTCGATATCGGTATTGCTGTAGCTGCCAAGGAAGGTCTAGTTGTTCCCGTTGTTCGTGACGCAGATCGTTTGAGCTTTGCAGAAATTGAGCGTAACATTGGTGAGCTTGCTAAAAAAGCACGTGCCAATACATTGACGCTGAATGAATTGCAAGGTGGTAGCTTTACAATTACGAATGGTGGAGTATTCGGATCATTGCTATCTACACCTATCTTGAATACACCTCAAGTTGGTATTCTAGGTATGCACAAAATTCAACTTCGTCCTATTGCCATTGATGAAGAACGTATGGAAAATCGTCCAATGATGTATCTTGCATTATCTTACGATCATCGTATTGTTGATGGTAGTGAAGCGGTTCGTTTCCTAGTTACAATTAAAGAACTTCTTGAAGATCCGGAGCAATTACTGCTTCAAGGATAGTAAAAATTAAATAACATCAAAAAAACCTCTCGATGATTAATATTATCGAGAGGTTTTTATAAGTTTATGGCAAATATATACAAGTATGTGGTGGAGGAGGGATAACATGAGTATTAAGTATGATCTATTGAAAGCGTATCAATATGGTGAGTCATTCGAAAGAAATGATCATCAAAGTGAAATGGTTGAATTAAGTTCAGCTAATATACATGTTTCTGAAGAGTTCAAAGAGCAAGTGGTTTATAACAATTCAGAACAGGAAAGTATAAGTCATTTTGAAGAAATGATTAAAGAGCAACCTAATTTTTATCAAAACTTAATGGATCATGTTGTCGCTGGTGTGTTCGTTGTATACGATCATAGAATCATTTATGTTAACTCTTACTTTGCGCAGTTACTTGGTTATGCTGTTCATGAAATGATAAATTATCCAATGGATCGCTTTATAGAAGAAGAGGACTGGCTTTTACCACATACTTTTGAGGATGCTTTAGACAAAGAATATACGAAACGTCAAATTATTAGATGGCATGGAAAACATAAGAATAGTTCGACAATATACTTGGAAGGTAAGCGTACAAGAATCATTCATGATGATCATTTCTATTTTTTATCAACTGTTCAAGATGTGACGATTAAATATGAGAAAGAACGTGAACTCATTCGTAATGCGAAAATGTATCAACGAATGTTAATGACTATACCAGAGCCAATATTTATTACGGTTGATGGTGCAATAATATTTGCTAATCGACATGGACTTGATTTATTAGGGAAACGTCATGTAAGCGGATTATCTGAACAATTATTTACGGAACATTTTATTGAGAATGAGCGAGAGGAAGTAATAAGAGACTTTCAAAATGCACTTATGCTAGAGGAAGCAACACCATTCCGTAAACAACAAATGTGCATAAGGGATCAGATCATCGAGGTCGAACTTTCCAGTGTGAAAATCGAAAATTATATCGGCCGTACAGCTATCCTGACTGTTTTACGTGATCTTACAGAACGAAGACAAGACGAGGAACGACTCATACGATCAGAAAAATTGTCTGTTATTGGTCAACTTGCAGCCGGAGTTGCTCATGAGATTCGTAATCCACTTACAGCATTGAAGGGATTCACTCAGTTACTACGTAATAAATATTCAGAGCATAGCTACTACTTTGATATTATGGGTACTGAAATTGATCGTATTAACCTTATTGTGAATGAATTTATGACATTAGCCAAACCCCATTACAATTCTTTTCAATTCAACGATATAGAACATATCCTACAAAGTGTATTATCCATTCTCGATACTCAAGCAATGCTACTAGGTGTGGAAGTGAATTTCAAACGAGAGAACGTTTTACCCAAACTTTATTGCAACGAAAATCAATTAAAGCAAGTGTTCTTAAATGTAATTAAAAATGCTTTCGAAGCGATGCTTGAAGGTGGAACTGTGACGATTTCTGTGAGGTTTGATCCTTCAGATCAACTTATTCATGTGAAAATACAAGATCAGGGAGATGGAATGCCTGAAGATGTAATGAAACGAATTGGTGAACCGTTCTTAACGACTAAGGAAAAAGGCACTGGATTAGGGCTAATGGTAAGTTCACGCATTATCGAAGAGCATAAAGGTACTATGCTTATTACAAGTCGCCCAGGTGAGGGGACTTTGATTGATGTGCAGCTTCCGCTTCACATGGAATATCAAGATCACCTGTGATCGCTTGTGATCACGATGATTATACTAACGTAGTGTAGTCGGCGGCGAATATGCCATTCATCGTTAGCTGTGTTGCTCGTGTAACAATACCGTACACTCCGCTACTCGCGTCACTAGCTTCATGTCATCTTCTTGGTGCTGACAAGCGATCAACGCTCCGAAGTAGGTATGAAGGGCTGTAGGTTATGCATAGGAGTGACGCTCCTAGTTAACTTTCTATATGAAAGTTAACAGACTCGCTACTTACTTGAGATGAAACTACTTTAGGGATGCTCCTATTCAATTTACCTTTGGTAATTTGAAAGACTCGCTACTTACTTGAGATGATTCTACTTTAGTGGGATACTACACTATTAATCGAAGGTGACAATGGTAATCAGCGGGTGCCTCACTTGCTGATTATCATTGTTAACCCCTACATTGTTTATTCATAGATGAAAAAAACCATTAAGCAATTTAATCAGCTTAATGGTTTTTTTCGTGAATGCTGTATTGTTTACGGTATTGTTCTGCGGTGACACCGGTGACTAGTTTGAAGGATCTCGAGAAGTGAGCAGGATGTTTGAAGCCGACTTCGTAGCTAATGCTCGTTATATTGTTACTGCTGTTAATAAGTAATACTTTGGCGGCGTAAATACGTCGCTCAAGCATGTATTGAAAGATCGTGTTTCCGGTTATTTCTTTGAAAGATTTACTAAGGTAGAATTTGTTGAGATGAAGTGCTTGCTGAATATGTTGAAGCGATACATCTTGAGTATAGTGTTCTTCTATATACGAAATGATATTTTGAACATGGATTTCTTTCGTTGAAATATGTTGTGTTTGTTTAATTTCTTGTAAAGGTTGTTCACATTGTGTGTAGATTAATAGCATTAACTCTAGTAGTACCATGTGACTTCGTTGAGTTGCAAATGGCTCAGCGCTCTTTTGTAAAAGTACTAATTTATGTAAAATAGACTCTATTTCATTCCGAATGGGCTCATTGAATGATATTCGTATATTTTTTAATTTATTGAATGGAACTAAAAGATCGGGAACATAACTGGGTTGTAGATTTTGAGTGAAATAGAATGGGTCGAAATGGATGATGGTCCGTTCATAACGATCATTTTGCTCTAAGTGAGCTTTGTGTAAAGTCATGCCATGCATAAGAATCATGTCTCCTGATTCTAATTTATAGATGCGATCATTGATAAGATAATTAACTTTCCCTGCGTGAAAATAATAGATTTCATAGGATAAATGCGTATGGTAAATCAATTGATCAGGGATATCCTTGTTAAAATTTATTGTGAATGGTATTAGCTCTGTTGGACTCGACATTTCCTATTCACCTCAATCATGTTAGTAGATATAATTATACACCAACTAGAGTTAATTGTATGGTGAAATCGATTAACGGCGATGAAGTAAGGGAGCGCTTGCAATGCTAACATATAAGCAGGGTAAGTAATTTTGGAACTTAAGCTAGAAAAGTTTTAGATTATGATTTCGCAGCAACTTTTCATTATGAAGAAGTTACTCTAAGAAGTACAGAAATGTTTAGGAGGGATTTTCATGTCAAAAGTTCGTGTTGGTATTATTGGGTTGGGTAATATGGGGAAAGGTCATATTTCATATATTCGTAATGGAGTGGTAAACGGTGTAGAAATTACCGCTGTTGCTGATGTTAATGAGGAGAGTCGGTTATGGGCAAGTGAAACATTAGGTGAAGCTGTTCGTGTTTACAGTGATCCTTATGAATTAATTGCTTCTGATGAGGTAGACGGTGTTGTTATTTGTACGCCGCACTTCTCACACCCGGAACTAGCCATTGCAAGCTTTAAACATAATAAGCATGTGCTATTAGAAAAGCCTGCAGGAGTATATACGAAACAAGTCCGTCTAATGAATGAAGCGGCAGAGCAAAGTGATGTAGTATTTAGCATGATGTACAATCAACGAACGAATCCTATATATCAGAAGCTGAAGCAATTAGTCGATAGTGGTGAACTAGGCGAAGTGAGACGCACCAATTGGATTATAACAAATTGGTATAGATCTCAAAGCTATTATGACTCAGGTACATGGCGGGCTACATGGGGTGGAGAAGGCGGAGGTGTATTACTTAACCAAGACCCACATCAGCTTGATCTATGGCAATGGACGGTAAGCATGATGCCTCAGCGTCTACGTGCTTTCTGTTACTTTGGGAAAAATCGTAATATTGAAGTGGAAAATGATGTGACTGCTTTCGTAGAGTATGAGAATGGCGCTACTGGTGTCTTTGTAACGACGACAGGAGAGACGCCTGGAACAAATCGATTCGAGGTTGTTGGGGATCGTGGTAAGGTAGTGATCGAAAATAGTAAATTAACGTTCCACCGTTTGCTAGAATCAGAGTCCGAATATAATTCGCGTTCGACGGAGCCGTTTGGCCAGCCAGAATGTTGGGAAATAGATGTGCCAATCATAGGAAGTAATCCAGATCATGCTGGAATTACACAAAATTGGGCTAATGCGATATTACATAATGAGCCACTCCTTGCCCCTGGTGTGGAAGGTATTAAGGGACTAATGCTCGCTAATGCGATGTTATTGTCTACGTGGGAAGATGACTGGGTACAATTTCCGATTGATGAGGATAAATTTCTTGCTCATTTAGAAAATAAAATGGCTACTTCACGATACCAAGGGTGATGGGATGGAGGATGTAATGAAAAATAATGATGGAATGAACTATGCTCCAACTGGTAAGCAAGTCAATATCGTGGAACAAGGAGTGTTTCAATTCGCAGCTACTGCGTTAGAGCATGGACATATTTATGGGATGTGCAATGGCTTAATTGAAGCGGGAGCAACATTGAAATGGGTATATGATGCTGATCAACAAAAAGTAGCACAATTTGTTGCTACGTACCCTGGTGTTCAAATTGCGGAATCGTTAGCTGAAATATTACAAGACTCTACAATACAGTTAGTTGCGGCAGCTGATATTCCGAATGAACGGGCAGCATTAGGTATTCGAGTAATGGAAGCAGGTAAACATTACTTTACCGATAAGGCTCCATTTACTACGCTTGGACAATTGGAGCAAGTTAAGGAAGTTGTAGCGCGAACAAATTGCAAATATGCCGTTTATTATAGTGAGCGAATTCATGTTGAAAGTGCTGTTTATGCAGAGCAACTCATTCAGCAAGGGGCAATTGGTAGAGTTATTCAGATGATTGGGCTAGGACCACATCGTCTGAATGAATCTAGTAGACCAGAATGGTTTTTCAACAAAGAGCAGTACGGAGGTATATTATGTGACATCGCTTCACATCAAATCGAGCAATTTCTATATTTCTCGGGAAATAATGACGCACGCATAACCTCTAGTCAAGTTGCTAACTACAATAATAAGCATCGAACGGAGCTTGAGGACTTTGGAGATGTACAGATTGTAGGGGGAAATGGAGCTACAGCATACATTCGAGTCGATTGGTTTACACCAGATGGATTAAGTAGCTGGGGGGACGGTCGGACGATTATTCTAGGCACAGATGGCTACATTGAACTAAGAAAGTATATCGATATAACGAAGTCTTCAGGTGGAGATCATCTATTTCTAGTGAATAAACAAGGGGAGCAATATTGGAATGTACAAGGCAAAGTTGGTTTTCCTTTCTTTGGTCAGTTCATACTTGATTGTTTGAACGGAACGGAGTACGCTATGTCTCAGAAGCATATTTTTAAAGTTGCTGAACTGACATTATTAGCTCAGCAACAAGCAATAGTTGTGGAATAGGAGATGTTTTATGAATACTAGTAGTTTACTTGGAACGAATTTTTGCACGCAAATTGGAATTCTCGTTCATGATGTTGATAAGGTATCTCAGTCGTATGCAAAATTTCTTGGCGTAGAGCCTCCTGTACCGTTTTGGACAGATGGACATGATAAATCTGAAGCGCTACATAATGAGAAACCTACAAATGCTCGGGCAAAACTTGCATTTTTTGATCTTGGTTCTCTTCAACTTGAGCTTATTCAACCCGATCATGAGCCGAGCACCTGGAGAGAATATCTAGATGCGCATGGTGAAGGTGTTCATCATATTGCATTTGAAGTACAAGGCATGAAAGAGAAAATTATGCTCATGGAACGTAATGGAATGCCTCTTATGCAAAAGGGAGAGTATGAGGGCGGTCGTTATGCCTACATGGACAGTTACGAACCACTTAAAGTGACAATGGAGCTACTAGAAAATGATAAATAAACTGAGGTAACCTTATGTGGTTCCCAGTCAGCATGCCTATCTATTCGAACGTTCGGATAGATAGGTATTTTTTGTGTGGAATTAATTTGAACTAACAGGCACAATATATTGAAGCATTTGAGAAGCTACTATATTACACCCAATTGAAATTAGTTCACTACCAAATATCATTCTCCCCAACAAATAAAATGCAAACCCTCCTATAATATCTAGTGCAAAATAACGTTTAAATGAGCTTACTCGGAAAATATAAACTTGAAACGTTGTATTTTGAGCGCGTGAAATCGATAAATTCAATTGAAATCCTCCGATCGTATTGTTGCTTTTATCCATCTTCATTGTATGAGTAACGGCTCGTTCAATATGAACAGTAAAATTTCAAATAAATGTTGAAAGCGTGTAGCATTTGATATATAGTATTAAGTCCGACCACCCGAGCGGATGTTCAAACCGCTCAGCTGTGATCACGTAGTATCACGTTGTAGCGTATTCGACGTCGAATATGCCCCCCATCGAAAGCCTGTGTGTGCTCACGTACACAAAACGTACGCTGTGCTACTCGTTTCCGCTTTGAGGCATCTTCTTGGTACTGACAGCTAAGCTTTTTGAACTTTTATTGAATGGATGTTCAAACCGCTCAGCTGTGATCACGATGATTAGGCTAATATAGCGTAGTCAACGGCGAATATGCCCTCTATGGAAAACCAAACATAAGCTTCCAATGCTTGTTTCTTGCGGGCATATTGTAGGTGTTAGTTCAAGTGACTCGCTTGTGATTGCAGCAAGTTCGACGTCTTCCAGACGTCTGCTTGATGTGAAATTGTTTATATTTACTGGTAAGTGCAATATGAAAGTATTATATGAAAAGTTTGAGGAGGGAAGAAATGGACGAGCCTATCATCTCACTACAAGGAATTAGCAAATCTTATCAAGTTGCAGAGCGTAAAGGCGGGTTGAAGGAAGCATTCAAATCTTTGATTAAGCGGGATTATAAAGTGATTGAAGCGTTAAAGGATATTAGTTTTCAAGTACAGCAAGGTGAGATTGTTGGTTACATCGGTCCTAATGGAGCGGGGAAATCTACGACGATTAAAATTATGAGTGGGGTATTGCTTCCTGATAGTGGCAGCTGCACTGTAATGAATATGACCCCCTGGTTAGATCGACAAAAATACGTTTCAAACATAGGTGTAGTATTCGGTCAGCGTTCACAGTTGTGGTGGGATGTGCCGGTTATAGATTCCTTCCAACTACTTAGAGATATATATCGAATACCTCAAGAACAATACGAGGAGACGTTAGAAGAATTAACTGCATTATTGAAACTCGCTAATATATTGAATACTCCTGTTAGACAACTTAGCCTTGGTCAACGAATGCGTTGTGAGCTTGCGGCATCTCTACTACATAAGCCTTCCTTATTATTTCTAGATGAACCTACAATCGGCCTAGATGCTGATAGTAAGATTGCAGTTAGATCCATTGTGAAAGAAATCAATGAGCGTTATGGTGTTACCGTTATTTTAACGACACATGATATGAACGATATTGAGGCATTAGCACATCGGATTATGATGATCGGCAAAGGAACGCTTCTGTTTGATGGAACGTTACCACAATTGCAACAACGTTATGGTACGGGGAAAATTGTACAAGTAACTTATAGTGGGAATTTAGTAGACAAATTATTACCTGGTATTACCATGATCGAGCAAAGTGATGAGAAATTATCGATTGCTGTAAATACAGAACTATGTACAATGCCGCAATGTATTCAATGGTTAACTTCACGGATTGAGATGACTGATTTTACAGTCCAAGCCATACCTATTGAGGACTTAATTCTGTCACTATATAAGGAGCATAACGTATGAGAACGTACACTTCAGTATGGCGAATTCGCTTTTTGAACGGTTTGCAATATCGTACAGCGGCCTATGCTGGAATAGCGACACAATTATTTTTTGGATTCATATTTATAATGATATATGTGGCCTTCTATAATCAAACCCCTGTACAACCAGATCTTTCACTGCAACAAGTAGTATCATATATTTGGTTACAACAAATATGTCTGTCCCTCGTGATGCTTTGGGTGCGTGATCCTGAAATCTTTGAATTAATAACAAGTGGTAATATTGCCTATGAACTATGTCGACCAAGCTCCATCTATCCGTTTTGGTATAGTAAATTACTAGCCCAACGTGTGGCCAATATGACGTTGCGCTGTGCTCCCGTAACGATCATTGTATTACTTCTTCCAGAGCCATATCGATTAACTATTCCAACTAACTTTATTACTTTCCTAGCTTTTCTCATAACCTTATTACTCGCGTTGCTGTTAGTTGTTGCGATCTCGATGTTAATTTACATTTCAGTATTTTGGACAATGTCGCCAACAGGTTCTGTATTACTATTTGCAGTATTGGGTGAATTTCTAGCAGGTCTTGTTATTCCTATACCGCTTATGCCAAAGTGGATGCAACTCATTACATATGCCTTTCCGTTTCGTTGGACGGTTGATTTCCCGTTCCGTGTTTTCAATGAACATATTCATGGTAATGAGCTTATTATTGGTATTTGCAGTCAAGTTGGTTGGCTAGTTGTTATACTAGGTATCGGATATTGGATAATGAAAAAAGCAATACGTGCAGTTGTTATTCAAGGAGGCTAGTGATGACATTATATTATAAATATTTATTGATGCATTTACGTGCTCAGCTTCAATATAAAGGCTCGTTTCTCATGCTCAGTATCGGTCAATTTTTTATACCTTTTACCATGTTTGCTGGGTTATATTTTATGTTTGAGAAGTTCGGAAAGCTTCAAGAATGGAGTTTCATTGAGGTTGCCTTTTGCTTTGCGATCATTCATCAATCTTTTTCGTTAAGTGAATGTTTTGCGAGAGGCTTTGATAGTTTTTCTTCTCTTATTATTCGAGGGGATTTTGATCGGCTGTTGTTGCGGCCGAGACATACGGTACTACAAGTTCTCGGTTCCGCATTCGAATTTACAAGAATCGGACGATTGATGCAAAGTCTGATCGTACTTATTTTCGCGATTAGTCAACTTCCACAGTTATGGCATTGGCAACATATCGTTATTATTCTATTTATGATTGTTAACGGAGTATTTATTTTCGTAGGGATATTTATGTTGGCAGCAACACTATGTTTTTGGACGGTACAAGGGCTTGAAGTTGCTAATGTATTTACAGATGGCGGCCGTGAGATGGCGCAGTATCCACTTAATATTTATGAAAAGTGGGTAATGAAGTTATTTACTTTCATCATTCCATTCGGATTGGTAAGCTATATTCCATTACGCATCATATTAGGTAAAGTGGATGAACCATTATGGCAAGCTATGATCATACCTTTTGGTGGAGCGCTGTTTTTAATTCCTTGCTATTTGATATGGCAATTTGGAGTGAAACATTATCGTTCTACTGGTTCTTAAAAATAGAAAAGTCACTGTTAGAGAGTTGCTTGGAATATATCCAATGCAATTGTTAAATTCTACAGCGACTTTTTTATTTAATTACATAGAATGATGATCTGCTTGAATAGATTCAATAAAGAACCTAGCACTCTTTGGCAAGTAATGATCCTTATGCCAGATGATTCCGTTATCTGATTGTAGTTCTTCGCTGGATAGTGGGATCATTCTGACCCGTGGGTCCATAAATGAATTCATAACTGAGCGTGGTAAAAGAGAAATACCAATGCCTTCAGCAATTAGAGCAATAGTAATCGCAACGGATGAACATTCGCATATAATATTTGGTTCAAAATGGTATTTGCGACAAGCAGCAATAACCTGTTCATGCATATGGGTCGTTTGATCTGTTTTCAGTGTTAATAGTGGTAGACCAGCAAGTTCCTCCATGCAAAAAAATTCAGTATCGTGATACTGCTCCCATTTACTAGGTATAACAACGACGAAAGGATCAGAAGGTAAGGGCATTACAGCGAGTTGTTTCGGATCAGTAAGTGCTTCGAAAGGCAGACGAGCAAACACAATATCAATCGAACGTTTCTCTAGCTGCTCACCTAAGTAGTAATGATCGCCTTCTAATATTTTGAAATTAACATGCGGGTAGAGTCTGCGGAATCGTTCAATAGGTTGTGGGAGTAGCGAGATGCATGAAAATACTGCACCAATTGACAATACACCACGAACACCTTCTTCAAGCTCTTTCATTTCTTCTATTGTTTCATTAAATTGTGAGATAAGAGTTTCCGCTTTTAATTTCAGTAGTATTCCTGCATCAGTTAGTTGCAAACCTTTCCCATGACGGTCAAATAACCGGACACCTAGTTCATCTTCCATTTGCTTCAATTGACGACTTAGAGGGGGTTGTTCCATATTTAGAATTTTTGCTGCACGTGTAACTTGTCCCTCACGAGCAATAGTCAAAAAGTATTTTAATTGACGCATATCCATGATAACGCTTCCTCTCGATCCAACCATACTTAAAAGGTATGTCAACAACATAATATAGATATTATAAATATACGTGAATCCATGTTATCATTCAATTAAGAAAATAATTTCTAAGGAGAGAATTTAATAATGGATCAAACTATTCACATTGAACAATCTACAAATCTTAAATCCAGACCAGATGAAAACAAACTTGGTTTTGGTCAATATTACACCGATCATATGTTTATTCTAGAGTATACAGAAGGTCAAGGCTGGCACTCAGGCCGAGTTGTACCTTATCAAAATATTTCAATGGACCCTGCGGCAAAAGTATTCCATTATGGTCAAACCGTATTTGAAGGTATGAAAGCATATCGTACAGAGCAGGGAATTAAGCTATTCCGTCCTAAGAAAAACTTTGAGCGTCTTAATCGTTCTAATGCTCGCCTAAGTATTCCGCATATTGATGAAGACATTGCTTACAAAGGATTAATCGAATTGTTGAATGTTGATCGTGATTGGGTTCCAAGTGTGGAAGGAACTAGTCTCTACATTCGTCCATTTATTATTGCTACAGAAGCAGCTCTTGGTGTAAATCCATCTCAAAATTATTTATTCATGATCATTATGTCGCCGGTAGGAGCGTATTATGCTGAGGGTGTTAATCCTGTTAAGATTCATGTAGAATCTGAATTTGTACGTGCAGTTGCAGGTGGTGTTGGTGAAGCCAAAACAGCTGGTAACTATGCTGCTGGGCTAAATGCGCAAGAACAAGCTAAAGAACAAGGTTATTCTCAAGTGTTATGGCTTGATGGAGTACACAGACGTTATATTGAAGAAGTAGGTAGCATGAATGTATTTTTCAAAATTAATGGTGTCGTTCATACGCCAATGTTAAATGGTAGCATACTAGACGGGATTACTCGTAATTCAGTTATTACATTACTGAAACATTGGGGTGTTCCAGTTGAAGAACGCCGTATCTCTATTGAAGAGTTAGTCGAAGCTCATCAAAAAGGACAACTTGAGGAAGCTTTTGGTACAGGTACAGCTGCAGTTATTTCTCCAGTTGGTGAATTAAGTTATCATGGTGAGAAATTTGTTATTAACAATGGTGAAATTGGTGAAATATCCGGCAAAGTCTATGACACAATTACTGGTATACAAACTGGTAAAGTTGAAGATCCATTCGGTTGGGTAGTTGGATTAGACTCATAAAAAAAGATATAAAAATCCCCAGCTCTTTGGATTGTAATGACAATGGTTCATTACAATTACCTAAATAGCTGGGGATTTTTAGTTAATGTACAGACAAGTATGCAATAGCTCGTCGTCGTAATATTAATTCTTCATCTACTTCGGAATTGATTTCCGAATCAGGTAGAAAATTAACTTGATGCAACGCATTAGTGAATAAATAAACCGCTCGTTGATCATAAAAGGTTGATTGCTGTAAATGTGAGGAGATTTGCTCGGTAAGAGAATGAATGGAGAAGGGACCGATAAATGTGGCTAATTGATGTTCCCAATCTTGCAAATCAAAACTAATTTCGGAATCATCTACGAAGATCTCACTCCAACCGTAGCCTCTACTACTTGAAATTCTCAGACATACACGATAACCATTAGCGTCTATGGCAAGCGCTGGAATGACGAAAATTTCGATTCGTTGAATTTGAAAAATTACTGGGTCTGACGGGAAATCCTGAAAATCATTAGATGGACAAATTGTCATTGAACATCTCTCCTTTTCACGCTGACGAGGTTAGCTGTCGGGTTCGGGCTAGAGAGTGGCCCTACTGTCTAATCATTTAGACTTGATTCACCCCAGGAAATCGAAAAATCGATTCTGATTGGTTCCCCCGCTTTTTCATACGAAAAATTAAGCGAAATATAATATTAGTTTACTTTGTTATAACATATTTGTAAACGAAACCAAGCTATCGATAAGGGAAAAGAATCAGTATTGGCACAAGTGCACAAATATTTTTATTTTGCGTTATTTATTAAATTCAAGTATGATGATTAAAATACGAACTAAGTTCAGAATAAAAGGAGTATCAGATATGCAATCCAAAACTAATCATTGTAAAATTGTAGACTGTACGATTCGCGATGGCGGACTTGTAAACAATTGGGATTTCAGCGTTGAATTTGTTCAACATTTATATAAGAGTTTGAATGAAGCTGGCGTTGATTATATGGAAATTGGATACAAAAACTCTCCTAAATTGCTTAAAGGTGCTGACCAAGCTGGTCCATGGAGATTCCTTAATGATGATTTTCTTAGAACAGTAATTCCTAATAAAGGTCAAACAAAGCTTTCTGCACTTGTTGATATTGGCCGTGTTGATGAAAATGATATTTTGCCTCGTAGTGAAAGCATGATTGATCTAATTCGTGTTGCTTGTTACATCCAAGATGTGGACAAAGCTCTTGAATTAGTTAAAATTTTCCATGATCGTGGATATGAAACAACAATCAATATTATGGCATTGTCTAACGTGCTTGAAAATCAACTGTTAGAAGCATTTGAACTAATTAATGCTAGCGTTGTTGATTTTGTATATGTCGTTGACTCTTACGGAAGTATGAAGCCAAATGATATGAATTATTTGGTAGGTAAATTCCAAGAACATCTTCCTAACAAACGTTTAGGTGTTCATGCTCATAATAACCTTCAGCTTGCTTTTGCAAACACGCTTCTTGCTGGTGGTAAAGGTGTTGAATTGCTTGATGCTTCTGTATACGGAATGGGTCGTGCTGCAGGTAACTGTAACACGGAACTTCTAGTAGCAGAACTTCAAAACACAAAATACAATATTCGTCCATTGCTTGATATGATCGAGCAACATATGATTCCTATGCGCGAAAAAGTAGAGTGGGGATATAACATTCCGTACATGGTAACTGGTGTACTAGATGAGCATCCACGTTCTGCAATGGCGTTAAGAAACTCTGAGGACAAAGATAAATACGTAGAATTCTACGATCAACTTACAACTCCAGAGATGGCAAGTAAATAAGTGTAACATGAAGGTTAGTTCAGAAATGAACTAACCTTTTTTTGTTATGTTATGAAGTAGCCGACGAATGCCAATTCGAGGTAAACAGCAGCGGAGCTGCTAAAGAAGTAGCCCACGAAGCATATGCCCATTCTCCGACAAATGCCAATTCGAGGTAAATCAGCAGCGGAGCTGCTAATGTTTTGGACATCGAAGCATAACTCCGACGTCAGCATCGAGAAGATGGCATGAAGCTAGGAGAGTCGAGAAACGGAGCGTACGCAATTGGTACGTGAGTATCACAGGCTTCCGATGAATGGCATATTCGAAGTCGAATATACTGCGTAAGCATAATCATCATGATCACGTCGGAGTTCGGAGTCAGTAGAGCTTGCCTTGACGATAGAGAACCAGAGAAAGCTTCATTACCGCATGATTGTAGCAGCTTTGGCGAAGTTGATGATCTTGACTGAAAAATAGTGGGAATACTTGATCTAAAGTTTTACGCATTTTATCATAGAGTAACTCGTATACATGTTCCTCACTATAAAACTGTGTATCTTTTCCTTGTAACCACTCAAAGTAAGAGACGATTACCCCACCGGCGTTAGCAAGAATGTCAGGAATTACGATAACATTTTTAGAAGCTAATACGCCGTCTGCCTCACCAGTAATTGGTGCGTTCGCTCCCTCAACAATCCACTTCGCTTTTACTTGATCCACATTACCTTGATGAATTTGTTCTTCCAAAGCAGCTAAAAACAAAACATCGACTTCTTGATAAAGTACAGCTTCACGATCTTGAATTTGTGCTTCGATATTGTACTCGGCACAAGCTTCGATTGTCGTAGGTAGTTCACCTGCATGATCCGCACTATATTGTAGTAGCTTATCAATAGGAAGACCATTCTTATGGAACAAAGTAACGTTACGATCACTTACTGCAACAACAGTTTGTTGAAGAGAACGATCATTGAAAATTTCTTGCGCGATAACTGCTCCTACATTACCAAAACCTTGGATAGCCATTGTAAGAGGTCGGTTCAAATAACTTTTTGCAATAGGCAGATATGGATTATTATATGTTTCAAGAGTAGATAGGTTACTACGAATATATTGATCAAGCATATATTTGAAACTGAAATATACACCTTTTCCGGTTGCTTCGCGTCTACCAAGCGAGCCACCAGAAACAATGCTTTTTCCTGTAAAACTACCAAGATAAGGTTTACCTGGATGAATGCTCTTATACTCTGCTGTCATCCAGTCCATTTCACGCTCGCCAGTACCCATATCAGGTGCTGGAATGTCTTTGTCAGGACCAAGAATATCTGTAAAGTACTGAACGTATTTTTTGCAAATTAGATATAGTTCACGCTCAGAATATTTACGTGGATTAATTCCTACGCCACCTTTACCTCCGCCGAATGGAACATCATGTAGTGCATTTTTTAGTGTCATTAGAGCTGCAAGATTACTTACTTCATCTTCATTGACAGATTCATGGAATCTTATGCCGCCTTTGTATGGACCAATAGCATCATTATGCTGAATACGATAGGCGGGAATTCGAACAACATTACCGTTGTCTAATGTAATTCTTAAATAAGCTTTATGCGTCTTATTCGGCGTAGAAAGAATAGCACCTATTGATTGAAAAATTTGCTCTCGAGAATTACCTTTCAGTAAAGGTAACACTGCATGATCAGCCAACAGAATATCTAACGCTTGTTGAACGATCGTGCCTGTTTGTCTTCCCATTTGTTTCAGCTCCTTAATCATATTGACGTTGTATCTTTATATGATGTACTGCTGCAAGAGAATGATACAAGCGCATTTTACATAACATATTGCAATTAGATGAATGTTAACAAAGTTGCAACACATTAATATTACTCCTATGTTACACTGAACTAGGGCAATTAGGTATATTAAAATGTAAATATTTAACTACATATTTAGGATGTGACATATTGGATACGCTTTTGTATATCAGTAATGTAATTTTGTATATGACCCTACTAGCTACATCGGGACTAATGATTGCAAATTCTTTACTTGGAATGAAGTGGGAACAGTCGACTGTGGGAATTATTCAGCTTCGTACCCAGCAACTTAGTAAATTTTTATTTATCGCAGTTTTATTTACACTATGTGTTCAGTCGATGCAGTGGATTGAAATATTTGGAGTTGATTCGATTCAGTGGAAGGAATTACTGCTGAATACTTCTACAGGTAAAAGTTTAATGTTTTTATTTGTACTTGCTTTTATCGGTTTGTTTCTAAAAAGATTCGATAGCATAATAAGCATCATTTGGGCATGGATGATTCTTTTTGGAGAAGCAATGAATGGTCATATTGCAGCTCTTGAAAATGGTCAATCAGGAATAATCTTTGATTATATCCATCTGGCATGCGCGGCGATTTGGATAGGCGGCGTAATAATTTTGTGGGTACTTTGGCGACATGAAAAATCTATTGTTGCTGAATTTATGGTTAAGTTCTCCAAAATATTATGGGTAACGATAGCACTTGTAGCGATTAGCGGCTTTTTGCTCACAATACTTATACTACCAAGCTGGATGTACTTATTGTACACGTCATGGGGCAAATGGCTTTTAATAAAAATAGTTGTCATTAGTTTGGCTATTGGACTAGGATATCTTGCTCGAATAAAAATTGTGAAACATCAAAATAATCCACAACGTGCTATGTTGACGGAAGCTATTTTATTAGTAGCTATCATTATGATTGCTGCATTAATAAGTCAGATTAGTCCAATGCCTAACATGAACAATGCACTGAATGTTCACAAGATGGGTGAAGAACTTCATTATACAGTAAAGCTTACCCCTAATGCTCCGGGACCTAATCAGTTAAGCGTAACACTTTGGACGCTGGAGGAAGAAGGAAAAGTAGCTACAGTTGATGTTTCGGTAGTTGCAGAGGATAAACCAGCAAGATCAGAACGAGACTTTAAATTAGTACAGGCTGATCTTGAGGATGAATTTGCTTTCGATAATTTTAATGAATCCAGATTTGTTATGAAAGAATTGCAATTGCCGTATCCGAGTGATTGGATAGCCAATGTACTGATTACGTTTGAAGATGGACATGAACGTACTTTTGACTTTATGTTTAGCAACGAATAATGATTGGTAGCAATACATCTGTTTATTAACTATGTTGATCTTTTTAAGAGATCATCTTGCATGAGAAGAGTATTTTGTCTATAATGTTAGCAAGTATGAAATAATGAAGGCTATGATAGAGATAAGTACGTTAATCATCTATACAGGGATGGAATGCCTTAGATTGAAAGCATTCCTATAGTAACTGATAACGGAAATTCACTCTGGAGCTTGTACTTGAACATTGATTTAACGTCAATAAGTAGAGATGCACGATGACCCGTCGTTACAGGGACTAAGAGATATGTCGCATGCAATACTTGAGATATATCTGAATTAGGGTGGTACCACGGTTCTTCCGTCCCTGTATAGGGAGGAAGGGCCTTTTTGCATTTTTTCGCCTGTGATTCGCTTGTGATCACGATGATTATGCTGACGTAGCGATTTCGACTTCGAATATGCCATTCATCGCTAGCTGTGTTGCTCGTGTACCAATAACGTACACTCCGCTACTCGCGTCACTAGCTTCATGACATCTTCTCGGTGCTGACAAGCGAATAATGCTTCGAAGGAAAGATGAAAAGCTGTAGTGGATGCTACGGGGGCTGCTCCTAGTTAACTTTCTGTTTGAAAGTTAACAGATTCGCATTAATGCGAAAAACTGATCAAGAACATTTACTCAAGTTATTTTATTTTAATGACTTTTATTTTGTATTACGAAGAACAATGGAGGCGAATTTAATGAAGGAAAGATTAGAAGCATTGCGTGAAGAAGCGTTAGCATCTCTTCAACATGTTGAGCATGTAAATGCATTACAGGAACTACGGGTTAAGTACCTTGGAAAAAAAGGTGCACTTACAGAAGTATTGCGTGGCATGGGTAGTTTAAGTGCAGAAGAAAGACCAGTTATTGGTCAAGTTGCTAACGATGTTCGTGCAGCAATTGAAGCCGTAATGGATGAGAAACAAAACTTCTTCCAACAAGAAGAAACGAATAAACGTCTTAATGAAGAAACGATTGATGTTTCACTACCAGGTCGTAGTCTACCGACAGGCTCGATTCACCCATTGAACAAAGTAGCCCAAGAGATTGAAGATATTTTCATTGGCTTAGGTTATTCAGTTGCTGAAGGACCAGAGGTAGAGACGGATTATTACAACTTTGAAGCTCTAAATCTTCCTAAGGATCATCCTGCACGTGATATGCAAGATACGTTCTATATTACTGAAGAAATTCTTATGCGTACTCAGACTTCTCCAGTACAAGTTCGTACGATGCAAGCCAGTCGTGGAGAAACTCCGATTCGTATTATTTGCCCAGGTAAAGTATACCGTCGTGATGATGACGATGCGACACATTCCTTCCAATTTAACCAAATTGAAGGTTTAGTAGTCGGTAAAAACATTCGTATGAGTGACTTGAAAGGTACGTTATTACAATTTGCTCAACAAATGTTTGGTGAAAATTCGCAAATTCGTTTGCGTCCAAGTTTCTTCCCATTCACTGAGCCAAGTGCTGAAGTTGATGTAACATGTGCACAATGCGGTGGCTGTGGTTGTCGTATGTGTAAAGGAACTGGTTGGCTTGAAATTCTTGGTTGCGGTATGGTTCACCCTCGTGTACTTGAAATGGGTGGATATGATCCGAATGAAGTTACTGGATTTGCTTTTGGTATGGGAGTTGAACGTATCGCATTATTGAAATATGGTATCGATGATATCCGTCATTTCTACACGAATGATACAAGATTCTTATCTCAATTTGCTCGAATGTAAATTAGACGGTCATAGCTGTGCTAATGCAATTCCAATGATAGTATGAAAACCTCTTAGGAAATAAATATATTATGTTGTAGTAAATAGATCGGTTGTCGGTGAAGGAAGGGACGGAAAATAATGAAAGTATCCTATAAATGGTTAGAGCAATATGTGGATCTATCGAATATAACGGCTGCTGAATTAGCAGAAATGATGACGCGCGGTGGTATTGAGATCGATATCGTTGAAGCTAGAAATCAAGGGGTTTCTGGTGTAGTAGTTGGTTATGTTAAATCCAAGGAAAAACATCCAGATGCAGATAAGCTGAATGTTTGTAAAGTAGATGTAGGTTCAGGTGAAGAATTACAAATCGTATGTGGGGCATCCAATGTAGATGCAGGTCAACATGTTCCTGTTGCAGTAGTTGGCGCGAAAATGCCTGGAGATTTCAAGATCAAACGTGCAAAGCTTCGTGGTGTTGAATCACAAGGCATGATTTGTTCGGCGAAAGAATTAGGCGTTAATGATAAGCTACTTCCTAAAGAACAACAAGAAGGAATTCTTGTATTACCGTCTACACTTGCACTTGGAACACCTATTGAAGATGTTCTAGATCTTAACGATCATGTTCTTGATCTTGATCTTACGCCAAACCGCTCAGATGCGCTTAGCATGATTGGTGTTGCCTATGAAGTGGCTGCTCTGACAGGCCGTGAAGTGAAGCTTCCACAATCTAATATTATTGATACGGCTGATAAAGCTGCTAATCATATTAAAGTATCAATTGAAAATACCGAATTATGCTCTCACTATTCTGCACGATATATTAAAAGTGTTAAAGTAGCTACTTCACCATTATGGTTACAGAATAAATTGATTGCTGCTGGTATTCGTCCAATTAACAATATCGTTGATATTACGAATTTCGTTATGTTGGAATATGGTCAACCCCTTCATGCTTTTGATGCTGATAAAGTTCCAGATGGGGAAATTGTTGTACGTTTAGCGAAAGAAGGAGAAGTACTAGTTACTCTTGATGATCAAGAACGTAAACTAGAGTCTCATATGCTCGTTATTGCTGATCACTCTGAGCCAATTGGACTGGCTGGTGTTATGGGTGGAGCTACGACAGAAGTTACTGCTGACACGGTAAATATTTTACTTGAGTCTGCTAAATTCGCAGGTAGCACCATTCGCAAAACATCGCGTGGACTTGGTCTTCGTTCAGAATCAAGCCTTCGTTTTGAAAAAGAAGTAGATCCAGCGCGTGTTATTCCAGCACTTGATCGTGCAGCTGCATTAATAGCTGAACTTGGTGAAGGATTAGTACTTGATGGAGTAGTTGAAGCGATTGTTAAGGAAGCTCAGCCACTTTCAATTACTGTTTCACTGGACAAAGTCAATGCTTTCCTAGGAACTTCATTGTCTGGACTTGAAGTTAGAACAATTTTCAATCGTCTTGGTTTCCCTTACGAGGTTACAAATGATGAACAGTATACCGTTCAAGTGCCAACTCGTCGTGGTGATATTACATTAGATGTGGATCTAATTGAAGAAATTGCACGTGTATATGGATACGATAATATCCCAACAACACCAATTTACGGTGAAGTAATCCCTGGTGCTTTGACGAAAGCACAATCTATTCGTCGTGAACTTCGTAAACGTCTTTCTGATTCCGGGTTGCTTGAAGTTGTTAGCTATTCCTTCACTAGCCCAGCTCACACTGAGTTATTCCCAGAGTTGGCACGTGACACGAATGCTATTAAGTTATTAATGCCGATGAGCGAAGATCGCAGTGTGCTTCGGACTAATCTAATTGCTCAATTAATCGATATTACATCGTATAATCGTAATCGTAAAAATGAGTCTGTAGCATTATTTGAAATCGGTAGTGTGTTCCATAGTAATGAAGAAGTATTAACGACTCTTCCGGATGAAAAACAACGTTTTGGAGCATTATTAACTGGAAATCGTACGCAAGCTGGTTGGAATTCCAAACCAGTCGCATATGACTTCTACGATGCTAAAGGAATTGTTGAAACGATTACTGCCGCACTTGGCGTTAGTGAATATGTTAGTTATGAATCTGCACAACCAACAAATCTCCATCCTGGTAGAACTGCTGCCATTGTATTGAATACAAATGAAGGTAAAGAAGTGCTTGGTTATGTAGGACAATTGCATCCAGAATTGCAACGTTCATCTGATCTAGCTGACGCCTATGTTGTTGAGTTTGATCTAACTCCGTTATATGATCTTGCAAATTCAGATATCGTTTACAAAACGCTACCTCGTTATCCAGCGATTGGTAGAGATATTGCAGTTGTCGTAGATCAGAGTGTTGCGGTTGGAGATATGTTAACATCTATTTCTAGTACTGCAGGTGAATTATTAGAATCCGTTCAAGTATTTGATATTTTCACTGGTGAGCGTCTTGGAGTAAATAAGAAGAGTGTTGCTGTCTCATTAATATACCGTCACAAAGAGCGTACATTAACAGATGAAGAGGTAACTACTGTTCATGAACAGGTAGTAGCTACATTAGAACAATCTTTTGAGGCAGAATTACGTAAGTAGGCAGGAAACTGCTTAAGCCGCATCGAATAAGTTCCAAGTGAGCTTAGATGCGGCTTTTTTTGTCGTTCATAGCCTTATTGCACTTCATGGATTAGGAGTTGATACACATGGAAAACGAAACAATCGTAGTACATGTTGATATATTTGGTAGTCAATATAAACTTAAAGGTCATTCGAGCGTAGAATATATGAAAATGGTAGCGACATCAATTGATGAAAGCATGCACAAGCTTGCCAAAAGTTACCCAGTTCTTGATACACATAAATTAGCTGTTTTGGCAGCTGTTCAAATTACAGAGGAAATATTCCGTGTGCGTCGTGAAAATAGTAGACTGCAAGCTGAGGAAGCACGTTTACTAATAACAGAGAAGCAACTTAAATTAGAACAAGAGCGTATTGAACAATTATTAGCTCAATACGAACAATATAAAGTTCAAGCGGGTGAAGAGCTTACTATCTTGAAGCAATTACATGCCCAGCAACTTTTAGAGCAAGAAACCATAAGCAATGATCAACAAACGCAATTAAAAGCAACGTTCGAAAAAGATCAGGAACAAGTTCAACTTTCTCATTTGGCAGAATTAGAGTCAATTATTGCGACTTCAGAAGCAATTAAACTTGAACTTGAACAAAATATTACATCCTTACAAGAGCAACATGACAAGCAAATTCAAGAATTATCGGAAAATGCGGTACTTGAGCAGAAGTTGGCATTGTTACAACAAAAAGGTCGTTTCGAAACTGAATTAGCGAAATTAAAAGTTGATGCTGAACAACTTGTGGCTCAAAATAAACAATTAATGGATGAAAAACATACAGCTGTATCCAACTTTAATGAACAGCTAGCAGCTGCTGAAAAGATGCTAATAGAGTCTGCCGAGCAAGCAAGTGTTGTTAAAGCTCAGCTTGAAGCAGAATTGGAGTCATTACGAACTGAGTTTGAGAGACGTAATCTAGAGCTTCAATCGGAATGGGATAAAGATAGCAAGCAACTCTCAGAGAGGTTGAGTGAACTTCAAGCCACTAGTCAAGCAGAAAAAGAAGGTTTTGAGCTACGTCTTTCTCAAGCTGATGAGCAAATTCTACTTGCGATGGAACAGGAAGAAGTTTTAAGATCCGAATTGGATCAAGCAGAACGTGCTCGATTAATTATCGAAGATGCTAAACAATTGTTGGCAGAACAATTATCCTCGGAGCAAGAGCTTGCTCAGCTCGAGAAGGCATCACTTGAGAGTCAATTAGAAGAGACGACTCAGAATTTTGAAACACTTGTCGCATCAGAAAAAGCTCAAGTTGAGACACTTCAAAATGAAGTTGCTAGCTTAGAGAAATACTTAACTTCAAGTCATAATCAAACAGAAGAATATAAACGAAAAGCGATACAACTAGAAGAAGAAAAAAACGCGCTACATAGCAATATTGAGCAATTAAACGAGCAACTACTTGAGGAAGGCTTAAAGCAATTAGCACAAGAAGAGCAAATTGAAGCGATTGTCGCTGAGAGAGATCAATTAACTGAGCAATTATTAGATAGCTCGACGGAATCAATTCAATTGACTACTCAGTTAGAGAACACTACTGTTGAGCTTGTTCAATTAAGTGCGCGTAATGAGCAATTACAGTTAGAACAAGAACAATTGAAGAAACAAAATATAGAGCAGATGAATGAGCAAGAACTAACCATCTTACTGATTCAAGAACTAGAGCAGGATCTTACAAACTTGAAAGCATCTAAAGCGGAAGAAGAAGCGTATCGCAATGAGCTAGAGCAAGAACTAGCAAGCGTGAAAGCATCTAAAGCGGAAGAAGAAGCATATCGCAATGAGCTAGAGCAAGAACTAGCAAGCGTGAAAGCATCTAAAGCGGAAGAAGAA